>WUUC01224948.1_pt1 | contig 18385 bp, 7 predicted proteins | sample 6278441 | NCBI WGS metagenome assembly WUUC01 (sample SAMN13675441, study PRJNA597444) | soil metagenome | isolation source: soil | place: USA: Washington | collected 2017-10 | reverse complement strand
TAGCGGTCCAGGACGTCGCCCTCTCACGGCGAAAACACGGGTTCGAGTCCCGTAGGGGTCACCAGCGCCAGCCGAAATCGCGGCCCCGCATGCTGAAGATTTCACTCGCCCCCAAAGTGATCGCGGGGCGTTCTGGATCCGCTTCCGGCCTTGCGCGCAATTAACGGCATAGCCCAGCGCACGATCTTGGACGGTGAATCTCGATCTATTGACACAATCGCTACTAGGGCGCACCTTGGATCCGTCAGCGTCGGCTGAGTTAGCCAAAATAACGGGTCCGGATCGGACAGGTAAAACTCCTTCAGCGAGCTGCCCCGCATGGCGTCCAGGAAATTCCACTTCTTCACGGACGTCAATCCGCAGGCCTCCAGCGGACCCGCCTACCTGAATGTGCAGACCGCGGCTGGCGCCTTCGGGCCGGTGACAAGCAACACCGCCAACCACGACGAGTATCGAGTCACCAGCCTGCACAAGGCGACCGGCTTCGATTCCACCGCTTATGCCGTCTGCGACGGGATGATCTGCGTCCAGGAGTGCCTGCCGGTCGGTTCCGGCCTGGTGAACATCATCCTCAAGCCGCTGGTCCAGCCGCCGCTCAACTTCGCACCGGTCAAATACATCATCTACAAGGGGATCTTGGCCTCATCCTTGATCGCCGGCGCCGAGGTAGCGCCGGCGACGGCGACGAGCAACGATCTGGTCAAGACGATCCAGGACATCCAGGCCAAGAAGAATGCCAGCGCCGGCAGTTCGCAGACGGCGCCGAAGGAAGCGCTCGGAATCGGACTGACCGGAACCGGCTTCGCCGACAGCGACCCGATCGACAATCTGTTCTTCCGGTCCGGCCTGTCGTTCCAGCCGCCCTCGGTGAAGGGCGGTTGGTCGATCGGCAGCTTCGACAAGTCGGAATTCGGCATCGAGGTGCTGATGGACGGCCTAAACTTCCGGCACAGCCTGAAGCAGGCCCGGCAGGCGGAGTATCGGGTCACGGTACCCTCCCTCGTCGGAGGAGAGACCGCCGCGAAGAAATTCGAGCATTGGCACGACAAGGAGGCGATTCTCGGATTCATGGATCCGTGCGCCTTTTATGGCTCTTTTTTCCGAGCCGGTATCCTGGCCAAGACAAGTACCGACACCGTCTTCACAAGGAAGGCGGAAGCGACCCTTTATGACGATATTCTATCCTTGTTCCATAATAAGGGAATTTCCTATGTAGATGTTCGAAACGAGCATAATTTTTCTTTCAATTATTTCGGAAACTTCAATGACTTCGTTCTGGTCGGCAACCCTCCCACCTTGACGGATTATTACGGCAGCAGTTCCGACCGCTGGCCTATCCTGACCCTCGCGGCGTCCCAGCTGGCAGCGGGCAACACGACAAAGACCTATAACGGCTTCCAGCTTCGGCTGGAGGAAGGCGACAACACCAAGCCGCTTATCTACATTTCCCAGGGCTATCGGGAGCTTCGCACCAAAGGCGATCATTTCCCCAAGGAGCTCACGACCTCCGAGCGGTTCTTCGACGACTTCCTGCCCCATGGAACCGGCCACGCGACGCCGCGCAAGCTGTCGGGGCCGAAGTCCCTGACCCTGGTGGTTCCCAACATAGTCGGCCAAGGCGCGACCACGCCCGCATCCTGCTACATCCGGTTGAAATACCTCAAGCGCCAGCACGCCGCCGCGACGAGCGCGACCACCGTCCAGGCCGGCAATTATCTCGACAATCTCATCTGGCCCGTCGACCTCCGCCTTCTTCAGGGTGGCGTGGCCGCGATCTCCAGTTCGGTCTACGACGAAGAAGTCTATGTCGATGCGAGCGAGATTCCGGGCCTGGAATTTGACGGCATAGCCGATATGGGCATCGCCCAGGACAGCCACAATATCTGCCTGTTCCTCGCGCCGACGGCGATAAGGGCTCAATCGGGATTCGCGTCCCGCCTGGTGGCGGTGTCTGGCGAAGCCAGCACCGGCACCGCCCATTATCCCAATTTCCTCGCCCTGAAATACCCGAGGGAGGGCGTGCTGCGCGGGGATCTCAAGCTCAGCGTCACCACGACCGTTCCCGTTGCCGATTTCGTCGAAGAGGGTTGGCTCGCGCGCTTCCTCGGGCCGGACTTCGACAAGCTGATCATGCTGGTGATGTCGCGGACGACCTATGCGGAATGGATCGCCAGAATCGGCAATGGGAGCAGCGGCCTCGACAACCGGTTCCGTACCTATCTGGGCGTCAAGACCATCCAGACTCAAAGCGATCTCGCCGGCCTGTCCTATACGGCCTTCGAGCTTGTTCTACGGGGCTATGCGCTCGACGGCAGCGGCAATGCCTATGCGGTGAAGGAAATCGGCTCCGCGCCCGGCGGTAACGTCAACATCTCGGTATATGCCCATGCTGGCGCTTGAACCCTCCGCCCTTTTACTCTCCTCCCCGGGCGCTAGTGGCGGGTTCGTCGAAAAGGGTCCCTATTCGATCGGAGAAGACGAGATCAACGGCTTTGTCAGCCAGGAATTTGTCCGGGATCAATTGAACTCTAGCAAGCCAGGAAACCTGGAAATCACGAGATGTCCGAAACTTGCCGACATAAAGGCCATTCCCGCGGCTTTTACGGGCAGCCCTTTCTCCGACCACTGGGGAGAGCTGCTCTATTGCAAATTTGTTCAGGCCGACAGCAGCACTGCTGGATACCAGATCCTTCGAAATCTGCACCTCGCCTACCCGGCGGATGAGGACGACCCGGACAAGCTGGCAGGAGCGGGCCGGTTTCCACTCGTCATCCTGCTCCACGGCAACCACCAGTCTGTCGAGCCAACCAGCCTCGCACATATCCCGAGCCACCTGGGTTATATCTATCTGCAACGCGAATTGGCCGCATGGGGAATAATCTCGGTTTCGCTGGACACGAACATCGGCAACTTCTCTAATTCCTGGATTCAGATGCGAGCCGAAAGCGTGCTGAGGACTCTCGATTCCCTCTCGACGCTGGATCAGGATACGAGCTCGCGGCTGTATCAGCGCATCGATTTCGACCGGGTCGGATTGTTCGGGCATTCCCGCGGGGGTGACGCGGTGGTGAGGGCCGCAATCATCAATTCTCGCGCCGCGGATCGCAAGGCCGCCGGCATCGTGGGCAAATATACGATCAAGGCGGTCTGCGCGGTGGCCCCGACCGACTTTACGGGTAGCGCGGCCACCGGGCGGAGCAATCTCGATTCAAGCCAGGCCCCTTGTTTCATCGTCCTGTACGGTGCGCTGGATGGCGACGTCTCCGGCGTCGACCAGGAGGCCGGCGGAGGCACCGGAACCGGCTTCCGACTCTATGACCGGGCCGACACCGAAAAGGCGATGATCTTCCTGGAGAAGTGCAATCACAATAGATTCAACGATGTATGGACGGAGGACGACAGCTTTTCCCTGCACGACAATGCATTGCTCTCGAGAGCGAGCCATCGCTCGCTCGCAAAGGAATATGTCGGCGGACTGTTTCGGTGGCGGCTGTTGGGGAATGTCGCTTCCCGGGAACTTTTCGACGGTAGCGCAAGGAACGCTACCGGAGAGGTCTGCTCGATCCAGTGGTCGCTGGGCCAAAGGACGAAGCTCGACGACATGGAGGGCGCAACCGGTCCCGGCATTTCGCGACAGCCGCCCAACCCCCAGCTCGGTGACCTGAGCATCGCAGCGACGCGGCCGATCCCGAGCACCACCGAAAGCGACATCTATACGAATCATCAGACAATGGTGCTGATAACCGACCCCAATCCAGGGTCCAATCCGATGGCGCCTTACGGGCTGGTCTTCTCACCCGCGCAGAACTGGACGATCTATACTCATCTGATCTTCCGCGCCTGCGCTGACGCGGACGTCTCGATAAACTTCGTTCCCGGGGCAATCCTTCCGCCCGACTTCACGCTCGTCATAACGGACAGTTCGGCCAATTCGGCCCGGATTACCGCGGCGTCGCTACGCACACCGGACCGGCCACGAGCTCCGGTGCCTCACCTGTACCCCCTCACCAGCTCGACGACCGGCCTCGTCACCGGCCATATCAATTGCTCGGTTATCCATCTCGAAACCTATCCTATCCACCTCAGTCAAGTTGCCGGGGTAGATTTGACCTCGATATCCAAAGTCTCGATAGAAATACCTCCGGGTACTACTCAGAGATGTTTCTTCGATTCCCTAGAACTCTTGAAATATAGTTGAGAACGACCATGATCGTCACGGGAGCCATATTCAAAAATTGTCAGCCAGGGACGGACCCGAAATGGCTGATGACGGTCACCGTTCAGGGCAGCTTCCGACACAGAGCCGCGCCGATCATCGCCCATGTCGGCAGCGTCGAAGTAGAGTATATCATGATCAATCCCGGCGGCACCGAGTTCTTCGGCTTGCTCGGCATGATCCCCCAATCCGGCGACGTCCTTTCCGTCGGATATCTGGGCGAGAAACAGCAGCCGACGACCGTCGCCTTCTCACCCTCGGCCGTCGTCTGAGGCGCGGTCGTGACGCCGTTGCCCCCGGAAAGAACCGACGCGGCTCCGCCGCCCGATCGGCGCTCCAATGGCTGACACCCTTTTCTACCCCTCTTTGTCGACGCTGCTGCCTCTGGAGTCGATGCCGCCTAATCTCGGTTTCATCCAGGGGGTGCTTCAAGACGTCTTCGACCACCTCTATTATCGCGACCTGCAGGTACAGAAGACCCGGCTCGGCGAGGCCGGCTTCTACCAATTGTCGCTGGTCGTCTACAAAAGGCTGGGGATCGAGATCCCGGGCACAGGCGGCGCTGCTCTGGTCTTCAATCCGGGGTCGATCGGCCAGACCACCGAGATTCCCATCGCGCTCAGCTATCGCTGGGACATTCTCAAATATGTCAAGCAGTTCGACCCTAACGCCCTCAACGAGCTGCCGCGGCTTCTGTTCGAGCTGCTCGTGGAGGCCGCCGGCGTCGACGTCGCGAAGCTGCTGGCGGCGTTCATCGATCATGTCCACGCCGCGGAGGCCGATCCGCTCCAGGCCTTCGTCGATTCCTACAATCTCGACCGGTTCCCCGCCGTCCAGCTGACCCTGTCCGCCGACCCCGACCCGCTGGTCGTCGTCGAGGATATGCTCGATCAGCTCGACACGATCCAGCAGGTCGACGTTTACGAGCTGATCTTCGCCGCCCTCATCGACACTGCGACGAGCGTCGACGACGCCTTCGCGCAGATCTCGGCCCTGTTCTCGCAATGGGTGAACGACCTGTCCGCCGAGGACCTGAAGACCCTGCTGATCCCGCATTGCTCGCTGGCGATCACCGGTCTGAGCCTCGCGCTGGAATTCCCCCGCTCGGTCCTCAAGCCTGTCGATGGGACCGGCGCCGTCATCCACGCGGATTCCACTATCGCCGAAGACCAGAAGCAGAAGTCCAGGCTCACGTTCGATGTCGGCTCGGTGAGCTACGGCACCGACACCGGGCTCGAGTTCGACGCGCTCGGCAACTTCGCCTTCGACCGATCGCAGATCGGCGACACCGGCGTGATCATCGGTTTCACCGGCATGAAGCTCGACCTCAGCCGCACGCGCAATATTCCGGAGGCGACCGCTGACGGACGGCCGAACGATTTCATCGGCGCCTATGTGCAGCAGGCGACCATCGAGCTGCCCGCCAAATGGTTCGGCGCATCGCCGAACAGCAGCCCCACCGACCCGAAGCTCACCGGCGAGAACCTGATCCTCGGCAGCGGCGGCCTTTCGGGGCGGATCACCCTCGACGCCGCCGGCGCGCTGCACACCCGACTGGGGAATTTCGAGGCCCAGCTCGACACGTTCGACCTGCGCTTCGAACGCAATGCGATCACCCGGTCCGACATCGCCGGCAAGCTGAAAATCGCCGGCTTTGAGGACAGCACCGGCCAGGACGCGCTGATCGACATCAAGGCCCATATCGCCGAGGACGGCGACTTCAAGGTCACCGCGAGCGAGCCCGACGGCGTGCTGCTGCGGATCCCGGGCATCCTCGATTTCACGGTTTATTCGCTCGGCTTCGGGCGGGAGGACGACCGCTTCTTCCTCGATACGTCCGGCACCGCGACGCTGAGGTTCACCATACCCGGGCTGACGCTGAACCCGCCGCCGGCCGTCGAGCTCAAGCAATTGATCATCTGGGAGGACGGCCGGTTCGAGCTGAAGGGCGGCAGCATCGTCCTGCCCAAGGCGATCAGCCTCAAGGTCGGGCCGGTCACGCTGTCGGTCACGGCGATCGGTATGGGCTCCTACGAGAAGGGCGGCAATCCCTACAAGTTCATCAGCTTCGACGGCGGGATGAACTTCAATCCCGGCGGAGTCGATGCGCGGGCGAGGGGGGTCAAGGTCTACTGGCGCACCGACGGGCCGCCCTACGACGTCCATGTCAGCGTCGACGGGATCGCGGTCTCCTACACCTTCCCGGGCGCCAAGTCCGCCGACGAGGCGACCCTGATCATCGAGGGCTTCCTCCAGATGAAGGAGCCCGACCCCAATATACCGGGCTCGCCGGCCGGGACCGAATATGGCGGCGGCATCTCGTTCAAGATGCCCAAGGCCGGGATCGGCGCCAGCGCCGCGATGCGGCTCAATCCGACCACGCCCTCCTTCATCATCGATACGGAGCTCAGCCTCTCGACTCCGATCATCCTCGGGCAGACCAGCCTCGGCCTCTACGCCTTCCAGTGCATGATCGGCCTGCGCTACGTGGTCGACCGCGCTTATCCGCCCCTGGGCCTCGCCGCCGACGCCACCTGGTACGAATATTACAAGAAGAAGGTCGCCCTCTCCTTCAAGGAAGGGGTGACCATCGACAAGTTCGCGCCGCGCAAGGGCCTGGCGATCGGCGCCGGAGTCACCCTGGGCACGCTCGACGCCGGACGGACCTTTTCGGCCAAGCTGTTCCTGCTCCTGTCGCTGCCCGAGGCCCTGCTGCTGAGCGGCAAGGCGGCGATCCTCTCCGACCGGGTCGACCTCAGCCCCAAGGACCCGCCGTTCACCGCGATGCTGGCGGTGACCCGACAATCGGTCGAGACGGCGTTCGGCATCGACTACAAGCTGCCCGAGGGCGGCCAGATACTCGACCTGCACGCCCTGATCGAGATGGGCTTCTTCTTCGACGACTCCTCGGCCTGGTATATCAACGTCGGCCGCGAGCCGGAGAGCAAGCGGGTCACTGCGCGGCTGTTCACCTTGTTCAACGCCTGGTCCTACCTGATGTTCTCGGCCTCGGGCATCAGGGCCGGTGCCGGCGTCACCTGGAATTTCGACAAGGGCTTCGGGCCGGTCAAGCTCAGCGCCCACGCCTATCTGATCACCGAGGGGCGGATCAGCAACCGGCCCAGGCAGATCGGCGCGTCGATCTGCCTGGGCGGATCGGTCGCGGTGAAGGTGTTCAAGTTCAAGATGGGGCTGAGCATCGCCGCGGTCCTGGCCGCCGAGGCGCCCGAGCCCTTCATCGTCACCGGCTCGGTCGATGTGCAGCTCGACCTGCCCAAGCCGATCAAGAAGCTGGGCGGAAGCTTCACGCTCGATTTCACTTGGACGTTCAATCCCACCCTCAACACCGCGCCCGCCATTCTGTTCGACCCGGGCGCTGTGGGCGAAGCGGCAAAGGCAGTCTGCCTGGCGACGCGCGAGCGCTTCGCCCTCAACACGCCGGCGGGTGTCGCTTATGCAGGTTCGGCGATGCCGCCTCCGCGGGACTCCGGCTGGACCGCGGGGTTCCAGCAGCATGTCATCCCGCTCGACAGCCAGATCGATTTCGAGTTCAAAAAGCCGGTCGCGCCGGGCCCGGCGGTCGACAATATCGGCTTCACCGGCTCGGGCCTGACGAACACGGAATTGGTCCCGCCGCAGCGCGGCAAGTCGGCGCAGGTCAGCCACGAATATGTGATCGAAGAGGTCAGGATTCGCTCCTGGAACTCCCTCACCGGCCAGTGGGAAGATTATGACGTCTACGCGGCCCTGACCCCCCAGGCCCATTCCCTCCTCGTCGACCCCGCCGACCTGGCGGGCCTCAAGCAGGGCTGGTGGCAGCAGGACGGTCCCCACCGGATCAACAAGCTCTCGCTGCTCGCCCAGACGCCGCTCAGCTACGCCGGCGATGTGGCCGGAAGCTTCGTCCCCGAGAAGAGCGGCATCACCACCGAGACGATCTACTGTCCCGACACGCCGATCGCCGAGCAATGCGTCGTGGTCGATGCCTTCCCCGGCCTGCGGACGATGGCCGAGGGCCGGCGCTACGCCGCGCAGGGCCTGCAGTCGCGGGTGATCGGCGCCGACGGCCGGGTGGCGGCCTTCCCCAATCCGTTCGGGCTGAACAAAGCCCTCGCGCTGGCGCCCGGCGCGAAGCTGGAGGTCTTCTTCCCCGCCGCGACCGGCCGGGCCACGCTGCGGCTGGCGACGCTGGGAGACGACGTCAGCATCCTCTACCAGAAGCGGGTCCAGACGGGTGTCGACAGCAGCCAGATGCCGGTATTCGGCTACGCCACCGTCAGGCAGGTAACGCTCGACGCGGCCGGGCTGCTGGCGCCTCTCGTCTATGACGAAATCGGCGCCCCGATCGACAAGCTGGTGGTGATCGCCGGCGCCTGCGAATGCAAGGAAGGGCTCACTGCCGCGGGCGACGTCCGGCCGGGCGCCCCCGCGCCGCCGCCTTGCGGAAGCGTGGATGCCTATTTCGCCAACAGCTGCGTCTACATTCGAAGGCGGCTGGCTGCGCTGCGCCGGAAAAGGGAGCTGCTGGCGAGTCAGGCGGGGGTGCATGTCGGCAGTCCCGGCGGCGCCGATTTCGAGCAGGGCCTTCCCTCCCGCCGCGACTGGATGCTTCGCGATATCCGGGCGCAGGTCGCCGGGCTGGCCGAGGAGATCGAACGGCTCGAAAAGCTGGCCCGCCGGTGCGGGGGTTCGGTCGCGGTTCCGGGCCCGGCGCAGCCCGGTCCGGGCGATTCGCGCGATCTCGACCGCGATTTCGACTATCGCTGCCAGAGCTTCGTCTTCTCGGTCTGCTGGCTTCCGCTGCAGGACCAGAAGTTCAACGCCACCATCCCCAGCTTCACCAGCCTGATGGCCAGCAACGTCGCCATGGCGGCCGCGATCAACGAAATCGTCCGGCCGATCTGGCGTCCCGAGACGGATTTCGCGGTGACGATTCGCAGCGTCGACAAGGTCACCGTATCCGAGACCGGCCATTCGCAGGCCACCGCGCAATATCTCCATGTCGGCTTTTCCACGCGGGGGCCGCCCGGCGAGTTCCATCTTCATCGTGCGGAATATTCGCAGCTGGCGAGCAAGGACCGGGCCAACGAGTATCGGCTGAAATCGCTGCAGCCCTATGTCGACTTCGCCAGATCCTACCCGAATGCCGACGGCGAAATCCTCGGGGCCAAGCCCCTCTTCTACCGCGAGCCGAAACTGCGCCTCTTCTACCTGAAGCCCTATGTCTACACGATGTATGGCGGCCAGTTCGACCCCTATAACGGTGCCGGAGCCGTCTCCAGCCGGCTCGAAATCAGCATCTTCGATCCGATCAATCCCCAGCCGACAGGCCCGGCGGACCCCGGCTATGTGGGGCCCGTGACCCACAGCTTCGCCGCCAACGACGTTGGCCAGGCGGACCCGGACGTGGCGCTGCTCAGCGCCATGGCGACCCAGGGGGCGCCCTGCACGGGCATCGGCGTCCTCAAGCCGTTCGGCATGGGATCGGAGATCACCGTCGATGAGCTGAAGCCGCTCAAGCTCTATCTCGCCGTTTTCAAGGCGATCTACCAGGGCGGTGCCTACGAAGCGCTGCGCTACAATTTCCAGACCTCGCGCTATGGCGACCATGCCGAGCAGGTGAACAGCTACCAGCTGAAGGACCGTGACGGGCAATTCCTGCGCAACGCCGTGTTCGACGACGTCGCCGTAACCCTCGACAGCGTCCGATCCGCCCAGCTCGCCGCACTGATCGGCGGGACCTACCCCCCGGGCGATCTGCTCGAGCAGGAATATGCCGACCCCTTCGACCGGCTGATCGACGGCATATTGCGGATCGGACCGCTCGACCCGCCGACCGGAACCGAGTTCACCGCCGTGCGCGACTCCGCAAGCAACAGGGTCATCGGCGTGCTTGTCCGCAATCCCGAGCCGTTCAACGACCCGAAGATCCCGCTGGGAGACGTCGGCGCGACGCTACTGATGAGCCAGCAAGCGACGCCGGCCAGCGCCTTCAAGGTCTTCCACGCCAGGGACCGGGCCCGCGCCTTCGTCGCCGATCCCGGCCTGAACCTCGGCCTGCACGACCTCACCTTCACCTTCACCTATCTGGTCTGGGACGGCGCGGCCTATGCGCAGGCCAGCGTCGTGACGGCCCAGCCATGGTGACGCGATGATCGCCAGCATGGCCAAAGGCGGCTCGCCCCATGTGCTGCGCCGGGAGATCGCCGAAGGCGTCACCCTGCCGCAAAGCCCCTATCTTCACCTGCAGGCGGCGGGCAGCGACGGCACGGACGGCAGCGTGCGCGGCGTCCATCTCGGCTGGAACCTGTTGCGCACCCTGGACCTGCATCTGGCCAAGGGCGGCCTCGCCGCCGGGCCCTCCCCGGCCTATCCGGCTTCGGGCGGATTCAACCGGCCGGACGACTTCGTCTATCTGCTGCGGGCGCCCTACGAGAAGCGCTTCCCCTACACCGTCAATTTCGCCCATTCGCGGCCCGTCGCGCTGACCGAGACCGGCGACCGGCGGATCTGGCGGTTCGAGGCGCCGGAGGGGCCGGCCAATGCCAAGAAGGGCCAGGAGATCGTCATCCGGTTCGACGACGTCGCCCAATATGACCTGATCCGGGCGAGCGTCGATCCGGCGAGCTCGCCGAGCGCCTTTCTGGGCCGCTATACCGGTGTGATCGAGGCGGAGGTCCCGGGCGAGCTGGCTTTCTGTCTCTCGGTGGTCGTCGCGCCCCTGCCGGAGGCCGATCCCGGATCCTCGCCGATCAGCTCGACGCGAGCGGCTCTGGTGAGGGGCGCTTACGCCCTCAGGCGGAGGCTCGAACGGGTCGGCATTTCCTATCGGCGGGACGCCGAGCCCAAACCGGTCGGGAAGGACGGGTCGTCGACCCGCCTGCCCTCGCGGGAGCCCCTGCGGAAACAGGCGATCCTGCGGGTCGAGGCGATCTCGGTGGCCGAGAACCTGCCCGACGCCGAGCTCTCCATCTCGTGCCGGCGCCGCTTCTTTCCGGTCATGCCGATCTGTATCTGCTCGCCGGACGGGGTCTATCGCACCTGCGCCGAGAACGTGCGCTACTTCCGGCTCGACTATCAGGGGTGCGCGCCGGTCGAGCTGCAGTTCGAGACCTATCAGCGGTTCATCGCGGAATCGCTCGACGAGAGGCTCTGGACCGAACTGGGCAGCGGCTTCGCGCTGACGGACGACGACGCGGTCGCCTTCGCGCGACTCGAGGATCCGGCCACGGGACCGGTCGACGGCCTCTGGCCGCGCCATCTGGGGGCCGATCCGGCCACCGGCCTGTTCACCACCAGCGTCTCCAACTACCGCAACAAATGGGACCCGACCCGGCCGCCGCTGTCCGAGGCGACGGATGCCGACGGTTTGAAGCGGGCGGTAATCGAGTATCTCACCCTCAGCGCCGCCTCCTCGAACCCGACGGCCACGGCCGCCTTGCCTTCGGATGCCGCCGGCGACGACGCCGCGTTCAACATCAGCTACCTGGCGATGCTGAAGCTGATCGGGATGGATTTCCACGCCGGCCGAATGCTGGGTCTCGGCTATATCGACGCGGCCGCGCCGTCCGACCCCGCTACCGCCCGGTTCGTCTATCTGGCGCTTTACCGGACCTGGGCGGCGGTCGAGCCGGACGGCGCGGAGGGCGCCCGCACGCATCTCTTCATGACCGTGCCGATCTCGCAGCTCGACCAGAGGCTGCCGCCGGCGCCGGTTCAGGAACCGCCGAGCTTCGGAATCAGCCTCGATACCGGAGGCGGTTCGATCGCCCTGACCGACGCCGACGGCTATTCGCTGTTCGAGCCCTCGCGGATCGTCAATCTGCATCTGGCGCCCTACGACACGGTGGCGCCGTTCGGCCCCTTCTTCACGCCTCCGGTGGAGTTCTGTTCGACCGAGACGACCAAGGCGGTGTTCTACGGCTGCAAGTACCGGCTGGTCGGCGAGCCCGACGATCGCCGCCCGGAGCTCAGCCACGATACGGAATTCGCCGACGGCTCCGGGGTCGCGGAGACCGCGCCGCTGGTGCCGCAGACCGCCGCGTTTCCGGACGGGCCGGTGCCGCCGATCTTATCCCACGACGAGACCGAGGAGGGGTTGCACCGTTACGGTTTCTACGCGGTGAACCGGTTCGCCCGCCATTCCCCGCTCGGCAATTTGCGGGACGTCGACACCCATTTCCCGGTGCGCCATCACCTGCTGCCCCCCGCCAACCTCACCGTGCAGCTGATCCAGCCGGAAGAACCGCCGATCCTGACCACGGCCGCCGAGCAGCTGCGGCTGGCAAATCTTCCGGCCGGCGACACCACCCTGGTGCGCTGCACCTTCGACTGGAACCAGGTCCACTACATCGCCCAGCGTTTCTCCGCGGCCAACGTCTATGCCGATCAGGTCCATTTGTTCTTCCGCCCCGACCCGCCGCGCATGTTGCAGGGCGAGATCAAGTCGGTGACCGCCCTGCCCGGAAACCTCGCCGAAATCCGGACGCGGGACTATGTCCCGACCAGCGTCACGCCGCCGCAGACGGTCAGCCCGGCCGTCTCCCCCGGCGATGCCCCGCGCTTCGTCGGCGGCTCCTTCGCCGCCGGCCAGACGCTCTACAACGTGGTCGGCGTCACGCCTTCGACCGTCGTCGGCGAAGGAGCGGTGTTTCGGATCCAGGCCCAGATCCAGGTCTCGGCCATCGATCTGGACAACAGCAACCAGCAGTCAGCCGCGACCCAGGCCACGCTGCCGGCCGTCGGGCAGCGGTTCACGGCGATCGAGAACATGAACGAGCCGGTCAACTGGGCGCCCGGGGATCCCCTGACCAGGACGGTGGCGTTGCAGACCTTCCTCCACGGCGGCCAGCTGCACCGGGAGACCGTGACCAACCCGGACGGGTCGCAGAGCGTTTTCAATATAGGCGGGGTGGTCGATACCGCTCATATCGTCGAGGTTCTGGACGTCGACCCGAACAGCCCCCCGACGCCGCCGGAGGGAACGCCGGTCCCCGGCTCGAGGACGGGAGTCTATCGGATCGAGTTCGACAATTTCCAGCTTTCCGCCCATCCCGACCCGGACGTGGAGTGGAGGCATGGGACGGTGCGGATCCCCGATTCGGTCACCGGCGCCCACAAGGCCCTCGAGGTCTGGTCGATCGACGTCAGTGGCCCGACCCTGGTGCTGATCGCACAGGACGCGACCTTCGACGCCGATCCATATCCTTCCTATGCGCTCCGCGCCGGCTATACGCCGATCGCCACCGGAGCGGCCGTTCCGGTCAACTTCCATCCCGGCTACCGGGTCTATCTGACCGCACAGGCCGGCGTGATGGACAGCGCCTCCATCCTGCCCGGCCAGTCGCAGAGCGGGCGGCAGAGCTTCATGGCGGCGCGGTCGCGCAACGGCGGGCTGGCCATCGAATCCGGCCTGACCCCGCCGGTGATGCTGCAGGCGCGCCGGATTTCGCCACCCCTGCAGCCGGGCCGGCCCACCGGCCCGCTCTATGCGACGCGGCCCGATCCCGTTTACGGCAAGGCCAGCTGGACGATGGATATCGAAGTCGTCGCCGACAGTAGCCGCCAGCCTTATGCGTTGGTGTTCTACCGCGCCAACGAGCAGTCGCTGCTCGACATCCTCTACGAGCCGGCCACAATAGAGGCGATCCGCGCCGCGCTGGCCGCCCTCGATCCGGCCGACGCGGCCTTCGACCAGGACCGCTGGAACGACCTCGCCAATCTCGATCCGCTGCATGCCGACCTGGGCTTCAAGGACTATGTGCCGGGCGGCTACCGCTTCCCCGTTCCCGACAACCACGCCTATGTCATTCCGGGAACGCAGCTCAGTCCGTTCGACGGCCAGATCCGGCCGGGCGACCCGGGCGCCGCCTTCGCGGTCGGCGACCAGTCCCTGACGATGATGGAGGTGCTCAAGGGCGCCATCGCCAGCGTCTTCCTGCCGCTGACCGAGACGCCGGTCCTCTACCAGTTCCTGAAATCCGGCGGGCAGACCTCGGCCCGCAAGCCGGTCACGCGCGACGGCGGCGGAGCGCTGCTCGACCCCGCCGACCCGGCCTTCGACCCCGCCCCGATGGCGGTGCGCCATGCAAGCGGCGGACACAGCTACGTCCGCTTCACCGACTACACGCTCGATGGCGCGGCCTCGAACATCTACTTCTATTACGGAGTCGAGCTGAGCGACGAGATGAAGTTCGGGCCGGCCGGCCGGATCGCCGGTCCGGTGCGGCTGGTCAACGCCTATCCGGCTCAGCCTCCGGCGATCCGGAAGCTGGTCTCGGTGCTCGCCGATCCGGTGATGCAACGGGCCACCGCGGTCAGGCTCCTGGTCAACCCCTATATCGCATCCGAGGGCATAACCCGCTTCAACCTCTATCGCGCCACGGATCCGGCCGATGCGGCGTCGGTGCGCAGCATGACCCTGGTCGGCGGGTTCGACGCCGTGGCCGGCCTGGAGACCGAGCTGGTCGACGAATTCGCCGACCTCGTCTTTCCGCCGTTCGGCGGTCCCCTCTATTATCGGGTCACGGCGCTTCGGCGGATCGTCAACGAGCGGGCTGCGATCGAGCTGATCCCCTCCCATGCCTCCGAGCCGGCGCGGACCTCGGTCGTGGATGTCGAGAACCCCCGCGCGCCCCGGCCCGGCTTCACCTCCGACCCGCCGTCGCCGTCTCCTCCTTTCCTGCTCGACAATGTCGTCCTGTCCTGGCGGCCGGTCACCCACAACGCCACCTACCGCCTGTTCAAGCTGGGGCCGACGGGCGTCTGGAACCTGATCTACCAGGTGAGGAGCAACAGCGATCCGATGTCGGTCGCCCTGAACGACACGACGCTGGGAACGAGCGCCCTGGCCAAGCAGGATGCCGACGGCAATCCGATACGCCACCAGTTCAGGCTGGAGGTCGAAAACGCCTCGGGCTCGTTCAGCCTCAACGAAGCGGTGCTCAACGTTCCGGCGACGCGCGAGGACGGCTATGCGATGCTGGGCCCGATACTCAGCTACGCCGACGATCATCAGCCGGCGGCGCCGCTCGCCGATCTGTTGCGCGACCCGGCCACGGCCACCTTCCCGGGCACCATGACGTTCCAGGACATCATCGCGGCCTTGCCCGCCGGACATATGTTCGACCGAATCGAGGTCTCGATCGCCGACGGCCTGGGCCATGCCGCGCGCAAGACCATCGCCGCGCCGGGCGGCTCGGTCGCCTTCCAGCATGGCGACGGCAGCGGGATCGTCCTCGACGGGTCGTCGGTCAATGCGACCTATGCGGTGCGGGTCAGGCTGTTCACCGACGCTTGCCCGGATGGCTTTCTGTTCGTCTACAGCCTCAGATTCGGGCCGGAGCTGGAGCTGCTCGGCCTCGGCGCCGTCGTCGATTATGCCGACAGCCAGAATGTCAGTGCCCCGCTCGACCAGGCCTTCGCGGCCGGCGGCCTGACCTTCCCGACGACCATGACCTTCACCGACGTCGCCTCCCTGCCGGCCGGACACAGCTTCGTGCAAAGCGTGGTCACCGTCGCGGACGATCTCGGGGCAAGCTTCAGCCGGACCATCGCCGGCCAGGGCGGCTCGGCGACCTTCGTCCACGGCGACGGCGGCCTGTCGCTCGACGGTTCGCAGCCGGGCCGGGTCTATCAAGCGACGGTCAGGCTGTTCACCGATCTCAGCCCCGGCGGCATCGCCTTCAACTATGCGCTCTCCTACGGCTGACCCGCCGCCCGCGGCTGCGCAGAGGGTGATCTGAGGCCCGCCCCTGGCGCGATCCCTGTTTAGAAGGAAGCATAAGCCGGCGTCGTTTGAGTAGCCGAAGCTCACGCTTGTCCAACTGCGATGAGAGATGTGAGAGGGCCGGGAGCGAGGATCCGCTCGGCGCGGCAGGCTTCGCCCTCGACCCTCGTCCCCCTCGCGGCGCGGATCAGAAGCTCAGCGTCCAATCGTCGGCGAGCTCTGTCTCGATATCGTCGCCATAGGTGGCAGTCGCCGTCATCGCCGGGTCCGAGCAATTGGTCGTACCCAGGACCGATCCGCCCTTTTGCACGTCGATGTGCGCGATGATGGTCGCCGTCAGAGCCGCAGGGCCGGCAGTGATCGACAATTGGTTGCCGGAGAGCGTCACCTGGTTGACCGAAAGGACGGCAGGGCTGGCGCCCCCGGCGGCGGCTCGAATGCTGAAGCCGTCGGACCGAGTCCCGGCCTTAATGCTCCAGGTGCCACCGCTGGTGATCGTCCACTGGACCTTGTCGCTTGCGGCCATGTTGAGGTCGATCCGGACTTTTTGGGTGGTATCGCCGACCTTGGTCATTTCTTTTCTCCTTTTGTGTGGCTCGGTTCACTCGGTTTGAGATCGGGTTCCGGCGGCGGGTCGTCCTTGGACGAGCCCTCCTCGGAATCGGGTTCGAACAGCACCCACCAGGAGCTCTGTTCCATCACGGTGATGCGGTCGTAGGCGGTCGTGATCTGCAGCGAGCCTCCAACCGGCACGTCGGCCGAGCCGCGCAGGCCGCCGTCGCCCACCCTCGCGTAAAGCTGAAGTTCGACGAGATCGAGCTCAGCCGCCGCGGTCAGCGACAGCCGCTCGTCGTTGAGAACGATCGCGCTGAAGGCGAGGCTGTCGGCAATCACGGGCGACAGGCGGAAGCCATGCCGTCCGCCCTTCGGGGACAGCATGAACCGCCCCGTGCCCAAACCGGCCTCCGCCAACTCGATCGAAAGGATGCCGCCGGCACGAATATTTCGTGCCCGCAACTGCATCATCTGAGGCGTCATAAGGCGCTTTCCACTCTTGTGCGAAGCGATCATCACGAATCGTCGTGCTTAAGATCATGACGCCATTTGTAGTAAAAGAAAGTCCATAATGGACTATTTACTAGCTAATTTGGCAGAGATTGAGTCATAGTGGATGTAATTGTGGAAAGTATCTCCCGCTAATTGGCCGCACGCAGTATCGGATACACCATATTAGATTCGCGCTCAGCCGTGCAGAACTTGGATTGGATGGCGTCCGATGCAGACTTCCTACCCTGGCGTCTATGTGCAGGAGCTGCCGAGCAGTGTTCATACGATCATCGGGGTGCCGACCTCGATCGCGGCCTTCGTCGGTTTTCCGGCGCTCGGACCGGCCAACGAGGCGGTGCAGATATTCGGCTGGAGCGACTATGAGAGGGTGTTCGGCGGGCTCGACGGCAGCGAGCTGAGCTACGCCGTCTATTCTTATTATCAGAATGGCGGCGGCGAGGCCTATGCGGTTCGCGCCATTTCCCCGGGCGACATCAAGGCGGTTGCGGCTTTTGCTGCCGCGTCGACGCAGAAGCCCGCCCCTGCGCCTCCCGCCAAGGCGCCTCCGCCGCCTCCCCCGCCGTCCGGCCCCCCGCCGACGACTCGCCCCGGGCCGCTCGCCATGCCGGCCGTCTGGGCGGCGAGCCCCGGCCTCTGGGGCAACAACGTCTATGTCTATGTTGATCCGGTTCCAGCCCCCAGCGCCGCGGTCGGCCAGTTCGCCTTCCGCGCCTACCAGGCCGTAAAAGGCGGTAACGGGGTCTACACTGCGGTCGGGCGCGGCGTGAAGTTGTCGGGAGTGACGCTCGTCAAGGGCCCCAATTTCGTCAGCGACCAACTTGCCAATCTCGATACGCCGCTGGTCGCCTTTTCCGATCCCATGAACCCAGACAGTGACGCCACCGACAACGCGGTGCCCGACGTCACCGGCACCCTCGGCGTCCTGTTCGATCCGACCAAGGCGACTACCACCCAGGCCAAGACCCTGACGGTCAGCGCCAGCGGCGGGATCGCGCCGCCCTTGCCCAAGTCCGAGGTCACGCTGCCGGCCTTTGCCGACGGCCATGCCGGCGCGGCGGCGCTCGCCGCCCATCTCGGCGGGGACCCGGTTTTCGGCAAGTACCAGCCGCAGGTGCAGGTCATCAAAGGGCCGAACGGCCAGATCCAGCTTCGCGTCATCCTCAACGCCTTCGGCGGCGCGGGCCTGGTTCTCCAATTCTCGGGCGATCCGGCCACGGCGCTGGGACTGACCGGGGGCAGCGCGAACGTCCAGGCGTATCGCCTCCAGCAGGGGTCGGATCCGGCCGATCTCTCGGGCGAAACGCTGCTCGGCGACCAGCTCGACCGGACGGGCGTCTACGCGCTCGACACGGTCGACATCTTCAACCTCCTGT
>WUUC01168864.1_pt1 | contig 18393 bp, 10 predicted proteins | sample 6278441 | NCBI WGS metagenome assembly WUUC01 (sample SAMN13675441, study PRJNA597444) | soil metagenome | isolation source: soil | place: USA: Washington | collected 2017-10 | reverse complement strand
CTATGGGCGTGGCGTACGAGCCCCCGCGCAACGAGACGGAGCGGGTCATCGCCGAGGTCTGGAGTGAGGTGCTGGGGGTCGAGCAGGTCGGGGCGGGCGACAACTTCTTCGAGCTCGGCGGGCATTCGCTCCAGGCCACGACCGTGGTCACGAGGCTGCGCGGGGCCTTCCACATCGACTTGCCGCTGAAGAAGTTTTTCGAAGACCCGACGGTGAGCGGCCTGGCGCAGGCCGTCGCCGAACTGCGGGGCGAACGGCAGGGCGGGGACGAAGCCGAAGTCCTCGAACTGCTGGCGCAACTCTCGGACGAAGAGGCCGACGCCGAGATCAGAAGGATGACCAACACGCAGGGCGATTGAGGCGAGGAGTGGAGAGATGAAAAAGGTGTCCGTTGCTCTGCCCTACCCGGTGGAGGCCACGCTCGCGACGGCCGGCCAGTTCGTGAAACTGCTGGAAGCTCTCGCCGGCGGCGAGCAGGTCGAGCGGATTCAGGTGCTGCATCAGGGGCCCGCGCCGCGGCTGCGCGCCGCCGACCGGGTGCTTGAGAAGGTGAGCCTCGTGGCCGTGGAGTCCTGGTTTTCGGGGGGCGTGGTCGGGCGCGTGCTCGAAGCCGCGTCCGACTACGTGCTCTTCGTGTTCCCGCCGGCCACCGACTTCGACATCTCGCCGCGCGACCTCGCGAGGTTCGTCGAGGCGGCCGAAATCAACGGGGCGGGACTGCTCTACTCGGACTACAGGTCGGCGCGCGGCGGCGAGGTGATGGAGATCACCACCGCCGATTACCAACCGGGGAGCGTGCGCGAGTCGTTCGACTTCGGGGCGCTGGCGCTCGTCTCGGGCGGGGCGGCGCGGAGGGTCCTGAAAGAGCACGGGCCGGTCGAGGAGTCGCTGCGCTGGGCCGGCTTCTACGACCTGCGTCTGAAGCTCTCGACCGACTTCCCCGTAGAGCGCGTCCCCGAGTCGCTGTACGTGCTGAAAATGCCGGCGAGCCGCCCGGCGCTGCCGGGCCCGGGCGGGCGCGCGAAAGGCTTCGCCACCGTCGACCTGAACAACTGGGACTATCAGCTCGAACTCGAACGCGTGCTCGACGCGCACCTGCGGCGGATCGGCGCGCACCTGGGCCAGAGCTACGCGCCGCTGCCACCCCCGGCGGGCGAGTTCCCCGTGACGGCGAGCGTCGTCATCCCCGTGCGCGACCGCCAGCAGACTATCCGCGAGGCCGTCGAGAGCGCTCTCGCACAGAAGACGGACTTCGACTACAATGTCATCGTCGTTGACGACCACTCGACCGACTCCACGAGCGACATCCTCCGCCAAATGTCGCGCCAGGACTCAAGACTCGTTCATCTGATGCCCGCCCGCAGAGACCTCGCCATCGGAGGGCTGTGGAACGAAGCCGTCTACTCCGAGGCGTGCGGCCTCTACGCCGTGCAGCTCGACTCCGACGACGTGTACGCCGGCCCCGACTCCCTGCGACGCATCGTCCGGAAGTTCTTCGAGCCGCCCGCGGACGGCGGGGCGGGATACGCCATGGTCACGGGCTCGCTGACTTTCGTCGACGCGAACCTGAAGCCGCTCGGGCCGGGCCTCTTCGAGCACCGCGAGTTCAGCGAGGAGAACGGGCGCAACACGGCGCTGCGGATGAACGGCACGGGCGCGCCCCGCGCCTTCTACGTCCCCGTCCTCAGGCAGTTCGGGTTCCCGAACGTCAGCTACGGCGAAGACTACGCCATCAGCCTCCGCATCGGCAGAGAGTACAGGGTCGGCCGCGTCTTCGGCTCGCTCTACCTGGCGCGCCAGTGGGAGGGCAACACCATCCGCTCGATGCCGCTCGGCAGCGTCAAGAGCACGAGCCTCAAGGAACTGCTCCCGCCCGGGCTCGGGGAACGCGCCGACGTGCAGGCGCGTTTGCAGCCGCTGGTGGCGGTGCTGAAGAACGCGAGCAGGAACCGCTACGACTACTACAAAGACTGGCTGCGCTCCTCGGAAATCAGGGCGCGGCAGAGCATCAACGGTCGGGCGGCGGAGCCCCTCCATTCGCACGCCCCCGGCCTCGGAGTGGGGACGAGCGCGACGTAAAGCCCGAGCGAGAAGAGGTGCCTCGATGAATAAGAGTACGCAAACCCCGGACGCCCGCGGCGAGGGCGGACTGCTCGCCTGCGAAGACATCGACCCCTCGCGCGCCGCCGGCCCGGAAGCCGCCGCCGCCGCGCCGCCCGAACTGGCGCCGCACCTGCTGCCGCTGTCGGAACAGTGGGGCGTGTGGCGCACGGTCGGCCTGCGCGGCGCGGGGTTCCCCGCCGCGCTCGTGCTCAAGCTCTCCGCCCCCGGCTGCGCGGCGGCGGCCGACCGCCTGGCCGAAGCGTCGGACGAGTCCGCGCGGCTGAGGGAGGAGGTGCTGACGCGGCTCCGGCTGAGCCTCGACGGCGCGGACGAGTCGGCGCACGAACCGCTCAGGAAGGCCCTCAGACGCGTCCGCAAGGGGAAGGCGCCGGAACTGCCCGACGCCGAGCCCGAGACGCGCGCGGCCCTTGAGGCGTGGCAGGAGGCGGCGCGACGCGAGCAGGCGCGCGGGGACGAGTTCCGCGATGCGTTCGAGGGCGCGCGCGAAGACGTCTCGCGGGCCTGCCACGAGGTCGCGTCCGACCCGCTGTTCCGCGAGGCGGTGCTGTGGCAGAACCGGCACGCCTACGAGACGGGCGTCAACTCGGTGCTGCGCCACTCCGGGAAGGGGGAGAAACGCCACTCCAAGATGCGGCAGCACGAGGAGCTGATCGCCAACTACTTACAACGTTACTGCGTCAAGAACGACACCATCGGCTTCTTCGGCCCCGTCGGCTGGGCCCGTTTCGACCCCCGGCAGGAGGCGCCCGTCGCGGTGCGTCCCGGCCCCGAACTCCTGGCCTCGCGGCGCGTCTTCTGGGAGGCGTGGGGGGTGGACGCCCTCGCCGAGAAGCTCTCGAAGAACAAGTCCCTCAAGCCCTGGATCGCGCCGCGCCGCGTCCCCTTCAACTACCTGGAGAGGACCACGCTTCACCTGCCGGGCGGCAACCGTCTTCAACTCTCGGCCAAGCAAGCGGCCGTGCTGCGCTACTGCAACGGGACCCGGACGGCCAAAGAGATTGCCACCTTCCTGTCCGGCGTCCTGGCGCTGGGGCTGAGCGGCGAGCAGGAGGTCTACGCCGTCCTCGAAGACCTGTGCGCGAACGGGGTACTGGCCTGGAGCCTGGAGGTGCCGGTCGAGGTCAACCCGTTGGAGAGTCTGAGGGCGCAGCTCGCGCGCGTCGGCGACGAGCGGCTGAAGGCGGAGGCATACGCCGCGGTGAACGAACTGTTGAGCGCCCACGACGAGGTGGCCGCCGCCGCCGGCGACCCGGAGCGGCTCGACCCCGCGCTGAGCGCGCTCGAAAAGAGTTTCCGGCAACTGACCGGCGCCGCCCCCACCCGGGGCGCGGGGAAGACTTACGCGGCGCGGACACTCGTCTACGAGGACTGCCGCCGCGACGTGGACGCCTCGTTGGGCACCGACCTTCTGGATACGCTCCGGCGGCCGCTCACGCTGCTGCTGACGAGCGCGCGCTGGGTCATGCACGAGGTCGCCGAACTCTACCTCGACGCCAGCCGAAAGGTTTACGACGAGCTGGCGAAAGAGCACAACTCGCGGGTCGTCAATGCCACCGACTTCTGGGTCAAATCCAACCCGCTCCTGTACCGCGACGAGACTCGACTGGCCGACTCCGTCGTCCCGAAGTTACGTGCGCGCTGGGACGCGGTCTTCGCCCTGCCCGAAGGCGCGCGCCGCGTCTCGTACAGCAGCGAAGAGCTGGAGCCGCGCGTGCGCGAGACTTTCGCCGCCCCGCGGGCCGGCCGGGCCTTCACGTGCTATCACAGCCCCGACGTGATGATCGAGGCCGAGAGCTTCGAAGCCTTCAGGGCGGGTGACTACAGTCTGGTGATGGGCGAGATGCACCTGGGCGTCAACACCCTGCTCGCGGCGCTCTTTCTGGCGCAGCACCCCGCGGTCGCGGAGATTCACGAGGCCGTCGAACGAGACCTGCCGGAGGAGCGCATCGTGGTCGTCCCCCCCAAGCATTGGCCCGCGCTGACGGCGCGCACGAGCATGGGTTACGTCTCCCCTAAAAACATGCGCCTGGAACTCTCGCATGACGCCTGCGGCGTCAACCCCTCGCAATCCCTACCCATCGGCTCGCTCGTCATCGAGGACGGGCCGGACGGACTCTTCGTCCGCACGCGCGACGGCAGCCGCCGGTTCGACCTGTTGGAGATGTTCGGCGAGGTGCTGTCCGGGCTGGTGATGAACTTCTTCAGCATCCTGCCGCCCCGCCCGCACAACCCGCGCGTCACCATCGACCGCCTCGTCGTCTGCCGCGAAGCATGGAGGTTCACGCCCGGCGAACTCGCCTTCGCCGCCGAGCGCGACGGCGCCGCCCGCTTCGCCGCGGCCCGCCGTTGGGCGCGCGACCGCGGCCTGCCCCGCTTCGTCTTCGTCAAGTCGCAGGTGGAGAAGAAGCCCTTTTACGTCGACCTGGGCAGCCCCATCTACGTCGACATCTTCGCGCGCATCATCAACCGGACGGCGGAAAAATGCGGCGACGCGCGCGCCATCGGCGTCACCGAAATGATCCCCAACCACGAGCAGGCGTGGCTGCACGACGCCGAGGGTCAGTTCTACACGAGCGAGCTGCGAATGATCGCCGTCGACCTCGCCAACTGAGGCGGGCTCAGGATGCGCCGAGAGATGCGTATGACGAACAACAGTCCGGCGACCGCGCCCGGCGCGAGGGCGGCGAAGGGTCAGTGGCTGAGCGTCTTCAGCCCGAACCCTTCGGCCAGCGTCCGCCTCTTCTGCTTCCCCTACGCCGGGGGCGGGGCGCAGATTTTTCGCACGTGGGCGCGCCGCCTGCCGGCCGGCGTGGAGGTCTGTCCCGTCCAGCCCCCCGGCCGCGGCTCGCGCATGACGGAGCCGCCGTTCCGGCAACTGGCCCCGCTGGTCGAGGCGCTCGCAGAGGCGCTGCGCCCGCACCTCGACAGGCCCTTCGCCTTCTTCGGCCACAGCATGGGGGCGATGATCAGCTTCGAGCTGGCGCGGCTGTTGCGCGAGCAGGCGGGCGTGCTCCCCTTTCACATGTTCGTCTCGGGCCGCCGCGCGCCGCACATCCCAGAGACGGCGGAGCCGAGCTACGACCTGCCTTACGACCAGTTCGTCGAAGTCCTGCGCCGGCTCAACGGCACGCCGGAAGAGACGCTGAGGAGCGAAGAGTTGATGGCCCTGATGGTCCCGCTCCTGCGCGCCGACTTCAGCGTCTGCCAGACCTACGCCTACGCCGAAGGGCCGCCGCTGGCCTGTCCCATCACGGCCTTCGGCGGCGCGGACGACGGCGAGACGGCCGAGGGGCGGCTGGAGGCGTGGCGCGAACAGACCACGGGCGCTTTCTCTTCGGTGGTGCTGCCGGGCGACCACTTCTTTCTGCACACGGCGGAAGAGCGGCTCCTGCGGCGGCTCGGCGAAGAGCTGCACCAGTACGCCAGAAGACTATGAGCCGAGAACACACGGCGGCTCACGACCTGCCGGAATCATCCCAACCCTCAGGAGGCGTTATGTTGTCGAGAAGAAACGCGGCGACGGTTCTGCTGCTGTCGCTCTTGCTGATGCCGCTCGGCCGCGCCGGGCAGAACCCGGCGCCACCCGCGACGCCCCCGCAGGACAAGCCGGCGGGCGCCGCCGGCGAGATGAAACTCCCCGGCCTCAAGCACGGCGTGCAGGTGGTGACGGACGCGGTGGGCGTCGCCCACGTCTACGCGCAGGACGAGCACGACGCCTATTTCATGATGGGCTACGTGCAGGCGCGCGACAAATTCTTCCAGTTGGACATCTACCGGCGGTCGGGGAGCGGGACGCTGGCCGAGCTGTTCGGCGCCGGCGCGAACGACGCCACGCTGATGTCCGACATCCAGAACCGCACCAACGGCGTCCGCCGGGCCGCCGAACGCTCGCAGAAGATTTACTCGCCCGAGACCCTCGCCGTCTTCCAGGCTTTCGCCGACGGCGTCAACGCCTGGCTCGACGCCAACCCGCTCCCGCCGGAGTACGCCCGCTTCGAGATTACGAAGGCGGGCGTGCCGCGCTGGGAGGCGCTCGACGGCATCATCGTCAGCAAGCTGATGACGCACCTGCTCTCGTTCGACGGCAGCGACCTCGCCAACACGCAGCGGCTCGCCGCTTACGAGCGCGCCGGCCGCCTCAACGGCTTCGACGGCGCGAAGCTCTTCTTCCAGGACCTCTACCGCGTCGCGCCCTTCGACCCCTCCATCACGCTCCCGGGCAAGGCGGCCGCGGCCGCGCCTCACCGCGCCGCCGCCGGCCGGCGCGCGCCCCCGCCGGAGATACCCGCGCACACCGTCGCGGCCGTGGAGGGCTATCTCCAGAGCGCGCCCGACACCCCGCTGGCGGGAAAGCAGGAGACGACACTCGGGAGCAACTTCATGCTGCTCGGCGGGAGCGTGACGAGCACCGGGATGCCGATGCTGGCGAGCGACCCGCACCTCGGCATCGTCTCGCCGCCGCTCTTTCACGAGATACACCTCAACGTCAAAAAGCCCGGCGAGCAGCAGCCGTCCCTGAACGTGACGGGCATCAGCTTCTCCGGCGTCCCCGCCATCCTGATGGGCTTCAACGACCACATCGCCTGGGGCGCCACGTCGCTCATGATTGACATCGTCGACTATTACGAGGAGAGCCTCGTGATGGACGCCAAGACCGGCAAGCCCGTCGCGACCCTCTACAAGGGGAAGCCGGAGCCGCTCGTCTCCGTGCCGCAGACCTACCGGGTCAACCAGCCCGGCAACGGCAAGAGCGACGACCTCCTGACGCTCGCCCCCGGCGCGCGGCCCAGCGGCGTCTTCGTCCACGACAGCACGCTGCTCCTGCCCCGCCGCAACAACGGCCCGCTCTCGCCGAAGGTCGCCGAGTCGGCGAGCGGCGCGCGCACGGCCATCAGCGTACAGTCCCTGAACTTCAGCGGCACGCGCGAGGTCGAGGTCTTCCACCGCATCGCGCGCGCCAGGAACCTCGAAGAGTTCAAGCAGGCCGTGAGGCTCTACGAGTGCGGCGCGCAGAACTGGGCCTACGCCGACCGCGAGGGCAACATCGCCTATTTCGCCAGCGGGAAGGCGCCGCTGCGCGAAGACCTTCAGGCGGGCGCGCTCGACGGGAGCGCGCCGAACTTCGTCCGCGACGGCAGCGGCGCGCGCCGGCACGACTGGGTCAGAAAGGCGCGCGTCGAGCCGGGCTCGGACATCCCGTTCGAGACGCTGCCCTTCGAGGAGATGCCCCAGGTCGTCAACCCGGCGCAGGGATTCCTCCTCAACGCCAACAACGACCCCGACGGCAGCACCGTCGACAACGACCCCTTCAACCAGACGCGCCCCGGCGGCAAAGGAATCTATTACCTGACTTCCGACTACAACTCCGGCTACCGCCTCGGGATGATGACGCGCCTCGTCAGGGCGGAACTGGACAAGGCGGCCGGCGGCGACGGCACCGTCTCGGCCGCGGACTTGCGCCGCATCCAGGGCAACGTGCAACTGCTCGACGCGCAGGTGCTGACGCCGAGCATCCTGCGCGCCTTCGAGGCCGCGCGCGCGCCGGGCGCGCCCGCCGAACTGGCGGCTTTCGCCAAAGACCCGGCCGTGGCGGAGGCCGTCGGCCGGCTCGCCCGGTGGGACTTCAGCACGCCGACCGGGATCGTGGAGGGCTTCGACGCGGCCGACGCCGACGGCAAGCGGCTGCCACCTTCCGCCGAGGAGGTCGCCCACAGCGTCGCGGCCACCATCTACAGCGTCTGGCGCAGCTGGGTGCTGACCAACACCTTCGACACGGTGCTGGTGCGCAACGGCATTCGCCCGCAGTTGCTCGCCGGCAACCAGACGATGCTGGGCCTGAGGGTCCTGCTCGACAACTTCGGAACCGGCGCGGGGAAGGGGGTTTCCGGCCTTCGCTTCTTCGACGTGCCGGAAGTCAACCTCGCGCCCGAGGCCGAGCGCGACATCATCATTCTGAAGAGCCTGAAGGACGGCCTCAACCTGCTCGCCGGCGACAGCTTCGCGCCCGTCTTCAAGAAGTCGACCAGGCAGGACGACTACCGCTGGGGGAAGCTCCACCGCATGGTGATTCGTGACCTGAGCGGCACGCTCAGCATCCCGCCCGCGGCCGGGTTCGAGAACCTTTCGGCGGAGTTGCCGGGGGTGGCGGTCGACGGCGGCTACGAGGTCGTCGACCTCTCGCACCACTACCCGAAGGCGCTCTCGCCCGAGGGCTTTCTCTTCAGCGGCGGCCCGGCCCGAAGATTTCTCGGGGTCGTCGGTAAGGACGGCATCAACGGGGTTCAGGTGCTGCCGGGGGGCCAGAGCGGAAACCCCGAGAGTAAATTCTTCGCCAACCAGCTCGGCCTCTGGCTGACGAACAACTACCACGAAATGTACTTCAAGCGGGAAGACGTGATGAAGCACAAGGCGGTGGTGGAAGACTACGCCCCCGCGAAGCAGGTCGAGGTGTCGCAATGATTGGAAGTCCGGCGCGCGCCGCCCTCTGTTTCGTCGCCGCGGCCCTGCTCTCGCTGCCGCAGGGCTGCGGCGCGCCGCCCGGCAGCGCGGAGAACGGCTCCGTCGCGCCCGCCGGGAAGCTGAACTCGATTCGCGCGACGCACACCGCCACGCTTTTAAAAGACGGGCAGGTCCTGATTACGGGGGGCTTGCTGCGCGCCGAAGGGGACGAGGTCACCACCTCCGCGGCCGAAGTGTACGACCCGAAGGGCGGCGTGTTCAGGGCCGTCGCGAGCATGACGGCCGAGCGGGCGGGACACACCGCCACGCTGCTGCAAAACGGGGACGTCCTCATCACCGGCGGGATCGGCTCCGGGCGGATACTCGACAGCGCGGAGGTGTACCGCGCCGCCCGCGGCGTCTTCGAGCCGGCGGGGCCGATGAGTTCGAGGCGCGAGCGCCACGCCGCCACGCTCCTCGACAACGGCGCGGTGCTCATCACGGGCGGGTCGAGCGGGACGCCGCTCGCGACCTCCGACCTCTACGACCCGGCCGCCAACTCGTTCAGGCCGATCGGCAGGATGAACACCGCGCGCTTCGCGCACACCTCCGTGCGTCTACCCGACGGGAAAGTCCTCCTGGCCGGCGGGGCCGACTCCGCTAACGGCGTGACGCGCGGGGCGGAAATCTTCAACCCCGCCGACCGCAGTTTCACCGCCACGGGCCACATGAACGAAGGCCGACACAAGCACGCCGCCGTCCTGCTGCGCGACGGGAGGGTGCTGGTGGCCGGCGGTTCCGCGTCGCCGGAAGATTGGGAAGAGCGCCGGGCCACGGCCGAGCTTTACGACCCCTCGACCGGGAACTTCACGCCGACGGGGTCGATGAACGTGGCGCGGTTCAAGATACCTGCGGCCGTCGCCCTGCTCGGAGACGGGCGGGTGCTGGTCTGCGGGGGCGACTCGTCGGTCGAGATTTTTGACCCCGCCCGGGGGACTTTCGGCGTGGCCTCGGGCGGGCTGGATGACGCGCTCTTCTACCCGACGGCGACGGCCCTGCCCGACGCGAGAGTCCTCATCGTGGGCGGGTACGACGACGACCTCCGGAGCAGTAAAGGAAGCTGGATGTATGTGCCGCAGGCCGCCGCGGTCCCGACCCCGGGGGGCGGGAACACGCCGCGCCCAGTCAGGTAGCGAACGACTCTAGACCAAAATTTAAGGAGTAAACCGATGCTGAAAAGAATCTTCATGGCCGCGTTAGTCGCGCTGGCCGTCGCGCCGGCCGGCGCCGCGTTCAGCCAGCAGGCGAAGGCCGGGAAAACCCAGAGCGCGAAGCCCGTCGAGAAGGGCGAGCCCGTCGGCAAGTGGCAGTGTGTCGCGAAGACGCCCGAGGGGGAAAGCCTGAAATTCTACATGGAGCCGAAGAACGAGACCGGAACGCTCTCCGGCTCCATCCGCACGGCCGGCGGCGGGTTCACCATCATCGGCGGCACCTACGCGAAGGGCAAGCTGGAGATGCGTCTGCGCACGCCGGAAGGGGTTCTGGGCAAAGTCATCGCCACCATCAAGGGGGCCAAGTTGACCGGAGACTGGGAACTCAGCAACGGCGTCTCGGGCGACCTGAGCTGCTCCCGTGCCGGCCGGGCCCCGCAGGGCTGACGGTTCACGAAGCCGACAGGCTCGCCTCGTCCGCCCGTCGAGAGGTGCGGGCGGCTTCTTCACGCGCAGCCGCCGCGTGCGCGCGCCGCGGCCGAACCGATAACGCTAGCCACCCCCGCGCTAATGGAGGAAGAATGAGAACACTCTTACAAGACGTCCGGTACGGCGTCCGCATGCTGCTCCAGAACAAACTTTTTACCGGCGTGGCGGTGCTCGCCCTGGCGCTCGGCATCGCGGCGAACACCACGATCTTCAGCGTCGTCAACGCCCTGCTCTTACGCCCCCTCCCCTACAGGGACGCCGGGCGCATCCTGTCCATCAACTCGACCAACCCGGACGGCAGCCCGCGGCGCGTCTCCGCCGCCGACCTCATCGACTGGCGCGAGCAGAATCAGGTCTTCGAGCACCTGTCGAGCTTCGAGTTCGACGGCTTCCACCTGGCCGGCGAGGGCGAGCCGGAGGTGGTCAACGGGGCCTTCGTGTCGCCGAACATCTTCAGCCTGCTGGGCGTCGAGGTCGCGCGGGGGCGCAACTTCCTCGCCGCCGACGACCAGGCGGACGCCGAGCCGGCCGTCATCATCTCCCACAGCCTCTGGCAGAGGCGCTTTAGCGGCGCGGCCGACATCGTCGGGCGCAAGGTCACGCTGCACGGGATCGATAACACGCAGGAGGGCGAGTACTACACGGTCGTCGGCGTGCTGCCGCCCAACTTCTGGTTCCTCAGCGGCCAGTTCGAAGCCTGGGTCCCGCACCGCCTCAGCTCCGAGCAGATAAACAACCGCGGCGCCAGCTCGCTCCACGTCATCGGCCGGCTCAAGCCCGACGTGACGGTCGAACAGGCGCGCGCCGACATGGCGCGCATCAGCGGCAACCTCGCGCGTGAATTCCCCGAGACCAACGAGGGGCGCGGGGTGAACATGACGACGCTTCACGAGGCCTGGATGGGCGAGATCGGCGCGGCCTTCCTCTTCCTGCTCATCGCCGTCTGCTTCGTCCTGCTCATCGCCTGCGCCAACGCCGCGAGCCTGCTGCTCGCCCGCGCCACGGCCCGCCAGAAGGAGATTTCGATCCGCGCCGCGCTCGGCGCACGCCGCTGGCGCATCGTCAGGCAGTTGCTCACCGAGAGCATTCTGCTCTCGACCCTGGCGGGCGTGCTCGGCCTGCTGCTGGCGAAGTGGAGCATCGTGCTGGTCGTCAAGCTCATCCCGCCCGAGGCCCAGACCTTCATCCCTTCGGGCGCCGAGTCCATCGGCACCGACATGCGCGTCCTCCTCTTTACGCTGGGCGTCTCCGTGTTAACCGGCATCATCTTCGGCCTGGCCCCGGCCGTGGCGGCCTCGAAGCCAAACCTCAACGCCGTGCTCAAAGAGTCGGGCGTGAGCAGCCCCCAGATGCCCCGCCACCAGCGCATCCGCAAGCTGCTCATCCTGGCCGAGCTGGCGCTGTCGACCGCGCTCCTCATCGGGGCCGGCGTGATGATTAAAGGCTTCCTGGAGTTGCAGCGCGCCGAGCTGGGGTTCAACCCGGAGGGCGTGCTGAAAGTCGACATGTTCCTGCCGCGCGCCAAGTACGCCGAGGCCGAGCAGCAGGCCGCCTTCTACAACCAGCTCCTTCAGCGGACCGCCGCCCAGCCGGGCGTCACGGCCGCCAGCGTCTCGAACCACTTCCCGCTGAGGCCCACGAACCGGACGCTCTTCATCATCGAGGGGCGGCCCATCCCGAACCGGAACGCGATGCCCGCCGCCGTCAACGGCGTCATCAGCCCCGACTACTTCAAGACGCTCGGCATCAACCTTCTGAAGGGGCGCTATTTCACCGACGCGGACACGCCCGAATCGCCGCAGGTCGCCATCGTCAGCGAGACGATGGCGCGGCGCTACTGGCCCGAGGAAGACCCCCTCGGCAAGCGCTTCAGGCCGGGCGGCGTGGTGTCGCTCTCGCCGTGGGTGACCATCGTCGGGGTGGTCGCCGACTCCAAGCAGGAGCTGAGCGCGGAGCCCGCGTTCCCCGCACTCTACCGGCCCCTGCAACAAACCCCGCAGCCCTTCATGTTCCTGCTCGCGCGCACCTCGACCGACCCCAACACGCTCGTCGCGCCGCTGCGGCAGCAGATGGCGGAGATTGATAAAGACCAGCCCGTGGCCGGCATCGCGACGATGGAGCAGGTCATCGCCGAGGCCGGGTGGGGGCCGCGCTTCCTCTCGCTCCTGCTCGGGATGTTCGGCGTGCTGGCCCTCGGGATGGCGGCCATGGGGATTTACGGCATGATGTCCTACCTCGTCGCGCAGCGCACGCAGGAGATCGGCATCCGCATCGCCCTCGGCGCACAGCCGCGCCACATCTACCACCTCATCGTCGGCGGCAGCATGTTCATCACGACCCTCGGCATCCTGCTCGGCGTGGCCGGGGGGGTCGGGGCCGCCGTGGTGCTCTCGACGATGCTGGTCGAGGTGAGCAGCGCCGAGCCGCTGGTCTACCTCGGCGTCGGCCTGTTCCTCTTCCTGGTCGCCGTGGTGGCCTCCTACGTCCCCGCGCGCAGGGCCACGAAGGTGGACCCCATCCGGGCGCTGAGAAGTTAAGCCGAAGTTAAGGCGGCGGGGCGCCGAGACGCGTGCCCGCCGACGTTCCGATTGAGCCTGCGCCGGAAGGCGGACGAGATATCCGCCCGACCCGCGCGCGTCGTCAGCGCCGAACCTTCGCCGCCGCCGGCGGAAGACAGGGAGCCCACACCATGAAATTGATCAAGTTCCTCCTGCGGCTTGTACCGAAAGCCTGCCTGCTCTCCACCCTGTTCGGCGTCATCAGCGGGGTGAGCAACATCGGCATCCTGGCGCTCATCAGCCACACGCTGGCCGAGGGCGGGCGCCCCACGTCCGAGACGGTGTTCTGGGGCTACGGCGCGCTCTGCTTCCTGATGCCCGTCACGCGCTACCTCTCCGAGATCGTGCTCAACAGCGCCAGCCAGGGCGTGATCTACGGCATGCGCATGCGCGTCTGCCGGGCCATCCTCTCGGCGCCCCTGCGCGACCTTGAGTCGCTGGGGAGCCACCGCCTCTACGCCACGCTGACGGAAGACATCTTCGCCATCACGAACGCGCTGGTGCTCCTGCCGGTGCTGGTGCTGAACGCGCTGATCGTCGTCGGCTGCCTGGTCTACGTGGGCTGGCTTTCGCTGAACGTGCTCTGGGTGGTGCTCGGGTTCATGGCCTGCGGGGTGGGCACCTACCAGTTGATGATGCTGCGGAGCGTGCGCTACCAGAGGCTCGCCCGCGACGGGGCGGACATCCTGTTCAAACATTTCCGCTCGCTGACGGAGGGCACGAAGGAACTCAAGCTCCACTCCGGCCGGCGGGAGGCGTTCGCGTCGCACTCGCTGAGCACGGCCGCCGGCAACCAGCGCCGCTACAACGTGAGCGCGGTGAGAATCTTCGCCCTCTCGATGAGCTGGGGGCAGGTGCTCCTGTTCCTGCTCATCGGCGTCGTGCTCTTCGCGCTGCCGCGCTACGGCAACTTCGACGGCGCGGTCATCACGGGCAGCACGCTGGCGATCCTGTTCCTGATGGGCCCGCTGAGCGCCACGCTCAGCCTGTTCCCGGCGCTGACGCGGGCCAACGTCTCGCTGAAGAAGGTGGAGCAGCTCGGAATCTCGTTGCAGAAGCAGAAGGAGCCGGACGGGGCGGGCGCCCCGGCGCTGCCGAAAGCCGGCTGGAGCAGTATCGAACTGGCCGGGGTGACGCACGCCTACCACAACGAGCGCGAGGAGGAGAATTTCACGCTCGGCCCCATCGACCTCACCTTCCGCCCGGGCGAGGTCGTCTTCATCATCGGCGGCAACGGCAGCGGCAAGACCACGCTCGTCAAGCTCATCACGGCGCTCTACACGCCCGAGGCCGGCGAGATTCGCCTCGACGGCGTGCCCGTCGACGAGGAGACGCGCGAGTCTTACCGGCAGTATTTTTCGGCCGTCTTCTCGGACTTTCACCTCTTCGATTCGACCCTCGGCATCGAGACCCCGCAGCTCGACCAGAAGGCGACCGAGTACCTCAAGCAGCTTCAGCTCGACCGGAAGGTGAAGTTCGCCGACGGCAAGCTCTCGACCACGGACCTCTCCAACGGCCAGCGTAAACGGCTGGCGCTGCTGGCGGCCTACCTCGAAGACCGGCAGATCTACGTCTTCGACGAGTGGGCGGCCGACCAGGACCCGCAGTTCAAGGAACTCTTCTACTACCAGTTGCTGCCGGAGCTGAGGGCGGGCGGCAAGACGGTGCTCGTCATCAGCCACGACGACCACTACTACCACACGGCCGACCGCCTCGTGAAACTCGATTACGGCCAGATCGAGTACGACATCAAGCCCGACCTCATCGAGCCGCGGGCCGCCGCCCCGATGCAGTTGAAGAACTAGCCGCCTGAAAAAAACATCACGTCATGTCGAAAAAAAAGCTGAGGACTCTGGCCCTGTCGTGCCTGGCCGGGTGGGCGCTGGCCCTCTTCACTTTCGCCGCGCGGGGTCAGACGCCGCGCCCCGCCGCCGAGGCGCCGCGGCGCCTGACCCCGCAGGAGAGGCGCGGCAAGGCAATCTACCAGCAGGGCGTCAGCGCCGGGGGCGGCGCCATCGTGGCGCTGGCCGGGGCGGTCGAGGTGCCCGCCAGCACGCTGTCCTGCGCCGGCTGTCACGGCGCACAGGGGCAGGGGAAGACCGAGGCCGGCATCACCGCGGGTAGCCTGACCTGGGACAGCCTCCTGAATCCGGAGGGGCATCGCCACCCCAACGGCAGGCGACACAAGGCGTTCGACGAGGCGTCTTTGAGGCGCGCGATCACTTCGGGGGTGGACGCGTCCGGCAACGTGCTGGCCCCCATCATGCCCCGGTACCGCATGTCGGAGACCGACCTGGTCGACCTCATCTCGTACCTCGGGCGCATCGGGACGGACTCCGGCCAGGGGCTGACGTCGGAGAGCGTGTTGGTGGGGGCGTTGCTCCCGCTCAGCGGGCGGTCGGCCGGCGCGGGACGGGCGGCACGGGAGGTCTTGGACGCCTATTTTTCGACGGTCAACCGGGGCGGCGGAATATATCGCCGCCGGGTCGAGCTGCGCGTGTTGGACGGCGAGCAGGGGCGGGGCGACCCCTGTTCACGGGTCAGACAACTGGCCGACGAGGAGCAGGTCTTCGCCATCCTCGGCGACTACGACGCCGGGTGCGGGCAGAAGGTGGCGCGGCTGATGGGCGAGGCGGGCATCCCTTACCTCGATCTGTCCGCCGGGACGGGGCCGGCGGGGCCGGCACCCGGGCGCTACCTCTTTCATCTGCTGCCCGACGTGCAAAGCCGCGCGCGGGCGCTCGTTACCCACGCGGCCCGGGAAAGGGGGTCGGGCAGAGCGCGCCTCGTCATCCTCTACCCGGAGGGCGCGGCGGAGCCCTCGCTGGTCGCCGCGGTCGAAGAGCAGGGTCGGAAGGAGGGCTACGCCGAGACGTTGAAGGCCGGTTACGGGCGGGAGCGCGCCGCGGCCGCGCGCTCCCTGAAGGCGCTGGGCGGCGGGGGCGCGGCCGACGTGCTCCTGCTCACGGCCGGCGGCGACGAATGGCCGGCCGTCGTGCGCGACCTGACATCCGCGAAGTCGGTCGCCGCGCTCCTGCTCGCAGACCCTCTGGACCCCCGCGAGGTGCTCGACGCCGTCGCGCCCGGCGCGGCCGTCGCCATCTACATGACCGGCTACGCGGCGGCGCCCGGGGACCTCTCGCGGGCGCCGGAAGAGTACCGCGAGTTCTCGAAAAAGCACGGCCTCGGGTTCTCCCACCCGGCGCAGAGGCTGGCGGCCTACGCCGCCGCCAAGACCTTTACCGAAGGGCTGCGAATCGCGGGCCGCGACTTGAGCCAGGAACAGTTCGTCGGCGCGCTCGAAAGCCTGCGTGATTTCGACACGGGCGCCGCGCTCAGGGTATCATTCGGGCCGGAGCGGCACGCCGGCTCCGGCCCCGTTCACATCCTCAAGGTGGACGCGAAAAGAAAAGTCCTGACGTCAGTGCCCGGCCCGGGCGGGGCGGATTGAGCGGGGGGCGCACGGTTCGGCCCCCGCGGCAGACGCGCTCCCGTCCGGGAGTTGTACTTCACAGACCTACGCAAAAAGAGCGGTGAGAAGAGATGACTGGCGAAAGCGTCTATTTCAAGCAGAACGTCGTCGCGGAGCCTCTGTTCAACCTCTGGTACGCGTGGCCCTACCTGATCCCGCCCGCCTCGGCCGCGATGTACGTCGCGAACTCGCACCTGAAGATCATGAAGTCGTTCGTCGCCAACCCGCAGGTGCACGTGGCGGCCCTCAAGAACCCTTCGATGCTGGGCGGGCCGTTCATCAACTACGAGGCCGGCCGCGCGGGCGAGATCAACAAGCTGATCGAGAAGACGGTCGGCGAACAGTCCGGCCTGCTCGAACTGGCCGACGCCATCAGGTCGCTCGACGAGATGTTGCAGCGCGAGGCGACCGGCGGGTCGCTCGAACCGCTCTACAAGAAGGTGCCGGAGAAGCTGCGCGGCTACGTCGAGCTGACTTACGACACGAACAACCACCCCTCCGTGCGGTTCATCGAGGGGCTGCTCTACAAGAGCCGCTACTACGACACCGCCGCCCAGAGCGTCGCCCTCTTCGCGGACGAAGGCGAGCACCGCCCCTTCGCCCTCAGCTCGCCGAAGCTGTTCGGCGAAAGGGACCTGCACCTGCGCGTGCCGTTCGCCGACGGCCGGCTCGACGAGCTGTTCAGGATGAAGTCGGAGGCGCGGCCCTTCGCGCAGATACGCGAGCTGTTGGGCGTCGACGCCGGGGCCGGGGCCGAGCTTTTCTCCTCCTTCTTCACGGAGGAGGCGCCGCCCCCGCCGCCGCGTTTTACGGGCGACGGCGTCAGGGTCCGCTATTTCGGCCACGCCTGCGTGCTGATCGAGACGTCCGAGGTGAGCATCCTCTGCGACCCGCTCGTCAGCTACCGCTGCGGCTACGACGACGAGCGCTACACCTACGCCGACCTGCCCGCGCAAATCGACTACGCGCTCATCACGCACGGCCACCAGGACCACTGCCAGTTCGAGACGCTGCTCCAGTTGAGGCACAAGATCAGGAACGTCGTCGTCCCGCGCAGCAGCGGCGGGAGCCTCGCCGACCCATCGCTGAAGTTGATCCTCAGGAACCTGGGCTTCGCCAGCGTCCACGAGATCGACGAGTTGGAGAGTATCGACGTGGGGGGCGGCAGCGTCACCGGCCTGCCCTTCCTCGGCGAGCACGGCGACCTCGGCATCAGGACGAAGACGGCGTACCTGATCAGCCTGAAGGGCCGGACGATTCTCTGCGCGGCCGACTCGAACAACGTCGAGCCCAGGCTCTACGAACACCTCCGCGAGGCGGCGGGCGAGGTGGACGTGGTCTTCCTCGGGATGGAGTGCGACGGCGCGCCGCTCTCGTGGCTCTACGGCCCGCTGCTGACGAGGCCGCTGGCGAGAAAGCTGGACCAGTCGAGGAGGTTCGACGGCTCGGACCGCGAGAAGGGGATGAGCCTCATCCACAGCCTGAACCCGAAGCAGGTCTACGTCTACGCGATGGGGCAGGAGCCGTGGCTGGTCTACCTGACCTCCATCCAGTACACGGACGAGTCGCGCCCGATAGTCGAGTCGAACGGTCTGGTCGAGCAGTGCCGGGCCGAGGGCCTCATCTCGGAGCGGCTCTTCCGCCGCAAAGAAATCCTGCTGGCGAGAGGGGGCGGCTAACTCGCGCCGCGGCGGCCGAGGACGGTCGGCGTAAAATCATGGTGAGCCTAAAGCCGGAGACATTTTCATGACCGCGACCGCGGAGACGTTCGAGTTCCAGGCGGAGACCAGGCAACTCCTCCACCTGATGATTCACTCGCTCTACACCACGAAGGACATCTTTCTACGCGAACTGATCTCCAACGCCTCGGACGCGCTCGACCGCCTGCGCTTCGACGCGCTGACCCGGCCGGAGCTGTTGGCGGGCGAAGACGATGCCGCCCTCGAAATCCGCCTCGAAACCGACCGTAACCTGCGCCTGCTGACCGTCAGCGACAACGGACTCGGCATGAGCCGCGACGAGGTCGTCGCCAACATCGGCACCATCGCGCGTTCGGGGACGCGCGAGGCGAGAGAGCACGCCGGGGCGGGCGGCGAGCTGG
>WUUC01119336.1_pt1 | contig 18404 bp, 2 predicted proteins | sample 6278441 | NCBI WGS metagenome assembly WUUC01 (sample SAMN13675441, study PRJNA597444) | soil metagenome | isolation source: soil | place: USA: Washington | collected 2017-10 | reverse complement strand
TCCGACTCGCGCTCGAGCGAGTTCGATGAGCGGCGCAAGGCGTACCCTAGTGAGCTGAGGGTTTAGGCTGGCCACTCGTGCGTCCTTCCGGAGTATGTGACCACGAAGAGCAGATCCTCGATTTCTCCCGACTTGAATCGTCCTCGCACCTCTTCGGTGTTCGGCAGCGCGAGTTCCCACTCTCCAAACGGGCGCTTACCAATAAATGACATCCAGCTTCCTGCGTTGCCGCGCCGTGTGCTGATGATGCCGTCGATCGACGTGGCCGCCCCGCCAGTCGCGCCCGGACTGCCGTCCTCCGTGAACCGAAGCCTGTGCACGGGGATTTCGAACGCGGTCCCTGTCCGTCGCGCGAAGTGCAGTACCACGTGCTGAATCTTGAGTCCGTTTACGTTGGGCGGGAAATCCTGCGGCAGCGTCCGGAACTTCACCACCAGTGGCGAAGAGGTCTGCTCCGGGTTGTGCAGGTCGTACCATTGATCGGCGAGCTGGTGGCGGAAGCTGAACGGCCGCTCGCCGCTCGCTGACTGCCGCAGCGTCTGAATCACCTGCTGCGCATAATCCCAACTCGGCAGCGCCGTGTATTCCACGGTCATGAGCACATCGGCCATCGTCAGGTAGTTGAAGAAATTGGCCGCCTTCGGCATGCGCAGCTCCCACGTTGCATCGACGCCCGAGCCCTCGAACGGTAGCAGCATGCCCGACGTCTGCGCTTCGAGCTCGAATACACCCGTAGCGTTCAGCGGCGACGTCAGCGCCACCTGTTCGGGATCGCGCCGGATCGGCATCATCTGGAACACGTCAGGGCCGATGACAACGCGCGACACGCCGCCGGTCGCGAGGGTGGCGTGAATGCCCTCCGTCGGGGGCACGAGTGCGATCACCGACATGCGGACGCTGCGGATCAGCCGGAGGTAGTGTCCCGGGAAGTCGCGATCGAACATGTTCATCGGAGTGGCGAACCGCATCACCCCCGTCTCGCGGAATCGTTGAAACTCGCTCGGCGCCGTCAGCGCGAGAGAAATTGTCTTCGACAGGTGCAGCTTCCGTTTGTTCGTGTCGAACGCGTACTGCTCGAGACGATATAGATCCTGCAGCAGCCGCGCCGATCCCGTGAGTCCCCGGCGGTCGATCGGCGCACCCTGCACGTTGTCCGCGGGCATGCCGTCGTCCGGTGGCTGCCAATAATCGCTCTGAATCACCGCGGCCGGCGGCTCCTGGCGCTCGAACGCGAGCTGGCTCTCAGCCAACTTCGCCACCGCCGTCGCCTGCTGGAGGAAAAAGCAGTACACCCCTTCGAGGACATCGCTCATCCACTCGTACAGCTCGACGTTCGTGAACTTGTTCGAGAGGAACGCAACCGTATCCTTCGCGTGGGTGTTGCGGATTTCGGCAATCGCCTTCTCCTGCTTGACGATGTCAACTGTATCGATGGCGATTGTCACCTGCTGCGCGCCGATCGCGACGTCCTGCTCCGCGAGCGAGGCCGACAGCTCCCAATCCTGGCGCCGTCGCTCGAAATTGGCGCGCGTCAGTTGAATCTGCGCCTGCGTCAAATTCTCCGAAGCAAGATTGGAGAAGCCGGCGCCCAGTGCTGAAACAGAGCTCGCCATGTGCGACAGCTTGGATGCCGCGCTCGTGTCGAGCACCACCGCGCCATAGTGCAACGCCGACGCTACAAAGCTCGTTGCGGCGGCGCTTGTCTGGTAAATCGCGGCTGCGCGCAGGCTCTCGAGGGCCTCCCGTTCTTGCTCGATCTCACCTTCGGCGAGCAACTTCGCGTAATGGTCCAAGTGGATTTGCGCGCGCGCCTGCTGGAGCGACGCGAGCGTCACCCCATCGTTCGCCTGCTTCAGGCGCAACATTTCGAGCTGCACACCAGACTGCGCGAGCTCTAGATCCTGGCGAGCCCGCAGCATCGTGTATGCCTCAGCGACTCCTTTCTCGATCGCCGACAGCATGGCGGATTCGATGTGCTGCGCGATCGCCGCCAATTCCTTCGCGCGCAGCATCAACAAGGCGAAACGGTAAAGCGTTGGACGCAGGACGGCCATTCCCGGTAACACGAGCTGTCCACTCGCGCCGATCGTTGGCAATCCGGTGACGGTATCGATCGGTCCCACGTAGGGTTCGAGCTCACGTTTCATCCCGGCGATGTTTCGGCACGTGCGTATCTTGTGCAGGTTCAACTCGGCCTGCAGGCGTAATGCGGCCAGCAACGGGTTCGGAGGAACGCAGAATGCCAGCGACAACCCCGGGGTTAACGTCACCGGGCTGGGAGGCGGAATCGGCTGCGGGCCAGAGGGCGGCGGGTGGGGCACGAAGATCCCCTCACCGATAACTTCGAACTCGAGGTCGGGGTCCACCAGACCAACGAGCGAAGGACTTTCCGCTGGAGCAATCGGCCGCAGATCGGGACCGAACACGAAGTCGACGTCCTTTATTACCGTCGTAGCGGCCGGTTTTCGGAGCCACGGCAACTGCATGGTGCCCGTTTCGAGCGCCGCCGGCGCCACTCGCGCGGCAGACGCAACGCTGGTGAGCAGTCGCGCGCCGGCGAGCTGTCCGGCCTGTTCGGCAGCCTGATTGACAGCGTGCGATGTGAGGGCTCTCGTGTACGCGTGCGTCCGGGCTGCGGTATCGATTTCCAGCGCACGTGCGATGATCGCCGATGGTGGCTCGGCCGCGGCAGCTTCCTCCACGAGCTCACGCGCCCGCGCCGCGCGCTCGTCCCAGCTTGCGTCGGACGTCAGAGCCGCCTTCACGCTTGCGACGAGCGTCGTAAGGGCACTGTAGTTCTTGAACCGCTTCAGTTCCGCGGTAATCGACGCGACGGTAACCGCGGCGCTGACGGGCACATCCGGCCCGAGCGGGATTTCGATCTCGCCAATGACGTCGGGGCAGTGCCCGAGCTGCTGCCGCAACTCGGGGAGGTTCAACACCGCCAGTGCGGTGAGATATAGCGTCCGCGCGCGCGGCACCGTCTCCGCCGTGTCTCGCGTGAACTCATCGTCGGCGAAATCCAGCAGCAGCTGGACGATCTGGATCAGCGTGAATCGTGTATACGTCAGCCGCCTGGTGGCGGCAACCGCATGCGGGTCGAGCGGATCGAGCAGCCAGTCAGCAGCGCGCTTGTAGACGGCCGGCAGCGTTTCCTCCTGCACCAGCCCGTAGTAGATCTTCCGCTTTCCGTCGGGAGCTGCGTAGTCGCACACCGTGCGGGCGAAATCTAGCGCCGCGACGAATTCACGCGACCGGCGCAATCCGTCGCATAACAACATCGGTACGAAGAAGTACGCTTCCTCCGCATAGGTGCGATTGGTCGCGGAATCGCTGCTCGCCGTCATGACGAGCTTCACGGTGTTGCGTCGGACGTCCGCCGCGACGCCCTCCAGCCGGGCGGGAATGAGGAACTGGCCTACGGCGCTCGGAATGACGCGCGGGGCGATGCGATACCGTGCCGATTGACCCGGGGCGATCGGAGCATGGGTGAAGGTTGCTTCGAGCTCCACGAGCCGCAGATACACGCCATCCTGTTCCCTGTCGATTGTGCCCTTTCGCTTCCCAACGAGGATCCCCACGTTGCGACGTTCGTATGCATACGACGCCTGGTTTACGTAACCGGAATTTGGCGCAATGAACTTCAGGCCCTGCAGCGGAAATTGATCGGAGATCGGAGGATGTGCTCCCTGATCGGCCGACCCCTCGACGACGATGCCGTCGGTGCGCTTCTGAACGCTCCACCGATGCCAGCCGATTTTTGATTTGCCCCACAGCACGGCGCCGAGGTATTCAGCGTTCGCGAGCAGCGGAGCCCCGCTGCTAAACAGCTGGGTCGGCGTGCCTCCGGTCATGATGAATCGCCATTCGAGCTCGCCGCCTTCACGTACGAGGAGCATTCCACCGACCATCGCGTACAGCTGTTGAATGCCAATCAAGTTCACCGCGTTGTTGTCTTGCAGGAAGTTCTTCCACTCGCCTTCCTGCCAACCGGTGCCGTCAACGCTCAGCATTCGCACGTAGAACTCGGCGCCATATCGGATCGCGAGACGCGGCGGGTAGGTCAATAGGTTGTTCTGATCCACGACGATATCGAGCCAGCGGACGTCGCCCGGTGGAAGGGCGAGATCGAACGGTCCGTTCCAGTGTCCCGACTCCAGATCGAACGCCAGAAACTGCAGCTTGGATTCTGCCGGACGGATGAAGAGGAACACCCGGCGGTCGGTGGTGGAGCGTTCGTACACCGCCGCACCGGCGACCGCGCTCGTGACAGGCGCCCCAGGCACGTAGTCCCAGAAGCTTTGTGCGTAGCCGCTCGTGTCCGACGGATCGAATGTGGACCAGTACAGCCGGTTCGATACGCCGCCGCGGCCGAACATGAAGACCAGCGGTTTTTTAGAAATCAGACCCGGCACGCATTTCGAGCCGCTGCGCCGTGTGACGCTGGCTTGCGCGGTCGCGCCAATCGCGAGTTTCGCGACGTCCTCGTAGTAGGCGGCGTACTCGGCCGCGAGCGAGCATGCCTGCTCGCCCGTCAGCCGCCGGCTCGAGCGTAGTGCCTTGACGAGCGCCCGGAAAGCGGGCGTCTGCCGCCGCCGCAGATTGCCGACCGCGATGTTTTCGGGATACATGCACACGAACATGGCGGCGCGCCACGTGACATAGGAGCCGATCCAGCGCATCTCTTCATCAAAATCGGGGGCGTTCAGCGTCAGGTTCAGTGCCTGCAGCGCCGCCGACTGGCTGGTACGGATGGAAAAGAGCAGCGCCTGCACGGTCTCGATGGCCTGCGCGATGCGAGTTGTTCGCTGACACCCACCGGCTTTCGCATCGATGAGCAGCCGATCGGTCACCCACGCCGCTTTGGCCGGCAGATCTGCTCCCACGCCGGCCGCGGTAACGAACGAATCGCGCAAGCGGGGCAGCGCGGCTTCTTCGACGCCGCTCACGACCTCGTGCAAGGAGGCGAGAAGACTGCGCTCCTGATCCACACGTGATTGCAGCGTGTCCAGCCAATCGAAACGATCGTCCTGACTGACGCGCCAGCGAATTTCGGGCGGAATGGGCTGGACCGGCAGCGCGTCGGGCGGAACGAAGAAGTCCGGCGACAGCGTGATCCCTGCGATCCGTTCTTCTTCACGCCACTGTGCGAAGCGGCGGCGCTTCGAGACCTGCACCAGAATCGAGTAGACGCTGTCCCATTCCGCATCCATGACAGGCTGAGCCGCTGCCAGCAGCTCGCGAATGCGCAGCACGTACACGAACGCTGCATTGGTCAACGACAGCTGGTCGAGCCGGGGCTGAATTGCTTCGCCCTCTTTGCGGCGCGCGTCGAGATCCAGAAGGTCGCCCAAGCTGACGCCAATGGTGTCTTCGACGATGGTATCCAGCCCCGCGAGGGTCGTGGGCTCGCCCGCCATGTCGGCGATGGTGTCGCTCACCCAGTCGCGCCGCGCCTGCCAGATCGTGAACGCGGGCTTGGCGGCCAGTCCGTTGAATCGAGTGGAATCGATCAAATCCGGATCGATGACGGGTGGCCGGCTGCGGACGCGCAACGCCTGCTCCCATTCCTGCCGTTCCTCCACGGTGACACGCGCGCGCGGCAGCCGTGCTTTCACGGCCCTCCAATACGCAGCCGACAAGCCCGCCGTGTTCTCCTCTCCGACCCAAAGGGGATACAGGTGTTTCACTTTGTGAGCGGCGGTGAGCAGCGCGTACAACTCGGCCCAGTGCACGGCCGTGGGCGGCCGTGGGGAAGCAGGGGCCGCCTGCTCCTTCATGGTCATCAGCCGATTGACGCTCTCGATCGTGAGGTGCAGATCGCGAACGATCTTCTCCGTGGCAGACGCGACAGTGGCGGCGTTGGAGCTCGTCAGATCCGATCGCAGGGCTACCAGATCGTGCTGCAGTGGATTTCCAATATTGGGATGACCGAGCGCGCGGCGCAGCATGGCGTCAAAGCCGTTCGTCTCACGCTCGGCTTTGATTGCGGTCGTCGCCGCAACGAGGGCGGCATGGCGTGCTTCCCAAAGCTGAATGGTTGCCTTGCCAATGGTGGGTTCGGGCAGGTCAGTGAGCTTGACGAAGTCCGGATCGATGAACGGTCGGCCCGGCACGCCTATCGGCGGCCACTCGCCGTCACGCGGCGGGCGTTGCGACTGCCAGAAGTCCTCGGGGCCGAGATGCGCCGACGCTGCTTGCTCTTCGAGAATCCAGGCGGGATAAAAGCGCTGTTTTTGCGCCCGGACGAGAATCGAGAACATATCGCTGAACTCGTCGTCCTGCGCTTTCTCGCTCCTGGGATCCCGTTCCCACTGCCGATGCTTCTCCCTGATGCGCGCGATCTGCACGAAGGCGTCGACCGTCAGATTGAGATCTCGCGCCACGCGCTCACGCGCGGCGGCAATGTCCACGGTCGTTCCTCGTTCGAACGTCTCGGCGACAGCGTCGAACTGCGACGCTGGCGTTGCCGCGAGCCAGGGCGTGAGCGAGGTGGCGTCGTAGCCTACCGGAGCGAACAGGCGTGCAATCACTTTGTCGAGATCGGGAACCGTGAGCGTCTGCGCGCCGACCGCAACGGTCTTGGTCAGCGCGGCCAGATCCTGGAGCCGCTGGTCGATCCATAGCCGCCGCTTTTTCCACAGGGCGAACAGCGGTTCAGCAGGATTCGGACGCCTGAAGTCGTCCGCACCGATAACATCGGAATCCACGATGGGTCGCCGATCTGCGGCCGGAAGGTAATCCTTCGACAGCACGTCGAGCGGAAAGTCCTGTTGACGCCAGATGGTGCGCAGATGTCGCAGTCGCCAGACCAGCAGCTTCGGCACGAGTGCCACCGAGATGCCAGTGTTGTTGGCCGATGAGCCTGCGACGGTCACGGAGCCGGACAAGCCGCTGCCGTTTTTGGCCGCGAGCTTCACCATCCGGTTCCCAGCAGGCACTGTGGCCAAGCCAGTGGCAACGAGCTCGGTGAGCGCGCTGTCGCGGTACACCTCCACGTGCGATTCGAGGGCGGTCGCGACGACGTTCTTCACGCGCAGATGGACGATACCGTCGTCGTCGGTGTTCTGCGACCAGATCGCACCCGCAAAGCGCCACCGGGGCAGCTCCGGATTCGACTGGTTGTCGCCGATCTTCACACCGTCTGAGAGTGGATCGCGCGTCGTGTCGACCAGACCGAACACGCGTTCGATGGCCCGTTCCGTGAGTGCGCGCGGCGCATTTTGCGCGGCATCGGGATCAAGGAACAGTTGATCGAGCTCGTCGCCGGCCGTCGTGAGCGGATCGGGACGTGGTTCGGTGAGGTCAATCCCGAGCCGCTCGGCGAGCGCCTGTCGTTCCTGCGGTGTCGCGCTACGCGCCAAACGTACTTCTTCGTACGAGGTTCCGAACTTGACGAGCAAGAGCGCGTAGGCTGAAAACAGGTACTCGCGCGTCGCCGCTTCGAGCTGTGTCGCATCTGCGGCGGCCAATGGATGTGATGTTACGTACGCACGGAGGGCCTCGATGCACAGGCGCACCTGCCTGATCATCTCTTTCACCGCTTCGCAATCTGTCGGCAGCCCTCCGAACGGCTGGTGAAATGTATTTTCGAGGTACGTCACATTCGCCGCGTTGCCGTTCTCCTTCACATGCGCAGCTGTGTAGCCCAGCAAGTCGGTAAGAAAAGCCGCGGGGCTTACCGCCGCTTCGCAATCGTCGCAGCCGCAACGTTCCGGGAGCGCGTCTTTCACTGCTGCGGCATCCCCTACTTCCTCGTCAAGGAACGTGTAACCGTTGCTCTGCTCGACCGCGAAACCGGTCAGAGCGTGTTTTAGGAAATTCGTCTGCGCGCGCGCGACGACCTGCGTCTTGGCCGCCTGAAAGTCGCCCATCGTGCCGTGCATGGCGGTCACGAACGTTGGCAGCGGTGTCGCCGCGATCTCGGCGACGCTCCGAAAACCCGCCTCGATCAACGTGGCGTTGGTTGCGACGTCACTCGACACGCGACTGAGATCCGCGTGCGCCTCGAGCGCTCGTACCGCCGGATCATCAGCAGCAACGGGCAATCCCCGTAGTTGGCTGAGCCCGCCCACACGGCGCAGGTCACCGAGAGTGCGGATGTTGCGACTTGACAGGAACCGCAATAGCTCGGGCGACGCCTGAATGTCCGTAGCCTCGATCAGGCGGTCGAGAACGTGCGCATCGGGTGCCGCCGGGCGGCGCGGCGGCACACGAATTTCGAGGACATCTGCGGCGTCGGCGATAACACGAACGTCCGTCGACGACATCTCCGCTCCGACTGCGTCCAGCAGGGCAAGCCGCAGGAGGCGTGCGGCCGGGTTGCGATCCGTGGGATCCGCCGCGAAGCGGATGGCAAACAGCCCTTCCTCCGATGTCGTCTCACGGCCGATCTCTTCTGGCCCCACCGCCGATTCGAGATCGAGGATGCGAACAGTGATGCCGGCGAGTGGGGCGCTCGTCTGCTCGTCTCGGAGGCGGCCCACGGCCTCATGCGCGACGAGTAGCGAGCGGCTCAGCGTCCCGATGATTTCGTCGATCTGATCACGGATTCCGGCGGGGATGACATTTTCCTCGATTGACGCGAGCAGCGCACGAATCAGCTCATCGCGCGAGGTTGCCACCAACCGTGTAAAGATCGTTCTCAGGAGCTCGCGAAGGGCGCTGTCATCCCCCATGTCCGGGACGCTGCGCCATTCACGCGGCACAGGCGGTTCGCGACGTGCCCACCCATAGAACGCCTCGGCCGGCACGCCAGTCTGCCGGGCGAGCGCGCCGGAGGCCGCGAGCCACGAGACGCGGCGTCGGTCCGTATCGGTGTCTCTGACCAGAAACGTGACGTCTTCGCCGTTCAACTCCGCCAGCGACAAGGGCTCGATTAATGGCGTGAGCAGGGCGAGGAGCCGCTCGTACTCGGACAGGCGCCTCTGCAGGCCGTCTTCGATGGTGAGATTGATGTGTTCTTCACGCGTGGGGTTGAACCGCGGGGACGATCGGCCGAGGACCCTGTTGTCCGAGCCGAGTACCTCGATGTAGATGTCGGCGCGGCCATGTTCGCGCGCGCGGAATCTCTCCTCCTCGAATGCGATCTCGTATGTGCCGTCGCGGCCCGTAATCGCGCTGCCGAGGAACTCGTCGCGCCGAAGGCTCGGCAGATCCTTGTCGAACGCGCGCACCGATACGCCTCCGACCGGCCGTTGCCGCGCGTCGGTGATGATGCCTCGGACTGTGAATCGTTCCGGCATGGCCGATACCTCCGACGAATGGCGTTCGACTACGGATAGAAGAAGTGAAGAGGAGTGGCGGCGTAGTTGATTCCGGGAGTCGGATTGACGTGAAACCAGCCCGGATAGACTTGGTAATGAAACCGCACAGAGCACGACGGACATCCGACCGGCGTCGTTCCGGTGAATCCTCCGAAGTGGGCATAGCCGGGCGTAGTCGCGCCTGCCTCCTCGACATGTGGCGAAAGCTTCAATGCGCCGTCGATCCGCGCGAACTGCGGCGGTTCGCCAGGAATCTCCCACGGTTCGAGTCTGATTCGGCCGCTGGTCAGCGCTTCGTACCCAGCCTTCGTCCCGACGTCGACGATGTGCACGCGCGAAGGCAGGTTGGGTTGCGTGACCCCCACTGGCATCCGGTTCTCCGCGATCGGGTGAAGATTGAGATCTTCGGCAATCGCGTGTTGCAGCACTGACGCCCGGGCGGGCAGGTACGCCTGCGGGTTGCTGATCCGCGGAGCGCCGCGCCGAGCCGCCAACCCGAGCCCAGCGTTGCCAGCCGATTCCATCATCGCCCCGCCTTCGGTCGCCAAGAAAACGTCGAGCGCAGCCTTGTCGCTTTCCGAGAGGTCGAGCGCTTTCTCCAGACCCCTTCTCGTTTGCGAGATTGCGCCGCCCGACGCCTCGTCGATCATCCTGACCGGTGTTCCCAGGATGAAGAGAACGCCCTCCTGGATTTGTTCCAAGGTTTTGTCGATTGGTCGCTTTCGATATTCATTTCCGACGATGGTCTCCTCCTCGCTCTTCAGTGCGTCCGTCAACGAGGCGGCGACACGGCTTGGTTGAGACCCCCCCGCAACGGGAGGAGGCGGTGGGGCCGGTGGCGGCGGCGGCCCGAACGGCTCTTCGTTCTCCTTCTCCGGTTCGGGTCGAGTATGTGCGTGACCGCCCCCGGAATCGGTGGCCATCGGAGGCTCGTTGTTTGCAGTATTCGAAGTCGTCGGGATATCGCCTGCGGACCCTTGCGTGCCGGTGGGATCTGAGAGGCGAAGTGGATTGTTCCGCACGTATGCGTAGAGGTTGAGGCCGTCCACGGTGCCGGCAGGATCGCAACTCGCCCATCGCGCCGTCCAGGGCAGGTAATAGCGTGCGCCTGCGTAATACAGGCCGCTTTCGGTATCTCGCTCGTGACCACCGAATCGATATCGCTTGCGCGCGAAGCTGCCGAAGCTGGTAAGGCCGTACGGCGTGTATTCCTCTCTGTTGACTAGAGCACCCGTCGCGTCCGCGACTACCGCGCTGCTGCCGAGATGATCGATCACGTGATACGTCGTCGCAGGCGTGGAGTCGCCGTCGAACGCAGGTCCGACACGAATCCGCGCAACGCGGTTGCCCCCATCGCTGATGTGCAGCGTGTTGTTTTCGCCGACGGTATTGCCGACGATGACACGCTGGTGCTCGAAGCTGTCGACGTAAATCGTGACCTCCGCTCGGTTGCCCGGCTTTCGCACCACCTTCTTCACGCGCCTGCCGCCGGAGTCGTAAAGATACTGGGCATGAACAGTCGGCTCACTGCCGGGCGTTTGCGTCCGGAAGACGCGAAGCCGATCGCAGTGGTCCCATTCCAGGTGGCGTGATGCCGCCTCGCGCGTCAGATTGCCGCTGCCGTCGTACTCGTACCCGAAGGTGTCGAGTCCGCGCCTGAGTTGCTTCAGCCGGTTGGTTCCGGGTTGAATGTCGAACAGGTCAACGAACGAGCCGTTCCCCGTCTGGTGGCGCAGCTCCGTGAGACTGCCGAGCGGGTCGAACGTGTACTGTTCCGTCCACGCCCGTACTCTCGTGAGATCCACGCAGCGGGGAGCATCGTCCCAGGGCCGATCCGGGGGGCGCTCGCACTCCCGGCCCGTGGCGGATCGCAGGCGGTAGGTTGCGTCGTAGGTGAAGGTTCGATCGAGCGCGTGCCGGCCCGACACGGTTCCGTTGATCCCGCAGTTAGGCGTCCGATCGTGAATCGCGAGAATGTTGCCGGCAAGATCGTACGCGTACGCAACGTCCTGCAGCACGGCGCCGCTCGGGCGGTATGTCAAACCTGCCGGTACGCTGAACCCTTCCGTTCGTATTCGTGTCAGCCGGAACGTCTGCGGATCGTAGGCATAGCGCGTCATGAGTCTGTTGCCGTACGCGACGAGCACGCGTTGGCCTCTTGCGTTGTACGCGATCCTCTCGACAACAGGCGTTCCGTCCATCGTCACACTTCGCAGTACGCCCGATCGGCCATATATGGGGACGCTCACGCGTCGGGTTCCATCGACAGCCTCCGGATGCGTGACGCGGCGGGCGCGGTTCCATGCGTCGTATTCGGCCGTCGAGGTGTACGCCTGTGCATCGACCGCAATCGCCGGGGGGTTCGTCCAGTCGACCCGAAACGGCCGGAGGTCCCACCCGGCCGGCGGACCGTTGAAGACGCTCAGAATCGCGGTATCGCTGACGACGCGTCGCGTCTTCTCGAGCGCATTACCCTTGAAATCATAGGCACCCAACGAGAGCACGCCGGCTTCATCGAACGTGCGAGACAGCCTTCCGAGGCGGTTGGCCAGTCGCGCGGCCGCTCGCTCGGCAGCCGGTTGTCCGCTTGTTCCGCCGTCCCCGTACTCGTTGCGCCCCCTCATCGTCATCGGCTGGCCGCCTCCGTCGCGTGCCCACACGCGAATGAGGCGATTGAGACCGTCGTACCCGTGCAGCGTGAGTGCGCCGTTCGTGGCGCGCAGCTCGACGATTGCCCCCGCGGCGTTCAAGACGATCTGCTCGCTCCCGGCGTCGATGCTGTCGACCCGCAGGATTCGGTTCGCGTGGTCGACGGTGTTCTGTAAGGCCGGGCGACCCAGCGCATCGATTACGGCCACAACATTCCCGCGGATGTCGAATGTCGTCCGGGTCCTCACCTCTTGTATGGGTGGCAGTGGTGCAGCAGGCGTGGGCGCCGCAACGCGGCTCCGTTCGACGCTCTCCACGATTCGGCCCAGCGCATCAAGGTAATTGCTCGCGGGCGTGTTCCAGTGATGGCGATACGACGCCGACGTGGCGGCGTGTGTACGCCCCGCGTTGTCGTTCACGTCGTACGCATAGGTCTCCCACGGTGTCGGCTCGAAGACATCGGGCCGCTCGAGGTCCACGGCGGCAATGGTCCCTGGGACGCCCTGGATGACGAGGTTCTCCGATCCATCAGGGTTCACGCTTCGGATCAGACGCCCGCGAGGATCGTAAAACAGTGTCGCGGTCACCCCATGCTGTGCGTCAGTTGGGTGCGCATAATCCCAGCCGGTCGAAAAGAACGGCTCGAAGCGCTGCACCACGCGGCCCTTGTTGTCGTAGACCTGCCAGCCGCTGACGACTACGTTCGGCTCCGAGGTGCTCGCGCTGGACCGGCCGACGATGTCGCCGGACGCCGCACTGGACTGCGAGGAGGGAAGCAGCGTATCGCCGCCACCGAACGCGCCTCCAAACCGCTCATCGTCGCTTTGCGTGCGCGTCTGCAACACGCGGCCGAATCCGTCCGAGTATTCGAACGAAACGATCGTCTCGTTACGGGAGGCAAGTGGCACCGCGGTGTCAGCGTCGTGGTATAGGCGGCGAGTCTTCCGGACGAAGGCAGGCTGCCGCTTCGCGGGGGCGCTGTGCTCGAAGGCGAGAAGGCCATATTCGAAGAGCAGGGTGGGACGATGCTGGTCGCCTTCACTCGAGGATTTACCACGTAACCATGTCGACGTGATGAGGCCGAGCGGGGAGTAGGTGAACCGAGTGGCGTTGCCGTTGGCATCGGTCACCTGAGCCGGACCGAACACACGGTAGTCGTGACTAACGGTCATGGTGAGGCCGGCGGCATCGGTCACCGCGACTGGTAGCAGGTCGAATGCGTCGTACGCGGTGATCGTGCGATGCGAGGACGGATCGATCGCATTGTCGTGCAGCGGGTCGAGCGCCTCGACGACCAAACCGCGCGCGTCCGGATCGGTGTGCACGTCATAACGCCTGCGTACCGTCGTGATGAAATAGCCCCGCGGGTCCAGTGGGCTCGAGCCGCCCGCGTGAAACGTGTAGCCGACGCGCTGAGCGGTCAGCGAACGGAAGTCCGGCGGATACTCTCCGCTCCAGGCCGGCACCCCGGTCGGGTCAAGATACGGCGGCAGGGACGTGCCATATGCTTGCTCGAGCACGTCGTCGGTCAGCGCCAGCGCCTCACTACGGGTGAGCACGCCGTGCCCGCCGATCTGGCCCGACGGCAAACCGATGAACGCCGGGCCGTCGTAAAAATGCCGTTCGTGGCCGACAAGTGCCACGAACGCGCTCTCCTCGCTGACAACGGCAAGCTCCAGGACCGTTTTCCCAGCCGTGTTCGTCGCCTCGAACGTTGTCGTGCTGGCCACCCGAGTATGGATGTAGATCGACGAGCTCACCGGCGCCGCAAAGACATTGACGACATGAGTGGCCAGATACCCGGACGCGGGGCGGTGGTCCATGCCATGCCATCCACGCGGGCAGGAGATGTTCGTCGATGACAGCGGCCGCCCGAACCGATCGAATGGGTCTGTCTCTTTGCGGCGGTACCGCGTGAACGAGAAACTCGTCATCGGATCCCGCCCGCGCTCCCACTGTGTGGTTCGTTGCGCTGTCACATGCGGGAAGAAGATGCGGCGTCGCGGATCGTCCTGGTTACCGGGCGGCTCGATCTCGATGATCCCGTAGCTGGACTCGGTGACCGTGTACGGACGATGTTCGCGAGGTGAGCCGTCGAGGGCGAATAATTCCGTACGCAGCACGCATCCACGCAACGCACGCAGCGCGTCGCGCTTGATCCGCCGCGAATCGGGCGCCAGCGGGATGGTGCGGAGATAGCGCGCGACCTGCTCGCGCTGATGGAGGAGCGGTGGGTCCTCCTCCCAGTATTCCTCCGACCAGTCGAGATTCGTCCAGTCGTCTGAGCCGTCGGCGACGGCACCCTGGTGGAACCACGTCTTGGTCAGTGTGGGTGGCGAATGGAACTCCGTGATCGGCGCACCGCTGGAGAAGGATTCGGTGTCGAACTGCTCGACCATGCCGAAACCCCGAAACTCACGCTCGACGCCATCCCAGTACCCGTGGTGGTACCGGTACTCCGACGTGAGCCTCGCGTTCGAGAAGTAGTCGATTGTTTCCCGGCGCCAGACGACCTGCACGGGGAACGGCACCGTCGTTTTCCAGTGGTGCTGCTTGCGCCTCTGGTCCTCCAGATAGAATCGTGTTGAGGGCGCGTATTCCACCCGCGTGACTGCGCCCAGATGGTTGTCCATCTCGGTCAGCAGGTACGGCTTGCGATTACCCGTGAAGTCGAGGAAGAACAGGCGCTGCCTCGACATACCGCCCGCGCCTTTCGTCCAGAGGACTCCGGCGATGCCGCTGCCCAGCAGATCGAGCAGCCGCAGACCATCGGTGTCGGACACCGGAGGAGTCCCTTCAACGGTCAGCGGCTCGCTCCAGCCATTGCCGCTCTGATTGATCCACAGCGTGACGGTGGTGTCGTCGACGTACACCAGGTCGGCGAGTCCGTCGCCGTCGACGTCACCGATCAGAATGCGGCGGGGGTCGTAGCGATACGGCAATCGCGGGCTGCGGGCCATACGCACGCGCTCGCCCCATCTTCCGTGGCCGCGACTCGGCCAGTACTCGACGTTGCTGTCGGATACCAGCGCGATGTCCTGCAGCCCATCGCCCGTGAAATCGGCGCAACGGACGCGCGGATCGGAGAAATCCACGTTCGGAAAGAGCTCGGGAGCCCTGCGCTCGACGACGCGCGTTTCGTTCCATCCTGCGACAAGGTCGTTGAAGAAGCACTCGAGCCGCGCGCCCGAGCGGATCGCGTCGGTGATGCCATCGCCGTCCAGGTCCACAAGCCTAACCTTCGGGTCGTCGACAGAGAAGCTGGGAGCGTACCGGTAACGGCGGAAGGATTCGGCATCCCACGTCCCGTCCGTGTTCAGGGGAAAGTAGCCGGCAAGCGACCCTTGGCTGACGAGCAGATCGGTGCGGCCATCGCCGTCAGCGTCAAGGAGTTGAACACCTGGATCGCCGAGCGCGAGGCCGCCAGGCGCCTGCGGCATTGTGCGGGCTACGTCGAACCGTCCGCCTCCCACGTTGCGCCAGAAGCGGACAGTCCCATTCATCTCGAGGATGTCCGGAAGACCGCGTGCGAACAGATCGACGAACGCCAGGTCCGGATGTGCCAGCGAATAAAGTGGAAGGTCCGTCCCTTCGACAGCGGAGAAGCGGCGCCGCTGCGGTTCAAATGAAGTGTAGTGAAACTCCAGCGGCGGCAGCTCCTCGGTCGCCTGTCCATCGTGCCCCGCTACCCTCACCATCGAGAGGAGCGACACACCATTCACTGGCACGGCGTTGGAGAGCTCGGGACGTTGATCGAGGTACGTGAGGCTGTACGTGCGGACAAGTTGGTCACTTCCCGCGACGGTTCGAACTGATACCCGAGTGCATCGCCGTCTCGTGCGGATTTCGAAGCCTGCGCGATGATCGGAAAACGGATCGGGACGGTCCTCGTAGGCGAACTCCACGCTGACGAGATACTGCGGGTGAGTGCGGTTCGCGCCGTGATCGACATAGCGAATCCGCGAGAGGTACAACTGATCCCAACGGTGTGGCCCGTCCTGGCCCATATCGCGTACGTAGTCGTACTGGATGCGATTTCCGAACACGTCCTCGGTACGCGTCAGCCGCCAAGCGAACACGTGCGTTCGGTCGTCGGGATCCGCGATGGCCGCAGAATCGGATCCGAGCGACGCCTCCGTGCCGTACACCGTGACGTGCCCGTCTGTCGTGCGTACCTCCCAGTACGCGTTCGCGCTGTCACGGTGATAAAGAATGCTTGCGAAGAGACCCTCCGTGCGCGGCCGGTACCGCGTCGCGGTCCCGAGTTGTTCAACGGCTACCAGATCCTCGGCACCAGGCAACAGGAACACGTCCTTGTGGTCGTCGTACACCGGGATCCCGTGCGATGTCTTGCGGTTGATCCCGGGGACGCTCACGCGCCAACCGAGTCCGAAGGGACCGTTACCATTTCCGGTGCTGTATTCGAGGGCGAGACGAGGCTGAAAGGCGCCGCGGCCGGACGGCAGCGACAGGGGAACGGAGAAGTTGCCTGTACCAGTGTGCAGATCGGGAGAGAACTTCTCTCCGATGCCACGGATCGCGCCGCCCCCCTGAGGTAGCGAAATGATCTGGTCGCCCCGACTGGCGTCGTTCATCTGACCACCCGACTTTCTCGTCGACGGCAGGTACGGCAGGCAACGCAACACTCGCCGTCGCGGTCCGCCGTCGTCACGCGTCTCAAGGAACTCTGTGTGGGAAGTGGCGAGCCCGCAGGGTTGTAACCTTAACTTGGCGCGAGTGTCCGCGGCACGCGGTTGCACAGGATAAGATTGTGGTTCTTGGTACTCAGCGGCCAGCCAGTCGGTAGCAGAAGTAAATGCCGCCGAGTCGTTGTCGACGCCGTGCCTGGCGGTTCAAATTGTGTCCACGCCCGTACTCGATACGCTCGTTTCCAGGCTCGTCGTCATTCCGCTCGCGGCGATCGCGCGCCGCGAACCTCCCATGCGCCGGTCGAGGATGACCATCGGCGAGCGCGACGATTCCGTCCAAAGGCTCTTCCTTCGCGAAGCGCACGAACGTTCCGCGGAGGCGGCAGTTACGCAGCTGGATCACCCGAACACGGGGTGCGCGCACGCGGCCCGGTAATGTCCGGACACTCAATCCAGCCCGCTTGGGCGTAGACTCCGTGCGTGCTTCCGCTGCATTTGGTCGTCGCGGCGTTGTTCGGTTGGCTCGAACGGGAGCAGCGCGATGTTATCGAATTCCTGCGGGAAGAGAACCGCGTCTTGAAGGCGCAGCTGCACGGCCGACGAGTGCAGTTCAGCAACGACGAACGTCGGCGGCTGGCCGTCATCAGTCAACGTCTCGGCCGGCGGATCCTCGCGCAAGTGGCGACCGTCGTGACGCCCGATACGATCCTCGCGGTGGCACCGCGAATTGATTGCGCGGAAATGGACCTACGCGGCGTCGCCACCCGCCGAGTGACGGATAGGCAAGCCTTCGGGCTTGGCCTATCCGTTCAAGTTCAATATGCAGCGAGGCCTGCGAGCGGTGGCGTGCCGTCGAGAGGCGCGAGCGACGTCAGCGAGCCGTCTGCATTGATCGCAAACACGGCGATCCGTCCCAACGCGCCGACCCGAACGTACATGTACTGGCCGTTATGCGACAGAGCCACGTCGGTTGGATTCCCACCCGTAATGGCAGTCACGCCATCGGCGTTCAGAAGTGATGCCGATCCGTCCGTTCCGATCCTGAATCCCGAAATGTTGCCGGTGCCCGCGTTCGTCACGTACCCGTAGCGACCGTTTGGAGTCACGACCGCCCAGCAGGCGGCACGCTGTCCGGTCATCTGCATGCCACTAACGACTGCCAGCGAGTCATCGCCAATCCGATACGAGGAAGCACCTCCGCCTGCTCCCGCTTCCGAGACGAACAATGTGTTGCGCTTGTCGATCGCGAAGCCGAAGGGCACAGGACCAGCCGATGGGTGGATGAACGGCCCGATCAGCTGACCATCGGCGTCAATCCTGTACACGTCCAGAAGGTTGCCAGCTCGCTCCGTGACGATGAGCCCATCACCATCGTCACTGATCCCCACTTGGGCAGGATTCGTGTTTGCCCCGCTGAGAGGCCGTGTCGCGCCTGGAATCGGAGTGATCTGGCCCTTACGATTGACGGTGAAACCACTCACGTTGTTGGGCACGCCGGCATTGAGTACGTACAGGCGGCCCTGCTGGAATGTAAGGCTCGTCGGGTTGGTTCCGCCGGATGAAGCCGTGTCGGCGAGCTCGAGCCCGTCGGGTCGGATGATGAATGAGCTGATTGAATGACTGCCAGGATTGACGGCGAACACCATGCGTTGGTCGTCGCTGACGATGATCGCGTTCTGTGAGCTGATCCCTCCTCCTGTTCCAAGGCCACCAGTAGAAAACGTGCCTGCTGGCGACAGCGAACCGTTACCACCACGGCTATACATGACGACCGCGTTTCCTGACGCCGCATTCGTCAGAGCGAAGACAGCGCCTGGCGCCTCGGCGCCGTCAACCGATC
>WUUC01076970.1_pt1 | contig 18405 bp, 13 predicted proteins | sample 6278441 | NCBI WGS metagenome assembly WUUC01 (sample SAMN13675441, study PRJNA597444) | soil metagenome | isolation source: soil | place: USA: Washington | collected 2017-10 | reverse complement strand
CAAAGAACAACAACCGCGAATGGTTTGAGAAGAACAAAGAGAAATACCTCGAGGCTAAGAACGGCTTCGACGAGTTTCTTGACGTGTTTCATAAAGACCTCGTAAAGATCGACGAGAACCTCGCCACCTTGAATCCACGTAAGGCCGCCTTCAGGATCTACCGGGATGTCAGGTTCAGTAAAGACAAGAGCCCGTACAAGACGAACATGGGTGCGGGCTTTTCACCTAACGGCAAGATGGAGTTCGAGCCAGGATTTTACATCCACATTCAACCAGGAGATAAGAGTTTCATCGCCGGGGGTTTGTACATGCCAAACCCAGAGCAGCTCTCGAAGGTGCGACAGGAGATTGATTACAATGCCGACAGGTTGTTGAAGATACTCAACGAGAAGAAATTCAAGTCACTCTTCAAGGGCCTCGACGCGAATGACAAGCTTAAGCTCGTGCCCAAAGGCTACGCGAAAGACCATCCTCATATCGACCTGCTGAAAAACAAAAGCTTCGTGGTTTCACACATGTTCAAAGACAGTGAAGTGGCGAACAAGAACTTTGGGAAGAAGGCTATCGAAGCGTGTAAGTTGATCAAGCCATTAAATGACTACCTGAGCGAAGCGATTGCTTAGTTTACCTGCAAACTCTTCACTCTTCACTCTTATCTTTTATCTTTTATCTTATCTATATCCCCAACACTTCCTTCAGCTTCGTATACCCACTCTGACTCAGCGGCACCCTCACGCCACTTTTCAACAGAGCAATATGGTTGTCTTTTTCGAATGGCTCTATCCTTGTGAGCTCCTGTAGATTCAGCAAGTATGACCTGTGTATCCTCACAAACTCTTTCGCATCGAGTGTTTGTTCGAAGTAGCTCATAGTTTTCTTCTTCAGAAAGAACCCGTCCCTGGTGTGGATCTTCACGTAATCATCGAATGCCTCCAGGTAGTGGATCGTATGCACAGGAAGGATCACAATGTTACTTCCTTTCTTCACCACGATTCGATTCTTTTCTTCAGGCTGTGAGGCCGACTCCATCAACGCCGGGGGAGGGGGTGTCGGACCCGACGTTTGCCGTGCAGCCAACCATTTCTGAATGGCTTTGTCGAAGCGTTCTTTAGCGAATGGTTTCAATAAATAATCGACAGCATGTGCTTCGAAGGCCTTGATTGCATATTCATCGAAGGCCGTGGTGAAAATTACCGAAGGCGGGTTATCGATCAACTCAAGCATTTCGAATCCATTGATCTTGGGCATCTGTATATCGAGGAAGATAAGATCTGGTTTGTGTTGCCCGATGGCCTTCACACCTTCGAAACCATCGTTGCACTCTTGTGCGATAGTGATATCGGGGTACGTCAGCAAATATTCTCTGACCATACTGCGAGCCAGGGGCTCATCGTCGATGAGAATGACTTTAACCGAACCTGTCATATTTGCGGAATTTTTATCGTGGTTGTAAATATCGAATCCTGGGCCGAGGTGTGGAGCAGATTGTTATTAAAATAGATGAGGTACAATCTCCTGCTGATAGAGCTCAGTCCGAAGCCCGTCCCTTTGGGCTGTGCCGTGGCCGGGTCGAAAGGATTGCTGACGCTGATCACAAGTTGTTTGTCCTCCAGCAATGCGCGTATGGAAATAGTGATCTCACCGATTGTATCATATAATCCGTACTTGATGGCATTCTCGACGATGGGTTGTAACAGGAGTGGGGGCAGCTTGCATGCCTTCGATTGCTCGTCCGTTATTATCTCTGAATTCAGGCGATAGCCGAATCGCACCTTCTCAATATCCAGGTATAGCGATAGTTGGTGCATCTCTTCTTCCAGTGTAACAAGCTGGCGATCGTCTTTCTTCACAGTGCCACGCAGGAAGTCCGACAGTTGCTGGATCATCTTGCGCGCGAGTTCCGGTTGTGCGACCACCAGGGCGTTGATCGAATTCAAGCTGTTGAAAAGAAAGTGTGGTTGTAGCTGCTGCCTGAGTTGTGAAAGTTCGGCGTCACGCGCTAAGCGCTCCGTGTCGGCCTTCATCTTCAGGTTCTGTTGTTGTTCTTCGATAAAGTACCACATCCAGCTGATGGCAGCCACGAACAACAGCTGCATCCACGACATGATGAAGCGAACGAATAACGATCCGTCGAGGAACGTACTGTAATCGGATGGCCCGCCGACGTACGCGATGATCTCCGGCATACCGTAGGGCAGTACCAGGAACGTGAACAACCCCGCGAGAGCCAGGCTGAAGGCGAGCAGGTTGATGATATTCTTTGAACTCGGACGATAATAACGAAGCATCAAGTTCAAGACGTAACCGGCGATTGTCCAGTCGAGCTGGGTAATGGCAGCATCAATAAACGCAACGGTCCAGCTAAATTGAAACTGCCGTACCAGTATCGTCCCCACGAGTGTCCAGAAGAGCCACCAGATGGTGAACTTGATGTAGGGGCTCTTGAACCTAGTGGCTAAACTCATTTTAAATACAAGGTAAGAGTTAAGAGTTAAGAGTGAAGAGTTAAGAGTTAAGAGTTGTGGCGGAAGGTCACTCTGTAATCAAATTTAGCTTTCAACTCTTAGTTCTTAACTCTTAGTTATTAACTCTTGTTTGCATGAAAATAGCGCGCTGATGAATTGCGTTGATGTAATTGCCGCCTTCTTCTTTTTCTGTGATCGTAGAGTAGATCTCCGATCCATCCTTCAGTTCACTGATCGGATAAAGTTCCGCGACATTAATGAATTCCCATTTCACCGGTTTGTTGCGATCGTTCAGGAAGGCATCCTCTTCACTTATCCCCAGCACGCGGGCTTTCAGAAAGGCTTCGTCAAAATCATCTGCCGATATCAGGCGGATGTGTTCATCGAATTGTGGGCGCTGCGATCCTTCGCTGCATATGCTGAACACGATCTTTGCAATGTACCAGTTCATGGCTTGGATTTTTTGAAACGAATCCTAAAAACTCTTGATCTCAAGTCCGCCGAAAATATTCGTGCCCTTCAGTACAAGCACTTTGTTGGGATCGATGTTAGGCTGCATCAGGCGTTTGTCATCAACACCGCCGAATATGGATACAAGTTCCGATTGAATTCTCCAGTTTGAGGGTACGATCAGTTTGGCACCACCGAACACTTGTACCAACTCGAGCATGATAGGTCCGTTGATGTCGGCCTGTGCGAGGTTTAGCTCTGTGCCTCCGAAGAAGTTCACCACTTCACCGCCACGAAAATTCTTGGAATGTATGCTCTTTTTTGTGCTGCCGAAGATGGCTACAGAATCTATGGTATCGGCTTCACCTGCTGCTGCAGAGTTATTCGCCTCTATGTTCGCTTTTTGCCAGTCGACCCACGGGCCGCTGTCTGTACCTTTTTTTCTTTTCGGCCTGAAGATCATGAACAGTCCGATGGCTACTATAATGGCGGGCCAGATGAACGGCTTAATGTTGATCTCCCAGTAGATACGATCTACAAGCAATGCTACACCCACACCCATGGGGATCACCCAGTACCAGCTACGGAAGTTGTTGCGTGCACCCAGGAACAGACCGAGGGCAATCAATGCCATGGGAGGAGAGATCAGCCACCTGGGAAAGTCGACGCCAGCCTCGCGGGCAAGCAGAAGCGAACCGACAACAACGATAACAAGACCACCCCAGACCCGGCCCTTAGACCAATGGTCGGCGCCCTTGCCATCCTTGTTATCCTGGTTTTCCACCGGCTTGACTTCCTGATTCTTGTTGTATGGTTCCATGAGTTGTTGATTTTATGTAAAGAAACGCCCATAAGCGCTTCCCGGCCACCGTTAAAAGGCTGGCCCCGGTGGGACGTAGGTGAACGGGGGATTGGCGTCGGTGAACGTTACTTCATATTCAGCGCCTTCTTCATGAGAGGCCCTGAGCTCATACTGGTTACGAGCGCCATAATGACAAGCGAAACGAACACCTTTTCATTGATCAGTCCGTTTTCGAGCGCCACGAGACCAAGGATAATTTCCATCGCGCCGCGTGCATTCATACCGAAGCCGGCAGCGAGCGACTCTCGCCAGGTAAATCCACCGAGGCGCGTACCAAGACCACTTCCAACGATCTTACCCACAAAAGCTATCGCAATAATGATAAGGGTAAGCCACAGGTCAAAGTTGGCCACGAAGTTCACACGCAAACCGATCGACACAAAGAACAACGGTGCGAAGATATTATTGATAAACTGATGGACAATCTCCTTCGCCCGTTCGGAGAAATGTTCCGAATCACCTACCGACACACCGATAATAAATGCGCCGAACACAGCATGTATCCCGATGTATTCCGTGAACGAGGCCCCAAGAAAACAGAGAGCCAGCGTAACTGACAGGATGCCTCCGGGCCACGCCAGGTTTTTATTCATCCAGGGAAGAATCCGATTGATAACCCCACGACCAACGGTGAGCATCACGGCAGTAAAGGTCAGGGTGAGGATTACCGTCTGGATCAACGGCATCTTGTCGCCACCAGCGCCGATCATACCGAGGATCATTGAAAAGATCAGCCAACCAACGGTGTCGTCTATCATTGCTGAGGAAACAACCAGCAAACCCATTCTTGATTTGAAGAGGTTAATGTCCATGAGTATTCTGACGATAACCGGCAACGCGGTGATTGCCATTGCAGTTCCCATGAACAGGGCGAAGATGAACTCCGAACCATTCTCCGCGATGCCAAAGAATTCCGGGAAGAAATATGGGAACACGAAGCCCAGCGAGAATGGGATAACCAGTCCGAACAAGCTTGTGATGAGTGCTTGCTTTCCCTGCTGCCATACTATGTGAAGATCTACTTCCAGTCCCCCAATGAACAACAGCATCACGACAGCAACCTGCACCATTCCCGATAGCACTATACCCGACTGTGCACCGGGAGGAAACAGTGCTGTGAACCATTCGGGCTGGAGCATCCCCATGACGGTGGGACCGAGAACGATCCCTGCAATGATCTCACCGACTACTGCGGGTTGTTTCAATCGCCGGGCGATTTCTGCGAATAAACGGGCCATCAGCAACATGACGCTGAGCTGCATGAGCAGGTGAACAACAGCGTCGTGCGTCAGCTTACCCATTACTTGCCTCCTTTCTTGAAGTGCTTTTGTATTTGCTGGGCCGAACTACCAACAGGTTACATGGAAGATCGGCGAGGATATATTCGATGTCGTGTGGAAATAATCTGTCGAGCAGCGAAAATCTTCGAGGTGGAGCGCCGACAACCAGCAGTTCCGCATTTTTCCTTTCCGCAAAACGTGTCAACTCGAAGCCCGACTTGCCCGATACCATTTTTATATTCATCCTGATGCCTTCGTGCGGAACCCGTTGCATGATCTCTTCAACTTTCTGGATCTCTTGTCTCACCAGGCCCTGGCGAACGTCGTCGTATTCTTTTTCGGTGTATTGATCGCTGGCCGCCATCGTGAGTCCGTAAAGTTTCAACTCGCGAACAATGTGGATCCATGCCCCGGTGTCTTTCGGCACAAACTGGCATGCGGTAGATATAGCCTCACGGATGTAACTGCTGTCTTCTGCGTTTACCACTACGTTTTTATAAGGCTTATCATCTTTTGACGGATTGACGATCGTGAGCACCGAACATCCCGCCTTGCGAAGCACCTTTCGTGCAATCGTGCCTACATAATATTGAACAAGATTCTCTTTTTTCAGCGCGCCGGTAACAAGCAGATCGACCTGATGTTTCTTGCATGAGTCGAGTATCACGTTCGCGGGGTCCCCCGACTCCCAAATTACCTGGACATTCTCGCGAAGGATGTTGCAGCGGGTGAGCATTTCGTTCATCCGGGCCTCGCTTTCCGGTGTGTGCTTGCCGACATGAATGAGCAATACTTCAGCGCCGAACTGCCTGGCCAGTCGCACAAGTTCCGACAACATCGCTTCCGCTGTAGGCGAAAAAGCGACGCCAAGGGCGATCTTGTTATACGAAATGCTCATGTGCTACCCTAATTAGCTGCCCAAAATAGAAAAAACACGGTGGGGTTTGGACGGATATTATTAAAATCTAATTTTTGGAGGTATCAGCATGCTCCCCTAACCCCAATGAAAGTCTTTTTACGTAACCTGATCCTCGGGCCAGGGAAATTTATTGAGGACTATTCGCTGTACCAACGCACTATGCTGTTGGGATACCTCGAGCTGTTGACGATACTGATCGCGACATTTTATTTTGGCATGGACAAGCTGAACGGCATCACGTCGGGTAACCCTCAGTACCTGATAATTGTCGTGGTTTCTCTTTTTGCAATCTATCTCACGCGACTGGGGCACTACACGACTGCCACTGTTATCCAGATGCTCATGGTGAATTCAATCGTGTTCTATTTTTCATTGAATGATAAACGCCACACGGTCGACCTGTTTTTCATTTCGAATGCTTTAGGATCATTAGTGCTCCTCGGATATAACAATCGCTGGCTTTCGACAGCAGCAGTCCTGTTTACGCTCTCGCTACTCGTCATTTCTTTTTCCGGCACGTTCGGTTATTTCCCGAAAGAACTTAACCTGTACATGTTCTTCAACTTCATTTTTGTGTTCATCATCTGTGTTCTGACTCTTTACTACGCGCTTAGAATACATCACCACCAGGAGAAGATCACGAAAGCAAAGAACGAACAACTGCAGAAGGTTAATGCCGAACTCGACAGGTTTGTTTATAGCGCATCGCATGACTTGCGGGCTCCACTGAGTTCATTACTCGGCCTGATCGAACTCACGCGCAAGACCAACGATCCTAAAGAGATCGAGAATTATCTCGTTATGATGAAGGGCCGCATTCATCACCTCGATGACTTCATCCGTGAGATCATCGACTACTCCCGCAATGAAAGGATGGAGATCATCAGGCAGCCGGTGAATTTATACCAGCTTGTTGAGGAGACCACCTCCAACCTGATGCATCTCGACGGAGCCGACAAGATCCGGATTCAAAACGAGGTTCCCGCGGACATGACATTGGCCAGTGATGCCATGAGGCTCAAGATCGTCATGAACAACTTGATGAACAATGCCATCAAGTATCACGACCACAACAAGGAAAACCGGTTCATTCGGATATCTGTGACTCCCGCCGACCAGGGAACTCATTTTTCAGTGTGCGACAACGGCATGGGTATTCCCACAGAACACCACGAGAAGGTCTTTAACATGTTCTATCGCGCCTCCGACAAGTCGAAAGGATCGGGCCTGGGCTTATATATTGTCAAGCAAAGCCTTGGACAACTCGGGGGGAGTGTTACTCTGAAATCCCAGCTCGGAGAGGGTTCGACGTTTACTGTACTTCTGCCGGCTTAGTTGTGCGGGGGCGCGCCGTTCCGTGTATAGGTGCAGTGTGCGACGTCGGCAGACCATGCTAACCTAACGCCTCACTGTACTTCGCGCCCGGCACCCTGCACATTGCACCCTGCACATTTATTATATTTGCCTTCTTATGGCCCAACAGGACGACAATTTTTTGAAGAAAGTCATCTCCCACGCGAAGGAGTATGGATTCGTTTTTCCCTCCAGTGAGATCTACGACGGACTTAGTGCAGTTTACGACTACGGTCAGAATGGCGTAGAGCTCAAGAATAACATAAAAGAATACTGGTGGAAGTTCATGACGCAGCTCCACGACAACATCGTGGGTATCGATGCTGCAATTTTCATGCACCCTGCCACATGGAAGGCCTCTGGCCACGTTGATGCGTTCAACGACCCGATGATCGACAACAAGGACTCCAAGAAGAGGTACCGCGCCGACGTATTGGTGGAGGACGCGATCTCCAAAATGGAAGATAAGATCGAGAAGGAGGTTGAGAAGGCTGCGAAGAAATTCGGAGAGACTTTCGATCGTGAAATGTTTATTTCGACAAACCCGAGAGTTGTCGAGTACCAGAAAAAAGTAGAGGACACGAACCAGCGCTTAAAAGATGCCATGGGTAACAACGACATGGCGGCGATGAAGCAACTGGTGGTTGACCTTGATATTGCCGATCCCGTTTCCGGAACAAAGAACTGGACCGACGTTCGTCAGTTCAATCTTATGTTCTCTACCGATATGGGTTCGATAGCAGAAGAGTCGAGCAAAATTTACCTAAGGCCCGAAACAGCTCAGGGTATTTTTGTGAACTTCCTGAACGTGCAGAAGACAGGACGGATGAAGATACCTTTTGGTATTGCACAGATTGGTAAAGCTTTTCGTAATGAGATCGTCGCGCGCCAGTTTATTTTCCGTATGCGTGAGTTCGAGCAGATGGAGATGCAGTTCTTCGTGAAGCCTGGAGAGGAAATGAAGTGGTACGAGCATTGGAAAGAAAGAAGATTGAAATGGCACAAGGCTCTTGGTCTGGGCCAGGAACACTATCGTTTCCACGATCACCTCAATCTTGCGCATTATGCAAACGCCGCCTGTGACATCCAGTTCAATTTCCCGATGGGCTTTAAAGAACTCGAGGGAATTCACTCGCGTACCGACTTTGACCTGAAGAACCACGAAAAACTATCAGGCAAGAAACTTCAGTACTTCGACCCCGAATCGAACCAGAGTTATATTCCGTATGTGGTCGAGACATCGATCGGCCTGGACCGGACGTTCCTGGCGGTATTATCGCGTTCGTATAAAGAGGAAAAGCTCGACAATGGAGAAGACAGAATTGTTTTGTCAATTCCCCCTCCGCTTGCTCCCAATAAAGTAGCCGTGTTGCCGTTAGTGAAGAAGGATGGGCTTCCTGAAAAAGCCGAGGCCATTTTGAACGACCTAAAACTCGATTTCCGCTGTTATTACGAAGATAAGGACACCATTGGGAGACGCTATCGCCGCATGGACGCAATAGGCACGCCGTTTTGCGTGACTATAGATCACGAAACTTTGCAGAACGACACTGTAACTATACGTTATCGCGACAGCATGAAGCAGGACAGGATCAGGATCGCCGACATCAAGCCGGTTCTGGAGAAGGCGTGTTCCATCAAGAGCTTGCTAGCGACTATCTAACCTATAGAACAGGACTTCCTTTACGGGTTTATTTTTATGCTGGGCTTCCTGGTAGTGGTTTCCTATGTGGAAAACTTCAAGAAGTTCAACCGGCTGATATTTCCTTTGCCCGACGCGGTTAAGAAGTATGTGGTCCAATACTACCCGTTCTATAAACGCCTTTCATTTCGCCGCCGGCGGAAGTTCGATTTACGGATGAAGCGATTCCTCAATTCGTTCGACTATGAACTTCGGGGCAATATGCGTTTCACACCGGAAGTCCAGGCCGTACTCGGCGGTGCTGCGACACGACTGTCAATCAATCTTCCTGATGAGTGTTTTGATTTTTTTAACACGATCGTTCTTTACCCCGACTTCTACCGTTCACGCGTTACCGACAGAAACCACAAGGGCGAGGTAAACCCTGCGCGGCGTACGATCGTCTTTTCGTGGAAGGGTATTCTGGAAGGATTCAATCGTGGCGACCAGGGACTGAACCTGTTGATGCACGAATATGCCCATGCCCTTTATTTTGAACACAAACTCATGCGTGAGGAGTATGAGATATTCAACGAAGAAGCGTTCAACCGCGTAATGGGCCAGGCGGAGATAGAGATCGAAAGGATAAAGGCAGGGACTAATCATTTCCTTCGTCATTATGCCGCAACTAACGTGGAAGAGTTTTTTGCAGTGGCTGTCGAGAATTTTTTCGAAAGGTCTGTTCAATTCAAGAAGGAACTCCCTGAACTCTATGGAACGTTAGTGTTGCTACTTAGACAAGACCCCGCGAAGGACTGAACAGTTTGATGTTCGTCGAAAACTGATGTTTGATGTTTCGAGTTTGAAGTTTGGAGTTAGTTGCCGAGTTTTGGCCAACATCAAACATCAAACTTTAAACTGATTGGATTGGTCAACCCTTCTTTCTCCACGAAGACAGTATAAAAAAACGGGCTCCGAGGGATCAACCAGGAGTTCTTTTGAACAAGACTTCGACAGGATCATTTTCTCGCATCCATTCCGGAAACTGCAAGACAAAACCCAGGTACATCCTTTACCCGAGCATGATTTTGTTCACACCCGGCTTACGCACAGCCTCGAGGTTTCAAGCGTGGGACGATCACTGGGAAAGCGCGCCGGCGAGGTGATCATGGAACGACATGCTGATCTGAACAAAAACTTTTCTTCTTTCGATATCGGCGCAATTACGGCAGCCGCTTCTTTAGCCCACGACCTCGGCAACCCACCATTTGGTCACGCAGGCGAAGCAGCACTTTCAGACTACTTTAAGGACAAAACTTTCGATATCGCGAAAGCTCAACATGAAGACCTCCTGAACTTCGAGGGCAATGCCCAGGGTTTCCGCATCCTCAACAAAAAACAATTCGGGCTTAGACTTACTTACGCGACACTTGGTGCGTTCACAAAATATCCATGCCCTGCGCATCTGCCGGGCCGCGATAAGGCGCGCAAGAGTCAAAAAAAATTCGGCTACTTTCAGTCGGAGGCTGAGTCATTCAAAGACGTTGCTAGCAACCTTGGATTGATCGCCGTTGGGGAGAGCACATGGTGCCGTCATCCACTCGCTTTTTTGGTCGAGGCGGCCGACGATATCTGCTACAGCATCATCGACCTGGAAGATGGATGCCGCCTGGGTCTCGTGAGCTTCGATGAAATTGTTGATCTCCTTGCGCCGATACTTGGTCCGAAACTCGATCGTCAGAAGTTGTCGGAAAAGTCGGGCCTGAATGAAAAACTCGGTGTGTTGAGAGCGATGACCATCGGAGAACTCATCGAAGCTTCCACAGAAGTTTTCCTCGACAATGAGAAGGGAATTCTCGACGGCTCGTTTGATAAAGCACTTACAGATCTCAGCAGGTTCAAAGAGGCATTGGGGGTGATCAACAAGGTTTCTGTCGAACGCATTTACAGAACCCATACGGTTGTTGAGATCGAGGCCTCAGGCCACGAGGTATTACCCGGTTTACTTCATGAGTTCATAACAGCAGGGTTGGAGATCTCCAATACTGCGGCTTCTAAAAAGTATAAGAACCTGGCATTGCTTTTCCCTGAAGAGACGCGTACTGAGATCATCGCGAATAAAGGGAATACTTATATGGTCTTCAGGGAGGTGATCGATTTTATTTCGGGGTTGACAGACAGGCATGCGCTGTCGTTGTATCGGAAGATTAAAGGGATATCGTTTTAGGGATACGCAGAGGCCACGCGAAGGATACGCGGAGTTTTATAATGCATTTCTCAGCGTATCCTCCGCCTCTCCGAGTATCGACCGCGCCACCCTGTGAATTTTTTTTTAGCTTCGGCAATGCAACAAAAGAAGTACGATGCAATTGTCGTTGGGTCCGGCATATCTGGTGGATGGGCGGCGAAAGAATTATGTGAGAAAGGATTGAAAGTCCTGATGCTGGAACGCGGTGGGCCCATGATCCACCCGAACTATCCTACCGCGACATTAAATCCGTGGGAGTTCGAACATCGCGGACGGCTTACGCCGGAGGAGCGCGAGAAGTATCGTATCCAGGTTCGTCACTATTCCATCAGCGAAGAAACCAAGCACTTCTATATCAACGACCTCGAGAATCCCTATACCGAACAAAAACGCTTCGATTGGATCCGCGCCAATACTGTTGGTGGGCGATCATTGTTATGGGCACGTGTGTGTCTCCGATGGAGCGATCTCGACTTCGAAGCAAATGCGAAAGATGGCTATGGGGTCGATTGGCCAGTACGGTACAAAGACATTGAACCGTGGTATGATTATGTAGAGCAGTTCATTGGCGTGAGCGGACAGGCGGAAGGAATCCCACAGTTACCCGACGGGAAATTTCAGCCCCCGATGGAGATGAGTTGTGTTGAAAAAGATTTCAGGGAAAAAGTAAAAGGAAAGCATCCCGACCTTCATGTCACCATCGGACGAACCGCCAACCTGACGCAACCGGTGAAGGGCAGAGGGCAATGCCAGTTCAGGAATCTTTGTTCACGCGGATGCCCTTACGGTGGATACTTCAGCACGAATGCCAGTACACTGCCGGCTGCTTTTGAGACAGGAAATTTCGAGCTTCGGCCACATGCTATTGTAAACAGGGTGTTGGTGGATGAAAAGACCGGTAAGGCAACCGGTGTGGAGTTTATCGATGCGGAGACAAACAAAGTCGAGGAAGTTTATTCGAAAATTGTATTCCTGAATGCATCGACCGTTGCGACAGCATTTATTCTATTGAACTCAGCATCCAACAGGCATCCGAATGGTCTCGGGAATGGCAGCGACCAGGTGGGCCGTAACATCATGGACCATACCAAGGGCGCAGGTGCCGACGCAGCCGTGGAAGGATTCGAAGATCAATATCACTCCGGCCGGCGACCGACGGGTATTTATATCCCGCGGTTCAGGAATATCAAAGAGAAACGCAGCGATTACGTGCGTGGCTTCGGATTCCAGGGCTGGGGTGCAAGAGGCGGATGGCGGGCATTGGCGAGTGGAGCGAAACTTGGGGTCGACTTAAAAGAGTCGGTGACAACACCCGGGCCATGGATTTTAAATCTATCGGCGTTTGGTGAATGCCTGCCTTACTCGGACAACAGGGTGACATTGAACAACGATGTGAAAGACAAATACGGCAGGCCGACACTCAACATGGACATCAGTTTTCGTGAAAACGAGAAGACGATGCACAAAGACTCTGCGGAGGCCGCAGCTGAAATACTTGAGTCATGTGGTTATAAAAACGTGAGACCTTATGCTAACATCTCATTCCCCGGGAATGCCAATCACGAAATGGGATCTGCAAGAATGGGACGCGACGCGAAGACTTCGGTGTTGAATGGATACAACCAGATGCACGAGTGCAAGAACGTGTTCATCACCGATGGATCTTTTATGGCTTCGTCGAATTGTGTTAACCCGTCGTTAACTTATATGGCAATGACTGCAAGGGCGTGTGATTATGCTGTGAAGGAATTTAATAAAGGAAATATATGAGAAGGCTTATTTATTTGATCGCATTCCTGCCCTTCGTGGGTTATGCGCAGAAGTTCAGGATTGTTGAAAAGCCCTCAGACAAGAAAGTCGATGTGTACTATGGGAACAACCTTGTCTCATCATTCATTTACTTTGATTCATTATATAAAACAGCTTACTACCCAATCTCAACACTAAGCGGAACACATATCACACGCGAATATCCCTATGTAAAGAAGGCAGGAGAACGTACGGACCATCCGCACCACGTGGGATTATTCTTCGCTCATCAATCCGTGAACGGGCACGACTTCTGGAACATGAGTACAGCCATCGCACCGGAGAAGAGAAACCGGTATGGAACGCAGGTATTTAAGAAGGTAGTGACTTCCACAAAAAAGAAATACGCCCTGGTCACATCGACCGCCAAATGGAAGGCTAACGATGGTGGAGATCTCCTCACCGAAACCACCCAAATGAAATTCAGCGCGGCCGGTAAGGATCTGATCATCGACCGCACCACAAAGCTTGAAGCCCTTACGGAAGTGACGTTCAAAGATGAAAAAGACGCTCTCCTGGGCTTGCGTGTCGCCCGTGAACTCGAACTCCCTGTACAAGGGAAAGACCGCTTCGTCCAGGCAGACGGATCGGAATCCGAATCAACCCAGAACGACATTACCGGCGTGACCGGCAACTATCGCAACAGCGAAAGCATCATTGGTGAAGCTGTCTGGGGTAAGAAAGCCACCTGGGTAGCTCTCGACGGAAAGATCAATGGAAAGGATATTTCGGTAGCAATAATCGACGATTCCCACAACGTCGAACACCCTTCGTATTGGCACGCCCGCGGATATGGGTTGTTTGCTGTGAACCCACTCGGCAAAGAAGTTTTCACCGAAGGAAAAGCCAAGCTTAATCTTGCCCTTAAGAAAGGAGAATCCGTTACCTTCCGGTATCGTATCATTATCCGGGAAGGAGGTATTTTGACGCCGGCGGAACTCAATCAACACCTCAAGACCCTATCTGAGTCAAGTGGAAAATAAGTAGTTTTACGCCCTTATGTGGGAAAGAATAGCCGACGGCATCATCCGACTGCGAGTCTATCTTTTGGCAGGGATCACACTGATCACCCTGTTGATGGGATACTATGCAACGAAGGTCGAGATGAGCTACGATCTTCCGCGCACCGTTCCGCTCGACGATCCAGAAATGATCTTCTACCAACAGTTCCGCGAACAGTTTGGTGAAGACGGCAATATGATTGCTATCGCACTAAAAGACAGTGCGGTATATGAACTCAGGAATTTCCTGAGATTCCGTCAGCTTAGCAACGAGATCCGTTCCATCGAGGGCATCCAGGAAGCATTGTCGCTACCTCTTGTTAAAATTGCTTTGAAAGACACCGTCAACAAGCGGTTCGTTCCTACTTCACTTTTTTCTGATAACATTTCATCACAAGAGGAGCTCGACAGTTTGCTTGAAATAGCCAACGGTCAGAAGTTCCAGATCAACCAGCTGTCGAATACAAGGAATGGAGCTACCAGGCTGATCGCTCCTATGCGCAAGGAATACGCCAACTCCGCAAAGCGTATCGGGGTGGTTGATAAGCTGAAAGCTTACGGAGAGTCTTTTACGAAAGACACCGGCATTGAACTTCATTACGCGGGCCTGCCCTTTGTAAGAACCGTGATGGCCACACAGGTTAAAGCAGAATTGTCGATGTTCCTTTACTTGTCGGCGATCGTGACCGGTTTGATCATGCTCCTGTTCTTCCGGTCGATCCGCGCCGTGATTTTCTCCATGATCATGATCGGTGTGATGGTGGTCTGGGTGATGGGCACGATCACGCTACTGGGTTATAAGATCAGTCTGCTCAGCGGACTCATTCCGCCAGTGATTGTCACGATCGGAATCACGAATGCCATCTATCTTCTTAACAAGTATCACCTCGAGTTTGTTAAACGCAAGAACAAGACCGAAGCCATCCGTGCCGTGGTGCTGAAGATGGGCTTCGCCACTTTCCTCACCAATCTCACTGTCGCTATCGGTTTCCTGGTACTTCTCACGACCGACATTATGGTACTTCGCGAGTTCGGTATCGTAGCGGGACTCAATATCATCGCGTTATTTGTCGTGACCCTGGTAATGATACCAGGTATGCTTTCGTGGATGCCCGAGCCAAGTTCGAAGCATTTGAGACATCTTGATTTCAAACTGCTTGGTGGTTTTGTGAAACTGGTGGATCTCATGGTCCACCGTCATCGTGCGTACATTTACCTGGCGACCGCTGCGATCACTGTGATCTCGGTGATCGGCATATCGCGACTGTATTCAGTGTCGTACATGGTCGATGACATCCCGGAAGACAGTTCATTGAAACGCGACCTCAAGTTCCTCGAAGAAAATTTCAGTGGCTTCATGCCCCTCGAACTGGTAGTCGACATCGACGCGAAAAGAAAAAAGCCTCTACAAGACCTTCGGATCATGCGCGTTATAGATGAATTCGAACAATCACTTGATTCTATAACTGTAACTTCTACACCCGTTTCCGTCGTGAGCCTGGTAAAAACTGCCAAGCAAGCGTATCACAATAATAATCCGGAACGCTACCAGTTGCCTTCAACGCCGCAGGATGCTGCATTTGTTTTGCGATATCTCAGAGGTCAGAGCGACAGCAGCGGGTTGTTCAAATCGTTCATCGATTCGTCTTACACCAAGATGAGGATATCGATGCAGATGGCTGATATCGGATCATATAAAATGGATTCGTTGATCAATGATGTGATCGCGAAGAAGACCGATCACCTCGTAACCGAACTGAAAAAAAATCTAAAGGGACCGGCCGACAGTGTAAAAGTGACGATCACAGGTTCTTCAAAAATATTTATTAAAGGCAGTAAGTTTTTGATCGACAACCTTACCGAGAGTTTGATCCTCGCCTGTATACTCATCACACTCTCCATGGCGTTGTTATTTGCCAATGCCAGGATGATCCTGATCTCGCTGATCCCTAACCTCATTGCATTGATGATCACCGCCGGTTTGATGGGATACTTCCACATCCCGCTCAAAGCCAGTACAGCATTGATCTTCAGCATCACCTTTGGGATCTCAGTCGATAACTCGATACGTTTCCTGGCCAAGTACAGGCAGGAGTTATTGGCAACCGGATTCTTTGTGCCACGCTCCGTCAGCGAGAGTATCCTCGAAACCGGGAAGAGCATCGTTTATACTTCTATCGTTCTTTTTGCCGGGTTCATCATTTTTGCCTTCTCCGATTTCGGAGGCACAGTAGCGCTCGGCGTGCTGACGTCCACCACGCTGATCATCTCCATGTTCACAAACCTCATCCTGCTGCCAGCCCTCATCATGACCTTCGACAAACCGAAGAAGCAGATAGACTGGCAGCTGATCGACGACATCGATCCTAATTTTTACGGAGAGACGGAGGATGAGGCAATCGATATTACCAAGATCAGGATACACGATAGGAAGGGGTCTGCGGAGTGATTCTCTCACGGAAAGCACGGAATACACGGAAGCTTTTTTGATAACGCTGCATTTTTCCGTGCTTTCCGTGTTTTCCGTGAGAAACGGTATCTTTGTCCCTCTTTTTTTGAACTCTAAGCAATGCGTCAGTACACGGAAAACAAGGAGATGAACTTCCCCAGGATCGCGGACGAAATCCTCGATTTTTGGGATAAACACAAGATTTTTGAGCGATCAGTGACAAATCGCGAGGGCGCACCCGCCTTCACGTTCTACGAGGGCCCTCCCTCCGCCAATGGTACCCCCGGTATCCACCACGTAATGGGTCGCACCGTAAAGGACATTTTCTGCCGATATAAGACTCTTCAGGGTTTCCAGGTGAAAAGAAAAGGAGGCTGGGATACTCATGGTCTGCCTGTTGAACTCCAGGTGGAAAAACAGCTTGGGATCACAAAGGATGATATCGGTAAAAAGATATCGATAGAAGAATACAACCAGAAGTGCCGCGAAACGGTCATGAAGTACAAGGATCAGTGGGACGACCTCACTGTGAAAATGGGATACTGGGTAGACCTCGAACACCCTTACGTTACCTACACTAAGGAGTATGTTGAGTCGCTCTGGTGGTTGCTGAAACAGCTCTACGATAAAAAACTTCTGTACAAAGGCTATACCATTCAACCCTACTCTCCGTCAGATGGAACAGGTTTGAGCTCACACGAACTCAATCAGCCTGGTTGTTACAAAGAGGTAAAGGATACCTCGATCGTTGCACAGTTCCAGGTGAAGCGGAATGAGAGATCAGAGTTCCTGTTCAAAAACGTCGAAGGTGATGTTTATGTTCTCGCATGGACGACCACGCCCTGGACACTTCCTTCGAACACTGCGTTAGTAGTCGGAGAGAAGATCGAATACGTTTTAATCAAAACCAGGAACAAGTACACCAACCTTCCTGTCAACGTAGTGATGGCAAAGGACAGAGTTGCGGCGTACTTCAATCCTCTGCCTGAATTCACAACGACAGTAAAAGGAAAAGACCTGGTTGGAATTCAGTACGAACAACTGATGCATTACGTACAACCACTCTACGATGGCGATAAGGCATTCCGTGTAGTAAGCGGCGACTTCGTAACAACCGAAGATGGTACAGGTGTCGTTCACTCGTCTCCCACGTTCGGTGCCGACGACTTTCGGATTTCGAAGCAGAATGGTATTCCCCCCGTTACCGTTAAAGATGCAGCAGGTAACGAAGTCCCCACGGTAGACAAGAAAGGAAAATTCATAGCACAGATCGGCACCAGGCTGGCCGAAGGTGTGGCGAAGTACAAGATCAAGACACACAAGGTTCTCGGCCCGGACGATTTCTATGTAAAGAACTACACCGACGAAGACGAGTCGAATCCTGACTACAAAAACACCGACGTCGTTATCTCCATCATCCTTAAAGAAGAGAACAAAGCCTTCGATGTAAGAAAGTACGAGCACACCTATCCGCACTCCTGGCGTACCGATAAACCTGTGCTGTATTATCCGCTCGACGCGTGGTTCATTAAGACTACCGCCGTGAAAAACCGGATGGTGGAGCTCAACAAGACCATTAACTGGAAACCGGAGTCAACGGGTACGGGACGTTTCGGAAACTGGCTGGAAAACCTGGTCGACTGGAACCTGTCGCGCTCCCGGTTTTGGGGAACACCCCTGCCGATCTGGCGCACGAAAGACGGTTCGGAGGAGATATGTATCGGGTCTGTGGCAGAATTGAAAACAGAAGTTGAAAAAGCGGTGAAAGCAGGTTTCAAAAATCCTGCTGATATCGACAACCTCGATCTTCATCGGCCGTTCGTGGACGATGTGATCCTTGTAAGCAAGTCTGGACAAGCCATGTACCGCGAACCAGACCTCATCGACGTGTGGTTCGACTCGGGTGCGATGCCGTATGCACAATGGCATTATCCTTTTGAGAACAAAG
>WUUC01021698.1_pt1 | contig 18406 bp, 20 predicted proteins | sample 6278441 | NCBI WGS metagenome assembly WUUC01 (sample SAMN13675441, study PRJNA597444) | soil metagenome | isolation source: soil | place: USA: Washington | collected 2017-10 | reverse complement strand
GCTGTACGTGCCCGCGCGGCATCGCGGAGGGCTTGGAGCGGGCTAGGGAGGTTGCCGACACTGCCACCGCCTCCCTTCTCGCTCTTGCGGCCGGCCGGGGTCGCACCCAGCGCGGTCAGGACGGCCAGGAGCTTGGGGCCCGCATCGATCAGGGTCTCGTCGCCGCCGGCATCGATGGCCTCCGCATACCGGGTGGCCAGGAGGCGCGCTGCGGCGTCCTCAGGCTGCGTCTGGGCGGCCTGGAGGCTCTTGGCCACCGCCTGGGCCATCGTGGCGGTCTCGGGCTCCACGGGGCCAAGAGAGGGGGAGGACAGAACTTCCGGGGTGTCCGCCCCTGCCCTGGCCGGGAAAAGCCGCTCGGTCTGCACATCAGCAGGATAGCGGCCCGTGCCAGCGTGCGTCCTGATCGTGTTCATGTGCTGGCCTACCACTGGGTGAGTGGACGTACTGGTGGGTCAGGGTTGGCGGCAGGCTCACCCACGTGCAGGTTGCATGGTCCGCATACGCACACGAGGTAGCGAGGATCATCCCCGCTCACCCCCTTGCCCAGTACGTGGTGGACCTGGGTAGCCCTGCCCGTGCACACCCTCGGTATGGCCAGGCGGCACAACCCCCCGTTGCCCTCGGGTGGGGGTAGCTGGTTGGCCAGGAGGAGGGCGGCCCTCAGCCGCCGCCATCTCCGGGTGCTACCCCCCTTCCACGCCTTGCTCATCTGTTCCCCCTGCTATAGCGTGGGTAGTAAGTAAGTCTGAGGTCTCGGCCAGGAGGCCCACCTTGCACGGTGCACGGCCCCTTAAGTAGGGGGGCCGTGCATGCACCCTGGCAGGAATAGGTCATCGTTCCGTGCATCCCCGTGCATGTCCGTGCACTCATGCCATATCCCCAGGTCAGAGCATTGGAGGCTTCCGTGCAAGGTCCGTGCAAGTCCGTGCAAGAGCGCTCGCGCCATGGCTGAGGTTAGGGCACCCTTGCACGGACGTTTCCGTGCACCCAATACAGGACTAATCGGCCATATCCACGAACTCATCCAGGTCATCCGTGCGCGGTGCACGGGCCTGCGCGTCACTGGCCGGATCCCAGGCGGACACCTTCTCGCCGCGGAGGAAGAGGTCCCCCGTCTGAACCATCCGCCTCTTGGTGGAGTCGAACGTGTTCGGGCTCATGGCTTCCTCGCCCGCCTCCTTCAGGGCCTCATTGACCGCTCGCCGCAGCCCCGCGGCGGACATGCCCTTGCGCTCCACCTCGACCACCTTCAGGACCATGAGGATCTTCTGCCGCGCAGTCAGGCCCTCGGCGTTGGCCTTCAGGTCCTCCACCACGCCGGCCACGCTCACCCGGTCATCGTCCGACTGCTCACCCAGCACCAGGGACGTGATGTCCTCGCCGTCCTCGTCCTGGCCGGTGACCACCACCTCCATGTCGAACGCGAACGACTGGTTCTCGTTGCCGTCCTTGGACTTCTCGCAGGCCAGCTTGACCCGAAGGTCATTCTTCTTCCGGCTGACCTTCCATTCCCCGTCCTGGGCGCCATCGATCGCCGTGGAGCCTCGCGCATCCCCGTCCGTGCGGCCCGTGTGGTGCACGACCAGGACGCACGCGCCACTGGCCACCTTCAGCGCGTCCACGGCCTCCACGAACAGGCCCATCTCCTTGGCACTGTTCTCCTCCAGGCCGGTGGCCATGCGGGCCTGGGTGTCCAGCACGATCAGGGCAGGCTTGACAGCGCCCGCGTACTCCACCAGCGCGCGCCAGTCATCGCTGAGGTGCCGGGGGGTCTCGCCCATCGCGCGCACGGGCATCGGCCGGACCTTCAGCCCCTCTGGCCGCTTCTCGGTGTGCTGCGTCCAGGCACGGACCCGCTTGGCCACGCCGCGCGCCCCCTCGCCCGCCACGTAGAGCACATCCCCCGGGGTCACCTTCCGGCCGCGCCAGTCCGGCAGGCCGGCGGCGATGTGGCAGGCCCAATCGATGGCCACGAACGACTTGAACCCGCCGGACTGGCCGATCAGCCACGAGGCGCTCTCCAGGTCCAGGACGCCCTTGATAAGCGGCTTGGTGGCCGGCATGTTCTCCAGCGCGTCCAGGTCCAGGAACGAATCCTCCATGCGCTCCCGAGTCTTGGCCTTCTCCCGGCCTGCGAGGATGGCCGCATCCGCGTAGACGGTGGGGAAGTGCCGCGCCGAGTCTTCCCACTGGGCCCGCTCGGCGTCCGTCATGGACTCGCGGTCCAGCGCGGGCTTGTCCGGCACCACGAACGGCGCGTCCTCGCCGGCCTTCTCGAACGCCTTGCCGATCAGGGTGGTCAGCGTCCAGCCCACGCCGTTGGCCGTGTTCCATTCGTCGGAGTGGACGCCCCCGCGCTTCACGGCCGCCATGATCGCCCTGGCTGCCTCCTCTTCGGCGAGGTAGCCGCCGGCTACGAACCGGCCGATGCGCCGCGCGAGGCCGCCCACGGTCGTGTTGACCTCGCCCGCCCTGGCCGCCTCCATGGCCTTCAGGCTCCGCTCGATGTCCGCCTCCGCCTGCTGCCACGTCCAGCTGTCCTCGGCTGAGTCCCAGAAGTCCTCGCCTGACGGCGCCGGGGCGCTCGGCGTGGTGGCCGCCGCCGGGGTGCTGGCCTTCTGCTTCCCCTTGGGGGCGGCCACCCAGTTGCGCAGCTTCCGGTGGGCCTCGGAAGGCTCGGACGCCTTCAGCGCGGCCAGGTCCGGCTCCACTTCCCAGCGGTACTCCGTCATCTCCCCGGTGGTCTTGCTGAACTTGACCGTGGGTGCGATGAAGATGAATCCGCGGCCGTTGCCGCCCGGGGCGCCGGCCTGGAGGTCCACGCCCTGGATGCCTTGAATGGGATCTTGCTTGGGGAGCTGGGTGCGGGCGATGAGGTGGTGGGTGCCGCCGCTGGCCGTCCTGGCCGTTCCGAACGACTCGGGCCAGATGCCAGCGGCCTGCATTTCGGCCATGCCCGTCAGCCCATCGTGTTGGAGGTCCACGTCCAGGGCGTCCATGGCCACGCCGCAGACGGCCGCCAGGGCCATTCCCGGGCGCCAGCGGTCCACGGCCCCGTGGTTCGGCTTCCAGTCCTGCCATCCGCTGGGGAGCAGGAACGGCATCCGGTGGTTGTCCGGCAGGGAGCTGTTCCGGGCTGCGCAGAAGACCGGCACGCCGGCATCCACGAGGGTGTGAGCGATGCGCAGGGCTTCTGTCTGCGCGGGGGTGAAATCAGTGCTTGGCATCGTGGGGATCTCTCTGCTATAGTCGAGCTAGTGGGGATTTAGGCCCGGTTCCGAATGACGGCGGAACCGGGCTTCTCCATGTCAGGGGGCGTCAGGGTAGCCGGGAGGATCACGGTGCACCCCCACGCCTCCATCTCCGCCTTCTGCTTCTCGAACCGGCGCCGGGCTGCGTTGACTCGGGCTGTCTGGGTGGCCGCTTCTGTCCTCATGGAGATCACCCTACCACGGACTAACGGATTCCGTCGATCCGTGGTACTGTTTGATCACGCCCCGGAGCCGATCAGGCCACCACGCGGAATCCCAGCCAGGATGCCCCACTCCTCAGGAGTCCGTCGTGCCCTCAGCCCCCGTCATCCGTCGCCCCCTGTCCGGCCAGCTCAGCGTGAAGCTGCCGGACAACTCCTCCACCTCCTGGTTCGTGCGCAACCACCTCCGCAACCGGGTCAGCCTGGCCCGTACGGCCGCCGGCTACACGGTCAAACGCAAGGACCTGAGGGTCCTCATCGACCAGCTCAGTGGCTTCTACGGCGGCTGCCAGGTGGTATTTGAATACCGGCGCCAGGTGCGCTGTACCGCCTCCTGCCAGAACGCCCTGCGCGAGGAGTGCGTCTGCTCCTGCGCCGGGCGTGGGCACGCCGCGGGCATGTCCGGCGCCGTTCTGGCGGCCGTCAAGGAGACCAGCCTGGAGCTGGAGGAAGACCTCCAGGAGGTCACTCGGACCTACGCGCGGCCCAGCTGGTGGCGCGGCCCGGACTACTTCCGCGAGCACATCGTCCGCCGCGCCCTCGGCCTGAGCCTGGTGGCGTCATGAGGCGGACGTGGTACGGCAAGCGCATCACGGTGGAGTCGGGTGCGCGGTTCACGCTTCAGGACCTCTCGGACTTCCTGGAGATGGCGTGCCGCGCGGACCTCCCGCCCACGGCCCGGGTCCGGGTCAAGCTGAACGGTGTGGAGCTGGACAGGTTCACGATGGAGACGGAGATGCGCCGTGACGTTCCTTGACGTTGACGCCCCTAACACCAACTGGCGGCCTGCGAGCGAGGACCCGATCCCGTTCCTGTTCGGCCGGCTCCCCGCCGGGGGATTCGTATACCGGTTCCTGACCGGACGCCCCCTGGACGGCCACGCCCGCACTGACGCCACGTTCTGGCACCCGGGGACCAAGGCCCTTACCCGCTCGGGCCGGACCATGCCCTATCAGTACTGGCCAGGATGGAAGCGCGGGCTGCTGGTCACTCGGCTCCCCGCGTTCGGGCTGGTGCCGTACACCGTGGTTGCCGGGGCGAATGAGGCCCTGCTGGACTTCGGGCCCTGGTGGGCCCAGTGGCAGGGGCCGTCACTGGCATGGACCCCGCTTGTCACGTACGCCAGTGTCCAGGGCGTCCGGTACGCCCGCGGGTTCCAGCATGAGCGCCATTACCTCCGGCCCATCCGTGCGGCCGTCATCGCCACCATTCGCACCCGGGACAGCGTGCGCGTGGACATCCCCCGCGGCCTCGTGCACGCCAAGGACGCCGCGGCCACCGGACGCATCTATCTGCCCACCGGATGGTCCGGGAGTGAGGGCGACCGGGAAAATCTTCTCCTGGCCGTCCAGGAGAGGCTGACTGCCCCCGAGATCGACGCCCGGTTCAACATGGAGGGCGTCCGGCCGCACATGGAGCTGTATGTCCCGCCGCAGCCTCCAAAGCTGGTCTCTTGGGAGGAGATGCTGGAGCGCGCGGACAGCGTGTCCCCGTTCCTGGGCACGTCCGCCGCCGGGGCGGTCTCCTGGGACCTCGGTGACGACTCCCCGCACATCGGCATCGTGGGCGGGTCCGGCTCGGGCAAGTCCGAGTTGATGGCTTGGGTGGTCGCCCAGTTCATGCGGGGTGGGGCCGGCGTGGTGGTGCTCGACCCCAAGGGCACGTCCCACCGCTGGCTGATGTCCATTCCCGAGGTGCTCTACTGCGGCACCCCGGCCATGCTCCACGACACCATCATGTGGCTGGACTCGGAGATGGACAGGCGCGCGGCGGCCAACCTCGCCGCCCCGGCGGACATCGCCTGGCCCCGCCTGGTCGTTGTCCTGGAGGAGCGCAACTCCCTCCAGGACAAGCTGCGCGACCACTGGGCCGATGTCCGCGGTCCCGGAATGCCGCAGATGAGTCCGGCTGTCCGTGCCCTGGACAGGCTGGCCAGCATGGGCCGGTCGCTGGGCATCACGGTCGTCCTGGCCGCCCAGGAGACCGCTCAGGCGGCCATCGGCAAGAAGGGCAACTATGGGGCCTGGGCCATTGCCGGGCGGCTCCAGCAGAATCACTGGAAGAACATCATGGGCGCCGGGGCGCGCAAGCCGGCCATCTCGGTCAAGCCGGGCCGGTTCGGCTACGTGGTGGCCGGGCAGGCGACCGTGTTCCAGGGCGCCTACCCGGACGTGAAGGCGCACGGCGGCCGCCTGGCCGCCTGGGCCAGCGGTGGTGACTCTCTGCTAGATGTCAAGGCGTTGATGCAACAACAGGAGACAGCGCCTTTCCCCAGCTCAGCACCTGTTACAGCAGACCAGCGGACCGAGGAGTACGTGACTCTGAGTCAGTTCGCTGCGTCCACCGGAAAAGATCTTGTCTGGCTGCGGTCCCGCCGGGACCGTGACCGGGCCGGCTTCCCCGCCGAGGTCGGCAAGGGGGCCAAGAACGCCAGCCTGTATGTCCTGGACAGCCTGTCCGCATGGCTCGATGTCCAGGACGCGTCCGAGTAATGTCCACCCCTGTCCACTCCAGAAAGGTGGCCAGCGCCATGGCCAAGTCCGCCCCGTCCAATGTCCAGCCTGGACATGTCCACATGCCCACCCCCGGATCGATGGCCTTCCCGCGCGGTGTCCCGGATGGCCAGACCGCCCACCAGGACATGTCCACCCCCACGGCCGGACATGTCCGCGCTGTCCCGGAGGTTGTCCAGGACATCATGGAATCTGTCCAGTGGGGCCTCCTGCCGATGGCCGCCTATTTCGTCCTGTCCAATGTCCTGTCCTCTGGACAGGTGGCCAGCCGGGACATCGGTGTGGCCATGGGCCTGTTCGTCCTCTTCGGTGTCCTGGCCTTCGTGATGTCCAGGCGCGCCGGCCGCTGACATGCCCTGGACATGTCCAGCCTGACCCCTGACCTGTCCACCCCTGTCCATAAGAATGTCCCAGTCCGGGCGCCACCGGACTGGGACATTCGCATATGTCCACCCGGACAGGATGTCTGGGTGGTGGACAGGTCAGGCCGGCGGGCTGGACAAGAGGAAACGACTTGTGCCGATGGCCGAGCCGGGAAGAGGCACGGGCGCTCCCCACTGAGAGGAGATCCACGTCAGCCAGTCCCCCGGCGGCAGGACGTACTCTTGCGGTCCCGCATCGTTGTAGCGGCAACGGATACCCTCGGCCACCTCGGAAAAATCTAGCTCGTTGTCCGTGATCTTCTCTGGAGGGATCGCCGCAATCACTTCGGCGTAGTTGGTCCCGTCGTACTGGATGCCTTCGACGCACGGGACAATGAACTCAGTCACGGATACGCTCCCATTCCAGGCTGCTGCTGTACTGACTTGACTGGTTAGTCACCTGAGCCGCAACGGCGGCATTCAGGTGCAGGGCCATAAGCTCTACGTAGTCGGTGGAGCCGTTCATGGCCTGCATTACCGACACCTGCACCATGCGGACGGTGTTATTCGATCCGGGCTGGATGCGCACATACGAAGGAAGGGCCGCCGAGCCGTTCTTTCGGAAGCCGGCCTCAATGTACGTCCAGTCTGCGCGGCCACCCATCGCAAGCGTTCCGGTGAAGCGGTAAACCCCCGCAACGTTCGGGGTGATCCGACTGTTGTTGCTGGACGGGTTGTGCTGGCCGTGGGTGTCGATCTCATCCGTGCCGGAGAACGCAATCGCCGTGGCGGTGTTGTGCGGGATCGATTGCGTTCCGGATGCGATGATGCGACCGGCCGGCTTCAACGACGCCGCTTCCCCGATCGTGTTGTCCACGTCCCCGAGGGCGCCGTCCACCGCCTCGGCCAGGTTCTGCATGTCCGTCCACACCTCGGGGGCGTCCGTGCTCTCCGGGTACGGCAGGGCGTAGTTCGCGGTCGTATCGGCCATCACGTGCTCCTGATCCAGTTGATGGTGAGGGCGAAGGAGGCGGAGTAGCCGCCGCGGCCCACGTATCGGGCATAGGGACTGCCGTCCGCATCGAACAGCGCCAGGCCGCCGGCCGTGCCGTCCACCATGGCCTGCGCCCAGGCCGTGGGGACGGTGAATGCTCGGTCCAGGGCGTCCACGGCCAGGTTCGGGCCCGCCGCGGTGCTGGTCAGCGTCGGCGCCCCGGACGGCTTCTCCGTCTCGGTCACCAGCCGCAGCGTGGTGGCCTGGGCCGCGTAGGCCCCGCCCTGGCCGCGCCGGACGGAGATGGTTGCGGACTCCACTGTGGCACCGGCCAGGGAGGCGGGCTTGGCCCCGTAGAACGCGACCCCCGTGGAGTTGCCCGTGCCGCCGTAGATGCCCTGTGTCACGTCGGAGGTGTCCGTGCGCCACTTGCCGTCCCTCCGGCTACCCGTGTAGACGGCCGGCACTACGAGGCTCCCCGCGATGACGGCGGGCTTGGGTTCGGGTGCCGGGTTGATGTCCCCGGGGAGTTCGGCCAGGGCGGCCGTGTAGAGGCGGCACGTCGCCACCCGGACCGAGCCGACCTTTTGCACCAGCACCACGTCCCCGATGGCGACGGTGAGATCCCGGGCCACCTCCACCGTGGTCAAGGTGCCGTTGATACGCACGCTGCACGTGCTCCCGGACTTCGCTGTCTCGGCCACGGCCAGGAGGGGATACGTGATCACCAGTCCACCTCTCTGAGCACCAGCTCCATGGCGCCGTCACCGGCCGTGTAGGGCAGGCTCAGCTTGTCGATGACGGTGTTCGCATTCTCGGAGTCCCCCGTCCTGGTCGGCACATAGAACACGTAGTCCGTGCCCTGGAGCCGTGGGTCAGGGATGCACGTCAGGGTGAAGCGGCGGGCCAGCGGCGCCGTCCGGCGGTCCAGGATGGTGCGCGCGGCTGCCCGGCATTGCGCCACCGTGGTCAGCAGCGGCGAGAAGAAGAACTCGGGCACCGGAAGCCCGTTAAACGGTCCGCCGTAGCTGGCCGGTCCGCCCGAGGTGTCATAGACCGCGGCCTGGACGGGGGAACCGTCCGCCGCCGTGCCGCGCGCCACCACCGCATTGACAATGTTCTCCCGGGTGTTCGCCCCGGTGCTGCGCTGGACCCAGCCCACCAGAAGGTCCTGATCCTCGCGATTGTATGCCAGCAGGGACGGCCCGTACTCCACGTCCAGGAGGTCGCGGACCAAGAGGTACCCGTCCTCGGTGACCTGGCCGAACGCCGGCCAGGCATCCAGTACCTCCTGGACGGCCCCGAGGCGGTCCTCATCGAAACTCATGCCGGCGGGGACCGCGCGGTCTGTCATGCTCGGCGCCAGCACCACGGTAAGCGCCGGTTCAACCAGACCCCGGATGGTGCTGAGCAGCGTCCCGGTCGGCTGATAGGGGGCCACGAGGCGGGCCTCATCGACCAGGGCCAGCAGGCCCACCGCGGTCACGGTGATGGTGTCCTCGTCCACGATCGTGTCGTGGATCAAGAACTCCCCGCGGTTCATCCACTCCACGCCATCGGTGCCGATGCCCACCCCGAGCCGGACATGGATGCGCTGGCCGTACGCGGCCAAGGGGGCGTCCGCCGACCGGGGCGTCCAGTCGGTGTCCCCGTCGATCCGGGGGACGGTGATGACCACCCGTTCCGGGACGGACAGCTCCACGTCGTATTCCTCGCGGCCACTGATGACCGGCACGTCCGTGGCGATGATCTCGCCGGCACGGCTCACGCTCACCTGGCAATAGAGCTGATAGCTGCCCGAGCGGATGACATCGGCCGCGGGGTCAGAGGTCCGGATCATGAGTAGTCCCCCTGGGCGACCGCCAGATAGGTGGCGTAGTCGCCCGCGAGGTCGGCATAGGTCAAGCCGGCGTACGTGTCCGCCACGTCCTGATAGGTGAAGCCGCGGGCCTCCAGGTTGGCGCCCCAACCGTCGCACTGGGCCACCTGGACAGACCAGATACGCCGCTCGTCACTGCCGTCCTGGCTGAACCGGCGGTCCGACGCGCCGAGGATGGCGAGGTAATCGTCCACGCCGTCATAGCCGCCGGGCTGGCGCTGCTGGACGATGCCCTGCGTGGCCGTCGCCAACAGGTTCCGCAGGCTGTCACTGATCGAGGTTGTCTCGGTGAAGTACTCGATGGTGGTCCGATACTGACCGACTGGGCCGGACACCACGCGATTCTTCCCGTCGATGTTGAACACGCTGGACGGAGCCTCGCGGGCCCGGTCACCGATCGAGACGATGACCACCTCGGCCGCCTGACCGGTGATGGCGTCCGTCAAGGCCACCTTGCCGCCGACGAGGGTCAGCGTGAACGGCCCCTGGGCGAGGGACTCCACGCCGTTCTCAGTCAGGACGTAGCTGAACGGCACCCCGAACGGCATCTCCGCATCAACCACCACGTGCGAGGTGTCCCCGGTCATGACGTAGCTGTTCGCGCCGCGCACAGGGGTCCGCTGGCCGGCCACCACCCGGTGGATGTAGAGCACGCCCCCGCCGGACAGCCCGGTGGCGGACAGCAGCATCCGGGGCGGCCAGGTGTCCTGCTCCACTGCGGAGAGTGCGGCAACCATTAGCGCCTACCTACCTTCGCTCGCCATGCCGTCCGCCGCTCCGAGGCGGACACCGTACGGGTGATCGCCCGGGTGAACGGCGCCCCGTCCAGGAGGACAGTGACCTCATTCTGAACGCTGACCGGGGACGGTCCGCCCGTGCGGAACTGGCCGCCGTCCTGGGCGCTGACGCCCGCGAACGATCCTGCGGAGTACGCCGGGAGGCTCTGCTTACGCAACGCGGACGCCTTGGCGCTCTCGCTGACGCCCACCTTGATCGTGACGTTCTTGACGGAGGGAATGTTCCCCAGTTGCTTCTTGAACGCGGATATCTTCGCGGAGGCGGAAGCCGTGGGCGCGTCGATCTTCGTTGTCTTCTTGGCGGGAATCAGCCCGAGCGAGGTGGCCAGGGAGCGCGCCTTTCCCGCCGAGTAGCCGGCCTTCTCGGCCATGGCGACGAACGCGGCACGGTTGCGGTTGGCGACGCCGGCGGACTGGGCGCCTACGCCGTTCACCTTGACCGTGGCGTCGTACTGCCGGACGTAGGCGGCGGCCAAGTTGTTCAGCGCCTCCCGGTTCTCCCGCCCCTTCTCGGTATTAAGCCTCAGTCCGCGGCCGTTCTCCTTGATGACCGAGGTGGCGCGCGCCGTAGCCTCGGCCGCCGAGATGGTGGCGCCGTATGCGTCCCGCGACGCGGAAGCCTGCTCGGTGAGCTGGTCATTCACGCGCGCAAGTCCGCTGTAGTAGGCGTTTGCCTCGTTGGTGGCCTCGGAGACGGCGCCATTCAGGTTCGCGGTCTCACCGGCCACGTGACGGGTGAAGGTGCCGGTGGTGTCCAACTGGCTGTTCAGTCGGTCGAGACTGCTCAGCAGTCCGCCGCTGAATCCCAGCTTGGTCAGTTGCTCATTGACCGCGGTCAGGCCGGTGATGGCGGGGCCGGTGACCTGGATCAGTCCGGAGATGGTGGAGAACAGCGCATCAACGCCTGCCGCCGCGCCGTCCGCGTTCTCGGAGATGTCCGAGAACAGGTCCCCGATGTCTGCGCCGGTCTGCGCAATCCCCCGCGAGATGGAGTCGATGACCGGGCCAGCGCGGGCCACAAGCCTGTCCACCCCGCCGATCACGCTCTCCATGGCGGAAGTGGTGGCGCGCGTCAGGGGCTCCACGTACTTCGCGGAGTTGCGGAAGATATTCTCCGTCTTATCGCTTACCCGGTCGAAGGATTCGCCGATGGAGTCGATGCTCTGGAGCACCGGCCCGATGAACACTTGGGACTGCTGCGTCAGCGTCCCAAGGAGCTTGGAGCCGAGATCCTTGCCGGCCGCCTGCACCCGGGCGTCACGGGACGCAAGGATCACGCCCCCGATCACGCCCCCGATGCCGGCCCCGCCGATGATGGCGCCGGACAGTGAGCTGGCGATGATGGGGGCGGCGGCGATGCCGATCCCACCCAGGAGGGGGCCCGCCGCCCCGGCACTCTTCTCCACCGCGCCCGCGATGGCCGCAGCCAGCTTGGGACTGGTGGCCGCTACGGACTTCAGCAGCCCCTTGCCGAGACTGTCCCCGGTCTTCTTGCCAATGTCATCGATGCGCTTGGAGGTGGCCAGGAAGCCACGCTCAGCAGAGGAGAGCGCCGCGCCGGTCTTATCGCTGGCGGTGACGTTGAACTCTACGTCCCTGGCCATGGTCAGCCCCTCCGAATCTGGTTCAGGGCCTCGTCCACGGCGGCCTCTACTTCGTCATGCCACTCGGTGGCCTGGGCGGCCGTCTCGGTGAAGAAGCCTTCGGGGACCGCCTGAACGTGCCAGGCTCCCTTGCCGCGCCGACCCCACGAGGGCGCCCGCACCCGGCCGTTGTCGATCGCCTTGATGTCGGAGCGCTGGCCGGCGGAGTTACGGCCGCCCTTCAGCTTCACGCCGGCCTTGCGACCGGACAGCCGAACCTGGACGGTCACCCGGGACTGGGCAACCCACTTCCCGAGGCCGCCGCCGGACGGGAGGATCTCCAGGGCCTTGGCCCGGATGGCCTTGCGGACAGCCGGGGCACCCTTGCGGACGCCCCGGCCCACGGCCTTGACCACTTCCCGCCGGCCGTCGAACGAGCGGAGTTCGCGGACGAGTTGGTCAACGCTGACTGCCATCGCTCACCCTCCCGTCATCTCGCGGATCCGTTCCCGCTCTGCGCTCATGCGCGCCTCGCTGGCCCGATCCAGGTAGTACGCCTTCAGCGTGTCGATGTCCCGCGGGTGCCACTCCAGCAGCTCCAGGAACGGCTGACCGCTAACGATGGCCAGGTGGATCAGTTCGTGCCGGTACGTCGTGTCCGGCCAGGGTCCAGGCCCTGCTCATCCTCGGCTTCCTCTTCGTCCTCCTGGATGCCCGTGTCAACGAGAAGGCGCTCGTTGAACTCCGGCCACTGGGCGGAGGTCAGGCCGGCACGTTTCATCGCGGAAAAGGTCAGGAAGCGCAGGCGCGTGTGGATGAGGGCCTCGTCCGCGAACGGCTGGGCCTCCCACTTGGCGAAGTCGCGCTGGTCAACGGTGACCTCATGGGAGGTCCCGTCATCCATTTCGGCCAGGAATTTCAGACCCGAGCGAGCCATGGCGCTGGCCCCTTTCTGCTAAGCGGAGATTGCGGCGAAGACGGGCTGACCGACCACCGGGAAGACCATCTCGGCCGTGGGAAACGCGCCCTGAGCGCCACCGAACGGCGCCGGCAGACCCACGATGGTGAAGGTGGCCTCGTCCTCGCCGGTCAGGTTTTTGGGGGCGAGGACCACTTCCACCTGTTCCCCTGCGCTCAGGGCGCGGAGGGCCTTGACCAGGCCGCCTGCGTTGTTCTTCTGGACGGCGGTCAGCTCGAAAGTCCAGACCGCGGAGTCCACGTCCTGGATGGCGCCGTCCGGGACCAGCGTCCGGATGGTCTGGATGGGCACGTCCGGCACCAGCCGGGCGGACGTGACTTGGTTGGCGTACTCAACCTCATCGATGGTGACGGAAGCGTCCTTGACGACATAAACGCCCGCGGCTACGGCCATGGCCTTACTCCATTCTTCCTGTGATCAGTAGTGCGTTCATGTCGCCCGCGCTGGTGTCCACCGTTGCGGGAGCGATGCTCTCCACGAACATCAGGCCCTCCAGCGCATCGGCCAGGAGCGGCCCATACGCGTCCGCGTTCACGTCCGCCTGGGCCTCCTCCCCGGGAAGCGCCACGATGACCGCGAACGTCTGCACGAAAGTGAAGCCGTCCGATCGCTCGGCGCCGCGCCAGAGCGGCCAGGCGTCGCCCGCCTTGACCGCGGTCGGTCGCCGGGGGTAGCCGGTCACGCCCTCCACGCCGGTCAGCGCGGCGGCGAGGTCGGCCCGGTTCTGGGCGTTGTTCATCCCACCACCATCCGGCGGTACGGGGACTCCAGCCGGCGGACCTCGGGGTCACGCCCGGGGAGGATGGTGTCTCCGCCGTCCGCATCCCCTCGCAGGACGGCCAGCGGCATCTTGCGCATGGCGAGGTTGCGCGCGGTTCGCCTCAGCAGGGCCTGGCGCATGTCGCCCGGGTAGTCCGCGGGGACCTCGCACAGCGACCGCTGGGCGGCGGCCTCGGCGTCCAGGGCGTCCTGGATTTCGTCGTCCGTCCAGGAGTTGGCCCCGAGGTAGCCGAGGTCGTCCGGGTCGTCCCGGTCCTCGCTGGCCCCGCGGAGGTCGGCCAGCGAGGGCATCCCGGTGCCGGGCACGACGGCGGACGCCCAGGCCGTGAAGTCCGCGGCGCCGTACCCGGCGGCCACCACCCTGGCTGCATACCGACCGGGGAGCGTGGTAGTCACGGCCGCCCGGAAGTGGCCGACCGAGTCCGCCTCGGCCGTGGGCGTTGCCGTACTGCCGTCCGGCAGCGTGACCGTGACCGTGGGCGCCGTGGCGGAGACCGAGCCGGCCGAGTCCGTGATGGACACGGCGATATCCCAGAGGCCACCGATCGGCAGTCTCTGGCTGGCGCTGGTCCGCGCGGTAACGCCCACGGTCACGGCCTCCTATCGCTTGGCCCCGGAGGCGCGCGGGGGAGCGCTCGCCTTCGGGGGGTTCTTGAGGGCGGCGACCTGTGCTTCCAGTTGCGCCACGCGGGCGCGGAGCCTCACGACCTCCAGCCGCCGCCGGAAAAGCTTGGCCATGACTAGGCCGCGCTGTTCGGGTCGAACGTGACCTGACGGACACCCGTGATGTCCGTGTTGGCCACCGCGTAGTCCGCGTAGAGACCGACCGTGACCCACGAAAGCTGCGGGATATTGGCCGTCTGGACGGTGGCACCGAAGTCCCAGAACAGGCGCTCCGGGGTGCCGGCCCACGCCATCACCACGTCCGGGTCGAACAGCCACGAGTTCGAGGACGCGTCGGACGGGGTGCCGAGCGCGTAGGCCGGCACCCACGTGGTGCCACCGACCTCGATCGTCTGGTAACGGCGCTGCGTGGTGCCGTTGGCGTTCATCGGGTTGATCATCGGGTACATCGGCCGGCCCGAGTCGTCCTTGGTCCGGACCGCGACCCGGTAGAGCGACTGGTGGACGGCAAACGCCGTAAAGCGGTTGCCGCCCCGGGCGAACTGGAGGTCCCCGATGGCCTGCTCATAGCTGGCCATGGTGGCCTGGTTCTCATCGTCCGAGGGCGACGCGTCCGGACCCACGAGGGCGATGTCCGCCGCCGCGGTCAGTGTGGCCAGGAACGTGGCGATGGCGGTCTCTCGCGCCTCGAAGAAGCTGCGGAGCATCTGGCTCCACAGGATGCCCGAGAACGCCGGGTTGCCGCCCTGGCGCCACACCTGGCGAGTGATCTCCACCTTACCCCAGAGCTGGCCAGGGGTGATGGTCTGGAGTTCGTCCACGAAGGAGCCGCCAGCCGGCTCGGTCTTCTCGGTGGCGACCGACACGAGGCCGGACGCGCTGGTGAACTTGGGGATGTCGAACTTCCGGCCACCCTCGGGGGTGGCGCCGCGCCCGGTCAGGTCCCAGAGCGGCGTGGCGTAGTCGCGCTGCGGCACCCACATCTCCGGCTTGCGGACCGAGGTCAGCGTGCCCGGGAGGTCCGCGATCTCCACGTCCGCGAACGTTGCCCGAACGAACTCGTTGAGCCGGGCCATCTGCGGCGAGTAGTCCCGGCCGCTGGCCCGCGCGTCGAACATCTCGATGAGGTCCGTCGAGAAGTCATGCTCGGTCTCCGAGGAGAACGTGTACTTGCCGGTGTCCACGCGGCTGAACGCGTAGGGCAGGGGCTCGGTCACCTGAGTGACGGCCGGCACGGGGGTTACGGCCGGATCCACGGTCGCCCGGACCTCGGGGGCGGTGGCGGGCCGGTGGGCCTCCAGAAAGGCGCTGAACTGTTCGGGGGTGAAGGTGACCGGCTGGGCTTCCGCCGGCTGAGTCTCCACGGTCTCTTCCGGCATGCCGGTGTCCTTTCCATTTGCACTCGCCGTCACGGATATGAGGCGTGAGTCGTTGAACGCGGGGTCCTTGACGAATCCCACGCCAGTCAGGTGGGCCATCTTGACCAGGAGCACCCCGGGGTTGTCCGGGTCGCTCTCGGTGTCCATGGTGTCGATCTCGACCTCGATGGACAGGCCGGTCTTGCTGCCGTCCTGAGCCATGGCCAGGGCGCGATCCCCCGCAGGGCCCGCGCTCACTTTGAACGTGACCACGAGGCCGGCGTCCGTGTCCTCCGCCTCGATGGCGCGGCCGAATCGCTGGCTCTGGTCGTGGTCGTTGTTGAACTTGATGTACTTCTCGTGGCCGTAGATCAGGCTGCCCCGGGCAAACCGCCACTTGCGGCCGTTGCTGTGCCGCCCGATCCCGTTCCACGGCACGACCAGTCCGCGCATGGTGCGGCGGCGGCTGTCCACCTCGAACGTGGAGACAGTGAGGTCCTCGAACTCCATGATTTCCATTACGCGGCCTCGATCTGTCGTGCCGACTCGGGCTCGCCCACGGTCGCCTGGACGGGCGGGGCCGGCGGCGCGTCGGGGATGGAGTCGGGAGCCAGGCCCTCGGACTTGCCGACGTATTCCGGCGTCATCACACCCATGGTCACGTAAGTCTGCTGGACCTCGGCGCGGGTCTTGGGATCCGCCTTCAGGTAGTCGTCCAGGTTGTGCCGGACCGACACGCCGCGCTTGGTCACGTCCGGCATGGACAGGCGGTCCGTAATGGCCCGCATGTACGGGGCGAGAACGTCATTGATGCGGTCCTTGCGGCGGTCCGTCGCGTTCTGGTAGGTCCGCGAGGTGGTGGAGATGCCGAGGTCCTCCGGGTCGATGCCCAGCGCGTTGGCGATGTCCAGGGAGGCGCGCTGCTGGAGCTGGACAAGCTGGAGGTCCGCCGGGGTCGGCTGCTGGACCTCGTTGTACGTCAGGGCGGCCGGCACGTAGGCCGTGGAGCGGCGGCGGCGCGCGTCACGCCAGGAGTTGAGGATGCCCTCGATCCGGGTGTCGTCCGCCGGGTCCGCCGCAGCGTCATTCGGGGTGAAGTAGTCCATGGGGCGTGGCTCGCTGGCGTACATCTCCGCGGCCTCATCCAGTGCTATAGCACGGGAGATGGCGCGCTGAGCGGACCGCAGGAGCGCCGGGTTCGGGGAGTCGAACCGGATGACCTCGGACTTGGGCACGGCCACGCCATCCATCCAGACCACCCCGCGCGGGGTGAGACCGGACGGGAGCTGGCTTTCGGAGTAGCCGGGCGGCGGGTTGAGCTGGACGCGTCCCGGATCCACGCGGATGGCGCTGACCGGGTAGCCGTCCCAGCCGAAACCGGTGATGCGCCACCAGGCCACGGCCTCAAAAAGGAGGTCTTCCACCGTCTGGCCCATCGTGACTACGTTCGGCACGTTCACGTCCACCTGGCGGAGCAGGGGGTGATCCTGCACGACGTTGTTCGCGTTGACCGCCTCCAGGGGAAGCGTGGCAATGGAGCAGATCATGTTCCGACCCCGGAGGACGGCCGGCACGGACAGGGCCTCCTCGCGCTCCACGAAACCGCCGCCCCGGCGCCGGAAGTCGCGTTCGGCGAGGAGCTGGCTCTCTCGCCATCCGCTATAGCCGAAGGAGAACGGCTGGAGGTCGGGCCCGAGCGGCGTGAGGGCGTCAATGGCTGCGGAGCGATTCGTCAGCCAGCTCAGGACACCCATGGGCGTCATGGTACAGCGGAACGCAACCGTATCGGAACAGGTCCGTATCGGAAGTCAGGAGTTGGAGACGATGAGGCGCGGAACGCCCAGGCCCTGCGGCAGGGTGCGGGCCAGATGGACGGCGCCGGCCGCCGCGTACGCGGCGTCACAGTGGCCCTCGCCCTTACGGCTGAAACGCCAGGAATCGCCGCTCCAGAGCTTGGCTGCGGCCAGGACGTGGGCGTCCAGCAGCTCCTGGCCGCTGTGCAGGACCTGGCGCCCCTTGACCTGTTCCGCCAGGCCCATGCAGACCGCCGTGACCTCGCCGCGGATCTCCTCCACCGTGACGCCCCGAGGCGGCCAGGAGGCGCGGCCCTTGCGCTCGGCGAGCGCGGCGGCGAGCGCGGCGGCCGGCCCGGACGGGAACCAGCCGAGGGCGCGCGGCCGGACCTTGGTCAGCCACCCGGGCAGATCCTGCCGCAGCTCCTGGAGTGCCTGACCGCCCGACCAGGAGGCCAGCAGCTCCACGCGCACCCGGTCGTCCGGGAGCTGGGCGGCGGCGGCAAGCGTGGCGTGCTGGCCGTCCGGGGACACGTCTAGGCACAGCGCCACCGAGTTACGCAGGCCGGCCAGGGAGCCGGGGACCTCGCCCAGCGCCCAGCCGGCCGGGTCGATGGCGGCGTCGAGAGCATGGACGCGCTGGCACAGGATCTCGGTCCGGAAGCTGGCCTCCTCCTCGCCGCCCTTCTCCATGGCGCGCCGGGCGTCGTTCAGCAGGGACCGCATCGAGAGACGGTGACCCACGTTCGGGTTGGCCAGGGCGAGCGCCTCGGGGTCTCGCGGGTCCGCACCGTCAGGGGCGCTGTACTCGAAAAGCGCCAGGTCATCGTCTTCGGCGTCACCGTCCATGGCGTTCTCGGCCGCATCGCGCAGCGAGTTCAGGACCACGGACTGGTCATCGCCCTGGTTACTGATCAGCCACGCCTGGGCGTACGGGCGGGCGTTCATCGTCGGCATGGCCGCGCCGTAGGCCACCCAGTCCCGATGCTCCCGCAACTCGTCCACGATTAGGCGGTCCACCGAGAGACCGCGGGCGCCCTTGCGGTTGGCCGCGGCCACTTTGTACTTGCCGCCGCCGGCAACCTTCCAGTGCGGATCGTTGTTGTCCCGGCGGACGTGGCCGAACTCCTCATCCAGCAGGGGCGTGCTCCTGGCAATCTCCTGGGCGCCCTCCCACGCCTCTTTCGCCGTGGCCAGGGAGGTGGACTGCCCGAGCACCATGGGCCATTGCTCCACGAACAGCCAGAACAGGGTGAGGACCTTGAGAAG
>WUUC01079526.1_pt1 | contig 18413 bp, 13 predicted proteins | sample 6278441 | NCBI WGS metagenome assembly WUUC01 (sample SAMN13675441, study PRJNA597444) | soil metagenome | isolation source: soil | place: USA: Washington | collected 2017-10 | reverse complement strand
TGACCGATTCCGTGGGGTACTGCACTGTCGCCTTTGATCCCTTGATCCCAGGAAACGACCCCGTGCTTGCGACAATCGTTTACGCCGACTGTTTGGCGTAAAGCAGCCGCGGAGCTTCTCGCAGATCCAGTCGACGAAGGGCTTCGCAAAGGAGGCAGGATGACCGTCGCCGGATTCGTGGACGGCGCACCGCCGATGTGAGTAAGCCACCGCTGCTATTAGCGGGCTCACGAACTGGCCCGCGACCTCTTGGGACCGTAAACGACACCTCGGTGTCGGATTGCACGAATGATGACGCGGGGAGAACGTCGAGTGCCCTCGAGGGTGTAAAGGATGCGGTAGTTGCCCACCCGCTCCGACCATGTTCCCTTGAGTCGTCCGAGCAGCTGTTTCCCGGCGGCATGTGGATCGGCTTCGATCTCCGTCAGCGCGTTATCAACCGGATCTTGTAGGTGCGGAGGTAGTTCCTCGAAATGAGACCGGGCCTCTCGCGTGAGGAGAACCCGAGCCACTAACCGCGCTCGTGCCTCAGATCCGCCAGCGAGGTCAGGCGCCCAGCCTCAACGTCCTTATCGCTTCGTTTGAGCGCGTCCATCAGGTCTTTGTCTTGGAGTACCTCAAGGGTCTCTTTCAGGGCTTCATACTCGGCGGCCGAGAGAAGCACTGCTGAAGGTCTCCCGTTTCGGGTGATGAGCACGTGCTCCTGCCTCTTCTCGAGATCGTCGAGAAGCTCGGTCAGGTTGGAGCGGGCCTCGCTGAAGGGCACTATCTTTGCCATATCAGAAGTGTACAGGATTTCGTACATTTGGGCCTCAGCAACCCGTGACGATCGCCTGGCACAGGACTTCGATCCGCACGGCGAAGTTGAGGTTCTCACCCTGCAGCTTGAAGGTGTTGACGCCGAGGACCTCGCCGAACTTGTTGAGAAGCGGACCTCCCGAGTTCCCCGGATTGATGGCGGCATCGATCTGGATGTACCGGGGGTAGAGCTGGGAGACGACACCGGTCGTCGACGTGCCCTCCAATCCGAACGGGCTGCCGATCCCGATGACGAAGTCCCCTATCGCGGGCTTGTGCCCATGGTCGGTCGCCCATTCCAGAGGAGGGATGTAGCCCGCGACATCCACTACGGCCAGGTCGTTCGCCTCGTCCCATCCAGTCACTTCGGCGTCGTACCGTGACCCACCTTGACGCACGAAGACCTCCGGCCCTCGTCTGAATGTCGCGTCTTCGATCACGTGGTGGTTCGTCGCTATGACCGTTGTGAAGCCCGGCTCCGGTTCGAGATCGACGGCGAAGCCAGAGCCCTGGACCCCGTTGGACAGCTCGATGGTGACGATCGACGGGCGGGCGTTTGCGACCAGCTCGGGGACATCGGGCGGGAGGCCCTCGGAGATGTCGACCACGCGGTCGTAGACGGAATCGAAGCGCGCCTCGAGGCGATCCACATCGGCTTCGACCTGCTCGTCGAGGGACTCACTCGCCTGCCGGGCCTGCTTCAAGCGTGTCTCGAGTCCCGCGATCCGCTCGTTGAGCGCGTCGACCTGCCAGACGGCCCCCACTCCCGCGGCGCCCGCGAGGAGCACGAGGACCAGTGCCACCGCTACCTTGCGCATGCTCGTCCGCGTCTGCTCACGTTCGCGATGCTATGTCGTCGGGCGGCGCCCGAGGCGCTACCGCTGGCGTTGGTAGTAGATCGCCCAGCGCGGGTTCGCTCCGTTCTCACCCGCCCGGTATGCACTCGCTCCGATGTGCATGCGGCCCTTCGAGTCGAGCCTGATGTTCTCGAACTCCGGGATCGGCGACGTGCCTGGGGCCAACCCCCTTGTTGGCGGCCCTGCTTCTACCGGCGGAACTCCAGGACTTGTTGGAACGTGGGCCGGTTCTGCCACTGCATGTTCGGCTGGTCTTGCAGGCCGACCGGGGTGTAGTCGATCTGGTCTCCGGCTTCGTCCGCGTCCCAGGTGGAGGGGTCCTCGCCGAACGCCTCTTCCAGGGCCTTCACCGCCGCGTCGAGGCTCGCTACCAGGTCCGCCCGGCACCGCTTGAGTGAGCCCTTGCCGCAGTAGACGCGCGACGCCTTGCCCCGGACCTTCATCCCCAGGACGGTGCGCAGGTCCTTGTTGACGTGGCTGTAGAACCCGCTCTGGAACGCGCTGCCCTGCGCGCGCGGGTTGTCGTGATGGCCCATCGGCAGGGCGTCGTACGCGTCTCCGAGAGTGGGCTTGAAGATCGCCTGCGCGGCCGGCTCCCACCACGCGTCCATTAGCGCGACGGCCGGCGAGTGCTCGTACGCGCCGTCGCCGTCCTTGTCGCGCCGGTGGGCCCCCGAGCGCTGCCACGCCTTCAGCAGCTTCACCGCTGCCCGGAGGCGCTGATCGGACGGTTTCCCCAGGGCCTTCAGCATGAACGGCAGCACGCGCGTACCGCGCAGGTCGGTGGTCGCCGCGTCCCCCATGATGTTCACGAGGTCGACCAGGCTGATCTTCCCCTTGCGCTTCTTGTACGCGGCGATCCCGTCGTCCAGCATCTGCACCCGCTGGACGGGTCCGTAGCTGAAGTTGTGGTCGTTGGCGCGGAAGCCCGGCGCCTGCTTGTTGTTCCACGACGTCATCCAGCCCCTCTTCGGGCTGACGTCCTTCGGAGTGCGGGCGAACGAGAGCTTCCCGCGCCAATCCCACTTGCCGGTGCCCCACACGGGGAGGTCCGGATCGGTATGGCGGGCACGAAGGGGATGAGTCCCGCCGAGCTGGTACGCGATGTCCTCGTCGTCGACGTAGAACCAGTTGAACGTGAACGTGAACCGGGCGAACGCGCGCTGGAAGTCTCTCGCGCCGTCGATCCGCTTCGGATCGGAGATCTCGACGTAGGTGAGGGCCGAATCCACCTCCTTGTTGAACGACGAGCGCAACGTGGTGAAGGCAACGGGCTTCCCTCCGACCGTCCCGCGCGCCTGCACGATCCCGGAGTCCGTCCTCTCCGTGGTCATCTCCACCACGACCGTCTCCGGGGGGATGCCTCCGGCGCTCGGCTTCGCCTGCCAGGTGTCGGTGCGCGAGTACATCTCGACGCACTCGCCGCCGTCCCTGTACCCCATGCTGTCCACCGTCGGCTCGCCACCGGCGGGATCGCAGAGCCGCTCCGCGAACGTGTCGACCTGGTCGCCGCCGGCCGACGTGGCGCTCCATGCGTAGTCGGCGCCGCGCCCGAGCAGCACGTACTGGGAGATCCCCGGGAAGCCGACGCCGCGCGCGTCGATACCGGGACCGTGGAGGTCGAGCTCCATCAGGATCTCGGGCGACCAGTACGCGACCTGCGGACCGAAGACCGCGAGGGGACGGCCCGACGCGGACAGGTCCGATCCGACGAGGAGTGCGTTGCTCATCCCGTCCGGGATCGTCAGGGGGATCGGCCCCCACGGCGCGTCGACGTGGTCCGGCATGCGAGCCGCGTCCAGCTGCTCCTGTATCGCCGCAGGATCGTCGGGGAAGGCCCGCGACCGCTTGTCCACGCGTCCGAGGTCGGTGTTCCAGACGAAGCGCTTGGTGGTCGTCACCGGCGACTCGGGGTCGTCGGGGAAGTTGAAGTCCGCGAGGATCTTGCGCGCCTGCTCGAAGCTGAAGCCTTTCTTCTGCAGCGCGCCGATGAAGTTCGCGTTGCCCAGCTCTCCCCCTCCCCCGACTCCGAGCTGCGAGCCGATGAGGCTGGCGACGGCTGCGGTGTCGGTCGCCGTCCAGTCCTCGGGGACGAGCTGCAGGGCCTCGTATTCGGCCGGGAGCTTCGTCGGGTCGGTCCGGGCCTCGCCGATGTACTGGTTCACTCCGTCGACGTAGGCCATGAGGTCCGCGTGGGCGAGCGGGCCCAGCTCGGGATGCAGGTTCTTCACGCGCTCGACCATCGCGGCGAGCTCTTCCTCCGTGTAAGCGGACGTCCGGTAGACCGCTCGGTCGCTCGCGAGGTTGGCTTCCGAAGCACCGAGGAACTCGCTCATCCGTCCGCGCGCGACGTGTCGCAGCGTGTCCATCATGAAGAGACGGTCCTCCGCCGACACGTAGCCGGCACCGAACATCACGTCGTCGCGTGTCGTCCCGTAGACGTGCGGCACGCCGAACCCCGCGTCCCGCAGGACCACGACGCCGTCGCGCGGCGAGTACTCGCGCTCGACGTCGTCCGGCTTGACGCCGAACGTCGCGTCCTTGAAGTAGTCGCCCAGGTCCGCCTTCGCGATGCCCGGCGCGCCCTGGACCAGCAGGTCGTACGGCTCGATCTGATCGGTGTTGTGGGGGCTCTGCATCCCCGCGGCCTGCTCCGGACCGTTCTGGTACTCGCCCTGACCCGGGGGCAGGATGTTGAGCGCGGTGATCGCGCGGTCGCGGGCACCGTATGCCTGTACCGGAGGCTCTGGCTGGTCGGCGGCCCCTACCGGTGATGCGACGGCAGAGGCCGTCAACGTGAGCGCCGCCAAGCTCGTAGAAAGAAACCTCATCCCTGGTCCTCCAGCCTGCGTTCCGCGCAGGGACCTCACACTACGTCTCCCGCGCGCTCCAGGCGTCAGCAGGGGTTCGTTCTCGGAGCCGGGCGGACTACCTCGTTTGGAGGCTGCGGCAGGCTCGCAAGCAGCAGCCCGGGTACTGCAGCGATGGTTGCCGCGAGGTCGTTGGGCTGGATCCTCTCGTCGTCGCCGTCGCCGTCCTCGTCTCCCCACGTATAGAAGAAGCCCCCGCCGTTCGGCCCACAGAGCCTCCCTTGCAGACGGACTAGCGCTCGCGTGGCGCTCGAGGGAGGGGCCATGGAAGCCGCGGCGTACGCCTGCAGGACCATCGCGGTCGAGTTCGTGTTCGTTTGCGTCCCGATACCGAACCCGTAGCCCCAGCCGCCGTGCGCACGGTCGAGCGCGCGATCGAAGAACGCGAACGGGTCGCTCCTCGCTTCCGTGGGCAGAGGCAGCGCTTCCAACGCTTGCACGGCAGCTGCCGTCGTATCGGTGTTGGCCCGGTCGACGTCGACGGGCCCCAGCGAGCAATCCTCGTCCTCCGCAGGGCTGGCGGGTTCGAGGTACTGCCAACCGCCGCCACTGCACTGGGCGTCCACCAACCAGCGGCCGGCCGCCGGCAAGGTGGCGGGGGCCCCGGCTCCTTCGAGTGCGAGCACCGCCAGCGCGTGACCGAGCACCGACGTGGCCGCGCCGTACCGGCCGTCCAGCTGCTGAGACGACTCGATCTCGACGACCAGATCGCGGCCCGCGAACGAGCCGGGATGGGATCCGGCCGCAGTCAGCGCGAGCACGACCTTCGCCAGCTCGCCGACGGTGTCGATCTCCCCTTCGTTGTCCTCGAGGAAGGTGACGGCCTTTCGCATGGCCTCCGGTCCCCGGCGGGCCGCGACCAGCGAGACGACCGCGTCGGCCGTCGACCCGATGGCAGAAAGGGCCTGGAACGAACCGTCTGCACTTTGGTGCTCGATCATGAAGCGTGCCGCGAGTCGCGCTCGTCTGGCATTCGAAGCGGAAGCCGGCGTTGGGAGATTCGCGAAACCGACCACCGATGCCAGCGCGAGCATCGCGATACGTGAACGACGGGTCATGCCGCCCTCCTCCCCGGTCCGCGCCGGGACAAAGGAGTCCCCGTCGAAGCGGGGCCCGGAGAAGCGACGAGCGTGCCTGTCCGGCTCACCCTTTGCCTCGAAGGGTCCTCGGAGCCTCAACGTCGCATCGGGTTTTCTGGCTCGTCCGCTGATCACGGACCTACAGTTGCGGGACAGCGCCGGCTTCGGACCGGACTTACCCCTTTGCGCGTTCTATGCCCGGCATCATACGCGTCGCCGCGTCAGCCGTCGGTCTCGTCGGTCAGGCCCTCGCAGTTCTCCACCGCGTACTCCCTCAGCTCCCTTGCAGCATCCTGGAACTCGTCGGTCTGGATCGCGGAGGCGTCCGCATCCTCGAACGCCTCTCGGAACGCCGCCCTCACGGTCTCGGCAGCATCCTTGACCTCGTCAGGGGCCTCTTCGACCATGGTGTCGACCTCCGGAGGGAGCTCCTCCACGTCGCCGAGGTCGACCACCGTTCGGGTCGCATCGCAGAAGGCCTCGCTTCCCGCGGCGTCACCTCCACAAGCGCCCAGCAGGAAAAGGGTCACGGCAGCCACCGCATCTCTTCTCACGTTCTCTCCAATCTCCGGGACCCGACCGGCCTGGCCGTCGCGGGACATGTCGACGGACTACCCCAGCGAGCAGCCTCTCATGCGGGCGCGACGCGGCGGGCCTCGGACGATGCCGGCGCGGGGAAGCGATCGGGGTGCAGCAGGCCGGCGAGGATCTCGACGCCGCGCACTAGACGGGGGCCGGGGCGAGAGAAGTACGCGGACGCGTCGGTCGCGTAGATCTCACCGGCACGGACCGCGGGCGTGGCCGCGATCGTCTCGTCCGCATACAGGTCCTGCGCCTGCGAGACCGCGTCCTCGATGCCGAAGCCGCACGGCATGTAGACGACGACGTCCGGAGCGGCGGCGTCGATCTCCTCCCGCGTCACCTTGCGCGACGGCTCGCCCGCACGCCCGAGGACGTCGGTGCCTCCCGCGGCCTGCACCATGTCGGGTACCCAGTGGCCCCCGGTGAACGACGGCTCCGGCCATTCGAGCGCGAAGACACGGCGCGGGCGCGGTCCGGACGTCGCGCGATGAACGGCTTCGACCCTCGACCGGAGCTCGTCCACGAGGATCGCCGCGCGCTCGCGGAGGCCCAACGCGACGCCGACGCGGCCTACGCTCGCGATCACGTCGTCGAGCGTGTGGGGGTCGAGCGACAGCACGTCCGCGGTGCAGCCGATCTGCGCGAGCGCCTCGTCCACGTGGCCCGAGGGAACCGCGCAGACGCGGCAGAGGTCCTGGGCGAGGATGAGGTCGGGCTGCAGCTCCTGGATCAGCGAGCGGTCGACGGAATAGATGGAGTCGGTCGCGTCGAGCTGCTCGCCGACGAGGCGGTCGATGTCGCCGGGGCTCGTCGTCGCGTCGACGTCGAGGACGCTCCGCGACACGACCGGCTTCGACCTCACTCCGTCCGGGAAGTCGCAGTCGCTGCTGACGCCGTAGAGCAGCTCTTCCGCGCCGAGGGCGAACACGATCTCGGTCGCCGACGGCAGCAGCGAGACGACCTTCACGACATCCTCCCGTTCATGCGGCTACCCGAACGTGAACGAGTAGACCTCCACTCCCTCCGAGAATCGGAGACGTATCACACCCTGCCGGTGCTCGCCGGAGCGCAGCGTGTAGAGGCGGTGCCCGTCGATCTCGATCGTCTCGGACGCGCCGTCTTCGGAAACCGTCAGCGTGCCGCCGTCTCCCGAGCCGGGGCCCGCGACGATGTGGACCTCGCGGCCGAGGTAGTGGAGCTGGAGCTCCGCGGCCGGGCCCGCGACCGCGTTCTCCTCGCCCACCGTCCACGTCCCCTCGTAGGTCCACGAGTCGAGCGGGAGCTCCGCCGGCGCCTCGTACTCGGCGGGCTCGTCGGGGACGAACCCGAACCGGCCGTCGACCGCCCCTGCGAAGCGGTCGGCCCTGGCGTAGCCGAGGTACGTCTCGGGCGTGCGCGGCGACAGGTTCACGACCTCGTCCCCGGCTGCCCCGGACGCCGGCAGCGACAGCAGGTGACGGATCTCGTTCTCGGTGCGCTCGTACGCGCCCTCGCCGTAGTGGACCGACCGCAACACCCCGTCGCGGTCGATCAGGTAGTGCGCCGGCCAGTAGTGGTTGTAGTAGCTCTCCCACGTCGCGTAGTCCGGATCGAGAGCGACGGGGTATTCGATGTCGAAGTCCTCGATCGCCGCGGCGACGTTGCGAGGTTCCTTCTCGAACGCGAACTCCGGCGTGTGCACTCCGAGGATCACGAGCCCATCGTCGGCGTAGTCCGCATACCACTGCCTCAGGTACGGGAACGTGCGGATGCAGTTGATGCAGGAGTAGGTCCAGAAGTCGACGAGCACCACCTTGCCGCGCAGTTCCGAGATCGTCAGCGGATCACTGTTGAACCAGTCGCTGATGCCGGCGACCTCGGGGGCAGGACCGTAGTCGGCAAGCTCCTCCAGCTCCGGGTAGCCGTTGAAGCGCAGCTCGTCTTCCGAGAGTCGGACTCGCTCGCCGCCGCCGGCGTCGACCGCGCGGCCCGCGGCGAGAGCGCGTTGCTCCAGAGCCTCCGTCGGGGTGGACGAGAGTCCGATCCGCTCCGCGAGGAAGCGGTTGACGGTGTTCACCCATCCGAACCCGACCATCGCGGCCGTCAGCAGGAGCACCGCGGCCATCCCGAGCTCCACACGGCGGCCCCCGCCGAGCCTCGCTCGCAGGAAGTCCGATAGACGCCGGCCGCCGAAGCCGATCGCGAGGAGGGGGCCGAGCATCCCGAGGCCGTAGGCCACCATCGTCGCGACCGCTCGTCCGCTGAAGCTCGTCGTCGCGCCGGCGACGGTGATGCCGGCGAGGATCGGGCCCGCGCAGGGAGCCCAGATGAGCCCGAGGGGCGCTCCCGCGAGAAAGCCGCCGACGAAGCCGGCGCGGCGCGGGACGTCCTCCGCGAGCGGAGCCGTGGCCTTCGAGACCGCGGCCTGGAACCGCTCGTGCAACGAGGGGAGCAGCATCGTCAGCGCGAACGCGACCAGCAGCCCCGCGCCGACCCATTGCAGGAGCCGGTGGGGAAGTCCGAGCGCGCCGAGGGCGCCGGCGAGGACGATCCCGATCAGGAAGAACGAGAGCTCGAGCCCGACGACGATGCCCACGACGCGACGACGGCTCCCGGTTCCGGACACTGCGAGGAGCGCCGGAAGTATCGGCAGGACGCACGGCGTCAGAGCCGAAGCGACGCCGCCCACGAACGCAACTGCCAGCAGGTAGATGACCGGCTCCTCGCTAGGGGAACAGGCTCATCCTCCTACGACGGTTGTCTTAGGCGAGGCAGTCCTGCCAGTTGTGCGCTTCGTCGAACGTCATGATGAAGAGGCACTGCACCCGTTCCGTCAGGCGGCTGCCGTCGACGTTCTCCGAGATCGGATCAGCCGCCGCCGCCGAAGGCGCTCACCTGAACGGGCGATTTGTCCCAATCCCAGAAGGAGACGTGGCGCCGTCCGACGAAGACACCCCAAACGGACGAATCGAGGGGGGCACATGCACTCTGGATCGAGATGGTCGGCACGCGCAGTGGTCAGGGCGATGGTCGCCGCAACAGTCCTGGTCGCTCTGCTTCCGGCCGGTGCGCAGGCGGCGGCCCGCAAGGGAGCGATAGAGGCCGCGGGCGAGGCCGTTCCTGGGAGCTACCTCGTCACCCTGCGCCCCGAGGTCACGGCCGTCGCCGACGTGGCAACGAGCCTCGCCCGAGCTCATGGCGGCGAGCTCGGCTACGTCTATTCGCACGCGCTCGACGGTTTCTCGATCAGGATCGACAGGAAGGGCGCGCTCGCGCTGAGCGCCGATCCGCGCGTCGCCCGCGTCGAGCAGGACTCGGTCGTCCGCAAGGTCGCCACACAGACGAACCCTCCGTACGGGCTCGACCGCATCGACCAGAGGGACCTCCCGCTGAGCGGCTCCTACGTCTACAACTCGACCGGGGCCGGCTCCACCGCGTACGTCATCGACAGCGGGATCCGGATCTCGCACTCGGCCTTCGGCGGCCGCGCGTCCCACGGGTACGACTTCGTGGACGGCGACGCCGACGCGAGCGACTGTAACGGACACGGCACGCACGTCGCGGGAACGATCGGGAGCGCGACTCACGGCGTCGCGAAGAGCGTCAACCTCGTCGCGGTGCGCGTGCTCGACTGCAACGGCGACGGCGCCGGATCCGACATCATCGCCGGCCTCGATTGGGTGACGGCGCAGCACACCCCGGGCGAGAACGACGTCGCGAACATGAGCCTGGGAACGCAGATCGGCACGAGCTCGACGATCGACGCGGCCGTCCGTAACTCGATCGCCGACGGAACGACCTACGCGATCGCAGCCGGGAACGGCGGGCCCCTCGGGATCGCCGACGACGCGTGCAACTACTCACCGTCGCGCGTGACCGAGGCTATCGTGGTCTCTGCGACCGACAGTTCCGACCGCAAGGCTTCGTTCGCCAACTACGGCACCTGCGTCGACATCTTCGCTCCCGGCGTCAACACCCTTTCGACGTGGAACACGAGCGACACCGCCACCAACACGATCAGCGGCACGTCTATGGCGGCGCCGCACGTCGCGGGCGCAGCGGCCCAGTACCTGCAGGCGAACCCGGGTTCGTCTCCGCCCGCCGTCGCGTCGGGTCTCACGACCAACGCGACCACGGGGAAGGTGACGAGCGCCGGGTCCGGGTCGCCGAACCGCCTTCTGTACAACGCGTTCATCACGGCCGGCGCGACTCCGACACCCACGCCCACGCCGACCCCGCCGCCGGGCAACAGCGCGCCGGTGGCGAGCTTCACCGAGTCGTGCTCGGGTCTCACGTGCACGTTCACCGACACAAGCAGCGACTCGGACGGGACGATCGCGAGCCGCAGCTGGAACTTCGGCGACGGTGGTACGTCGACCGCATCGAACCCGTCCCACACGTTCCCGGCGGCCGGCACCTACACGGTCTCGTTGACGGTCACGGACGACGACGGTGCAACCGCCAACACCTCGAAGGCCGTCACGGTGTCGTCGGGCGGGGACCCGGACCCGGGAACGCCCAACCTGACCAACGGCGTAGCGACGTCGGACACGAACGGCACCGCCGGGACGTGGAAATACTACAAGATCGAGGTCCCGGCGGGTAAGGCGTCGCTGCGCGTCGACCTCACAGGGCCCGCGTGCTCGCTGCTCAGCTGCAACCCGGACCTCGACCTCTACGTGAGGCAGGGCGCGAAACCGACCAGCACCACGTATGCGTGCCGCGTGTACACGTCCTCGTCCTCGGGGACGTGCACGATGTCGAACCCGGTCGCCGGCTACTGGTACGTCGGCGTGCACGTCTACTCCGGAACGCAGTCCAAGAGCTACACGGTCAAAGCCACGTACTAGCCGGGAGGTGCGAAGGGGCCGCTCTCTGGGGCGGCCCCTTCCGCGGCTGCTACAACCCGTATGACTCGAGCAGGCGGAGCCAGACCTCGCTCAACGTCGGGAACGACGGGACCGCGTGCCACAGGTCGTCGAGCGTCACCTGGCCTGCGATCGCGATCGTCGCCGAGTGGAGCAGCTCGCCGACTCCGGGGCCGGTGAACGTCGCGCCGACGACGACCCTTCGGTCTTCGTCGACCACGAGATGGCTCGTGCCCGAGATGCCCGGGCCCATCGTCGATGCTCCCGCGACCCCACCCGTGTCGTAGGAAACGGTGCGGGTGTTGATACCGGTTGTGCGCGCTTTCCGTTCCGTGAGCCCCACGGCTGCGACCTGGGGATCGGTGAACACGACGCGCGGCACCGCGCGATGGTCGGCGCGCGCGACCACGTCCTTGCCGAGGATGTTGTCTGCGGCGATCCGGGCCTGGTACTTGCCCATGTGGGTCAGCAGGCTGCGCCCGTTGACGTCGCCGACGGCATAAAGCCAGCCCCGGCCGACACCGGTGGCGCGCAGCCGGTCGTCGACGACGACGTGCTCCCCGGGCGCAAGCCCCACCGTCTCGAGACCGAGGTCTTCCGTGCGCGGCTTGCGACCGACGGCGACGAGGATCTCGTCCGCCGTCACCTCCCGCCCGTCAGCGAAGCGTCCGGTCACCGGCGCGTCGGGTGCGGCGCGGCGTACCTCCACGACCTGCGTTCCGACGACCACGTCGATACCCTCGCTCGCGAACGCCGCCGCGAGCTCCTCGCCGGCAAAGTCCTCTTCCATCGCGAGGAGGCGCGGCCCCCGCTCGACGATCGTGACCGCGCGCGCTCCCAACCTCCGCCACGCTTGCGCCATCTCTACGCCGACGACGCCGCCGCCGATCACGAGCAGCCGGTCCGGGACCTCCTTCGCGGACGTGACGCCGCGGCTGTCCCACGGCCACGACTCGCGCAACCCGGGGACCGGCGGGATCAACGCGCCGCTGCCGGTCGCGACGACGACGGCTCGCCGCGCTCGCAGCGTCCGGACGTCCCCGTTCCCGTCGTCGACGTCTACCGCTCGCTCCCCCGCGAGCCGCGCATGGCCGCGGACGAGCGTTACGCCGGCGCCTTCGAGCCATTCGACCTGACCCGCGTCGTCCCAGTCCGAGACCATGCCGTTGCGGTGCGCGAGCACCTCGTCCACGTCGAGCTCTCCCGTGATCGCCTTGCGCGCGCCGGGAGCCCGCCGCGCCGCGGCAAGTGCCTCCGTCGGCCTCAGGAGCGCCTTGCTCGGCATGCACGCCCAGTAGCTGCACTCGCCGCCGACCAGCTCTTCCTCGACCAGCGCGACCTCGAGCCCGCCCTCCGCCGCGCGCCCGGCGACGTTCTCGCCTGCGGGACCGCCGCCGACGACGACGACGTCGTACTCGTCCGTCATCCCGTCACCCTAAGGCGCGCCTACCTCGCGGAGGGCTCCACCCGAGGCCGTTCTCTAGAGCGTCGGCGGCGCAACGAACGGCGGCGGGTGAAGCCCGTAGCATGGCGGCCATGTCCGAACGTGAACCGCTGTTCCGCGAAGAGGCCGTCGAATACCAGAGGAAGAAGGCATCGGCCGCCGACCTGGTCCGCCTGACGGTCGGGTGGGCCAAGGCGGGGTTCTGGCTGGTCGTGCTCGTCGTGGTGGCGATCGTGACCGCCGCCTCGATCGTCCGCGTGGAGCGCGTCGCCCTCGCCCTCGCGATGGCCGAAGACGACGGGACCCTCACGGCGCTCCTTCCCGCGGGCCAGGGAGCGGCTCCGGAGAACGGGACGATCGCGACCTACCTGCCCGCCGACGAGTCACCCGATCGCCGGGTGCGAGTGGTGTCGGTCGAGGAGGCGGTCCCGGCCGAGGAAGCGCGCGAGGAGTTCCCCGGTCTCGCGCTCGCGATCGCGGGCCCGGTCACGGTCGTGCGAACGTCGGCAGTCGAGAGCGAGGCCGACTTCGGGCAGCTGCGCGTCCGCACCGGCTCCGAGCCCGTCATCGTCGCGTTCGTCCCCGGGCTGAGGGAGCTGTTCGGAGACTCATGAGCAGACGCATCCCCTACGTCCAGCAGCTCGAGATCTCCGATTGCGGCGCTGCGTGTCTCGCGATGTCGCTCGCGTTCCACGGGCGCCACGTGTCGCCGGAAGAGGTTCGCAACGCGACCGGTACCGGCCGCGACGGCGTCGACGCCTCGTCGATCATCCGCGCCGCGCGCGCGTACGACATGAGGGCGCGCGGCGTGAAGGTCGAGGTCGACGGGGTCCGCTTCCTGCCGAAGGGCGCGATCCTCCACTGGGAGTTCAACCACTTCGTCGTGTTCGAGCGCGTCACCCGCGCCGGGGTCGTCGTCGTCGTAGATCCGGCGCTCGGGCGACGCAGGATCCCGATGGAGAGCTTCGGCAAGTCGTTCACGGGCGTCGCGCTGATCCTCGAGCCGGACGAGGGCTTCGCGCGCGATCGCCGCCGCGCCGAGAGCGCGTGGGGGTACGTGCGGCCGCTGATGCGCCAGTCGGGCTTGCTCGGGCGCGTCGGGGTCGTCTCGCTGTTCATCCAGCTCCTGGCGCTGGCGGTCCCGATCCTCACCGGCGTGCTCGTCGACCGCATCGTCCCGACCGGCGACCGCGACCTGCTGCTGATCCTGTCGACCGGCCTGCTCGGGATGGCGCTGTTCCACCTGCTCGCGTCGTTCGTGCGGGCGCACCTGTTGCTCAATGTCCGCACGCAGCTCGACCTCAAGATCTCGCTCGGGTTCATCCACCATCTCGTGTCGCTGCCGTATTCGTTCTTCCTGCAGCGCTCGTCGGGCGACCTGATGATGCGACTGAACAGCAACTCGACCGTGCGCGAGATCCTCACGACCGGCGCGATGTCGACGATGCTCGACGGGACGCTCGTCAGCCTCTACCTCATCCTCATCTGGGTGCAGAGCGTGAGGATGGGCGCGGTGGTCGTCGGCGTCGGGCTCCTGCAGGTCACGGTCATGCTGATCTCACACCGGCGCAACCAGCGCCTGATGGCCGAGACCCTCGTCGCGCAAGCGCGTTCGCAGGGATACCTCGTGCAGATCCTCGGGGGGATAGAGACGCTCAAGTCCGTCGGCGCAGAGGAGCGCGCCGTCTCCGAGTGGACGAACTACTTCGTCGACGAGGTGAACACGACGCTGGCGCGCGGGAAGCTCAACGCCGCAGTGGATTCCGTCATGGGATCGCTTCGGGTCGCGTCGCCGCTCGTGATCCTCGGCGTCGGTGCGTTGAGCGTGCTGAACGGGAGCCTCACGCTCGGGCAGATGCTCGCGCTGAACGCACTCGCCGCCGGGTTCCTCACGCCGCTCGCGAACCTGATAACGACCGGCCTGCAGATGCAGCTCCTCGGCAGCTACATGGCGCGCATCAACGACGTGCTGAACACCGAGCCGGAGCAGGGCTCGAAAGAGGGCCTGGCCGCGCCGGCCCTGGGGGGAGCGATCAGGCTCGAGGACGTCTGGTTCCGCTACAGCTCCGGCTCGCCCGACGTCGTGAAGGACGTGTCGATCGAGATCGAGCCCGGCCAGAGCATCGCGATCGTCGGCCGGTCCGGGTCCGGCAAGTCGACGCTCGCGTACCTGATCCTCGGGCTGTATCCGCCTACTTCGGGACGCGTGCTGTACGACGGGCAGGACCTCGGCGAGCTCGACCTCGCATGGATACGTCGGCAGCTCGGCATAGTCCCGCAGGACGCGTTCCTGTTCGGGTCGAGCGTGCGCAAGAACATCGCCCTATCGGAGCCCGACATGCCTCTGGAGCGTGTGGAGAGGGCGGCGCGACTCGCCGCGATCCACGACGAGATCGCCTCCTGGCCCCTGGGCTACGAGACCGTGCTGGCCGACGGCGGCGCGACGTTGTCCGGGGGGCAGCGGCAGCGCCTCGCCCTCGCGCGGGCGCTCGTCCACGACCCGAAGATCCTCTTGCTCGACGAGGCGACGAGCCACCTCGACGTCGAGACCGAGCGCGTCGTGCACTCGAACCTCGGCGAGCTCGGCTGCACGCGCATCGTCATCGCCCACCGGCTGAGCACTGTCGAGAAGGCCGACCTGATCCTCGTGTTGGAAGACGGCCGGTTCGTGGAGCGGGGAACGCACGAGGATCTGCTCGGAGCCAGGGGCCGCTACTGGCGGCTCGTCGCGTCGCAGGGCGAAGCCAGGGTGCCGCGCCCGGTCCAGCAATAGAGCAGATCGGGCATAGCGCACCCCGCAGGAGCCGCCTTCGCGGCGGAGAACTCCCACCTCGACGACATCCATTCCCACGAGGTGAACCCATGAAGAAGCTCATCGCGCTCGCCACGACCGCCGTTCTCGTCGCGGCCCCCGTGCAGTCCGCGCTGGCCGCCAAGAAGGCCCCGGCCCACCAGCACGTCGAGGGCACGATCACGATCCCGCAGGGGGGGAACGCCGCGGCCACCTGCGTCTACCGGACGCAGCGCACGCTCTTCTCGCAGGGCGGCCCCAACGGCCTCGTCGGCTACACGTTCGCCGTCGACCCAAGGACGGCCGGCAAACCGTTCAAGCTCGAAGCGAGCAGCGGCGTGGGCATGGACATCTCGTTCTACGCCGACATGGGTGACCCGACCGACCCCACGACCGCTCCCGCCAACATCCCGTACGAGACGCCCGGACCGGGCGGCGAGGCAGGCACCGTCCCCGCCGGCTACCCCATCGCCTTCGTGTGCATGACCGAGGGCGTCAACGGCAGCTTCAGCTACATGGCGGGCAAGGGCGTCAAGTAGTCGATCGTCGAGTCCCAAAACGAGCCCCGGACCACGAGTCCGGGGCTCTTTCATTCACACGTGTCGACGTCCTCGCCGTTCACGCAGGTGTCCGTGTCCGGACCGCCGCTGAGGAGGTCGGACCCGCCGCGTCCGTCGAGCGTGTCGTCGCCGTTGACGCCGTACAGCGCGTTGTCGAGGTCGTCGCCGGACAGCTGATCGTCGAACGCGGAGCCGACCGCGCCCTCGATCGACATGAGGGCGTCCGTGCCCTCTCCACCGGAGGACGAGCCCGCGAGCAGGTCCACGATCACGCCGGCGGGAGACTGCACGTAGACGACGAAGTCGAAGCCCCCGCGGCCGTCGACCGTGTCGTCTCCTCCGAGCGGATAGAACGTGTTGTTGTCGTCGTCGCCGAGGAGCGTGTCGTCGTGACGGGAGCCAGCGACGATCTCCATGTTCACGAACGTGTCCGCGCCCTCTCCGGTCGCGGTCCCCTCTGCGACGTCGACCGTCACGGCGTGGGCGGAGAACTTGAACGAGGGCGTGTCATGGCCGTCGCCTCCGTCCATGAAGTCGTCGCCGGGACCGCCGTAGTGGGAGTCGAGGCCGTCGCCGCCGTGGATGCGGTCGTCGCCGATCCCGCCCTTCTGGATGTCCGGTCCGCCCATGCCCTCGATGCGGTCGGCGCCGCCGAGACCCGTGATCGAGTTCTTGCCCGCGTCGCCGGTGAGGGTGTCGCCGTGCTCCGAGCCGATGAGCCTCTCGATCTCCACGACCGCGTCCGCGCCCTCGCCGATCGCGGCGCGGATGGCGAGGTTCGCGTCCACCGGGGTCGCCGACTCCTTGTAGCTCGCAGTGTCGGTGTCGGCCCCTCCGTCCAGCCGGTCGTCCCCGCGTCCACCTTGGATCGTGTCGTTGCCGCCCTCCCCCTCGACGCGGTCGTCTCCGTTGGCGGCCATGATCTTGTCGTTACCGTCGCCGCCGCATATGAGGTCGTTGCCGGCAAGCCCCTTGATCACGTCGTTTCCGCCCAGGCCGGCGATGACGTCGGCGAACCTCGTGCCCTTCAGAGTGTCGTTGCGCGCGGTTCCTACGATCGTCGCCGTGCGGCCCATGCACGATTCCGTCCCGGCAACGGCGACGGTCGCCCATCCCGCAACGACCGCGAGCACGGCCACCGTCCCGATCGCAGCCCTCTTGGTCACACCGAACCTCCCACCTCACGCGAACGTGGCCGCTGCAGGCCCTTCACTTACTACCGGCTATGGACGATCCTCTACGGATGAAGATCATCAGGGTTCTTCCCGTTCTGCTGCTGCTCACGCTCGCGACGACCGCGACCGCCCAGCCGAAGAGCACGGGGGCCGACCTCTCGGTCTCGGCGCCGAAGCTGCAGGCCACGCCGCTGGTCGGCGACGTCTTCGAGGTCGTCTACACGGTCGCGAACAACGGACCGGCCGAGGCTCCCGAGGCGGCGTTCTATTCGTACGCGTCGCCGGAGCTCGAGATCCAGTCCGTGGCGTCGTCAGACCCCCAGGACACCTGCGGCGAGGATCCGCCCCCCGCCGCGGCGGACGGATCACGCGGCTTCGGGGGCGGCGGGGCGTTCCACTGCGCGCTCGGCACGATGTCGCCCGGGACCTCCACCGCCGTCACCGTCACGTACCGCCGCACCGGGGCGCGTGAGTCCTACAACTCCGCGTGGGTCGGCTCGTATGCCGACGACCCCGCGTACGAGAACAACAACGCCGACCTCGTCGTCGGCGCAGACCGGTCGAAACCCGCCGACGTCGGCGTCGAGACCAGAGCGCCGAAGACCGCGGATGTGGGCGCGCCCGTCGAGGTGGCGGCGGTCGTGAGGAACGCGGGACCGTCGGCCGTCGACACGACCTATCTGATGGTTCCCGCGGCGTACGGGCTCGATCTCCGCTCGGTGACGCCGGCGCGCACGGCGGACGTCTGCTCCACGGGAGCGAGCTCCGACGTCGAGTGCCGCATCGGCTCCCTGGCGCCGGGAGAGAGCGCGACCGTCACGTTCGCCTACGTCCGGTCGACCGCATACGAGGTGTGGGGCAGCGCGTGGGTCCAGGGCTCCGGGTTCGACGACGTCTACGACAACGACTACGCGAGCTTCTTCCTCCCCGCGGACCTGTCGGTGACGTCCGACCTCTCGGTGAGGATGACCGGCCCCGCCGAGACGCCTCTGGTCGGCGAGGCGTTCTCGTTCGAGGTCTCCGTCGGCAACGAAGGCCCGTCGGCGGCCGGCGACGTGTGGCTGTCGGACTACCTCCCGCCCGGCGTCGAGCTGGTCGCGACCGAGCCCGCAGATGCGTGCACGCACGGCGACTACGGCCGCTATCCGATGGCGGATGCGCCGGCCGCCGCAGAGCCCGGAGCCAAGGGCGACGCCTACTACCCGATCGCGCCGAACGGCATCTTCTGCGACCTCGGCACGATCGCGCCGGGAGAGACGAAGCGCGTGACGATCGGCGTCGAACGGACGAGCGCGCGCGAGATCTGGAACAGCGCGTGGATCTCGTCGTCGAACGTCGACCCGGACTACGAGGACAACTACGCCGACGTCCAGATAGACCCCGACAAGTCGAACCCTGCCGACGTCTCGT
>WUUC01111887.1_pt1 | contig 18422 bp, 12 predicted proteins | sample 6278441 | NCBI WGS metagenome assembly WUUC01 (sample SAMN13675441, study PRJNA597444) | soil metagenome | isolation source: soil | place: USA: Washington | collected 2017-10 | reverse complement strand
TTGAAGAAGGCGGGCGTGTGGCCGCCGGGGCCGCTGCAACAGGTCGAGCCGCCGCGCAGGTTAATCATGGCCGCGGTTCCGTTGGCGTCGCCGACCGAGAGCTGCTCGGCTCCGGGCACGAACTGCACGGCGTTAGTGCTGCCGCCAGCCGTGGTCATCTTCGAGCCGTCGGGGAAGATGATGCCGTTGGTCGCGCCGTTGAGCTTGAGGTTGCCGGTCACTTCCAGCTTCTCCGCGCCGGGGGCCGCGCCGATGCTCATGTTGCCGTTCGTGTTATTCCAAGTCAGGATGTTCTCCAAGCGGTACGTGCCGTTGTCGTTGAACGAAGAGATTTTGCCCCTGCCGTCCTGCGAGCGCAGGCCCGTCCAGCGCGAGTTGACCGGCGCGTTCGAGTGGAACATCAGAAAGTCGGCAGCCGAGCCGCCCGAGACAAAGAGCTGGCCGAAGGTCGGGCTCGCGATGTGCACGGGGTACAGGGGCGTGTTCGTCCCGATGCCGATTTTGCCGCCCGTCTCGAAGAGCGCGGAATCGCCCGCCGTGCCGCTTACGCCGTCCGTCCACTTCAGGAGCTTGCCCGTCGTGCCCGTGCCCTCCACGGCAGCCGCCGTCGGCGTCGAGCCATCGGCCTCTGCCGTGAGCTTGGAAGAGCTGGAAGACTTCTTCGCGCTGAGGTCTGAAGCTGAGTTGAGCACAGTCCCGTCGTCGAAGCGGATGCCGCCGCGAGCGCGGATGGTTCCGGCCACGTCGAGGGTGGCTTCCGGCTTGTCAGTGCCGATGCCGACTTGGCCCTCGGGCGTGATGCGGACGTGCTCTTTATCTTTGCCGGAGAGCACGTCGCCCGTGCGGAGCGTCAGTGCGCCCGAAGTGCTCGTGACCTGCCCGTCCTGCCCGTCGTGCGCCGTGACGGTCGCAGCCGTCGGCGTACCTTCATTGAGAATCGCCAGCGCCGCTTCGTCCTCAGACTGCTGGATGGCCCCGGCCTGTGCGCCGGAGAGCTTACCGGCGCGCGTGCGGCGCAGAGCGAGCTGCCCGCCCTGCGCCGACATTGTGCCCAGACGCTGCCCGGTACGCCCGCGCAAGTCCTTGAACGTGACCACGCAGAGATAGGACGCGCCCGAGAGAACCTGCGGCACGTCCGCCGTCTTGAGGTCGATGATGTTGCCCTGACTGAAGTCCGAGCCGAAAAGCCTCTCGCCCGCCTCCGAGTAGATTTCGACCTTCATCCGTAGCCCTTCTTCGGGCGATGCGAAGCGGACGCCTTCCGCCGAGACCGAAGCGGTCACGACCGTCGAAGACGACTGCTTGGCCTGCGCCGCGCCGGCTTCGGTCTGCGCCTGCGCGTGTGCGACCGCGAAGATTGACAACGAAAATATCAGGAATAGACGACGAAGTATGGACATGACCTTAGCTCCTTAGAATTGCCTCGTTAATGAATCTGGAAACCGTCCCGGCGACCCTTCTATCTCGACGCTGGGAGCGTCCTTCACCCTGATAACGCGAAAAGCCCCGGGTGATTCAATCATCGGCGCGCTAAAATCTTTTCGCCGTCCCCGCTCGTGCGAAGGGCTCTCTGCTAAACTATCCGCAAACCGACAGGGAAGGCTTTCGCGTAACTGCTGAGCGCAGGCACGTCTTTAGCGCCGCACGCCGGGCCTTATTCGTCGGAGATTCGTCGGAGACATTGGAAAGGGAGGAGAAGCGATGGACGATTTCGACCGCTACCGCGCAGAGATGAACGAGCGTCTGCTCGGCAGCAACCATCTCGGCATCAAGAGGTTCTTCGCGCTCGACACGCAGGCGTACGAGGACGGCGCGCTCGACAAGCGCACGAAGGAATTGATGGGCTTGACCGCTTCGGTCGTGCTGCGCTGCGACGACTGCGTCACTTATCACATCAAACAGTGCGCCGACCTCGGCATCACGCGCGAGGAATTCCTCGACGCCTTCAACGTCGCGCTCGTCGTCGGCGGCTCAATCACCATCCCGCACCTGCGCCGCGCCGTCGAGCGACTCGACCAGCTTCTAGAAGGCGTCGGCGGCGGGACGGAGCCGAAGGGCGGGACGGAATAAGCACCGGCCCGCCGAAACTTGAAAGAGGATAGATGAAGCATTCACCAGAGTTTTTTTCGGCGAGGCGAGCTGCGCGCTTCTTCGTCGCTTGCCTGTTGCTGGCGTTTTTGTTCGGTGCGGAGGCGGCGCTGCGGCCCTCTGCGGCTCAGACGGCTTCCGATGCCTCGAAAGGTGAGGACGAGATGGCTGCTCGACAGTTGGGGCGCGTGCGCGCGCCGGAACTCGAAGGGGGGCGCGGGTGGCTGAACACTGAGCAGCCGCTCTCGCTCGCACGCCTGCGCGGGAAGGTCGTGCTGCTCGACTTCTGGACTTACGGCTGCGTCAACTGCATGCACATCATCCCAGACCTTCAAAGGCTCGAAGAGAAGTACGCGCGCCAGCTCGTCGTCATCGGCGTCCATTCGGCGAAGTTCGAGAACGAGAAGGAGACGGAAAACATTCGCCGCATCATCCTCCGCTACGGCATCGAGCACCCGGTCGTTAACGACGCGGACTTCCGTATCTGGGAAGCCTACGCCGTGCGCGCGTGGCCCACGCAGGTGCTCATAGACCCTTCAGGCTACGTCGTCGGGCAGGCTTCGGGCGAGGGCAATTACGAAGTGATAGACAAGGCGGTCGGCGAGCTTATCGTCGAGGCTCGCAAGAGCGGGCGACTTGACGAGCAGCCCCTCCGGCTCGCGCTCGAACGCGCTAAGGTCGGCGACCAGCCGCTCGCCTTTCCGGGCAAAGTCCTCGCCGACGCTAAAACGGAGCGCCTCTTCATCGCCGACTCGAACCACAACCGCGTCGTCGTGGCGCGGCTCGACGGCACGCTCCTTTATACAATCGGCTCGGGCGCTCGCGGCGCTCGCGACGGCGCTTTCGATGAAGCGACCTTCCAACGACCGCAAGGGCTCGCGCTCGACGGCGACTCGCTCTACGTCGCGGACACCGCGAACCACCTCATACGCCGCGTGGACTTGAAGGCGCGCGCCGTCTCGACCGTGGCGGGCACGGGCGAGCAGTTGCGCGACTATCGGCTCAAACTGGATTCGATAAAGACGCCGCCCTTAAGCTCGCCTTGGGACTTGCAACTCGTCGGGCGGACGCTCTACATCGCGATGGCCGGGCCGCACCAAATCTGGGAGATGGATTTAAAGAGCGGGAAGCTTTCGGTCTTCGCCGGTTCGGGGCGCGAGGCGCGTCTCGACGGGCCGCGCGACGAGGCGGCCTTCGCGCAGCCTTCCGGCTTGACGACCGACGGCAAGACTCTCTTCGTCGCAGACAGCGAATCGAACATCATCCGCGCGATTGGCCTCGCGTACCCGCCCGTGCTAAATCAGCCTTCGCCCCCGACCGGCGTCCGAGAGGACGTGCTGACGCTCGCGGGCGGCGACCTCTTCGAGTTCGGCGACGAAGACGGGCGCGGCGACGACGTACGCCTCCAACACCCTCTGGGCGTCTTCTTCCACGAAGGCCGCGTGCTCATCGCGGACACTTACAACCACAAGATTAAAGAACTCGACCCCTCCACGCGCACCGTCCGAACTTTCGCGGGGACGGGCAAGGCGGGGCAGACCGACGGCGCTCCGGCCTCCTTCTACGAGCCCGCGGGCCTGAGCGTCGCAGGCGGCAAGCTCTACGTCGCAGACACCAACAACCACGCCGTCCGCGTCATCGACCTCTCTACGAAAAAGACGACGACGCTCGTCCTCCGCGGTCTACAGCCGCCCGCGCAGAGCGCGCAGGCTTCAGCCGACGAGAACGACGCGGACGCGGGGCCGAACGCGTCGGAGGTCAAGCTCGCGCCGCAGCGTCTCGGCGCGTCGGGCGCATCGGGCGAGGCGGCATTGACGATTGATGTTCGCTTGCCCGACGGCTATCACCTGAACCCGTCCGCGCCGCACCGCTACAAAGTCTCGGTCGAGTCGGGCGCGCAGCATCTCGCGCTCGCCGCCGCCGACCAGCAGGCGGGCGCGGCGCTCAGAGACAAGGCGCTGGCGCACACGTCGAAGGATTTGAAGCTGCCGCTGCGCATTCCCCTCCGAGCCCTCTCTGCGGGCGCGTCGGAACTGCGCGTACAGCTTACGCTCTATTACTGCCGCGAAGACGACACGGGCGTCTGCCGCATCAAGACGCTCGTCTGGCGCGCGCCCGTCGAAGTCTCAGGAGCGGCGGGCGCACCGCGAGAAATCAGAGTGCAAGGCAAGGTCGGCGAGCAGTAAAAGTTAAACGGAAAGCGTAGAGAAGGCAAAAAGCAAAGCGTAAGCCCCTCTGTCAGGGGCTTGGCCGGGCGTTAGTGCGTCAGTTCGGACTCGATGGTCGTTTCGACTACAGGCACGGGGATGGCGGGCAGGTTGTTGGCCGCCTGCGTCGCGCCTTCAGTCAGGACTCGCGCGAGGGCGTTGACGGCTGCTTGAAGTATCTGTTGCTGCTCGTCTGTGTATTCGCCGAGGGAGGCGGAGTAGAGCGCGAGCGCGCCGCATAGCTCTTTGCCTTCGATGACGGGGAAGACGGCGAGCGTGCGGTAGCCCTCGAAGTGCTCGGCGAGGTGCGCGGGCAGGTCGAGGCGAGGGTCTGTGTTGGAGAAGGGCTTGCGATTGGCGAGCACCCAGCCGCTAACGCCTTCGCCGGGCGGGATGACGCGGCCCGAGAGCAGAGGGGCGTTGCGGCCCGAGGCGTGCACGACGCGGTGCTCGCCCGTCTCCGGCATGACGCGCGCGTATGCGCAGGTATCGAAGGGCACGAGCGCCCCGAGCCCTCCGGCGAAGGCCGAGAGCATGGCCTGTTCCGAGCCCGCCGCGAGCGCTTCAAGCGAGAGCGCTTCGAGCGCCTGCCGCACTTCCATGCGGAGCGACGCGAACTCTTCGCCGGTCTTCTCCTCGGCCAGCCCCGCCGCGGGCGCGACCTTCAGGGCTTCTTCCGAAAGCTGCTCCATCGGCTCGATGCCGTAGTTGGGGACAGGCACGTCGCGGTGCGCCTGAATCTCGGCCTCGAACTCGGGCAGGTGCGTGATGAACGTGCCGACGACGCGCGGGTCGTACATCGTGCCGCTGCCCTGCATGATGAAGTTAATCGCCTCGTCGCGCGTCATGCCCTTTCGGTACTGCCGGTCTTCGCGCACGGCGTCGAAGCAGTCCACGACGGAGAGGATGCGGGCCGTCAAAGGAATCTCTTCGGCCTTCAAGCCGTCGGGGTAGCCGCGCCCGTCCCAGCGCTCATGATGCGAGCGGACGACGGGCGCGACCGGGTACGGGAACTCAACGCGGCTCAAAATCTGCGCGCCCGCGACCGTGTGCAGCTTCATCCGGTCGAACTCGGCGGCGGTCAGCTTACCCGGCTTGTTCAGGATGTAGTCGGGGACGGCAATCTTGCCGATGTCGTGCAGGAGCGCGCCCGCGCGCAGCGCCTCGACCTCGGCCTCGGTGCAGCCGAGCAGCCGGGCCACGCCCGCCGAGTAAATCTGCACGCGCAGGACGTGCTCGTGCGTCACTTCGTCTTTAGCATTGATGGCGACGGCGAGCGCTTCGATGGTCTGGCGGTGCGCGGTTTCGAGCGTGCCGATGCGCTCGCGGTTGGCCTCTTCGATAATCTGTATGCGCTCCTGCACGCTGTCTCGATACTGTCGGTGGACGAAGTAGATTGCGAGCAGGACGGGCGCGCCGATGACGACGACGACGAGGAAGCCTTGTTGCAGGGCGACGAACATGAGGCTCGCCGCCGTGCCCGTCGGGATGAACATCGGGACGGCCCAGAGCAGGTTCTTACGCCATGTCGCGCCAATCGAAGTTTCGAGCCGAAGCGCGAAGAGCGTCGAGAGGATGCCGACGTTGACTATCAAGTGGAGGAGGCTGGCCGCGAGCAAAGCGACCGCGACGGCGAGGAAGGTGTGGCGCGCGTCGCCAGTGCCTTCGCCGAAACCGTAAACGAGCACGCTGCTGACTCCCAACGCGGCGGCGGCGGCGGACAGAGACATCATGCTCGACGAGAAGAGATTGCTCGACAGTCGCTTGACGGCGCGGCGCGAGCCGAGGAAGCCCTCGAAGCCCGCGAGGAAGACCGCAGGGGCCAGCCCGTAGCGGCACGCGACGAGGAAGACGAGGGCATCCGAGAGCGTGAAGCTAATCTTGTCGCTCTCGGACTTCGCGCCCGCCGGAGAGGGGAAGGTGATAGGGAAGATGCTCGCCAGCAGCACGAGCGGCAGGACGGCGACCAGCGTCACATGCTCTATTGTCGAGCGGCTGAGAGCAATCTCGGCCAACGAGCCGAGCCACAGCGAAATCCCCGTGACCGTCACCGCCGACTGGTAAACGAGGCTCTTTTTGTTCTCTTTCTTTTGACTCATCGTTTTATGAAAGGAATCAGGGTGAGAGCCTAAGCGGGGCGCGTGTCTGAAGCCGGATGACTGAGAGCGTGAATCGCTCTTCGCTTTATTAAGTGTCGCTGGCCGCGCGTCTCAACTGCGGAGAGCGCAGAGGCGGAAGATTTCAAATTCGAGATTTCAGCCTTAAAATCTTCCGCCTCTACGCTCTCCGTGGCGAGCCGCGTTTCTACTAACGCTTCGGGTAGAGCGGGCTCTGATTGCTGAGCCGTCTGACGGACGAGGGCATCGCGCCCTCGCCTTGGAGCATGACCTGCTCTTCCTTGAGCCGAACCGAACTCGGCTCAATCAGGTTCGAGCCCCACGCGCGCTCGTTCGACATGCCCCAGCACTCCGTCTCGCCGGAGGCCGTCACGCCGTCGCCGTGGACGAACTCACTCCCCAGAAGGTAGCCACTGCCCAGAAGGTAGCCGCTGCCGAGAAGATAACCGCTCCCCAGAAGATAGCCGTCGCTCATCAGGATGCCGCTGCCGAGAAGGTAGCCGCTGCCGAGGAGGTAGCCGTCGGAGAAGAGGTAACTGCCGTCGGCCAGCAGTCGTCCGTCCACTAGGACGAAGCCGCTCGTGATAACGGTGTCGTTCGGAAGTTTGAAGCCTTGCGTCAGCGTCATGCGGTCGTTAAAGGCTATGCCCTCGGCCCAGACGATGCCGTTGTTGAGCGGCATCTCCTCGCCCGCGATGGGCGAGTCGAGGCCAAGCGTCGAGTACGTCGTTTTCTTCGCCGTCAGGAGGTTGCTGCCCGGCGCGGCGCGGTTCGCATCCTTGCGGATGGCCTTCGCCAGCATGAGTGCCGCCCCCGCGTTCAATTCGCCCGCGCCTTCCGTGATGACGCGCTCGAACGAGGACATCTTCCTCTCGGCCACCATGCGCTCGTAAGCGGGCAGGCGCTGCGCGGTGCGCATCAGGACGGCCTTGACCATCGAGGGCTTGAGCGACGGGTTGGCTTCGAGCATCAGCGCGGCTGCGCCGGCGACGACGGGCGCGGCGAAAGAGGTTCCGCTCATGATGCGATAGGTGCTCGTGGCGTTCGGCTTGTTCGTGCTGGTGTCGCCGGAGACGACCGTGCCGAGGAGCCCGCCGCCGCCGGTCTGCGTGTAAGAGCTGCTGGCGTTGGCCGAAGTGACGGCGGTCTCGGCGGCCCCGAGGCGGTTGCCGGGCGCGACTAAGTCGGGCTTGGCGAAGCCGTCCACAAGCGTCGGCCCGCGCGAAGAGTAGGTCGCAACCAAATCGTCCGAGCGGACGTTGGTCTGCTGCGTGTTGACCGCGCCGACCGTAATCACTCGCGGCGAGTTGGCGGGCGAAAGAATGCCTCCGTAGATAGTCCGCCCGTCGGCGTCCTTGCCCCAGTTGCCAGCCGCGACGACGACGACTATCCCCGCATCGACGGCGCGCGCGACCGCCTGACAGAGCGGGTCTGTCTCGTAGCTCTGCGTCGGCGCAGTGCCGAGCGAGAGGTTCATCACGCGGACGTTGTAGGTCTGCCGGTTCTTGATGACCCAGTTGATGCCCGCGATGACGCCCGCGACTGTGCCGAGCCCCTTGGAGTTGAGCACGCGCACGTCCACGAGATGCGCGCCCGTGGCGATGCCGCCGTAGGTCTGCGCGTTCACGTCGCGCGCGGCGTTGTCTTCGCTGGCCTGCCCCGTCCCGGCGGCGACGCCCGCCGTGTGCGTGCCGTGGCCGTAAGCGTCCTTCGTCGTGCCTTCGCCGGTGAAGTCCACGTGCTTGACGATGCGGTCGTAAGAGGCGAGGACGTTCTGTGAGAAGAGGCCGAGGCCGAGCGTGCCGCTCGACTTGCGCCACTCGTAGCCCGCGAACTCTGCGGCGTCGGGCGGGCTGATGCCGCTGTCGAGCACGGCGATGCCGACGCGGTTGCCGCCGCCGCCCGAAGCCAGCTTCTCATTACCGTCGGGCAAGAACTTGCTCACGCCGGTCGTCACTTCAGTATGGCTCGTGTTGTCGCTCGAAGAGACTGCGAGCGAGCGCACCGGCTGGTCTTCCGAAATCCAAGACAGCTCAGTGCGCGCCGACAGCTCCGAGAGTTTCTCGACCGGAACCTCTGCGACGAGCAGCCCGAGTTCGTTGAGCTGGCTGCTGACGCTCCCGCCCGCACCCTGCAACAGCGCGGAGGCTCCGGCCAGCGTCTGCCCCTCTTCGACGCGAAGGATGACGCGCGCCCTCTCGCCCCCGCCCGCACGGGCTTTGGAGACGCGAGAGAGCAGCCCCTCCGTCATTTTTTTACCGCCGCGCCGCGCTCCCGCTCGCTCATGCCGGGGCGCTTGGGCCGAGACGCCAAGCGAGGCCGCGAAGGGCGTGAAGAACGACAGTGTCAACAGCAGTGTCAGAAAACGTGTTGCGCGTGGCAATGGGGAAGCTCCTTGATAATTAAAGAAAGAATGAAAGTCTTCAGCCGTCGCCTTGGGGAAGCGGACGGCAGTCGAGTAAAGACAAGACACGTGCCGCCGCCTTCGCGTCGCTAAAGTGTTGAAATCATAAGAACCGCGAGCCTTGCCGCCCGTGCATTCAGTCGTGTTGACCGAAGGGCTTTGACCGGATTTCCGTCAAAGCGGCGGGAGCGGGTGCGTGCGGCGCGCGGCGCGCATGACAGCCCGTTTGCGTGCGGTGTAGAATCGCGGCAGATTAAACTCTTCTGGAACGAATAATTTTGTCCGAAGGTCAAACCCGAGACGCAAGCGCATACGCCGGGCGACCGAGCATGTGCCGGCAGTGCGGCGCACTGGTCGGCGCGGGCGAGAGTCATTGCACGATGTGCGGCGCGCCCTCCACCGCGAGCGCGCGGGACGAAGCGAGCAGCAACGTCGTCGCCGCACGCCCCACGCATCGTCACGACCACGAGACGATGCGCTTCGTGCGCGGCATCGTCTCGCGCCCTGCCACCTTTACCTTCGTCTTCATCGTCGCAAACATCTTCATCTATCTCCTGATGGAGTTCTCCGGCGGCGCGACCGGCGACGTGCTCAGGGCTTTCGGCGCGAAGCTCAACTACCTCATCGACCAAGAAGGCCAGTGGTGGCGCTTCGTGACGCCTATCTTCCTGCACGTACAGATGCCGGGGTTCGGCCCCCTGCACCTGCTGGTGAACATGTACGGCCTCTTCATGCTCGGCCCATACGTCGAGAAGCTGTACGGTTCCGCGAAGTTCGTCGTCTTCTGGATAGTGACGGGCGTGGCGGGCGTCGTCGCAAGCTATCTGGCGGTGCAGCCCGAGCTGGCGACATCTTCCGTGGGCCGCTTTCTCTTCAAGGCTTACGACGCGCCTTCGGCGGGAGCTTCAGGCGCTCTCTTCGGGCTCGTCGGCGTCCTCTTCGTCTTCGGCATCAAGTACCGGCATGAGCTGCCCGAGGGCTTCAAGCGAGCCTTCGGGACGGGGATGCTGCCGATGATTGCCATCAACCTGTTCATCGGCTACGTCGGGCGCGGCTTCATCGACAACGCGGCGCACATGGGCGGCTTGGCGGCGGGCATGTTGCTTGCGCTCATTGTCGGCTACAAGCGTCCCGGCGAGCGCGGCCCGGTGGCCTACGTGTGGCACGTCCTGCAAGCCGGGCTGCTCGCGCTCGTCGTCGCCTGCTTCGTGATGGTGGCGATACACTTCGAGACGCCGAAGCCGCCCCTCGAAACATTTTCGGCGCAGGCGTTGACGGGCGAGACTGCGGGTCTGGACGAGTACATCGAATCGATAAACGCCGGACAGCTTGCGCTCGTCGAAGCGATGCGGAACGGCGGGGGCGAGCTTGCGGCGGCGATTGAGCGGCTTGAGAAGACGCCGCGCGTCAACGAGCGCGCCGACGCGCTGCGCGAGGAGTTGAAGGAACTGCTCGTCCGCGCCCGCGACCTCAACGGCGACCGGCAACTCGCACGCCGCGAGCGCACGCGCCGAGGGGAGCAGTTGTTCAAAGACTTCAATGCGTGGAACGAGCGTCGCAACCAGTGGATTGAAGCTGAAGGGAAGAACCTCGGGCTGGTGCTCGAAGACCGGACGCCGCCAGCCGACGCCGCGCCGCAGGAGGCCGCCACGCCGCCCGAAGGTAAGTGAGTGAGAGACAGCGACGAGACGGTTATGAGTTTTTGTAAATTTAAAGATGAGACAGGAGAACACTGAAAGTTATGGAGATAAGGAAAGTGGGTGTGCTCGGGTGCGGGCTGATGGGCTCAGGCATAGCGCAGACCGCCGCCACTTCGGGGATGGAAGTCGTCGTCCGCGAAGTGACGAACGAGCTGTGCGAGAAGGGCTTCACGGGCATCGAGAAGTCGCTCGCGAAGTTCGCCGAGAAGGGGACTATCAAGCCCGAAGAGCAAAGTGAGATTCGCGGTCGCCTGAGCGGCACGACCGAACTTAAAGACCTCGCCGACTGCGACATCATCATCGAGGCCATCATCGAAAACCTCGACATCAAGCGCGACACTTACCGTCAGCTCGACGAGCTGTGCAAGCCCGAAACCATATTCGCCTCCAACACGTCTTCGCTCTCGATTACGGAGATGATGACGGCCACTCGCCCCGAGCGGCAGCGGCGCTTCATCGGCCTCCACTTCTTCAACCCCGTGCCTTTGATGAAGCTCGTCGAAGTCGTCCGCACGATTCTCACCGACGAGGCGGTCTACGACTCGGCGGTCGAGTTCGGGCGCAAGCTCGGGAAGGTTCCGGTGCGCGCCGACGACCGCTCGGGCTTCATCGTCAACCGCCTGCTCGTCCCGTACCTGCTCGACTCCATCCGCGCGCTCGAAGAGGGCGTCGGCTCCATCGTGGACATCGACAACGGGATGAAGCTTGGCTGCGGTCACCCGATGGGGCCGCTCACGCTGCTCGACTTCGTCGGCCTCGACACGACCTACTACATCGCCGAAATCATGTTCAACGAGTTCCGCGAGCGCCGCTTCGCGCCCCCGCCTCTTCTGAAGCGGATGGTGCTCGCAGGGCTCTACGGTCGCAAGTCGGGCCGGGGCTTCTACGACTACACGGCGGACGCGCGCAACCCGACGCCGATGAAACTGAACTGAAACAAGTGCGGAATGTGGATTAAAAGCCGAAGCCGAGAGGGAAGCGACTTGTCTTCCAATCCACAATCCGAAATCCGCAATCCACAATCGAATAAGGGGGGCTTATGAGTAAAGAGAGAGAGTTGGTGTTGACTTCCGCCTCGGGCGGTGGCGGTGCGGGGCCGGACTTCGGTGGCGGCTCGATTTTTTTCGTCGGCACGGCGACCGTGATTCTCCGCTACGCGGGCTTCACGATTCTGACCGACCCGAACTTCCTGCACGCGGGCGACCATGTGCATCTCGGCTACGGGTTGACGGCTGAGCGGCTGACCAACCCGGCGCTCGAACTCGAAGAGCTGCCGCCGCTCGACTTCTGCGTGCTCTCGCACTACCACGGCGACCACTTCGACCACATCGTCGAAGAGAGGCTGCAAAAAGACTTGCCCATCCTGACCACCGAGCACGCCGCCAAAGAGCTTGGGGAGAAAGGCTTCACCGCCGCGCAGGCTCTAGACACTTGGGACGCCGTGACGGTCGAGAAGAACGGCGCGCGCGTCCGAGTCACTTCCATGCCGGGCAAGCACGGCCCCGCCGGGGTCGATTTTTTCCTTCCGCCCGTCATGGGCAGCATGCTCGAATTCCAGAACACCTCGGGACAGAAGACGGCGCTGCGTCTCTACATCACGGGCGACACGCTCGTCCACGACGACCTGCAAGAGATACCGAAGCGCTACCCGGAAATCGACCTCGCGCTCTTTCACCTAGGCGGCACGCGCATCATGGGGGTGCTGCTCACGATGGACGCCGAGCAGGGAGTAGAGGCGATTCGCATCGTCAACCCGCGCGAAGTCATCCCCATCCACTACAACGACTACGAGGTCTTCAAGTCGCCGCTCGAAGACTTCAAGAAGGCGGTCGAGGCCGCGGGCTTCGCCGACCGCGTGAAGTACCTGAGCCACGGCGAAACCTACAACTTTGAAGTGCCGCAGAGCCGCTGGCACACGGCCTGAAAGTCTTTAAGTAGGGGCAGGGTTCGTCCCTGCCCTTACAAGCTCGCTCACAGTCCTCTGAATGCTTTCCGACGTGAATCAACAGATAGTTTTTGAAGAGCGTGGCGCGCTCGCATACGTTCTGCTCGACCGACCGGAGAAGCGAAACGCTTTGACGCGGGGGATGTTGGAACGCCTCGCGGAAATCTTCGCGGGTGTGGGCGCGCGTCGCGACCTGCGCGCGGTCATCCTCGGCGGCAAGGGGGACGACTTCTGCGCGGGGACTGACATCGGCGAGCTGGAATCGCTCGACGAAGAGGGCGCGCGAAGCAAGGCCGTGCGCGGGCAGGAGGTATGCGCGCTCGTCGAGTCGTGCGGCACGCCGGTCATCGCGGCGGTCGCGGGCGTGGCGGCGGGCGGCGGGTGCGAGCTGGCTCTCGCGTGCCACATGCGGGTCGCCGCGACGGACGCGAGCTTCAGCTTGCCCGAGACTCATCTCGGCGTGATTCCCGCTTATGGCGGCACGCAGCGACTAGCGCGCGTCGTCGGGCAGGGGCGCGCGCTGTCGGCGATGCTCGCGGGCGAAGAGATACGCGCGGACGAAGCCTTGCGGCTCGGGCTCGTCAACCGCGTCGTCGCGCGCGAAGAGGTCTTGAATGAAGCGGAGGCGCTCGCTCGCGCCATCGTCGAAGTGTCCGCGCCGCTCGCCGTGCGCGCCTGCCTCGAAGCCGTGACGCGCGGCTTGCATCTTCCGCTCGCGGAAGGGCTCGAACTGGAAGCACAGCTCTTCAGCCGCCTCTTCGCCACCGGAGACGTGCGCGAAGGAACCCGCGCCTTCTTGGAAAAACGCGCGCCCATCTTCCGTGGCGAGTGAAGCGCCGGAATAATCTCGCCAGCAAACGAGCTTTGCTGTAATATCTGAGTCACCGTTCAAAACGCATGGCGCGAAACTTCCGAGGCCCGCTCCTTTCGCCGCGAAGGTTTTTTCTCACTCCCTGACTGAAGAGGTGCTGTTAACATGCCAGACCTAAATTACGACAAAATATGTTTCGTGGTGATGCCGTTCGGCAAGAAGAAAGTCGGCGAGCAGGAGGTCGATTTCGACTTCATCTATCACAACGTTTTCAAGCCCGCCATCGAAGCGGTCGAGCTGCCGGCGGAAGAAAAGGGCGGCGGCAAACTAGAACCTCACCGCACCGATCAGGACACTTACTCGGCCAGCATCACGCAGGACATGTTCGAGTATCTTGAATACTCGCGCTTCGTGCTGGCCGACATCAGCGGGCTCAACGCAAACGTCTTCTACGAGCTAGGCGTTCGACACCGCGCGCACGAATCGGGCACGGCCATCTTTCGTCAGGAGACGGGCAATCCCCCGTTCGACATCAGCCAGATTAAGGCTTTCCCTTACGAGTACCAGCCGGAAGATAAAGTGGCCGAGTCGGTGGCGCTCATCAAGAATGTTCTGACCGAATCGCTCAAGTACAACCGTCTCGACAGCCCGCCGATGATAGCGCTCCGCGCGCAGCGAGACAGAGAGAAAGAGCCGCAGCACACAGACATCGAGCCGCTGCTGATGGAAGCCGAGCAGGCTCTCCGTTTCGAGAACTGGACGGAGGCCATCAAAAAGTACAGCGAGGCGCTACAGGCCAGCCCCGAGAACGAGATGGTGCTGCTCAAGCGCGGCATCGTCTACAGGGATCAGGGCCAGTGGGAGAAGGCCATCGCGGACTTCCGAAGGGTCACCGAACTGTCTCCCAAATATGCCGAAGCCTACCGCGAGCAGGGCATCGCCGAAAACAAGTGGTACAACAAGCTGAAGGGAGACGAGAAGGAGGGCAAGCCGACGGGCGAGGCGGCGCTGCGTAAGTCAGTGGAGCTGAACCCGGATGACTTCGACGCGCTCTCTTCGCTCGGCGGCGTCTTGAAGCGGCAAGGTTTCTACGGCGAAGCCGCCGCGCTCTACGAGCGCGCGACGGAAATCTCGAACGGGAACACGTACCCTCTGCTCAACATGCTCACGCTGCAAGCGCGGGCTACGGGGAAGCTCACGCTCAGCCCCAAGCATAAAAACATGCTCCTGCGCGCGCAGAAGTCTCTGCGCGCGCAGGTCTCGACCGACCCGCCCTACAACGCGCCTTGGAGCGTCTTCGATCTGGCGCAGACGCAGCTTTATCTCGGCAACAAGGACGAATTCCTTGAGCTGCTCGATCAGGCCGGGCTCGTCTACAAACACGTGTGGCAGCTTGAGACTTTCCGCGCCACGCTGGAACTGCTCGTCGAAGGCGGCGTCGAACTTCCCGGCCTCGCCGAAGGCATCGCCAAGCTCAAGGAGCTTGAAGGATAGGCCGGGCGGCTGCGACCTTGAAATGATGAGTGATGAATGAAAGGTGCGGATTCCGTCTTTTCATTCATCATTCATCACTCGGCATTCACCATTTGCTCTTCCTCACTTGTCACTGCCTTCTCTCTTTTCTATACTGACTTGCAGCGATTAACTCTCAAACGATTCGGAGCCGTCTGAAAAAGACCTTGCAGCCCGTAACACATCAAGGACGCTTGCACGCCGGAGGTTTTCGGTTCGCGCTCATTTCGAGCCGCTGGAACGATTTCCTGACGGCGCGATTGGTCGAGGGCGCTCTGGACGCGCTCGAACGCCTCGGCGCGGACGAAGGCGCGGTCGAGCATTTTCGCGTCCCCGGCTCGTTCGAGATACCTCTGCTGGCGCTGCGGCTGGCCGAGTCCGAGAAGTTCGACGCCGTCATCTGCGTCGGCACTATCATCCGCGGCGAGACTCCGCACTTCGAGTACATCGCGGGCGAAGTGACCAAGGGCATCGCGCACGCCGCGATGGAGACGGGCGTCCCCGTCCTCTACGGCATAGTCACCGCCGACACGCTCGAACAGGCGATAGACCGCGCCGGTGTCAAGGCCGGGAACAAGGGGTTCGAGGCCGCCATGTCGGCTGTCGAGCTGGTTAATCTTTACAAAGACATGAATGGTAAATCGTAAATGGTGAATAGAAAAAGCGAGCCCGTCCATTCACCATTTACGATTTACCATTTACCGTCTGGTCTCTGGGGTACGTATGGGTTTGCGTCGTAAGGCGCGCGAGTGCGCCTTGCAAATGCTCTTTGCTGCTGATATCTCGGGTGCGGTTCGTGCCGACGCGTTGGTGCGCGCCTACTGGGAAGAACTCGGCGAGCCCGAGATGGACGAGGCCGCGCGCGAGTTCGCGACCCGGCTCGCTCTGGGCGCGCTCGCGCACGTCGAAGAGCTGGACGAGCGCATCCGCTCCCGCGCCGAGCACTGGCGCATCTCGCGCATGGCGGTCGTTGACCGCAACGTCCTGCGGCTCGCCGTCTACGAATTCCTGCACGAGCCCACGCCCCGCACCGTCGCCATCAACGAGGCGCTCGAAATCGCCCGCCGCTTCTCGACCTACGAAGCCACGCAGTTCATCAACGGCATACTCGATGCCATCAAACGCGACCTCGACAAGGAGCGCCCGCAGGATGACGCCGTCCCGCACCCGGACGACGACGCCCCCCCGCCCGAAGACGGCAGCCCGCAGCCGGACGGCGAACAGACCGCCTCGGCGTAAAAGCCGACAGACGTAAAAGCCGTCAATCGTAAATCGTCAACGAAAAGCTGAGACTCGCGGGCCGCCAATCGGCCTGAAGCGAGAAAGCTTTGTCTATTTGCGGTTTACCATTTACGATTCAAGAGTCTATGGACGACCAACTGCTGCGCGAGTTTCTGGCCGAAGCCGAAGACCTCATCGAAGCACTCTACACAGACCTCGCGGCTCTGCGCGCGCGGCGTGGCGAGGGACGCGCGCGCCGCGAGCTGGTCGGTCGCATCTTCCGGCACGTACACACCATCAAGGGGGCCGCCGCCGCCGCCGGGCTTGAATCCGCCAGCCAGCTCGCACACGATTTCGAGACGCTGCTCGACGCCGTCCGGCTCGGGCGCGTGGCCGTCGAAGAGCCCGTGCTGGAAGCCTTCGAGGCGGCTCTGGGGGCCGTCTCTTCAAACTTGAGTGCGGCGGCGCGCGGCACACAGGCCGCACCTCCGCCGCGCGGGCTCATCGAGCGCCTCCAACATCTGGCCTCAGCCGGGGCGGAGTCGGCCCCTACAACGGGCGACACGCGCGCGGGCGCGCTCGACGCTCTGCCCGCCGAAATCGCGCGCACGCTCAGCGAGTACGAAGGGCAAAGGCTGCGCGAGGCCGTGGGAGAGGGCGCGCGACTGTTCGTCGTCGTCGTGGACTTCGATATTCTCACCTTCGACGAACAGTTTCGCGGGCTCAGCGACGTGCTCAACGAGCGCGGCGAGATTATCTCGACCATGCCCGGCGTGGGCGCAGCCGCCATGCCCGACCGCGTGAGCTTCCGCATCGTCTACGCGACCGACGAGGGGCGCGCACAGGCCGCCGAACGCGTCGCCCCCTTCGGCGCAACGCTCGCCGACGAAGAGACGAGCGCCGATGCGCAGGCCGCCGCACGCGAAGGAGCCGAAGCGGGGCGTCTGTCTTTCTTGGACGAAGCAAGCGTGGACGAAGCGACGCGCGCGTCCGCGTCTTCGTTGACGATGCTCGTGCGCGTGCCGCTCGACGAGTTGGACGAGCTGATTTCCGCGACTCACGAGCTGTTTACGGACACGGTCGCCGTCTTCGACCTCGCGCTCGCGGGCGACCTCAGCCGCGCCGAAAGAACCGAGCTGGAAATCCGCGCGCCGCGCGTGCGGCGTCGCTTCTTCGAGTTGGAGGAGCGGCTCATCGAGCTGCGCATGGTTCCCATGAGGGCGACTTTGGAGCGCGCCGCGCGTGCGGGCCAGACGGTGGCGCGCGCCGCAGGCAAGGAAGTTGATTTCGAGACTGAGGGCGGCGAGGTGCGGCTCGACAAATCGCTCGCCGAAGGAGTGACCGACCCGCTCCTGCATCTTCTGCGTAACGCCGTGAGCCACGGCATCGAGTCGCGCGAGGAGCGTGAATCGGCGGGCAAGCCAGCGCGAGGCCGCGTGCGGCTCGAAGCCACCGCAGAGGGCAGCCGCGTCTCTCTGCGCGTCTCGGACGACGGGCGCGGCATCGACGCCGAGATGGTCACGCGCGCGGCCATCGAGCGCGGCATCATCAGTCGCGAAGAAAGGCTCACCGAGCAGCAGGCGCTCAGGCTCATCTTCCGTCCGGGCTTCTCGACTGCCTCGGAGCTGTCAACCGTCTCGGGGCGCGGCGTCGGCCTCGACGTGGTCGAGCAGATGGTCGAGCGCGCAGGCGGAGAGCTTCGCGTCTGGAGCAGGCGCGGTCTGGGCACGACCTTCGAGATGCGCCTGCCGACGACGCTCGCGCTCGTCCCTTCGCTCGTCGTACGCTCGGCGGGACACCGCTACTGCGTGGACGCGCGCCACGTCGTCGAGGCCGGATACATCGCGGGCGCGGACGTGACGTTTGACGTTGGAGGGGGGCCGCCACGCGTGCGCTGGCGCGGCGAGTCGGTTCCGCTCGTCCGCCTTCGTGCGCTGCTCTCGCAGGAAGCCAAGGCGGCGACGGACGGCGCGGACGCCGGAGAGAGAATACCCGTCGTCATCTCGCGCATAGGCGTGCGCGAATCGGATGCCGAGGGAGGGCAGGCCGAGAAGCGCGCGGCGGTCGTCGTGGACGGCTGGGATGGGCACAGCGAAGTGCTCGTGCGCGGGCTCGGTCGCCACGGCACGCGCTGGCGCGGCGTGAGCGGTGCGACCGAACTCGGCGACGGCACGGTGGCGCTCATGCTCGACCTGCCCAGACTGTTGGAGGCAGAGCTTTAGACGCTGGGCGAGAAGGCCCGTCCCTTGTGTTCAAGGGTAATATTGAAACGAAGAAGAGCGCACGGACTTCAAACGAGTCCGTGCGCTCTTCTTTATTTACCCTTACGGTCGGGGCGTCTTTTTATCGGAAGACGATGCCGATGCCGACGCGGAAGTTGTGCTGCATCTCGCCGCCGAGGCGGGTCGGGTTGTAGT
>WUUC01108212.1_pt1 | contig 18439 bp, 16 predicted proteins | sample 6278441 | NCBI WGS metagenome assembly WUUC01 (sample SAMN13675441, study PRJNA597444) | soil metagenome | isolation source: soil | place: USA: Washington | collected 2017-10 | reverse complement strand
TGTCGTTGACGATGCGGACGCCAGGGCGGCTGGCTGCTGGGAGGGTTCGCGAGAAGACGACGACATCGAGCCCCGGCATGGCGCCATCGCCGCCACCCGCCGTCAACACCTCGTACGTCTTCCGCCCCATCACAGCCGTGTCGAACTCCTTGAACAGCGCATCGAAGTCGATCGCCGGGTCCATCACGATCCAGTCGTAATCGCCGTGCGGTCCGGCGATGAAGCCATCCAGGCTCACCGCCACCTGGTAGCGTAGTCGTCTGGTCATGAGCGCTCTGGTATGTGATCGGCCAAGTCGATCCTGACACCGACTACCGCAGCGGAAGTGAGCTCAACCTCACCCGCGCTCGATCGACGACAGGCTCGACGTCAGGATCGCCGCCGCCCCACAGTCCGATGATTCGACGGTACATGCGCGCCGCCTCCGCCGGCCGCCCGCGTGCAGCAGCCAGATCGCCAGCAAGCATCCACGCATGTCCCAGCCATGGCGGCCCGGACCCGCCCATCCTGCTGACAACGAACCGGAAGCTGCGATCGTTGAACGATGACTCCATCTCAGCCAGGCGACCCTCTGCACCGACCGTGTCTGCGACGGCGAGATGCCATCTGGCGAGCTCGAGACGTCCCGGTCCGACCTCGGGGAATACCAGCACACCTGGTCGTGGCGCGACGCTCGAATCGATCTGCACGAGCACGCGTCGCGCTGCGACAGTATCTCCCGCCGCGAGATGCTCGGCGATTTGCCGCGCCGGGGAGGGGCGCGAGGGACCTTCGCGGCGCACGAACCCCCGCAATGCTCGATTTTCGCGCTCGCGAGCTGAATCCACCGGCGGCGGCCGGTGTCGGCCCAACAGCGAGTTGAGGCTGGCGACGGTGAAGCGGTGCAGGCGAGTGGTGTCCCGTTCGGGATCATTGACGGCATCGTCGAGCACTCGTCGAGCATCGGCGCCGCGATCTGCCTTGACCAGAGCTTCCAGTCGAACCCAGAAGATCTCTCGCCGGCGCTCGGCCGTTCCCAGCGCCGCTGCACGCTCCAACTCGTTGGCCGCTGCAGCCGGATCGCCGAGGCGCAGCAGCGCGTTGCCGAGGTATTCGTGCGGCCGTGGGTCTTCCGGTGCGACGCTCGCCCATCGCTCCGCCAACGCGCGAGCCTCGGCCAGACTTGCGCGCCAGGTGGCGTGAGTCTCCCGAATGACCTCCTCGTACCCGCTGACACCGGGAACAGCATTGAGGCGCACGAGTCGCGGTACCGTGATCACGCTGTCGACCGCTCGGATAACTGGCGACACGTGCAGGCACTGTCCGGTGACGGCAGAGCAGCCGTCCCGAGTCTCGGCGAAGAGAATGGCGAACAGCGGTCGGTACGCCCGACCGTTGCTGGGATCCAGCGTGACTGCACGACGGAGAGCGCGCAGGGCGACTGACCAGCTGGATCTGAACATCAGCCGCGTCGAGTCCCCGCCGGGCGCGATCATCTCGTAATCGCGGAAGCTGCATTGTCCGAGGCTGGCTGCCGCGACGACGTCGTTCGAGTCCGCCTGCACTGCGGCGAGGTATGGATCGCAGCGTGGCGCGGGGTGCTGGAGCGCTCCAACGTCGACCGCGAAAAGAGCGGAGAGAGCGATTAGGCTCAGCAGGCAACGGTTCTCCATTCGTGCCTCCCGGTTCTTCGGATCGCCTGAGGATCCGAAGATTGGCGCGCGGGCCGGGGGCTCGCCAGCGTATCGTTCTTTCGAACACGAGCGGCATAGCCTACACTAGAGCACCGTGACGACGACCGCGAAGCCGGATTCGACGCTCGCCACGACCGGATCGGTCGTGCACCGGGCCGCTCAGTACGATCTCTTCGTCTGGCTCATGACGCTGGGCCGCGAGCGCCGCTTTCGCGAGCGTCTGCTCGCGCCCGTGCGGCTCGAGGCCGGCGAGTCGGTGCTGGACGTCGGCTGTGGAACGGGAGCCCTCGCGCTCGCCGCCAAGCGCCACGTTGGCTCGACCGGCTCCGTCTATGGCGTCGACGCGTCGCCGGAGATGATCGCGCGAGCGACGAAGAAAGCGGCCAAGGCTCGCGTCGAGGCGACATTCCAGACCGCGCTCGCCGAGTCGCTCCCCTTTCCGGACGGGCGATTCGACGTTGTGCTCAGCACAGTCGTGCTGCATCACCTGCCGAAGAAAGTGCGCGAGCAGAGCGTGCGCGAGATGCGCCGCGTGCTGAAGCCGCGAGGGCGCGTGCTGGTCGTCGACTTCGCCGGTGCGTCGGCAAAGGGAAAGGGCCCGCTCCTTCACTTTCATCGCCGCGGCCACGTCCAGCCGCGGGCGCTCGTCGATCTGGTCGGCGGCGCGGGACTCGAGGTCGTCGAGAGCGGCCCGGTAGGAATGTGGGCGCTGCATTATGTGCTCGCTGCCGTCAACGCCGAACGGGCTGGCGGACGACGTCCGTAAGACACGAAGGGAGGCAACGGTGTCCGACTATTCACGACGCGACTTTGCGCGCCTGCTCGCGCTGAGCGGATCGGCGGCCCTGTTCCCGTTCGCCACCAGCGCCGAGCTTCCGGTATTCTCGAAGCTCCCGCCGACGCCGCCGGAGCCCGATGAGAAGTTCTGGCAGGAGGTGCGCGCGCGCTTCCTGATGCCAAAGGATCTCGTCTTCCTCAACGCGGCCAATCTCTGCCCGACGTCCGTCGTCGTGCTCGAGGCGCTCGAGAAGAATACGCGCTTCCTCGACGCGAACCCATCCGCGGCGAGCCGAGCGAAGCTCAGCGAAGGGCGCGAGGAGACGCGCCGGCTGCTCGCGGGCGCGCTCAGGGTGACGCCGGAGGAGATCGTCATCACCAGAAACACGAGCGAAGCGAACAACATCGTCTCGAGCGGGCTGCAACTCAGGCCGGGTGACGAGGTCGTCGTCTTCGCCGACAACCATCCGAGCAACCTCAACGCCTGGCGCGAGAAAGCCAAGCGGTTCGGCTTCAGTGTCATCCAGGTCGCCCGCACCACTCCACACCCGGGACCTGAGGCGTACCTCGACGCGTTCTCGCGCGCGATGACGCCGCGCACACTCGTGCTCGCGATCACCCACGTCACCAACACGGCTGGCGACATGCTGCCCGTCCAGCAGCTCTGCGCGCTGGCGCGCGAGCGCGGGATCCTCACGCTCGTCGACGGCGCGCAGAGCTTTGGCGTCCTCGACGTCGACCTGGGTCAGATGCGACCGGACTTCTACTCCGCCTCGGCGCACAAGTGGCCGTGCGGGCCAAAGGAGACGGGCATCCTCTACGTCAATCGCGACGTGCACGACCGCATCATGCCGAGTGTCGTCAGCCTGTACCCTGGCGCCGTGGGCATCTCGCGCACGCTCGAGGCCTACGGCCAGCGCGACGAAGCGGCGCTGGCCACGCTCGGCGCCGCGGTGAAGTTCCAGAACGAGATCGGCCGCCGCGAGATCGAGGCGCGCGTGCGACAGCTGACGGCGCGGCTGGCGAGCGGCCTGTCCGGCATCGATGGCCTGACGGTCGTGACCGACCTCGACCCGACGCGGTCCGCGGCGATTCTCGTCTTCAAGCCGAGGACTGGGGATCCGCGCGCGCTATCGGCGTCGCTGTACGAGAAGGAGCGGGTGGCCGGCGCGGTGTCTGGTGGCGCCAGTCCGCTTGGCTTGCGCTTCTCGCCGCACTTCTACAACACGGCGGACGAGATCGACCGAGCCGTGTCGGCGGTCAGACGACAGCTCGCTGCGGCCTAGACGACTACCGGTTCGCGCCGCGGGTCGGCGCCTTGGCGCGGCTCCCGAAGTACACCACGTTCCGAGCGTCCGACCGCGCGGCGGCGATGTCGACTACACCGTCATTATTCAGGTCGGCGATCGCGAACCCGTAGACGGTGCCCGCGCTGTCGCCGAAGCTGACGGCACGAAAGTGTCGGCCGTCTCCCTCATTGAAGTACACCGTCGACGACGCGTCCACGTGGCCGACGACGGCGTCGATCTTCCCGTCGCCGTTCACGTCGGCCGTCGCCAGTGCGTATGGCGTCTTCGTGCGATCCCCGACCGGAGTCCCCGTCGAGAACGTCCTGTCTCGCTGGCCAAAGTAGATCGCGACGCCACGGCGCTCGTCGATGGCAACGATGTCGAGCAGGCCGTTGCCGTCGAGGTCCGCGGCTTCCGCCATGCGGATGTTCGCGTTCGATGGACCGAATGGGATCGTCCGTGACGACGTGAAGGTGCCGCTCGCGCCGAGATAGACCAGGCTCTGGCCGCCGTCGCGGTGCGGGACGGCGAGATCCAATGCGCCATCTCGATCAAAGTCGGCGGCGGTGATGGTCGTCGCAGGATAGCGAGAGAACGCGACACAGTCGGCGTCGAAGCGACCATCGCCCTTGTTGAAGCAGACATAGTTCGTGCTGCCGCTATCGCTGCGATTGGCAACGACGATGTCTGGATACCGATCCGCATTGAGATCGGCGACGGTCGCATTTCGCGTCTCCCACTCCGGCCGACCGTAGGTGGAGCCGACGCGAAAGCGTCCCGTGCCGTCGTTGAGGTACACCAGCTTCGGATCGGGAGCGTCGTTGCTGATGACGACGTCGAGGTCACCATCGTGGTCGACGTCCGCGAGTCGGCCGGAATACGATCGGTCCACCGCCGGGCCGAGGTCGTACGCGGTTGGAAACCGACCGGCGCCGTCTCCGAGCAGCACCCGATCGACCAGCGGCCAATGGCGGCCCTTCGCGAGGACGAGGTCCAGGTGACTATCCCCGTTCACGTCGCCGATGCTGACGTTGGCGGATGTCGCGGCTGCCGGCTCGAGGAAGAGGGTTTGGTCGAATCGGGGCAGCGTGTCGGCCGAGCTGGTCGGCGTCGCCGACAACGACTGGGTGGCCGGGTCGCGAGGCGGTGTGCAGCTCAGCTGGATGCCGACGAGCGCCAACGTTGCCACGCGAATGCGGCGCCTTCTATCCATGCGCATCGACCCACCTCCGGATGTACCAGACCGCATCCGACTGCGACACTCGTCAGGCAATACGCAACGGTCGTCGCGTCGGTGTCAGCGGAATGACCGGCAACCAGGACTCGTCGTCTTCTACCCATGACGAATCATCTCGACGCGTTCTTCTCGGACGAGCTGCCCGGTGCAGTCCGGGCCGCCTATCGCGAGCTGCGTGAGAAGTGCATTCCGCCCGGCGAAGCGCTCGAGCAGCTTCTCTTCGACCACCGGGAGTCGATGATCCTCCTGCCTCAGGAGCGAGCGCTTTTCTGGATCGCCCTGGCGGCGACCCAGGCACGGGCAGGCGAGTTCGATCTGCTCGTCCGCACGCGCGCCGAATCGGCGATGCAGGATAATCTCTGGGTGGCGATGTGGGTCGAGTCGGTCGACGACGAGGCGACGAGGAAGCTGCAGCTCGAGGCGGCGCGCGCGGCGCTCGACGAGCCGGCATCGGAGCCGATCTGTGAGAGAAACGTCCAGACCTTGATCCCATCAACCGCCGAAGGCCTCGCCGACTTCGACAAGGAGAGCGTGCAGTTCACGGCCCACTACGCGCAGCACGGCATCGACATCGCCAAGGACGATCCTTCGCGCGTCGTCGCGTATCTCCATCGCGAGCTCGACAGGCTGGGACCGCGCTACGAGACGACGCCGAAGGAAGAGCGCGACCTCATCACCGGGCGCGCGTCGCTCGTCTGGGTGCGCCAGCTTCTCCGACTCGGCGGCTGGAAGCTGTCGAAGGTGGTGGACGGCGAGCACACCTTCCCGGCCGTGGTGACGACCGACGACTCAGCATGGGTGCCGATCTTCTTCGCCGCGCTCGACTACGTCAAGCAGCAGGGCGAACGGAACAACATCCTCGCACCGCTCTTCGAGGAGATTCGCGCGAACAGGATCCCGCGGTCGAGCCAACCGGGCGGGCTGGTGTCGCTGCTCAAGTTCTCGTGGCGGATGCACGATCCAGTCTGGCCAGAGCAGCGGGAGCAGCTGCGCAGCGGTCGAGTCGCGGTCGACAGCCTGGAAAGCGCGATGGCCGATCTGTTCAGCGCACTGAGCGAGGCCGGAGCGGACGGTGAGGAGCTCAACGAGGAGACGATCTGCGAGATCGGTCCCGAGCCGCAGTTCGCCGCCGAGGCGACCGACAAGCAGCCGCCCGACGCGCGCACGGTCGCCGGTCGCGCGCTCGCGCTGCGGGCGTTGTTGGCGTACACGATCACCGACGTGCCGCGGGACGTGCTCGCGGTCCTCTCAGCGGGCTGGAAGAAGGAGGACCGCAAGCAGTACGAGGCGGACATGGCAAAGCGGTCGCGGGACTACGTCGCGCGTCTCAAGAGCGACGGGGTGTGGGAGCACATGGACGCGTCCGAGCGGGCGACGATCGAGACACCGTACACGGCGCTCGAGGGACCGCAGCTGATCGTGACCTCCTGGCGCTCCGAAGCCCTGACCTGTCTGCTCTGGGCGCTACGGCGCTTCGACACCTTGCCACCGTTCGACGAGAACGTCGACGGAATACACCTCCTCCATCGCGAACGGTTTGGTGACGGCCCGCGCGATTTCCTCGAGGCGGCGCGGCTGCGTGACGCGGTGCAGATCGAGCAGGCACGCACGCTCGCCGAGATGTGGAACTGGCGCGCACGCACCCGTCAGCTGCACGAGGACGACGCGCCCTTTCCCGAGATGCCGGAGCTCGGCGCCTTCTCGTGGAACGACGTTGCGCGGATCTCGGCCGAGCGTGCGCACGAGCAGGGGATGCTCGATCGCGTGATCGACGGAGACTTTCCGGCGTATGGGCGCGCATACCGGGACGTGAGCGTGGAGCAGTGGCAGACGCTCCAGTCGATCGCGCAGGAGCGCCACTTTGCGCTCAACTGGCTCTGCGGCTACGCGCCGAACAACGAGTGGCTCAAGACGCCGACAGGTACGTGAGCGGTTAGCGCTGGTTGAAGTCGAGGTTCACCGGCGCGCGAGGTCCGCAGGCTTTGTCGTTGCCGAGCGACGGCGCAGTCACCGGGACTGTCGTCGGCACGACGTCGAAGCTGAGGGCGCCGGCCCACACCGTTCCCGCTCCCGACAATAGCGTGCCGAAGTAGATCCCGTCCGCATCGGGTGCGACGTCGAGCACGATCTCGAAGCGCCGCCAGTCGCTCGTGTTTCTTGCGGCTCGACCTTGCGCATTGTCGAACGCGCGCGGGTGCCCACACGGTCCGTCGACACGCATCCAAAGCGACGCCCAGTCGCTCACGTCGCGGACGCGCACGTCGCCCGAGAATCGGACGCGCTTTCCTCTATAGGGCTCTGCCGAGATGATCTGCATCAGCGTCCCGAATCCGCTCGGCTTCCACGCGGTCGACCCCAGCCGCGCGGTCGGCTTGCCTGCTCGCTGCACTGCCGAGTCGAGCACCATCAGGTACTCGGCAGGATGACTGCCGGCGGCGAACCAGCCCGGGGGCCGAGCGCCAGGGTGACCGGAGTGGAACTGTTGCCCGGCGACGTCGGCAACTGGGAGCAGGGCAAGCAGCGCGATCGCGCCCAGGCGAGGGAGACGAAGTCGAGAGATCGCAGTCATCGGGCCTCCGCGAGGAGCATAGCTCCACGGTTTCTCAGGTTACGCGCTCATTCATTCGACTATACCGGCCGGCCGTGAAAGCGTTCCCGAGAAGGCGGATGCCAATACTGACATTGGCAGCTCCGAGACTGGTGGGTTGGCGGCGGGGGACCGCAGTGCCTGGGCTCACGGGGGAGAGCTGCGCGCCCGTTCTGACACGACCTTGACGGCGTAACGCTGTGCCTCCCCGATCCGCTCGACCTCGAGCGCCATGTCGTCCAGCGTCTGCTGCAGACGGTCGAGTCGCTCTTCGCCCAGCTGCCCGTCCGAGAGATCGCGCCGCCCTGTCCGTTCGGCAACGCGCCAAGCGATGAACGTCGCAACCAGCAACGTAACGTGCACCGCCGCGTGCATCGGCTCGCCGCTCAGGAGGGCGGCTACTGTACCGCCGGCGTTGACGAGGGCAAAGAGGGCCCCGATCACCCGCCAAACCTTCGACCGTCGAGTCATTGTGGGTTCCTCCCTGCAAGAATCAGCGTCATGAAGACGCTGTTCGGGTCGGCCCTGTAGTTGCCGAACGGCTCGCAGTCGACGAAGCCGTGGCCGGCGTACAGCGCGCGTGCCGGCGCGAAGTAGGCCCAGCTTCCCGTCTCGAGGCTCACACGCGCCATACCACGCGAGCGCGCGACGTCGATGATGTGACGCAGGATCGCCGCGCCGATGCCTTTGCGCCGCATCGACTCGGCGGTGTACATCGACTTCACTTCGCCATGGTCGTCGCTCAATTGCTTGAGCGCACCGACGCCCGCGAGCGAATCCCCCTCCCACGCACTCCAGAACGTCACGTCCGCCGACCGCAGTCCGGACAGATCGAGCGCGTGTGCGCTCCCGGGCGCCGTCTCGGCGCGTGCCCGATGCAAGTGCACGCGTAGAAGATCGATGACGCGCGGATCGTCCAGGCCGCCTTCGGTAATACGCATCTAGCTGTCGCGATCGGACGCGGGCGGCAACTCGGCGACCGGAGCGACACGTTCCGCGATCTCTTCCATCTGCCGGCGGCGCAGCCGTGCCCAGCTGGGCAGCCGTAGCGCGCCGACGCTGAACATCGTCAGCCCTATCGTCCCCATGAGTGCGAACGGAAACAGCGCAGTGACATCCCCGGCCGCACCACGTAACGCCGCGGCGACGAGCCCGGCCGAGCCAATGCCGAGCGACATCAGACCTCCGCTGATCCATCCGACCGCGTCGCCCTTGAAGGTGCGGAGACGAAGCCGGTGTCCCTTCGACGTGGGCTCGAGGAGAGCCTGAAGGTTCCCATTGGTCCACTGTCGAAACGACCCCTCAGACCGGATGTTGCCACGGGCGTCGAACGTCTCGCGCAGGTCGACGACGAGTCGCTCCCACTCTTCGTCGGAGAGCTTGCGGCCGAGGTCGACGGTCCGGCCGACGCCGATCGGAAGGCCGAGGAGCTTGCGCGATGTGGAGCGCCCGACCTTGTCGAGCGCGGTCGCCGCCTTCGCAACCAGCTGCGGGTCGATCCCCACTTCACTGCCGATCGCCTGCAGCTCGGCGAGCGTCATCCCCTCGCCGCGTTCGCCCGCAGCGAGCTGGCGCGATGGGGAATGCTGCGCTTCAGCCGCCTTCTCGAGGATGGCGGCGACCTCGGCCTCGTTGAACCGTCGCTCGGTCATGGTCATTCAAGATGCTGCCGTCATACCTCAATCGGTCAACCCCTCTCGGTCGCGGACGGTCATCATCGTCCCCTGCATGACCGCAACCACGACCTCACCAGCCGGCTGCACCGCGCGCAGCTCCCCGCTGCATACCGACAACGTTCGCCCGGCGCGCAACACTCGTCCGACGCCACGAAAATGCTCGCCCGTCGCCGGCGCCAACAGGTTGAGCTTGAACTCGACACTCAACACCGCGGCGCCGGGTGGCATGAGACTCAATGCTGCGTAGCCACAGGCGCTGTCGACGATCGCGGTGACCGCGCCGGCGTGGAGAAAGCCGTGCTGTTGCGTCAGCGCGGCGTCGAACGGTACGCCGATGACGACCTCGCCTGGCGCCACGCGCTCGAGACCCGCGCCGATCGTCGCCATGAATCGCTGTTTGGCAAAGCTGGCGCGAACTCGGCGCTCGAAGTCGGGGTCGCGCGGCTGGTGCTCCATCGCGCCCGGCTACTGCAGCTTGCCGTCGCGCACGATGACGTCCGTGCCCACACGGACCGTCGCATCGGGGAAGAAGAGCCAGCGCACGACACCGCCGCGCACGTTGCCGCCGAGCTCCGTGTTGTCGCCGAGGCTCATGCGTACGACGCCAGCGCCATATCCATAGTATGGAAGCGCCGACTCGCCTGGTGGGACGACGAGCCTCGGATTGAAGCCGAGGGCGAACTCGCGGAAGCGCGAGGCAGCCGGATCGCTCGTGACGAACGCCTTCGCGGCCTCGATCCCCACGCGGGCGCGAGCGGCGACCACGACTCCCTTCTCGATCTCGAGGCGAACGTCCTGCGCTGCCGTCGACCCGAACTGCGCCGAGGGCAGGACCATGATGCCGTTGACGCTCTCCTCGAGCGGCGCGACCCGAAGGACGCCGGCAGGGAGCTCGATGTGCCGGTCGATGCGAATGCGGCCGGCGCGGGCGCGGGCCTTGGAGCCATCGCCGTCCTGCCTGTTGAACGGGCGATCGCCGACGCGGAAGCGGATGTCCGTTCCGTGCGGTGTCGTGACTCTCACCTCCCCTGCGCGCAGCCGCGCGATCGCGCGGTCCATGCGCGTCCGGAGAGCACGGTAGTCGATGTCGAGCGCGTCGAGGTAGACGCGGTCGTACGCCGGAGTATGCGCGGCGAGCGTTCCGTCGGCGTTGCGGCCGCCTTCCACCCAGTGGAAGTGGAGCTCCCGTCCCGGACCGTTGTCGAGCCATCGCTCCAACGCTCGGCTCTGATCCGCCGGCGTCGCGACCCGCGTCGGCAGCCAGACGTAGATGTCCGTGCGAGCGAGTCGGGCGTCGAAGTCGGGTGCCGGTCCGTAGGGGAGCGCGTCGACGACAGCGCCACGAGCCTGAAGGAGTGAGCGCACCGCCGGAGCGAGTGGAGCCATCGTGGCCGGATCGACACGAAGGAGGACGCGTTCGCCCCGGCTGACCTGCAGCGCAGAGACGATTCGCCTCGCCATTGCATCGTAAGGCAACGGTTGCGCGGCCACTTGCGACGCGATCAGGAGAGCGAGACCGAGTTGGTATAGCCAGCGCGTAGTCATCGGCACGAGTCCCCGTTAGCGACCCTTCTTGGCTTCACCTTTCAGAATACGCACGATCGCAGCAATCGTGTTCCAGTTCCGCGTCGTCGCCTTGCCACCGAACAGCTTGTCGACCTGGCCAAGATAGCCGATCGTCTTCATGTCGCGGCGGTACATCCCGAAGATGAAGCGGTCTCTCGACCCGACGAGGCGCACCAGCCACTCACCATCCGGCGGCAGCGTGACGGGGAGGGAAGCCTTGATGCGGCCTGTCTTCGACAGGATGCTCACGAATCGAACGACGCCAGGAAGTGACGACTCGGCGTCGAAGGGATTTTCCGTCTCCAGGTGAATGAGATCCCGCCCGTCGCAGAGCATGACCTCCGCCTCGAACGGCAGCTTGCGAAGCAGCGCGGCGCGAAACCTTGCCTGCGATCCGGGCTTGCGGACGACGAACGTGCCGGCAGCACCGACGTTCACGACGTCATAGTCGCTCAGCTCTTTCGCCAGGACGCTTGGGCGAAAGGTCCGGTGGCCGCCGACGTTGACACCACGAAGGAAGACGACGAGAGCCATGCGCGATCGCACCCGGCGTGCGGATCAACTCCCGGTCGGGACGATTGCGGCCGTTTCAACCATCAGGATGACCGCGCGCTCGGGTGCCCGCGTGCGATGCCGAACGCCTTTCGGCACCACGAAGCCCTCACGCGGCCCGAGCGTCACGACGCGACCCGGTGTGACCCCGTCCGCGCGCGGCTCGAGATCGATCAGGAACGAGCCTTCGAGTACAAAGAAGAACTCGTCGTCCTCGCGGTGCTCGTGCCAGTGATACTCCCCCTGCATCACGCCCAGACGAACCACGGATTCGTTGACCCGCGCCAGCGTCTGATTGTACCACGTGTCTCGGACGGCGGCGACTAGCGGGTCGAGCGCGATCGTCTCGAGCGGAGGGAAGAGAACGTTGAGGTGCGTCGCGTAGGGGAACGCGGACGGGGATGCGGGCTCGGACATGTCTCCTGTAGTTGAAAGGAGTATAAGCAACCCGATCAGCGGCCGCGCGCACCATGGGGATGACCGCGGCTCACGAATACCATGAATGGGCGAGTGCCATCCAGACGTCAGCGCCTATTCCGCGGACGCCGCTCCGGCAGCGGTGGGACTACCTAGTCTGCGCGCAGCGCGACGTTCGGGTCGACCCGCGCCGCACGCCGCGCGGGGATCCAGCTTGCGACAACCGCCACGACGATGAGCGTCGCGCTCACGAGCGCAAACGTCGCCGGATCGCTGGGGGAGACATTGAAGAGCAACGGCTCGACCCAGTGCCGCGCCCACAGCGCGGCCGTGCCGCCCACGACGATACCGAGCATCGTCATTCGGAGGCCGTCGGTGACGAAGAGCGTCGCGACGTTCACCGTACGCGCGCCGAGCGCGATCCGCACGCCGATCTCGCGCGTGCGTTGCGTGACGTCGTAGGCGATCACGCTATACAGCCCGATCGCCGCGAGCGCGAGCGCGAGACCTCCAAAGGCCACGAACAGCGACGCGCCAAGCTTCCATGAACGCCGTTGGCCGCCGACGATCTCCTCGAGCGGCGTGATCGTGACGTACGACGCGCCGGGCATCAGCCGCTGCAGCGTTCGGCGCACCGTCTCCTTCACGACGACGGCGTCGCCGCCCGCACGGACGAAGAGTCCGCCGTGGGTTGGACTGAACTGAGCGGCGGGAAGATAGTAGTAGTACCCTGGCTCGTCGCCGAGACGCTGCGACTTGATGTTCTCCGCGACCCCGACGACGGACGTGCATGGTACCGTGCTGGCGTCGAACGTGTCGCGTCCGCCGCCTGTGCCGACCTTCATGCATTGACCGATCGGATCCTTCCCCGGCCAGAGCGCCTTGCCCATCGCCTCGCTGACGACGGCCACCCGCGGAGCGTTCGCCGCATCCTCCTCCCGGATGCCGCGGCCGCGAATGACGCGCGTGCCCATCGTCGCGAAGTAGTCCGGTGAGACGGCGTTGAGGTCGAATGAGCCGAGCCTGGAAACGGTGTCGATCCCGTCGACGTGGAGGCTACGGCTTCGCGTGCTGTAGAACGGCACCGCGTTCTGGAGGGTGGCGCCCTGGACACCGGGGATGGCTTTCGCGGCCGCGAGCAATCGCTGTCGCAGCGCCATCATCTCGGCGCTCTCGAGTTGCAGACCGCGCAGCTGAAGGTCGACGAGCAGCACGCGATCGGGGTCGTAACCAAGGCGGACGGCGAGAACGTTGGCGAAGCTGCGCACGAACAGCCCTGCGCCGACGAGAAGCACGACCGATAACGCTGCCTGGAGCACCAGCAGTGCGACGCGTGCGCGAGAGCGGGTGGACGTTCCGGCGCGCGTCCCCGACTTGAGATCGGCCGCGAGATCGACGCGGCTCGCCTGAAGCAGCGGGGCGAGACTGGTCAACAGCCCCACCACGAGCGCGGCTCCGAACGCGAAGGCGATCGTGCGAGGGTCTTGCAGCGCTGACGCCGCTTCGCTGTCGCCGAGCAGGCCTGTGCGCAGCACGGTGCCGCCAGCGTGCGCGACGACGAGTCCCATGACGCCGCCAAGGAGCGCAAGGACGATGCTCTCGGCCAGAAGCTGAGAAGTCAGTCGCATACGGCTCACACCGAGCGCGAGGCGCATCGCGATCTCACGACGCCTGACCAATGCGCGTGCGAGAAGCAGGCTGGCGACGTTGGCGCAGGCGATCAGGAGAACGATCGTCGACACGCCCCCGACCCAGGTCGCGACCCGGGCCACGGCCGATGCATTCGGGCCGCGCTCGACGAGGATCGGCCCCGCGATCGCGCGCGCACGGATTGACGTCGCTGCTGGCATCGTCGGCTGCTCGATGCGCTGGTTGTCGAGACTGCGGGTGAAGGCGATGGTGAGGTCCGCGCTCGCCTGATCGACGGTGACGGACGGCTTGCGGCGAGCCATGACCTCGTGCCACGACCAGCCATAGGTCGTCCACCAGCTTCGCGATCCCTCGAAGCCGGTGCCGGCGGCGTAGCTCGTGATCGGGATGAACGCCACCGGCGGCAGGTCGTCCCAGAGCCCGACGAATCCGCGTGGTGCGACGCCGATCACGGTGTACACGGTGGGGCCGATCTGCAGCGTCGACCCGACGGCGTCTGTTCGTCCTGCGTAGTGCGTCTGCCACATCGCATGGCTCAGCACGACTACCGGGCTTCCGGTCGGCGGCCGGTCCTCGTCGGGGCCAAAGTAGCGGCCGAGCACCGGCCGACCGTCGAAAAAAGCGAAGAAGCTCGCGCTGACGGCACCAACGCGCATCTCGCGTGCAGCCTCACCGACGCCGATCGCCATCTTGCGGCGAGTGAACGCGGCGACGTGGTCGAAGGAGCTCGTGCTCGCGGCGAGATCGAGGAAGCGAGCGTAGTGCGTCGTCGGGGTCGTTCGCTCCTTGCCGCGGTACGTCTGGGTGAAGTAGACCCTGTGCACACGCTCGGGTTCGCGCAGCCCTGGCGGCGTCCGAAAGAGCAGGCGGTCGACGATGCCGAACATCGTCGCGTTCGCGCCGATGCCGAGGGCGAGCGTCGTCACGATGGCAAGCGCGAAACCGGGCTTCCTGCGCACTCCGCGCATCGCGTAGGCGATGTCCTGCTTCAGGCTGGCGAGGATCATGGCCCTTCGACAGCGACCGGAACGCGAAGGTTGGAGAAGGTCCTGGGTCCAGGACCAGGACCCTACGGTTTCACTTGGGCAGCCAGTTCGACCAGTGCGTGTTCGGCTGCTCGGTCGGCTTGTAGAGCGATGGATCTCCGACGGCGATGACGTTGGCCAGCATCTGGAACGTCTCCGACTGGCTCGGCTTCTCGTCCCCGCTCAGATCGACGTGGCGCCATTCGTCGACCACGAGCAGCTCCGGCGGCAAGCCGCGCGGGAAGAATCGCGCGACCTCGTCATGTGTGGCCAACAGCTCGTCACGATGCTGCTCGACGAGTGCGACCGCGATCCAGAACCCGGGGTCGGTGTGGAGATGCGGCTGCTCCTGAACGGTCAGACTCGACAGCGGAACCGAGCGGCCGCGCACCGAGATGGACCGCACCGTCGCCGTCTGGTCGGCCGCGTAATCGATCTCGATCTCGCCCGGCGACATGAACTTGTGATCCTCGGTGACGCCGGCCGCCATCGCGGCTTGCCTTGCGCGCAGCGCGTCCGCTGCCAGCTCGTCACCTCTCGCTCGCAGCATCTCCCTCATCTCGCCCGTGACCTTGAACGCACTGAACAGGGCGCGGATGAACCCCTGGCGCTGCGTCTGCTCGAGTCGCTCGCTCAGTCGCCGAACTTCCGGGTCGTCCTGGAACGCCTTCACACCGAGCCCGGAGGTACGCGTGAACTGTACGCCCTCTCCAATCGGCTCGACGACTGTTCCGAGAGCCTGACCCATCCAGGCGATGGAGTTGAACACGAGCGCCCACTCGGCGTCCCCCCGGTAGACGGTGAGGCGTGACGAGATGTAGTCGACGTTCATGTTGTCGAACGTCGGGAAGTCACCGCGAGCGGCCGCCTCGTCGAGGGCGTCGAGTATCACAGGTGCGGCAATGAATTGCATTGGTCGGTGCAGGCGCGCGGAGGCGGTTCCTAGTTATAAGTGCCGGCGCACTTCGATGCGATTACCGAAGCTGCCTGCGTAGTCATTCCAGCGTCCTCGTGTAAGGTTAGGCGCGCGTGGCGTGCGTCGCCCTGACGTAGACTCTGGCGCGGCGCCTTCAGTAACCGCGGACGAGCGGTCGGGGCGCGATACCAGCCGCTCGGCGGGCCTCGGCCGGGGATGACCTCCTCGAGACGCTATTGCCAGTTTGGCAATAGCATCACCGCTCACGCTCCAGTCGTCGCGCGGGCCTTGGTCAATCCGCGCGCAGTGCTTCGGTCGGGTCGATTCGCGACGCCCGGCGCGCGGGCACATACGTCGCCACCAGGGCAATGCCGGCGACGAGGAGCAGGATGACAGCGAACGTCGCCGGATCGCCCGGACTCACGCCGTACAGCATGCTCCTCAGGACCTGGGTCGATGCTGCTGCAGCCGCGGCGCCACCGACGACGCCGACCGATGCGAGTCGAAGTCCGCCACGGACGACGAGGGCCGCGACCGCGCCCGGCGCAGCGCCGAGCGCGACACGCACGCCGATCTCGCGCGTCCGCTGGCTGACTCCGTAGGCGACGACGCCGTAGAGGCCAACTGCCGCGAGCACCACCGCGACGACTGCGAACGCGGTCAGCAGCGCCATGGCAAAGCGAGTCGGTGCCAGGCCGTCGCGCAGATACGTATCGCCAGAGAGCACGAAAGGCACGTAGATGCGTGGGTCGACGGAGTCGATGGCGTGCTTGATCGCCGGTGCCGCGACGTCGCCCGACATCGCGCTGCGCACGACGAACGTGATGCTCTCCAGCCGGGGCGGAGTCAGACTGTAGAGCTGATTTGCCGCCCAGTCTCCCCGCAGCTGCGGCATACGGGTGTCGTCGACGATGCCGACGACAGTCGACCACGGCTCGACGCGACCATCGCGATGTGGGTCCGGCGCGGAGCGAATGCGTGACCCGATCGCGTTCCCGCCGGGCCACAGCCGGCGTGCGAGTTCCCGGTTCACTACGATTTCTTTTGACATGCCGGGCTCGTCTCCGTTCCATGCCGGCGGGACGGGCGACGGATCGGGCAGGCGGCCGGCGACGAGGGCAATCTTCGCGACTCGAAAGTAGTTCGGCGTGACGAAGACCCTGACGAGCTGTGACACGCGGTTCGTGCGCCCGTCGCCACCCGTTTCCGCGTCGACGCCGCCGAAGTCGATCGACCCGTTGCCGGGCATGCTCCCGATCGCGACACCCGTGACCCCGGGAAGCGCACGGAGACGCTCGATGATCGCGTCGCGGATTGCGGGCAGCCGGTCGCGATCTTGCGGGCCTGTCACCACACCCGCGTACACGAGTCCTCGCGGCTCGTAGCCGAGTGGCATCCGTTGGAGCGCGTCAAAGGACCGGACGAGGAGCCCCGATCCGACGAGCAGGACGACCGATGCCGCGATCTCGAGCACGATGAGCGTCGAGCGCACGCGGCGCGACGTCACGCCGGCCGAACCGCCGCGCGTCTCGCGACGCAACACGTCGCCGACCGTCCGCGTCCCGGCGACGAGCGCCGGTGCGCAGCCAAAGAGAATCCCGGTGACCACCGAGACGCCGAAGGTCCAGAGCAGGACCGCCGGCGCGATCCGAACGTCGGCGAGGTGATCGAGCGCCGGCGGCCGCAGGGCGACGATGATCCGTAACGCGAGCCACGCGACCGCGACGCCGAGCAGCCCGCCGCCGAGCGCCAGCCAGACGCTCTCGGTCAGCACCTGCCGCGCCAGGCGCCGTCGGCCGGCGCCAAGGGCGGCGCGCACGGCGAACTCGCGCTGCCGCGTCCACGCGCGGGCGAGGAGAAGGTTGGCGACGTTGGCGCAGGCGATGAGCAGCAGCGCGCCAACCGCCACGAACAGCACCTGGACCGCGCGCGTCTCCCGCGCGCCGACGAAGTCCTGCGCCCGCATCGCGCGGACGCGCTCCTGGCCGCGCACCGAGTCGGGCAGACTGGCGGCGATCGCCTGGAGCTCCGCCGATGCCGCCGCGGCTGGCACACCGGGCCGGAGCGTCGCGAAGATTCGAGGCGAAGTGCGACCCGGCGAGCTCTCGCCGGCGCGATCGAGCATAGCTGGCAGCCAGATGTGCGGCGCCGGGTTTCGGGACAGCGGGATCGCGAAGCCGCGCGGCGTCACGCCGACGATCGTCAGTGGTCGGCCCTCGTACGGCACAACCCGACCGAGGACGTCGGAGCGGCCGCCGTATGTGCGCTGCCAGAGGGCATGACTGATCATCGCCACAGTCGCGGCGCCGCGCTCGTCGTCCGGTGTAAAGTTGCGTCCGAGGATCGGCCGAAGCCCAAGCGTGGTCAGAAAGTTGGCGGTGATCCCCGCGGCCGGGATCGTGTCGACGGTGCCGTCGGGCCGCACCGAGAACATGTACTCGGTCACGCCGGCGATCGACTCGACCGTGCGCGTGCGCGTCTGCCACGCTTTGACGAGCTCTGTGCCGACGGACATGGGGAAGGGAAGGTCGCCCTCCTCCATCGGCATCACGATGCGGTCGCCATTCGGGTAGGGGAGCGGCGCGAGCAGCAGTCGGTGGACGACGCTGAAGATTGCCGTGTTCGCACCGATGCCCAGCGCGAGCGTGAGCACCGCGATCGCCGTGAGCGTCGGCGCCTTCGCGACCTGGCGGATCGCGTAGCGGAGGTCCTGCCCCCACTCGTCTACTAGCTGCGCGAGCCGGAGCCGCCGCACGCTGTGCGTCGCGCGGCGGGCGGCGTACTCACGGAAGTCCCTCGTATCGCCGAAGCGACGCAGCGCCTCCGCCTCTGCGGCCGCCTCGCTCAGCCCAAGCGAGCGCAGCTCGTCGATGCGCATGGCGAGATGCGTCTGCATCTCCTCGTCGAGATCCTCGAGCATGCGAGCGCGGCTCGTCGGCAGTCTGAACAGCCGACGTACGCTCGGCGGCAGCCTGGACGTAAAGCGAGTCATGACGGTCAGGCCGTCTCGAGCACGCCGGATACAGCGCCGACGTAGCGCTTCCAGGTCGCCGTCTCCGCGCGCAGCCGCTGTC
>WUUC01135405.1_pt1 | contig 18441 bp, 16 predicted proteins | sample 6278441 | NCBI WGS metagenome assembly WUUC01 (sample SAMN13675441, study PRJNA597444) | soil metagenome | isolation source: soil | place: USA: Washington | collected 2017-10 | reverse complement strand
CGCTTTTGCCGACGCCGCTGGAGCCGCGGAGCATGACGCCGATGCCGCGGATATCGAGGGTGGTGGCGTGTTCGGTGACGGAAGGCGCGAACTCGTTATCGATGCACAGTGTGGCCAGGTTGATGAAATTCATTGTGATCAGCGTGGTGCGGAACACGGGGAGATTACGCTCTTTGGCGACGGTCAGCATCGCGGGCGTGGGGTGGAAGTTTCGCGTGAGGACAAGACAGGGAATCTGCCGGTCGACCATCTCGTTAAGAATCGCGATCTGCCGGGGCTGATCGAGCGTCTTCAGGTAGGTCATCTCTGCGGCGCCCAGAACTTGAATGCGTTTGTTGGCGAAATATTTGAAAAAACCCGTGAGAGCGAGGGCGGGGCGGTTGATGGAGCCCTCGCGGACCATGCGGTGCAGGCCGGTCTCGCCGAGGACGAGTTCCATCTTGAGACGCTCGCGATAGGTCTCGAAGAAGTGGGCGACGGTGATGCCTTGGATGGCTTTGGGCATGGGGATGTGGGGGAAGTAGTGAGTAGCGGGTAGCGAGTAGACGGTAGAGCGGGAGGCGGTCGGAGTATCGTTGGTAAAAGGAGGTGACTGCTGCGCGGTGTGCAGGGCTTGAAGGCTGGTGGTTTGGATGCTCACTACTCACTACCGACTACTCGCTACTTCTCCCTCACAAGTTGAAGTCTTTGCCGAGGTAGAATTCGCGGGCTTGGGGGTCGTCGATGAGGAAACTGGCCGGGCCGTTGGTGAGGACTTTGCCTTTGTGGATGATGTAGCCGCGGTCGACGATCTTGAGCGTTTCGCGGACTTGATGATCGGTGATGAGAATTCCGATACCGCGCTGCTTCAGCGCGAGAATCATCTTCTGGACATCGGCGACGGAGATCGGGTCAACGCCGGCGAAAGGTTCGTCCATGAGGAGAAACTTCGGCTGCGTGACGAGGGCGCGAGCGATTTCGAGGCGACGACGTTCGCCGCCGGAGAGCGTGAACGCTTTTTGTTTCGCGACGTGCGTGAGGTGCAGTTCTTCGAGGTGCTGGTGGACGCGGGCGGGGCGCTCTTTTTTGGCGAGCCCGATAGTTTCGACGATCGCGAGGATGTTTTCCTCCACGGTGAGTTTGCGGAAGATCGAGGCTTCTTGCGGGAGGTAGCCGACGCCGAGGCGGGCGCGTTCGTGCATGCGGAGGGCGGTGGCATCGCGGCCGCCGATGAAAACCTTGCCGGCGGTTGCAGGGACGAGGCCGACGATCATGTAGAACGATGTGGTTTTGCCGGCGCCGTTGGGACCGAGGAGGCCGACGATTTCGCCGGCACGCACGGTGATGTCGACGCCGTTGACGACGTTGCGCTGGCCGTAGGTTTTGACGAGGCCCTCGGTCGCGATCTGCGGAGTGGCGGGAGCAAAATCGGTGGGCGGAGGCGAAGACGCGGTCATGGTTTGGCGTCGCCGGATTGGGGAGTCGGCGCGTTTTTGTCGAAGCCGAGGTCTTTGATGGGCGGGAAGGTGATCTTAACGTTGTCACCTTGGACCCGGCGCTCGTTTTTGAGAAGGATCAGCGGCTCGCCGGTGGCAACGGAGCCGGTGCCGCGATCGATGACAATAGGTTGTCCGCTCAGGATGATCTTGGTTTCGCGCGGTAGGACTTCGGCGCGTTCGCAATTCGCTTCGCGGTCGCCTTGGACAATGCGGACTTTGCCGGTGGCGATGATCTGCTTGAATTTCTCTACGTCGCGGGCGGTCGCGTTTTTCACGGCCGGAGTTTCATTTCTGCCGACAGCGGTGGCTTCGATGCGATCGCAGGTAATGCGCAGATTGGTGCCGGTGACGACAACGTCGCCATTGAAAATGGCGTAAGTTTCGGTGCCGGCCTCGTTGCTCCAAATTTCGCCCTTGGCGGCGGTGATCACGGTTTCTTCGATGGCAGCAGACGTGGGTGTCGGCGAGGATTGCGCGCGAAGGAGCGGGGCGAAAGCGAGCAGCGCGAAGAGCGGCAGGAATCGGTTCATTTAATCGAGGATGTTTTGGAGCTGGGCGCGGAAGACGACACGCACGTTTTTATTCATGGTGAGACGTTGGTCGTGGTGACTTTTGCTATCGAAGCTCCAATTCTCTCCCGTGGCTTCGAGGCCTTCGCCGATGAGCCGCACGCTTTGGTGGCCGGAGAGGACGAAGTGATTTTTGTCTTTGATGAAGAGGGTCGCGGATGGAGCGAGCAGGAGTTTGTCGGTCTTGGTCGTGCCATCGCCGAGGAATTGGGCGAAGTTGAGTTCGAGAATGTCGATCTGGGTGTTGCTGATGTAGCGCGCTTCGCCGCCGCGAAGAAGCGCGACGCGGTGGCCGGCATCATTGAAGGAGGGGAGGCGGAAGTTTTTAACCGGCGCGTTGGCGATGATCGAGGATTGCGCGCGAGAAAGCGCGGGCAGCAGGGAGGATGTTGCGAGGAGTGCGTACGAGGCGAGTGAGCAGAAGGACGCGCGGGTCATGGGACGAAGGTGAGACCGCGAGCAGTTAAGATATGTTCGCAGACCTCGCGAACGGCGCCGTAGCCGGCGTCGCGTGTCGTCACGTAATCGGCGGCGGCGAGGGCGGCGGGCATGCCGCCGGGAACGGTGACGCCGATGCCCGCCCAACGCAGGGCGGCGGCGTCGATGTCGTCGTCACCCATGTAGGCGCAGTGTTGAGCCGGGATGCCGAGTTGGGCGGCGAGTTCTTGTAGCGCGATGTGTTTGTCGGTGCGGCCCTGAATGAGGTGAGGAATTTTCAGTTCGCCGGCGCGGACGGTGGTTGCGCCGGAGAGACGGCCGGAGATCCAGGCGGTGACGATGCCGGACTTGGCGCAGCGGGTGAGGCCCATGCCGTCGAGGACGTTGAAGATTTTGGTCTCGGAGCCGTCCGAGCAGATGTGGAGCGTGCCATCGGTGAGAATCCCATCGACGTCCATCGCGAAGAGGCGGATTGCGGCCCACCGCGCGGCGGGGATTGCGCGGATTTTCGATTGGGCGGACGCTCGGGGGCGGGCGGCGCGGCGGGGGGCGGTGGGTTCTTTGGACACTGAGAAAGGAGATAAGCGTGTGGGCTGTTTACAGGGGCTTCGTGCGACGCGCGCCGCGTTGCCGAACCGGGTTCGGCGGGCCGCCGAACTCCACACGCGAGCCGCGTGTGCTCCCCGGACCCGTTTGAGCTGTTGAGTTATTGATCATAGCGGTAGGTCGCTGGAATCGGTGAAAGATTTGTCGCATTGGGGTGCAACGCTCAGCCCATCCACGTGGCGATGAGGTCGATGATGGAGTCTTTGGTCGGGCGGTAGACGTGTTCGAGCTCAGGGGCAAAAGGAACGGGGATGTCGAGCGAGGCGATTCGGAGAGGGGGGGCTTCGAGGTCGTAGAAATGTTCCTCGGTGAGACGGGCGACAAGTTCTGCGCCGAAGCCGTGGGTGCGGCGACCTTCATGGATGACGATCAGGCGGTGGGTAGCGGCGAGCGAGGCGCCGATCGCATCGAGTTGAAGCGGAGCGAGGGCGCGGAGATCGAAGAGGTCGAAGGTGCGTTCGTACTCGGCGGTGAGGTAGTGGGCGGCATCGAGCGCGAGGTGGACCATTTCGCCGTAGGTGACGACGGTCGCGAAGTTGCCGGAGCGAAGTTGCTGGGGTTGCCAGATCTCGCGGTAGTTGGGATCCCACAACACGTCGAACTTACCGCGGCGGTAGAGACCCTTGTGTTCGAAGAGGAGCACGGGGTTGTTGTCCTCATAGGCGGCAAGGAGCGCGTTGAAAGCGTCTTGCGGTGTGCTGGGGTAGAGCGCCTTAAGGCCGGGCATCGCGAGTAAGAACGAGTCGAGTTCCTGCGAGTGAAAGGAGCCGAAGGTCAGGCCGCCGCCGGTGGGCAGACGCAGGACGAGCGGTACGGCGGCGCCGGAGCGGAAGTGGTAAGTGGCGGCGTTTTGGGTGATCTGGGTAACGGCCTCGGTGGAGAAGTCGGCAAATTGAAACTCTTCGATCGGGCGGTGGCCGTTGAGGGCGAGTCCGATGGCGTAACCGGTGCAGGCGCTCTCGGCTAGCGGCGTATTGAAAACGCGGGCACGACCGAAGTCTTTGAGGAGGCCATCGGTGACCTTGAAGGCGCCGCCGTAGGTGCCGATGTCCTGGCCCATGACGATAGATTCGGGGCGTTCGGAGAGGATCTTGCGATGCGCGAGACCGATGGCCTGAGCCATGGTTACGTGCTGGGGTTTTGCGGGCTCCGGTTTCCACGGAAAAGGAGCGGAAGCGGGCGCGAAGAGATCGGACACCATGCCGGCGGGGTCGGGACGGGGGACGGCGATGGAAACTTTAATGCAGGCTTCGATGAAGGCATCGAGTTCGGCGTCCAGGGCGTCGAGCTGAGCGATGTGGCCGGAGGCGGCGAGGCGGGCGCGAAGTTTGGGAAGCGGATCGCGAGTGAAAAATCCATCGCTCTCACCGGGGAGCAGGTAGTCGCCGGTGTCGTAGGCGGCGTGGCCGCGGAGGCGGAGGGTGTGCGCCTCGATGAGCATGGGCCGGCCGGTGGCGCGGACCTTGTCGATGGCGGAGGCGAGGGCTTTGGCAGAGGCTTCGGTATCCGTGGCGTCGATGCTGAAGCCCTCGATGCCGTAGCCGGCGGCGCGTTTCCACAGTTCGGTGCCGGCGGTGAATTGTTCGCTGACCGGCGTCGAGTAGGCGTACTTGTTGTTCTCGATGACGAACAGAACGGGGAGCGAGAGGAGCGAAGCGAGGTTGAGGGATTCGTGGATGTCGCCGGTGCTGGAGCCGCCGTCGCCAAAGAAGGTGAAGCCAACGGCGGGCTTGCCGAGACGGCGTTGGGAATCGGTGGAGCCGAGGACGTTGGAGAGCATCGCGCCGAGGTGGCTGATCATCGGCAGCGAACGGTTTTTAGGATCGCCGTGGTGGATGTTGCCCTCGCGCGCTTTGGTGGGGCTGTGAGCGTTGGCGAAGTACTGGTTGAGATGACCGCAGAGATGATCGCTCCAGATGAGGTGCCCGCCCAGGCCGCGGTGAGTGAAGGAGACGACGTCGATCGATTTATCGGCGAGAAGTGCGAGCGGAACGATGAGGCCCTCGTTGCCTTGGCCGCCTGTAACGGTGCCTTTGATCAAACCCTGACGGAAAAGATCGAGGATGCGGTTGTCGGCGGTGCGGGCGAGGTGCATCCACGCGTAGATGCGCAGGAGGGCGGCATCGGTGTTTTGGGTGAGCTCAGCGGAACGCAGATCGCGTTGGGCGAGGCAGGCGGGAAGAGTGGGAAATGCCATGTCCAAAGTGCGACGGTGAGGGTCGAGAACGGACCGGGCAAGCGATAGATTTGGCCCGCGCCGTGCGGCGCGGGAAATCACAAACGCCAAAGGATCAAACGCCAAAGACGGAGGCGAGAGGTTCAACTCTCAGTGAGAGATGGCCGATGAGATAGAGCCCCGGATCAACGCGAAGGAACGAGAATGCCGAGGGGCAGGAGGCAAGGCGCGAGAGCGGGAGAGACGAGGTCCGGGCAGGTGGCGCGAGCGGCGGCGCTCAATAGCGGTCCATCACGTGGTAGATGACCCAATAGAGGCTGATGTTGAGAATCGTGAAATAGGACAGAACGAATACGGCGATGACGGAATTATGCGGGAAGAAAAACCAAGCGGCTGCTCCGAGGCCGTTGCCCAGGATCGCGGCGACGAGGAAGTCGCGGTTTCGTGCGCGACCGCGCGGGCGGGCAGACTTTGTCGTGTAATCAGGCGGCAGAACGGGGCATGCGTCGGCGGCGATGTTATTACGCAGGATTTCTTCGACGGATATGGGTGTGACGGAGTCGGCCGTGAGGGTGATGGCTTTGGCCTTAAGCTGGAGCTTCGTGGCGGCGGGGAAGAGAGTGTCGGCGAGCTCGGGCAGGGCATGGATGGGCTGCCAATTTTCCACGTGTTCGGGCGTGGCGAGAGTGTCGCGCGTGAAGGCGTGGACGGACGCCATGTCGCGGAGTGCTTCGAGGCCGTGGGGGCCGCTGACTTTTCCATCGAGGGCGAGATAGTAGCGGGCAACGGGCATCGGGTTTGTGACGAGGAGTGAGCCGAAGAATCCTTGGAGCCAAAAGCTCTCATCGATGTTTTCCGACGTGGTCTCCACCGTCTTTTTTCGTCCAGAGCAGACGAGAATGACGAGAAGTGGGCTCCAATGCCCTTTGCGTTTCGCGCAATGCGGCGCGTTTTAGGTGCTCCTTATGGGACGAGCGGCTCACGGAGCCGAGGCGAGGAGCATCGGAGTAAACGGCTTTAGCCTTCGATCTTCTTGATGCGGGCGATGTGGCGGCCTCCTTCAAATTCGGTGGCGAGCCAGACCTTCACGATCTTGAGGGCCTCGGCTTCGGTGACAGTGCGTTCGCCGAGGGAGAGGACGTTGCCGTCGTTGTGCGAGCGATTCCAAATGGCAACCTGCTCGGTCCAGCACAGGCCGCAGCGGACGCCTTTGACCTTGTTGGCGACGATAGCCTCGCCGTTGCCGGAGCCGCCGAGGACGATGCCGCGTTCGTATTCGCCGCGGGCCACGGCTTCAGCGGTGGGGCGGATGAAATCGGGATAGTCGCAGGACTCGGATGTATGGGTGCCGAAATCGCGGACCGTGTGGCCCTCGGCGAGCAGCATGGCCTTGATGGCCTCCTTGTATTTAAACCCCGCGTGGTCGGAGCCGATGGCGATCTTAAAAGTCTTCATGTGGGTTGAACTCGGGAAGGGATAGGTTGTCCTGATAGAGGAGTTTTCGGTTAACCAGCAAAAAAATCCACCCCATGAAATCGCCACGCTTCTTTGTCACGTTCTCGGTTGTCGCTTTCGCATTACTCACGGCGTGTTCGTCACCCGACTCGCGCATCAAATCCAATCAGGCGGCGTTTAACGCGCTTCCGTCTGAGACTCAGGCCAAAATTCGCGCGGGCAAAGTCGAGGTGGGTTACACGACCACGATGGTTGTTATGGCTCTGGGAGAACCCGATCGCCGTTACACACGAACGAGTGAAAAGGGAAAGTCAGAGGTGTGGGCTTATCGCGACAAAGGACCGGCTTTTAGCATCGGCCTGGGTGTGGGCGGAGGGAGCGGACGCTCAGGAGTGGGCGGAGGGATCGGAGTGAGCACGGCCGGCGATCGGGAAGAAGATAAGATCCGGGTGGTTTTTGAAGGCGGCCAGGTGACCGCGACGGAAACAAGTGCACGCTGAGTCTGCGAGGTTCACGCAAAGTTTCCGGTTGCGCGTTTTTGCCTGCTCGCGCGCCCGGAGGTCATCGATGCGTTGAACGGAGATCGAGGCGCGGCTTGCGAGGAATTTTGTGCGCATTATGGTGTGCGCATGAAAACAGACATTGGGCCTATCCATAAAGGAGTGGTGACAGCCGGCTTGGTCGCGCTACTCGCCTTGGCAGGCTGTGCGACGCCGGAAGCTCGTATCCAGAGAAACCCGGAGCTCTTTGCCACCCTCGCAGCCTCCGATCAGCAAACGATCAAAGAAGGGCGTGCCGCATTGGGATTCACACCTGAAATGGTCCGCCTCGCCTTAGGGGATCCGGATAGAGTCACGGCCCGAACCGATGCCTCGGGGACCAATGAAGTGTGGCGGTACACGACTTACGAAACCGAGGGGGGCCTGTATCTGTATCGCGGTTACTACCACCGCTACTATCATCATCGCGATCCGTTCTTCCCCTACTATATGAACTATTCGGGCCGGCGGGATCGGGACTATCTCAGAGTGACCTTCAGTGGCGGACGCGTTTCGGCGATCGAAGAGGAAAAATGAGCGACCTCGCCGATACCATCCTTTCGCGGCCAGCGACCAGTGAGTCATTCACATCTAAAAAGCGAAAGGCGGCCTTCGGGCCGCCTTTTGGCTGTCCGTAAACGAAGTCTCGTCAGTTTTGCGGCTGGAACTTGAACGGAATTAAGACACGCGAGCGGACAGGTTTGCCCTTGATCGTGCCGGGTTTGAAACGCCACTTTGCAGCAGCTGTAAGGCAGGCGCGGCCGAGATTTGGATTGGATGCTTGATCGATCTTGAGATCGGAAGGCACGCCATCTTTGCCGACCGTGAGCGAGATAACGACGTTACCTCCATCGGCTTGCTGAGCGTTGGTCAGTTCGGGCTCTACGATCGTGATTTGTACAGGACGCTCATCGAGTTCCGTGAGTTTCATTACGCGATCGGAGTCGGCCAGGGTGGCATTGAGCGTGATGGTTTTGCCTGGCTCGATTTTGCCCGTGAGCGAAACAGGATCCATCCCGCGCTGGGTGACGGTGAAGTTCACCGTACCGGGAATGAGGTCATTAATCGTGAGCGGAGTAACACCGACTTGTGCTTGGTCGCGAAGGACAATCGCTCCAGCCGGAGTGCTGGTGATGGTCACGCCGCCGCCCGCGAACGAGCCTTGGACTTTCGCGGTGCCGTTGTGCTCGACGTTGATGGTCGAAACGTGGTTCGGCCAGTTCGCGCGACTGATGGAAACCTGATAGCTGCCCACGGGCAGACCGTCGATTGTGGCAGGAGTCTGCCCCGTCCGAAGGTCGGAGGCATTTACGAATAGCGAGCCGGAAGGCTTAATTTCATAGGCGAGGCCGGCGGGATCGCTATTTACTTCGATGGTGCCGAGCTGGCGTTTCAGTTTGAGGACACCGAGGTCGGTCACTTCGTTTTCTTTGATTTCGATCGTACGTTGCTCGCTGTCGTAGCCGGTGAGAGAAATAGTGATGTCGTAACGGCCCAGACGCAGATCGTTCCACGTGACAGGTGAGGTGCGGGGAGCGCGGTCGCCGACCGAAATCGAAGCGCCGGTGGGCTCAGTGTTGATAGTGAAGCCGCCACGCGCATTGATGAGACGCTCGGTGGTGGACTTGAGGTTTTGCTCGGACTGGAGACGAAGGGCTTCGGCGTCGGCGACCGCTTTCTTGCGAGCGTCCTCAGCTTCGCCTTTAAGGCGTTCCTCGTTGGCCTTCGCCTGTTCCTCCGATCGGCGGCGGGCTGCGGATTCCTCAGCAGCACGGCGTTCGACCTCTTCCAAGCGAGCTTTTTCAGCTTTGGATTGGTTGCTGTAGCTGATGAAGAAAAATGCGGCCAGCCCGATAATGATAACAGCGGCGACTCCGATGATGATGGGAGTGTTGTTTTTCTTCTTAGGGAACGGCGCGGGAGTGGCGGGGCGTGCAGCGGCGGGAGCGGGAGCCGGCGCGGGCTTGGAAGCGGGAGCGGGTGCGGGAGAAGGTTTTGCCGGCTCGGGTTTGGCTGGACCTTTCGATGGCGGTGTCGGCGCGGGTTTCGCGGCGGCTGCCGGAGTGGGCTTGTTTTCGGCTGGCTTCGCCAGGGTTTTCGGATCGACGGGTTTGGCGGCCGACGGGGCTGGTTGCGCGGATTTAGTCGGAGTAACCTGAGTCGTCGCTTTTGCCGGCTCTGGCGGTTTGGCGGGAGGCGTGATGACCACGGCCGGCTTTGCGGCGGGCTCCGAAGGCTTTGCCGTGGGGGCAGCGGCAGCGGGTTTGGCCGGCTCGGCGACTTTGGCCGGCGGAGTAATGACGACGGCTGGTTTGGCAGCGGGTGCAGCCTCGGCTGCGATGGCAGGAACAAATGGAGACGCCGCGACGGGAGTGCCGCTGAGTGCGGAGTGCCACGGAGAAACTGCGCCGGGATTGCGAGAATCGTAAGCAGCGGCGGCTCCTAAAACGCCGAGCCAAGAAGGCGCGATGGCATCGGCTTTGAGGTTGGCACCGAAAGTGAGGCCCTGAGCGGACGCCCAAGAGGCGATGTCGGGCGCGAAAGGCTTAAGGCCAAGTGCAGACGCGACCGCTTGAATGATCCACGATTGTTTCGCGAGTACCCCGCTGCACACGAGGGATGCAGGAGCGACCGGGCCCAAAGAGGGCAGTGACTGTTTGATCGCGGCGACGAGCGGTTCGACGATTTTCACGGCGGAATCCGCGAAGTCGTAGGTTTCGTTAAAGAGGAGACGGGCTGCGGAGCCGCGGAATTTAAGGCCCAAGGCCTCTTGAGTAGCTCCGGCCAGCGAGTCAAAACCAGCGGCTGCGGTAGTACGACCAACGATACCTTGAGGAGTGATTAGATAAAGATGACTGCGCGTCTCGGCGACATCACAAAAAAGTATGGGGGCGCCCGTTTGAGCGGTGCGGGCGGCGACCGCGAGGGCGCCGGCGAGAGAAAGTGTAGCGGATTCGCAACGCAGCAGCTCAAAGGACCATCCTTTAATTTTAGCCAATGCCTCATCCGTGCTAGCAGTCGGCGACGCGTCGATCAGCCACGGCGATCCATTTTCCGGCGAACGGCCTTCTTTAATGTCAGCCCACGCCCAGTTGGCGGGAAGGCTTTCCGCAGTTAAGGATTCTTTCAGGAATTCTTCGACCGCTGGGGCACTTTTAATTTTCTGCGCCTGCGCTTGATTGGAGTAAAAAGAGGAACGTGGTTTTAAGCGAAGGAGGGCGACAGCTTTGCTGGTGGAACCAGCTGGCTTGAGCTCGGTAATGAGATTGTCAACGGCAGCGGCATCGCCCAGCCAGACTTCGCGCAAGTCGTCCACTGCGTGTGGACGCGGACCGAGATTGGTGCGGGCAATGATTAAATTGTTTTCACCCAGTTCGATGAAATATCCGGTGGAATCAGTGGCGCTCATTTATGTCTAAAATGGAGAATGAAGGTGCGTTTCGCACGCGACAGGAGGTCGCTGAGGCGTAGTCCCTAACAATCGGCTGTAAAGGTTAAAGTCTTAGTGTCGTTTTGTATCCTAACATTAAGCTTGAAAGCCATATAAGGTGAAACCACCAGTTTTACGTCGGATTGACGTAGTCTAGCCTTAACCCGGTCCGAAATTCTTTCTATCTATTCCACGAAATGGTGAGCGCGAAAATTCTGCTTATTCAGCACAACGAAGTGCTTCGTCAGGCCAGATCATTGGTGTTTGGCGGCGCCTTTTTCCACGCGCTCTCCCTGCGTGAATCGTCGCAAGTGCGCGATTATCTGGCACGAGAAAGCGTCGACGTGATTCTCGCCGATTGTCGGGGGGCAGATGCGAGCGGACTGGATTTTGTGGAATCGCTGCGCAAGGCGCAGCCGCGCGCGAAGGTCATCTTGGTCGCTGACGGCCTTGATTTACCAACGGTCGTTCGCGGTATTCGCCTGGGTATTAAAGATGTTTTTCAGCCGCCGCTGGATCTAGAAGCGCTCATGAAGCGGATCACGGATTTTGCCGGTACGCGCGAAGGCGCAGGAGAGGCTCTGCGCAATGCCGACTGGAGCAGCCTCGAGGAGTTTTTCTCCGATGGCGGTTCGGCCGTTGCGGGCAGTCCCGACGCTTCAGCCAAAGCCGGCCCGCCGAGCGTTGCCCGCAAGGATCGGGCGCGTCCTCCGATCGAAGGTGATGCGATCCGCGATGAACTCGCCAAAGAACGCGCTTCGTTAGCGGCCGAACGTGCCCGTCTGACGGAGGACGCCAAAAAACTTGAGCAACGTGTAACAAGTCTGGAAGCCGAGCGCGCAAAAGTCGCCGACGGACTTGCCCGCCTGGCCGATGTCTCTACCGCCGAGTCGAAATTGGCGGCGCGAGAGAAGGCGCTCGCCGCGGCGCAAGCGAAGCTCGAAGCCGATCAGGAAAAATTGGATACCGACCAGGCATTGATGAAGCAGTCGTCCGCCAAGAAGAGAGCGGAGACGGGAGCTGCCGATTCCGTCGAACGCGAACGACTCGAAGAGGAAAAGAAACGTCTCGCAGAAGAGGCCAAGGCTCTTGAAAAGGCGCGTGAAGAACTCGGTGACGCGGAGATGCGCGTGATGGAATTGAAGCTGGAAGCGCGGAAGATCGAAAACGAGGCCAAGGCTCTCAAGAATGAGCGTGAAAGCGTGGCCGTCGCGCAAAAGAAACTCGCGGAAGAACAGTCCAATCTCGCCAAGGCCCTCGAAGAGCTGGAATCCAAGCGCAAAGCGGACGCCACCCGTGCGGGTGAAATCGAACGTGAGCAACAAAAACTAGCGGACGCGGAAGTGGCGATTGCCGGCGAACGTTCCGCGCTGAAAAAAGCCGAGCAAAAACTGGCAAGGGAACGTGCCGATCTGGAGGCGCAGCAGGAGGTTTTCACCAAGCGCGAGGATTCCCTACGCAAGCAGGAAGCGGATGCGAAAGCCACGACCGCCAAGGCTCACGCCGAGGCCGCAGCCTTGGTGAGCACGGCTAAAGAACAGGCGGCCAAAGAGCAGGCTCGACTGGCCGAAGCCGAGACGGCGTTGGCGGCTGAGCGTGCCAAGCTAAAGAAGACGGAGCAGAAGCTTGCCTTAGATACTGCCGAAATCGAACAACAGACGGCGGCGCTTGCTGAAAAAGAGGCCACGCTCCATGTGCAGGAAAGCAAAGTTAAGTCGGCTCTGGAAAAAGCGCAGACCGAGTCGGCCGCGATTCTCGCTAAAGCCAAAGCCGATGCGGAAAAAGAAAAGCAGCGCCTGGCTGAAGCGGAAGAAGCGCTCGAAACCGAGCGCATTGCGCTCAAGCAAGGTGAGCAGAAGTTCAGCAGCGAGAAGGATATTTTTGGTAAGAACACAGCGGCTTTGAACGCACGTGAAGCCGCGTTCGTGGAGAAGGAGAAATCGCTTCGCGAACAAGAGGCAGCGGCGAAGGCGGCATTTGCCGCGTCGAAAGCGGAGGCCGAATCCTTGCTGAAAAAGGCCAAGGCCGAGGCTGAGGCTGAGCAAAAGAAACTGACAGAGAGTGAGAGCGCCATTGTGGCCGCAAAGGCGGGGCTTAAAAAATCCGAGCAACAGCTCGTCACTCAGCGCGCTGAACTCGAATCCATGGAGGCTTCGCTGACCGATCGCGAGGCGACAGTCAAAACGCAAGAAGCCAAGGCAAAAGCTCTCGTCGAAAAGGCCCAGTCGGACGCGGCGGGGTTGATCGCGAACGCGAAGGCCGAAACTGAAAAACAACAGACCAAACTCGCCGAGATGGAGGAGTCCCTTCTCGCGGAGCGAAATCAAATCAAGCAGTCCGAAAAGCGCATCGCCGCCGAGCAACTCGCCCTCAAGCAGCAGACCGAAGAATTTTCCGTCCGAGAGAAATCACTACGCGATCAGGAAGCGAAGGCGAAAACTTCCCTGGAAAAGGCCCAAGCCGAGGCATCCGCGATCATTGCGAAGGCCAGGTCTGAGGCGGAGAAGGAGCAGCAAGCCCTTGCCGAGCTCGAGGCGACCCTTTCTGCCGAAAAGAACGCGCTTAAAAAGGCTGAGCAGCATTACGCCAACGAGCGCATTGAGATTCAGAAACAAACCGACGCGCTCGCCCAGCGAGAAGAGGCGATTTTCAGCCGCGAAGCCAAAGTGAAGCAGCAAGAGAGCGAGGCCAAAACAGCGCTGGCGAAAGCGCAGGCCGAAGCGGATGCATTGCTTGCTAAGGCCAAGAAGGACGTCGAAAAAGAGCAGGCAAAACTGGCCGACCTGGAGACGTCGATTGCGAGCGAGCGCGCGGGTTTGAAGAAATCCGAGCAAACGCTCGCGATCGAGAAAACCGAACTCGAAGAACATCTTTCCTCACTTGAGGCCGAGCGGAAGAAGCTCGCTGCTGAGCAGGCTGGTGTCGTGGCCGAAAAAGCGAAGCTCGGAAAGGAGCGCATCGCGATCGAAGAGGATCAGGAGCAGGCCAAGCTCACGGTCGCACAGAGCGAGCATAAAGTTAAAGCGGAGCTCGCCAAGATCGCCGCGTCCCAGGCCAAGGTCAAAGAGCTCGAATCCAAGATCAAAGCCGAGCAGGCGGAGATCGAAAAAATCGGCGCCGAAGTCGAAGCCGCTCAGACGAAACTCAAGACCGATCTCGCCAAGATCGAGCAGGCCAACAAGACCATCGCCAAGCGTGAGGCCGAGCTGGCCGATATCGAAGCGCGTCTCCAGGCAGATGAGAGCAAGCTCAAGAAGGAAGCCGCGAAGACCACGCAGGAACGCAGCCTTTGGGAGGCCGAAGTGATCGCTTTCCAAGACGAGAAAAAGAAGTTCAGCGAACAGACCGCGCAGTTTGAAAAGCGCCGCAAGCAAGTGCTCGAACAGGCGAAGGCGCTCCTCGAACGCGACGCGGCGGGCTGAGCGAAACATCGTCACGCCATCAATCTTCAAGCTCCGGCACTTTCGCGTGACCGGGGCTTTTTTTTCCTCTCGCGCCGCGCAGATGAGCCGTGCTGGACTCGTGTCCTTATTACATGAGTTCCATCAATTCCTTCCTGCTCCAAAACAACCTCCGTATTGCCAGCAACCCGTGCGTGAGCCCCGACTTCTGCCTCGATTGGGCAAGCCTCGGTACGAACGTGGCGAAAGGCGCGGTGAAGACCTGGCCCAAGAGCGAGTTTGAGACGGCGGCAGGCAAGTGGACGCTGGTCGAAGATTCGACCGGCGACACGGCGTGGAAGCTCGAAGCAAAGTCCGGAGTTGACGCGGTCAAGGTGCTAGCGAGCGGCGTGGCGATCGCGGGAGGTGCGGCGTTTCCCTCAACTTTCGCGAATTTGCTGAAGCTGAAAAATCTCATCCAAGAACATAATCCTGCCTCGACGATTTTTCCGACGGCTACGCAGAAGTTGGGGCAAAGCACGCTCGGCATAGGCGCGCGTTTCACGACGCTGCATTGGCCGGCTGTCGAGTGGGCGATGAGCGCGCTCGAGATCGGCGTGACGGCGAACCAAAACTCGATCCCGCGCGAACTCGTTTATGACGTCGACGCGATGCTGGCAGGAAAACTGGATACCGTTCCCTTTCCCTTCATTGGCACCAACGTTCCCGAGGGTCACCAAGGTCAGAGCGTCGAAGGCATGAGCCATGGATGCGTGCTCTCGAAATTGAAGACAGGTTTCCATCGCCACGGCACCGCTTGGAGTTTCAACGCCGATCATCAGCCGATTGGCGGCAAGTTCGACGTGCGCGAAGACCAACTTGTCACGGGCTGCGTGCTCGCGAGCTACATCACGTTCGATTTATCTCCCGAACTGGCGCAGACAAAGGTGGCCGAAGACGCCGCGGGTTGGGTGAAGGTCAACGTGCCGGCCGAACTCGTCGCGAAGGTGAAGGCACGTGTCGCGTCAGTCGGTCTTTCGTTAAACGAAGCGGAGTTCGCCAAGCTCCTCGCCTACGTCTGGCCTTCGCTCCAGAAGATGAAAGTGCGCGACGAGAAGTACGCCGCAGCCCGCGCGAAACTTTTCAGCACGTCAGTGGGACGTGAATACTTGCGGGAACTTTCGATCGACGAACTTCCGGGCCTCACCACGCCAGAAACGACCGCTATCATGCTGGCGCTCTGCGAAGCGCTCGGCATGCAGATCAGTTTCGTGGCTCCGGCTTTTGGCTTTCAGAAAAACATGCCGTATCCCGACGACGCTGCGCTGCGCGTGTTGATCGAGAAGCAGTGGAATGTCTGCAAACAATTCGGTGCGAGCATTGGTTTTCACTCCGGATCGGGCAAATCGGCCGAGAATTATCAGGTCATGGGCCAGGTCACCGGCAGTCGGCTCGAGATCAAGACGAGCGGCCGTTACACTTACGAAATGGGTCGTGCGCTTTTCGCCTCGAAGAATGCGGCCGATCAGTCGCTGTGGAGCGACTGGTATAAATTCACGATCGAGTTGGCGGTGAAGGGTGCGTTCAGCACGGACGCCACCGAGCAGAAAATGGCGCGCACGTTTATCACCGAAGCGCTGGTGAAATCGAACAAGGACTCCAACGTGTTCGCAGGTGTGGATACCGTGCGGCAGGCGCTCGATGCGCTCATGCCGAGCCCTGAACACATGTTCTGGTTTGAGTATAATTTTCTCTACGTGCTCGCCGCGAACGGCAAAGCCGAGAAGAGCGCGCTGGGCGATCATTCGCCTGCGGGCTATCGGCAGCGCGCGCGTTTTTATTCGATCAGCGACGAAGGCCGTCTGAACTTCTCGAAGAACATCGCGAGCTACATCGTGTTCCTCGCCGAGAACACCGGGCTCGCCGCCAAGGAACGCTGCGCGGGCGCGCTCAAGGTGCTCAGCGGCTACGCGACGATGGAGCAGCTCTTGAACGATATCAGCCGCTGAGCGGCGTGGCTGGACCCGGGGTGGCAGACAGGACCGTAACGGCGAGTGTCGTTGAAATGTGGATAACAAAAGCCCGGGCCGAGGCGGTCCGGGCTTTTTCGTAGTTGGTTTTCGGAGCCACGCTCTAAGGAGCGCGGCTTACACGACGGGTCGGACACGAGGACCGGCCCTGCGCCGGAGATCAGTAACCCTGTTTTTGCAGAGCGACGCTGAGCTCTTGCATGAAGGCTTGGCCGTCGGCGGGGGTGGGACGGTAACCGGGTTGACTCACTTTGGTGAAGCCGGGGCGGCCTTGGTTATCGACGATCCAGTCTGCACTGACGCCATCGCTAAAGGTGACCGTGCCGCTGGCCAGTGCGCCAGGAATCAGGTTCACCTTGTTCACTTCGACAACGACGTTGCCGGGGATGGGTTCTTCGGGGAAGGCGTTGGCGTCCTCTGCGAGTTCGCCGTCTTCGAGATCGGCAGGGAGATCTTGGTCGGAGATCGCGGGGTCGCCGTCGGCGGCGGTGTGCGCGGGTGACTTTGCAGCTGGAGACTTTGGTTTCGCTGGCTGGGCTTTGGAAACGTCGTTGGTGTCGATTTTAGGAGCGGGGTCTTTGAGCGCGAGGTCGAGGTCATCGACCAGGAACCGGACGTCCATGTACGTCATCGATATTTTGAAATGCTCGGTGAGTTTTTTTTGGATCGCGGAGAGGTTGTCGCCGGCGGCGACCCAGGTAGCGACGGTCTGTTTTTGCTCGGGTGTGAGGGTCATAGATGTGGACAAAGTTGAAGGTTGAGAGAGGGAAAAGCGGAGGGGCAAGGCTGCTTCGAATCCAGCGTGTTGCAACTGATGACCGATGGGCGGTGGAAAAGGGAAAGCCCGGCGGGTGGCCGGGCTTAAAGCGAATGGGGCTTACGGGCGGCCGCTGAAAGTAAGGTAGTCGTCGAGGTCGAGGCGGTCGAAGAGGGTGCGGATGTCTTCGCGGCCGGGGGCTTTTTCTTTAATGAGCAGAGCGAAAACTTCGTGGCGCATGGCGTCGCCGGGGGCGAGGTTGGTGATCCAGTCCGACCACGTCGCGATTTCGAAGTCGGTGCGTTTATGCGCGGAGTTTTGGTTAAACCACGCTAGCGTCTCGGTGTCGCTCAGGCCGGATTTGGCGGCGGCGAGGAAGGCGTCGGCGTCGATGCCCGCGAAGGTGAAGAGGCGTTTATCGAGGGGGTTGTTGTATTTGTATTCGCCGGCTTTGCCGGCGGAGTGGGCGCGGGCTTTGTCGATGATGCGCGGGAGCACGGCGTAGCCACCAAGGCGGACGCGTGGGCTGCGGGGCGGGTGTTGGGTGAGATCGGGGGCAGAGTAGGAAATCATGGCTCGTTGGTATGCGACATTCAGTTAAGCGCGACGACGCAAAGACGCGAAGGTCGAAAGGAAGACGGGAAGGTCGGAATTTTTATTTTAACCACAGAGGCACAGAGGGCACGGAGATCGGAGAAGGCGTTTCTTTCGTGGGCTCGAACTTTGCGTCGTCGCGTCTTTGCGCTGCAGCGGCTCGTTGGGCGTTTTCGCGCGCGTTTTGGTAGGGCTAAGTAGCTGAAGTCACCCGCTCAGGTCCGAGGCTTAATCTTTTTAAAATAAAGCGGCGCGAACGGAAGGATGGTCACCCAAAGTTTGTCGCGCTCAGCAGTCAGGTAGAACCCGACGAACGCCGCGCGCCATGAAAATTCAATCCGTTGGAACTTCATAAGGTGAGTTTTTGGTTGGGAGCTTTGCAGCTTGGCGTCTTTGCCCGGCACAAAAAGCGCCGGGTTTTTTTCGGCGCTTGGAAGTTATTTGAGGACTTCGGAGAGGTTGGCGGTGTCTTTGCCGCCGCCCATGGCGAAGTCGGGTTTGCCGCCGCCTTTGCCGCCGAGTTTGCCCGAGAGCTCACCGATGATTTTGCCGGCTTGGTGGCCGGCTTTGATCGCGGCGGGGGAGGCGAAGGCGACGAGGGAGACTTTGTCCGGACCGACAATGGCGCCGAGCTGGACCACGCCTTCGCCGAGTTTGGCGAGGACCTGGCTGCCGAGGCTGCGGAGGGTTTCGGGCGCGTCTACCGTGACGACGGCGCTGACGAACTTGAGGCCGTCGCGGTCGGTCGCTTTGGAGGCGAGGTCGGCGGCGAGTTCGTTGACGGCTTTTTGTTGGAAGACCTTCAGCTGCTTCTCGGTTTCCTTCTGCTGAGTGAGGAGGGTTTCGAGTTTCTTCGCGGCTTCGAGCGGCGAAGCGGAAAGTGCGGTGGAGATGGCGGTGAGGGCGGCTTCGCGTTGGGCGATGTAGTCGAGGGCGGCCTGGCCGGCGACGGCTTCGATGCGGCGGGTGCCGGCGGCGATGGCGGCTTC
>WUUC01061879.1_pt1 | contig 18445 bp, 21 predicted proteins | sample 6278441 | NCBI WGS metagenome assembly WUUC01 (sample SAMN13675441, study PRJNA597444) | soil metagenome | isolation source: soil | place: USA: Washington | collected 2017-10 | reverse complement strand
GGGTGTAATGTAAGGGAAATCCTTACACAATGGGCGGGTTTTTACCTGCGCTACAATCGCGCGAGCTTCTGACGAGAGGCGTATCCCTTGAACTCGCCGGCGGGCGGCGCCATCTAAGCAGCGTGTCCTTCTAACGGGGAATTACAAACGAATGAAAAGAATCTTTCTGTTTCTGCTCACGAACATTGCCATCCTCCTGGTGCTCAGCGTCACCCTGCGCCTGTTGGGCGTCGAGCGCATCTTGAATGAGCAGGGAACGGGTCTGGACTACAACTCGCTGCTCGTCTTTGCCGCAGTCATAGGATTCGGCGGTTCGTTCATTTCGCTGCTGATATCCAAGTGGATGGCGAAGCGGGCGACCGGCGCACGTGTGATCGAAGTGCCTTCGAACATGACCGAGCGCTGGCTCGTCGACACCGTGCAGCGTCAGGCGCAGCGCGCCGGCATCGGCATGCCGGAAGTCGCGGTTTACGACGCGCCCGAAGTGAACGCGTTCGCAACGGGATGGAACAAGAATTCCGCGCTCGTCGCCGTCAGTACGGGCCTGCTCAACAACATGAGCCAGGACGAAGCCGAAGCCGTGCTGGGGCACGAGGTCAGCCACGTGGCGAACGGCGACATGGTGACGCTTGCACTGATCCAGGGCGTGGTGAACACGTTCGTGATCTTCCTCTCACGCATCATCGGCTATCTGGTAGACCGCTTGGTGTTCAAGGTCGAGCGCGGTCACGGCCCGGCGTTCTGGGTGACAGCCATCGTGGCGGAGCTCGTCCTCGGCGTTCTCGCGAGCATCATCGTGATGTGGTTCAGCCGCCAGCGCGAGTTTCGCGCCGACCATGGCGGCGCGAATCTGGCCGGACGCAACAAGATGATTGCGGCGCTCGAGCGGCTCAAGTTGAACTACGGACAGCCGCCGCAACTGCCGGACCAGGTGAAGGCGTTCGGGATATCGGGCGTGACCGGAGCCGGATTCAAGCGGCTGTTCATGTCGCATCCGCCGCTTGAAGAGCGTATCGCCGCACTGCGCGCTGTTGCTTGACTCGGGTTCGACCCGGAGAAAAGGCACGCTGCGCGTGCCTTTTCTTTTGGTGCGCGTGCGCTTCTAGTAGACGAGCTGGGGCTCTTTGAGCGTCCCGGCGACCGTCAGGCCCGAGCGCGTGGGAACCGCGCCGCTCGGTGCGAACTCGGCGGTGATCCGGCCTTTGAGCTCGCGTTCTGGCCCGATCTCGACGTGCCCGCTCGCGGTCAGCGGCCCCGACACGAGCTGGAGCTGCCGGTAGGTGTAAGTCGATCCGGCGACCTGAAGGGCGCCGGTCAGCTCTCGAAACGGGGTGCGCCCTGCGCCGAACACGCTTCCGGTTGACGTTTGCGTCGCGCGAACCAGGTCGACGTTTCCAAGCTCGCCCCCGGTAACCGAGAAGCTTGCGTCCACGGACGGCCGGGCACGACCGCCCTCGGAGCGCGACGCCTCGAGCGTATAGCGCCCGCTCGCTTTCAGCAGTCCTTTTGCGGCGAACTCGGGCGCCTTGGCCGGCATGAGCTCCTGCAACCGGGCGTTCTGAACGTTGAAATTCCCGGATACCACGAGCGGGCCCGACCATTTCGCGTTGAGCGTTGCGCTGAGCGATCCGCCACCGCGCAGATAACCTTCGACCTTGGTCGATGTGAACTGCTGTTGTGTCGCGTTGCCGGCGACGCTCAGGTGACTGAAGCTCACGCTGGGACCGAATGGGATCCGGACGTCCCGCGCGTTCAGGGTGTACTCGACGCCGCTCGCCTGCGGCACCACATCGAATCGGACTTTCTCGTTCTCGACGAACGCGCGCTGCACCGCACCTTGGACCGTGAACGTCACCGTGCCGCTCAGGGGCTCGACCTGCGCCTCTGCCAGGTTGAACGTGACGTCCCGCAGCTGCAGGTATTTGACATGGAGGGTGCGGTTCGTGCCACCGGTCCACGCCGGCAGGTTCGCGAGCGTCTGCGGCTCGATCTTCACTCCGTATGCATACACCTCTTCCAAGACGTGCCTTGCTTCGAACAGGTGCTGCGGCCACACAGGCGCTTCCACTCGCGCCGCGTAAATTCCGCTGGCGCCTCCCACGCGCACCCCTTCCAGAACGAATTTGGGCGAAGGGAGCAGAACGTAGCGCAACGCGCCGATCTCAACCGGTTGGTTGAGACGCCCGGAGATGATGCGTTGCGCGTCGGGTATGCGGTCGTTGATCGGCACGAGCTGGAGCCACGTGCCTGCGAGAACGGGAAGCAGTCCCGCTATCACACCGGCACCGAGCAGAAAACGGTTCCGCCACATCCTGCCTCGCGCGCGGCGCGCGCTGCGAGCTTCCTCATCGCCTTGGAGATGCGTCGAATCGCGCGTCTGGCGCCACAGCGCGTCAGAAGTTCCGGAGCGCCGCGCGTAGGCGGCTTGCGCATAAACGTCGGTCGCCGCGCGGTCCGGGTCCCGCTCCTCGAACATTGGAATGGTATCGTCGGCGTCCGATCGGGAAGGGCCGCGCCCCGCGTCCGCCTGATGATCGAGTCTCTGCGCGCTCCCCTCGCTGCGCTCGTCAGGGAGGAGATCGTCGAGTGGAATGCGGTCGTCGTGCGCGGCTTGATCTTCCTGGCTGCTCTCGAGGCGCGGCAGCTCAGGCGGCGCGTATATACCGGTATCGGCGCCGGCGACCTCGTTTGCTGCCCCGCCCAACTGAATCGATTTTTCCAGCTCCTGCCGCGCGATGCGCTCGGCGGCCACTTTCGCTCTCAGCTTCTGGGCGAGGTTGGTGAGATCGAGCACCGGTCCGGCGAACGAACGCTTCGGCGCGGGGGGCTCTTCGTGCGCGACCGGCTCCGGCGTGCTCGCCTTCGGCGTGACCGGCCTGACCGGAGGCGGCTCGACGGCGCGCGGGGCTTTCGGTGACTCCCGTTGCGGCGCTGCCGTGCTCTTGGCCACCTCGATATAGCCCTGCTCGACGAGCGCCTGCAGGGCGTCCTCGAGCTCTTCGGGGGTCATGCCGGATATCGGAAGCAGGTCGGCCGTCGTCGCCTGCCCGTCCACCGACAGAAACACCAGCCCAAGCTCCAGCGGAAGGCGAACCTTCTGTTCCTTGATCTCGCGTACGCCCTTGGCGGTCTTCGCGTAGACGCTTTGCGTTGTCGGATCGCTCATGCCGGACGCATTGCGCTGCTGCGCACGAACTCGGTAGACTCGGCCGTGCTCACGAATTCCGGCTGGCCGTCATGATCGGCGCTCCGAACAGGCGCAACGAGTACGACGTTACCGATTCGGTGCAGACCACCGACCCTGATGCGGTATCGGCGGCGGTCGGCCGCATCTACCAGGACCTGTATCAGCGTGCCGATTCCGGCAACGTCGCGCAGGCATTCGACGATCTTGCGCGGCTCTATCGGGGCGAGTATCCGGGCTACCACGCGTGCGACACGTCGTACCACGACATTCAGCATGTCCTCGACGTAACGCTGGCGATGGCGCGGCTGATGGACGGTTGTGTGCGCGCGACGAACGACCGAGTGCTCGGCGAACGGCTCTTCCGGTTTGGCGTCTTGGGCGCGCTTTTTCATGACTGCGGCTATATCAGGCATAGCACCGACACTCTCGGCAACGGAGCAGAGTACACGAAGACTCACGTTTCGCGGGGTGGCAAATTCCTCGAAGGCTATCTCGCTGAGAAAGGCATGGCCGATCTCGCACATGCAGCTTCCGCGACGCTCCACTTCACCGGGTACGAGATTCCGATCGATCGCATTCGAGTGGATGCGCAGTTCCGGCTGATAGGCAACCTTCTCGGAAGCGCCGACATGCTCGCCCAGATGGCGGACCGGTGCTACCTCGAGAAGTGCTACGAGCGTCTGTATCCCGAGTTCGTGTATGGTGGGCTCGCGCGCGCGCAGCGGCCCGATGGAAGCGAAGCGGTGATCTTCGGGTCGGCTGCCGATCTCATCTACAAGACGCCTCAGTTTTACGCCAGCGCCCAGAAAAGGCTCGAAGTCGATCTCGCAGGCTCCAGCGCGTACGCCGAAACCCATTTTCGCGGTGAAAACCTTTATCGCGTCGAGCTCGAGAAAAACATCGAGCACGCGCGAGCGGTCAGCCGCTGCCAGGATCTCTCGTTGCTACGAAGGTGCCCGCCCGACACACTGGCGACCGATAAGACGTAGCGGGCGCCGCGCGCCGGCGTCCAAGCGATAGGGTCGCGCGTTGCGGCGCGCGGTCAGGGCACGAGCAGGATCTTGCCGACGTGCCCGGCGCTTTCCATCAGCGTATGCGCTTGCCCCGCCTGATCGAGCGGGAACATGCGATGCGTAACTACCCGTATGCCGCCACTCTCGACGAGAGGCCAGACCTGCGATTTCAACTCCGCAGCAATGCGCGCCTTGAACTCGGGCGGGCGCGTGCGCAGCGTCGACCCGGTATACGTGAGGCGCTTCAGCATCACCGGCATCAGGTTGAGCTCGACCTTCGAGCCGAGGGCGAAAGCGAGCTGCACGATACGCGCGTCGTGTGTCGCCGCCTTGAAGTTCTTCTCGACGTTCGGCCCGCCGACGATGTCGAGGATCACGTGGGCGCCACCTTCCTGCCTCACGATTTCTACATAATCCTCTTGTCGGTAGTCGACCACCCGGTCGGCGCCGAGCTCCCGGCAGATTTGGCAACGCGCTTCCGGACTGTCTGTGGCGACCACCCGCGCTCCGAACGCTTTCCCGAGCTGGATCGCCGTCGTTCCGATCCCGCCTGCGCCGCCGTGCACGAGGAACGTTTCTCCGGCTTTCAGCTCCGCTCCGACGAAGATGTTGCTCCAGACCGTGAAGAAAGTCTCCGGCAGGCCGGCCGCGTCGCGGAGCGCCACTCCTTTCGGAATCGGCAGGCACTGGCGCGCATCGGCGACGCAGTATTCGGCATAACCGCCCCCGTTCGTGAGCGCACAGGCCGCCTCACCGACTGCCCAATCGCTGACGCCTTCGCCAAGGGCGACGATCTCACCCGCTATCTCGAGCCCGAGCAGATCCGATGCGCCCGGAGGCGCCGGATAGAGACCTTTGCGCTGCATGATGTCCGGACCGTTGACGCCCGCCGCGCCGACCTTGATCAGGACTTCTCCTTTGTTCGGCTGCGGGACCGGGCGTTGCGTGAGCCGCAGCACGTCCGGCGCGCCGGGCGCGCTGATCTCGACCGCTCTCATGGTCTCGGGTAGGTTCATCGCGCACATTATAGGCGCGGCGTCGGGAAGCATGAGAAACTCCAATCGTCCCGTCCTCGCATTCCAAACGCACTCGCAACCGCCGCGATGACCTCGAGCAACCGCATCGATCCGGCGCGCCTCGTCGAATTCGCAACCGCCGTCTACAGTGCGGAAGGCGTGCCTCAAAGCGACGCGCATCTCGTTGCGGACACCTTGGTGCAGGCCGATCTGTGGGGCCACCAGTCGCATGGCGTGCTGCGCCTCGGGTGGTATCTCGACAGGTTGCGCAACGGCGTGATGAAACCGGTGACGCAGCCCGAGTACGTCGTCGAGGCCGGCGCGATCGCATTGATCGACGGTCACGACGGAGTCGGTCACGTGCTGGCGATGCTCGCGACGCGGGAGGCTGTGCGACGCGCCAAAGCGCACGGTGTGGGCGCCGTCGGCGTGCGCTACTCGAATCACTTCGGCACGTGCATGTACTACACCCTGACCGCTGCCCGCGATGGGTGCGTCATGCTGCTGACCAGCAATGGAGGGCCGGCGATGGCGCCGTGGGGCGGCCGCAGAAAAATCATCGGCACGAACCCGTGGTCGATCGCGGCGCCTGCAGGAAAGCACGCGCCGTTCGTCGTCGACATGGCGAACACTGGAGTCGCGCGCGGCAAGATCTATCTTGCGCGCCGGAAAAGGCAGCCGATCCCGCTCGGCTGGGCGATCAACTCCGCGGGCGCACCGACGACGGATCCGCAGGAGGCGATCGACGGCATCATCCTGCCGATGGCGGAACACAAGGGCTACGCGATCGCTGCGATGGTCGACATGCTTTCGGGCGTGCTCACCGGGAGCGGATTTCTCTCTGCGGTGCACAGCCCGTACAAAACGGCCGAAAAAAGCAACTGCGGCCATATGATCGTCGCACTCGATATCGCGGCTTTCCAGCCGCTCGCGGCGTTCAACGACCGCATGGAGCGCTACATCGCGGAGATCAAGTCCGTACCGCGCGCCGAAGGCTTCGACGAAGTGTTCTATCCCGGAGAGATCGAAGCGAACAACGACGTGCGTAACCGCGAAGAAGGGCTGCTGTTTCCGGACGATACGATCGCGGACTTGCGCCGCATTGCCAGGGAGACGGGCCTCGAAGCGAGGCTTCCATTCTGAGCTTATGAAAATCACCGCAGTGCGCGCACATGCGCTGTCGATCCCACTCGAGCGTCCGCTCTGGACGGCGCAGGAAGCGCTGAAGGATTCGAGCATGGTGCTCGTCGAGGTCGACGCAAGCGACGGCCTGACCGGTTACGGGATCATTCGCGGCTCGCCGCTCGGCACCATTGCAGACTGGGTGCGTCGCTTTGGTGAGCTTATCACCGGGGCCGATCCCCTTGCGCACGAAGTCGTCTGGGCGACGCTCTTCGCGCTCACGACTCCGCGTCCGCGTGCGATGTACGGCACTGCCGGACTCGTCGCACCGGTCCCGCGGAGCGCGCGCCCGCACGTGATGGCCGCGATCGGCGGCATCGACATCGCGCTCTGGGATCTGAAGGGCAAGGCCGCGGGCATGCCCGTATACCAGCTCCTCGGAGGCGATCGCCGGCCGATCTTCACGTATGCGACGGGCGGCTATTACCCGCTCGATGCTTCCATCGAGGACGCGGTGCAGGAGATGGCCGCGTTCGTGAAGAAGGGTTATCGCGCGGTCAAGCTGAAGACCGGCGGCTTCAGCGTGGAGGACGAGATTCGGCGGGTTGCAGCGGTTCGCGAAGCGATCGGGCGCGACATCCTGCTCATGCTCGACATGAATGCAGCTTACGGCCTGAACGACTGCATCCGATTCGCGCACGGCGTGGAGCCGTACAACATCACATGGCTCGAAGAGCCGCTGCACTGGTACCTGCAGCCGAACGACTACGTGCAGCTCGCCCGCGCGACGCGCATTCCGCTCTCGCATGGCGAGCGCGAGATCCATCGCTTCACGACGCGGGATTTTCTCGAGAGCGGCGCAATCCGCTATCTCCAGTTCGATTCGACACGCGCCGCTGGGTTCACGGAGTCGATCCGCGTCGCGCAGCTCGCGGAACAGCATGCCGCTTTCGTCGTGCCGCATTCGTCGCCGGAGATACACGGACATCTCGTCGCGGCGCTGCCGCAGGTCGGGTACTGCGTCGAGTCGCACGGCTCCGACACGCGCGATCCGCTGCCGCATCGGATATTCCGCGATCGGATCGTGTTCCGAGACGGCCACGTGCATTTGAACGACAAGCCGGGTTTCGGACTCGACGTCGATTTCGCAGCCGTCGAGCGCTACCGTTTGCGCTGACCTTCGCGCGAGAGGGGAGAGGCATGGAATGAAACTGCCGCAGCACGCGCGCTACGACTATTCGCCGATCGTCGAGCGCAAGGACTACAGCTGGCCGGAGGGCAAAAGGCTTGCGTTCTGCATCACCACCAACATCGAATGCTTCGCGTTCGGCAAAGGACGCGGCCATGACAACGCCAAGCACGGCGAGCCGCAGACGCAGCGGAACTACTCGTGGCGCGACTACGGCAATCGTGTCGGCATCTGGCGTCTCTTCGACCTCGCGGACGAGCTGCAGATGCCTCTCGCGCACAACGCCAACAGTCTGCTCTACGACTACGCACCGCAGATCTTCGACCGCATCCGCGAACGCGGTGACGAGATCGTCGCGCACGGCAGGACGAACTCCGAGAATCTTCACGACTTCAGATGGGAAGATGACGAGGCGCGCGCAATCCGCGACGTGACCGAAACGTTCGCCCGGCACGAAAAACAGCGGCCTACGGGATGGATGGGCGCGGGTGCGTACGAGAACCCGTGGACCCCGGATCTGCTCAGAGAAGCGGGCTACGAATACGTGATGGACTGGCCGCACGACGACCAGCCGATCTGGATGCGTACGCGCTCCGGACCGATTCTTTCGGTGCCGTACCCCGCCGAGCTGAACGATTCACCGCAGGTCATCCACAGGCAGCATACGGGTCGCGAGTTCTGCGACATGCTCGTCGACCAGTTCGAGGAGATGCTCGAGCAGAGCTCAGCTCACCCGCTGGTGTGCAACATCTCGATCCATCCTTACGTGTTCGGTTACCCGTTCCGGCTGCGGCCGCTGCGCCGTGCGCTGCAACACTGTCTTTCGGGTCGTTTGACCGAGCGCGTATGGAGATGCACCCCTGGCGCGGTATCGAGCCACTGCCGCACGCTCGATGCCGGCGTTATCCCCGGCTCCTAGCGAGGTTTCGGAGCGTCAGTTCGCGGCGAAGCAGTAGAAGAGGCCGGCGCCGCCGCTTGCGCGCAGATTGTCAGGGCTGCACCCTCTCGAAGGGTGCGATGAGTTCCACGACCGCGACGGTTCGTCGTCACGGAGTCCCATGCGGTCGTGATGGCCGACCATAGCCGCGCCATCACCGCTCTTGGTCCAGTTGCCGCACGTCGTGTCCTTGTCGCCGGACAGGGCGCGGCCATCGGCCGTCGAACCCGTGAGAATGTCGTGCATGTTCACCGGGTCTCCGCGGCCGGAGACGACCTCGCCTCTTTCGGTGATCGCGGTCTGCTTCGTGAGATTGTTCGTCCCGTGCAGCTCGTTCAGGTCGCGTGCAATGACGACACCTTTGGCGTTCTGCCAGGGTCCACGTCCGATGCGATCACGCGCATTCACGGCAGGTGCGCCGCCACTTGCGCTGGTGCTGAGATAGGCGCGCCACGTACGGCTGCCTGCGCCCGCAGCCTGCGCGAGCGTCTGGCAATGTCTATCCGCACCCTGCAAGCCTCCTAGATCTGCACCCTTACCAGTTCCGGTGCTGGTTACGAAGAAAGTCATCGGGTTTGCCGGCGCGGTCCGCGTGTCCGCCGAAGCGCAGCTCGCGAGGACACCGGCGGCGGATAGGATCAGGGGGACGGTGATTCCTTTGTTCATCTGGCATTCTCCAAGGCAGAACACGGGGGGCCCACGGGACCCTCAGCGGAGAACGCTTTGACGGACGCGCTTATTCCGGCTGGAGCGCAGCCGCACGGGACAGGGACTCGGGGGCGACGTCAGCCTGGTGGTGCGGAAGCCAGTTTAGTAGTCGCGTTTGGGCATCAAGCCGGGTTTACTGAGCGTGCCGGCCTCAAGCGGCGGCGCCGGTTCGCGCTTTTGCTGAGTCACTACACCGCTTGTGCCTGCGGGGGCACTGATGCGGCCGGCGCGGTGCCGGTCCTGGTCGGTGACGACGATTGTGCCGGTAGCGGCCGCTCGCGCCTCGATCTTTTCGACTTTCTGCGCCCCCGGTTGCGGGCTCTCGCCATAGAAGACCGATCCGTTGGGCATGGTCGACTTATAAACTTCGTTGGCCCAAGCGCACGTCGTCCCGAGCGCTAACGCAAGCCCGAACACTGCAGGTGTCACTTTCATGGGCGCTCCTCGTAAATTTGGGCGGATTCTAAGCACACCGTTTCCCGGAGCGCAATGCAGTCCGGGGTTCAAACACTGATTTGACGCGATTTTTTGCAAGAGGGGATCAACCCCGGCACGGCGCTTGCAGGGTCCAGGGGCGAATAGGAGGTTTAGATGACCAATAGAATACGTGGCGGGGCAGCGCTCGCTCGCACCGATGCTGACGCGCCCACCCCAGATGAGCAGCACTTCGGGCGCGAACGCAGCACTGCAAACCCTGTGAGATGGCGGTTCTACCGCGGCGATAAGGGTTTGTGGCATTGGCAGAAAATCAGCTCAGGCGACGCACTTACCACCCGCTCCTCGAGCGCGTTCGCATCGTTCGAGGCGTGCGAGACCGACGCCGTGCGAGCGGGTTACCGTCCGCTTGCTGCAACAACGGGTTTGATGCCGCTGTCGCTCGTCCGTCCCGACGATATGCAACCCGCGCTTCCAGAATCGAGCGCGCAGGAACCCGGCCGCACGGAAAATCGTTCTCCGGTACTGAAGAAAAGGGTCGCCCACCCGGCGATCGAACGCATCTTCAGTCGCCCACGCACGACTCCCGCCACGCGACGGAGAACCCCGGGGTATGCGAGTTCCGGTAGTACCGTTCCGGCGAAGCGCAATCCGGCGGCCGCGCACGGCAAGAGCCGCCTCAGCCGGGCCTGACCCTGGACGGCGTCATTCGGCCTCAAGCTTCGCCGCCACCACCACTTTCGTCCATTTGTCGATTTCGCTTTTGACGTGAGCGGCGAACTGCTCGGGCGTCGAAGGCGTCACTGCAATGCCCTGTTCTTCGAGGCGGGGTCGGAGCGGTCCCGCGAGCACCTTGTGTAGATCGGCATTCAACTTCGCAAGGATTGCTTGCGGCACTTTCGCCTGCGTGCAGATCCCGTACCAGCCCGTTACGTCGTAACCCGGCACACCCGCTTCCGCGAACGTCGGAACGTTGGGGAGCTGTGGGTTGCGTTGCGCTGACGTAACGCCGAGCGCACGCACTCGACCCGACTTGACTGCGGCAAGCGGCGCACCGGCCAGATTGCCGACAGAGGACTCGATGTGGCCGCTGATCGCATCCGCGAGCGCCGCAGATGCGCCCTTGTAAGGCACGTGCACGATGTTGATGCCGGTCATCGTCTTCAGCAACTCAATAGAAAGGTGCGGTGAGGCGCCCACGCCCGATGAACCGAAGTTGACCTTGCCCGGGTTCGCTTTCGCATATGCGATGTACTGCCGGAGCGTCTTGACGGGCATCGACGGGTGCACCATCAAAATGTTCGGGACGCCGCCGATCAACGAGGGGAAAGCGAAATCGCGAATAGGATCGTAAGTCAGCTTGGTGCGGAAGCGGGCAGGGGTGACGGCGTGCGATCCGATGTTGCACAACACGAGCGTGTATCCGTCGGGAGCTGCCTTGGCCGTGTATTCGGTTGCGATGTTGCCGGCCGCACCGGGTCGGTTCTCGATGATGACCTGCGTGCCCCATAACTCGCCTAGCGCCTGGCCCACCATGCGCGCAGTCGTGTCGACGCCGCCACCCGGCACGTAGCCCACCATGATGCGCACCGGTTTTATAGGATACGTCTGTGCGAAAGCGCCGCTTGACAGCACGAACGCCAGAGCAGTGGCAGCAACGTGCGCGAGCGACTTCGTCGTCATTGGGGAGTCTCCTCGTTAAACAGCGTTTTAGTTGCACCTACTTTACTACTCACGTGCAGTGCGCGTCGATCATCGCAGTGATGGCGGCGCTGCACGCGCTGCAAAAGGTGTGTGTCTGAAGCGAAAACATGATGCAGTCGACTTCGGCGCGGTAGAAGCCTTTTGCATAGCCATTGGCGCCCTCGAACCATCCGACCTCGCGGCCGCGCGAAGCCGGCCGGTCGAGCAGGGTGGCCGCGGTGCGGCTGAATTCATGCATGAGTCGATCGATGGCAGCTTCGTTAGCGTGTGCCGCGCGCAGCTGGTAGTAGCGCTCGACGTAACGCGCGAATTGCGATTCGTATGCGTGCTTGTTCCATGGCGTGGGGCGCTCGGTGCGGTCCGCGTTGGGTGAGCGCCACTTGGCTCCTTGCACCTGGGTCGTCACGTTGGGATTCCACGGCTCGATGTTGCCCCGATAGACGGGCCCGCTGCGGTCCGGAATGTAGTACTCGTCGGCGAGGCCTCCGATGACGTGCGCGAACTCGTGCAGCACAAGGTAGCGCGCTGCTGCGCTGTCAACCGCGACGACCGCAGGTCCTCCGAAGCACGCACTGCCGCCGTAGCGCTGCGCGTTCACGAGGATCAGCACGAAATCATAAGGCACGACCGACGCCGCTTCGCGAACGGCGCGATTGTCGCCCGCGTCGAGCGTCCGCTCGAGCGCACCACTGCCGTAACTGCAGGCGAATGCGGTGTCGCGGCGGAGCCCCAGGTAAGCATCGGTGACACCGTTGTCGCGGCTCGGCGTGAAGACCGCGCGCACGTTGAAATCTCGCCGCCGTTGTGCGAACGGGTCGACCGAGAAAATATGGTCGGTCGCACGTGCGGCGTCCGACACGAATTTCTCAAGCTCGCTCGCACGGTAACCGTCGCCGAGGATTGCAAGATCGACTTTGCGCGCCGCAGGGCCGTTCGAGAGCAGCGTCTTTACCTGAACCGGAAGCGAACCGCGCCCGCGGTCGATCGCGTCCGATGCGGGATCGATGAGCATTCGCCAGCATTCCTGGAAGGCCGAGCCGATACGCCGCTTTCCGATAACCGCCTGCACGGGTTCCGTTGGAGCCGGGCAGCGAATACTCATGCCGCGCGAGCCTGCGGCTCCGCTGCAAGCGTCGAAACCCGCAGAAAAGAGCACTCGCTCGGCCAAATCGCGAAGTTCCAGCCGGTAGTCGCCCCAGCCGAGCCTGTCGGCGCCGACTGCGTGCGGTTCGCCCGCGCCTGACTCTAAGCGAAGGCGTTCGAGCGCGAATGTATCGTTGTCGGCGCGCAAGAAGTGCCGAACATCGATGCGCAGAATACCGTCGTCAACGTAGGGATTTTGGATGGGCCCTGCGACCTTGCTTTGCGGCTGGGGCGCGCGCGAGGCGGGGACCAGCAGAGACAGTGCTGCAGCCGCCGTGTTCCTGAGCAGTGTGCGGCGCGAATACGAGTGCGGCGACACAGCGTTTAGAGCGCTGCCGCTTTCCTCGAGCGAGACTTCGGGAATGGACGGCGGAAGAACGCGGTCAGCGCGGATCAACCGGCAGGGAGAACAACTGCCCCTTGAGCAGCCGCTGTATCGATTCGACAACCGTATACGCATACTGCGCCGGCACGAGCACGATGTTGTCGTCACCACCCGCTCGGCTTTCCTGCCGAATGACGATGTCGCCCTGCGGATTCTTGTATACGGCGATCGCGTCGACGCGCTTTACGACGATCAGCGCTTCATCTGACCAGCTGAAATCATTTGACGATGACATGTCGGGCCCCTGTATCTTTGGCGAGGTGCGGAATCGCCAGCGCGAAGCAGGAATTGTGCTACAGCGACTAATGTGATGAAAGTTAACGCGTTGCCTGCGCCGCCAGCACGGCGAATCCAGCCGCTGTAAGGTGTTCCGACAGTTCTCGTGCGCCGCCTTCTCGTGGAAGCGGGTGTCGATCACGCGCCGCCGACGCCTTCGATGACTTTTCCGCTGCCCCCGCAGCGTTCGCATTCCCTGCCTTCGACCGACCCTTTGCCGCTGCACTGTGGGCAGATGTTTTCACCGGTTCCCGGGGTACCGGGCGCCGCCTGGTCGCCCGGGTTCATTCGCGGTGCGTTCGGTTTGTTCTCGGTCGCCACCGATGTCTCCTTTGACGAAAGTGATGACGGGCGCCCGCGCAGGCGGCCGCAAGGCGCGGCAACGCTGCACGGACGAACCGTCTTTCTGGTCAGCGACCCCTTCTCATGCCGCCTGCGACGAGCGAGACGACGAACAGCACCAGGAAGATGAAGAACAGGACTTTCGCGATCCCCGCGGCGCCCGCTGCGATGCCGCCAAAGCCGAACAACGCGGCCACGAGCGCGATGACGAAAAACACCAGCGCGTAGTGCAACATGATGAGCTCCTTGAGTTTGAGTCTCCCGGCGCTACATTGCGCGTCGAGACATGCCTGAACTACTGCAACCGCTGTGCCGTTTGCACCGCTGAGCGGCGTGCAGACGCCGACATGGGACTCACGTACAATCCCGGGCTTTTCGGAACCCTGATGAAGAACGGACAGCCTTTTCCAATTCCGGTCCGCGTCAAGTACTCGTGCCTCAAGTGTCCGGCGTATTGTTGTACGTACGCCGAGATCGAAGTGACAAGCCGCGATGTCGAGCGCCTGGCCCGCCACTTCGGCATCGAATACGCCGAGGCGGAGGCGCGTTACACGAAGTACGATGCGCGCAAGGGCGTGAGGCTGATGCGTCATCGCAGGGACACCGTCTTTGACTCGACTTGCACGCTGCTGGATCAGGAGAAGCGACGATGCAGCGTCTATGCGGCGCGGCCAGGCGTGTGCCGCGCGTATCCCGACTCATTACGCTGCGGCTATTACGACTTCCTCAAATTCGAGCGTGAGCAGCAGGGCGACCCCGATTTCGTCGCGCGCGCATAGGCGCGCGTCCGCTCGCAGCGCCGGATGCTCAGGTCGTGAGGCCGGAGTCGTGCGGCTCCCGGCCGTGCTCGCCGAAGGTATAGGAGATCGCGTCTGCGAGGCACTCCGCATAATCCGGAAAGCCCCTGGTGCATTCGCTGACGTTACCGTCGGCGTCGACTCGTTCCCATCGCCAGACGCCCATCGGGTCGTGAAAGAAGCGCCAGTACAAGCCAACGCCCCGGGCTGGCCGCGCCGACAGCAACTCGCCCAGTGCCGTGGCGATACGATGACGGCCATCAGCCTGCCGTATAAGCTGACGACACAGTGCCTTACCAGCGGCGTTCATGCGCTCCAGAAGCATTGTCAGTTTTGTAAGTTCGGGATCCCCAATCTCGCCTCAGAGCACGGACCATACCAGCCGCAAAAGACAATGGCATAACAGCGACTTGGCTTCAGGCGCGCCGGCGGAAGCGCCGCGGCTGTAAAGCACGTCGACAGTTACGGGTTCCCATCGTGGACAGCTGCGCGTACACCGCAATCCGACTGCTCGGGAAAGCCTTGTGACCGAGCGGTTCATCGCTCATCTGGACATGGATGCGTTTTACGCATCGGTCGAGCTGCTGCGCTACCCCGACCTGTGCGGCAAGCCCGTGGTCATCGGCGGCCGGCGAGTGAATCGTGCGGCTTCCGATCGGACATTGTCGAAGCTCCGGGATTATGCAGGCCGAGGTGTCGTTACAACGGCCACCTACGAAGCGCGCGCCTACGGTATTCATTCCGGAATGGGGCTCATGAAGGCGGCGCAGCTCGCCCCCGAGGCGCTGCTCCTCCCGGCCGATTTCGACGAATACCGTCGCTACTCGCGAATGTTCAAGCATGCGGTGAGGACCGTGGCGGACAGGATCGAGGACCGCGGCATTGACGAGATCTACATCGATCTCACCGACCTCGTTCTCGCGTCCGGTCCGCTTGACGAGACGAGCGCATGGACGAGGGCGCGGGATCTCGGCGCGGATATACGGCGTAGCGTTCATGCGGCGACGGGACTATCGTGCTCCATCGGCATTACGCCCAACAAACTGCTTTCGAAAATCGCGTCCGACCTCGAGAAACCCGCCGGCCTTACCGTCTTACGGGCGGACGACGTGCCGACACGCGTATGGCCGCTCCCGGTCAGGAAGATCAACGGCATTGGTCCCAAGGCCGCTGCGCGCCTCGAGCCGCTCGGTATCCGGTCGATAGGCGAGCTCGCGCACGCCGAACCGCTGCTTCTTGTGGAACAGTTTGGCAGGAGCTGCGGCGCCTGGATGCACGATGCAGCGCACGGTCGCGATACCCGTCCTGTCGTCACGCACAGTGAACCCAAGTCGATCAGCCGCGAGACGACGTTCGAGAGCGATTTGCACCCTCGGCACGATCGCGACCGGCTTTCCGTGATCTTCACCGAGCTCTGCGAACGTCTTGCGGAGGATCTCCGCAGAAAAGGCTACGTGGCAAGTGCGGTAGGCCTCAAGCTGCGCTTCGATAACTTCAGGACCGTGACCCGTGATTGCACGCTCGAGCAGCCGACGCGGGACGCAGCGTCCATCCGCCTTGCAGCCGGTGAATGCCTGAAGCGGGTAGCGCTGGAGCGCAGGATAAGGCTCCTTGGTGTGCGGACGGGATCGCTTAGCAGGGAGTCGAGCGAACCGCCGCAAGCTGTGCAGTCCACTCGTGCCCTGTTCGACTGAGCCGGGTCAGCTTTCGAGGTCGACAGCGGCGATGATGTCCTCGCGTCGATATCGACTGCGGGCATCGAATGGGCCTGTGAGCGCGAAGCGCCGATCGCTCGCCGCGACTCCACGGAGGCTTGCGACTTCGAAGCCGCGCCACGTCGTGCGCCGCCGCGCAATCTCGCAGCCGCCGACCACGATGCGTTTTCCCGGTTCGCAGTACAGCACGTAAGGCGCAAACGTCTGCGGCTCGACTGCGTCACCGTATACGACGCTCAGAAGCCGCCGGTCGCGAATCGCGTCGCAGATCATTTGTTCGAGGTCGTACCGCCGACGCGATCGCGCCTGCAAACGTGCTCGCAGCGGTATGACATTCTGAGACACCGGCATTTGCATCCCTTCGCACAATGAAGTCGAGCGGCGGCGCCGCTCTCCGCACGCACAAAGCACGATCGGTGCCCGCGTTCGCACGGTTTGCGCATCAAGGACTTAGCAGCGCACCGAAATCGAAGGCGAAGATCGTGTCAATCCTGCCGACCGGTAATAGTGCCGAGGCGCGTCGATGCTGCGTCAGCAGCCCGCAGCGTGGTTGTATTGGAGCGTGCGAGAGCGAGCCGCGGCGCAAAGCTCGTTGCTCGGGTGTGTGTCAAATTTGGTGAATGAATCGCGAGAGCGCCACCTAAACTGCGAACCCTGACACACGACAGGGGGAGAAGATCACATGCACAGCGGGATCGCGAAAGAAGCCTCCGCATCGACGGTCGCCGGCAGCACGCAGCTGCTCGACCGCGATGCGACACTCGAACGGTTCGCCGGAGACGACACGCTTCTCGCCGAGATCGCGGCCGTGTTCATTCGCACCGTGCCCCAGCTCGTCACTGCGCTCGGTGCAGCCGTCGCGTTGAATGACGTTAAGCAGGCACATCATCATGCGCACTCATTGAAAGGCGCCGTTGCCGCGTTTCAGGCACCGCTCGTTGTCGACGCGGTCATGGCGGTCGAGAAACAAGCCAAGGCCGGAGATGCTGCAGGCGTCGCTGCAGCGTATCCCATCGCGCAGGCGCTCGTTCAGCGTCTTCTGGGTGAGCTCGCGTTGATTGCGACTCCGCGCGAGAGCCCCAGAGCGGCCTGACGTCCGGCGCGGCCGCGCAGTTAGCGCGGAAGGCTCGGAAAAAGCCCGGCTAGAAGCCGGGCTTTTGTTTGCTGTGGCTGCTCGGGCACCTGGTGCAAAAACTTTGCAAACGCAAGTGCCGCTACCCGCCGTGCGGTAATTCTGAAGCTCGCCGCGTACGATCGTGCCGCGCCGACCGCGCCTGGGCCGTGCCCGGCGAGATCAACGCACGGTTTTGCGCGCGATGACCAGGTTGTCGAAGACGAGATTCACCGTCCAGATCCAGCGTGCGCCCTGAAACAGCTCCGGATAACGGGTAAAGGCAGGAAGATTGGTGACGCCGATGTCGGTGTCGGTGTACTCATAAGCACGCGGCCATCCTGCGTCGTTGAAGCGCGGGGAAGCCCAGTTCGACGGTATGGGATAGTGCACGGCATAGCACTTCTCCTGACACGGCGGCTTTTTCGCAATCGGGTGAACGCGTCCGAGCGGCGTCGTGTCGTGGATGTTGCCCTTCTCGACGACTTCATCCGGCGTGTTGAGTGGCGCGATGTAGAACGACTGCGCTTTCCACGAACTGTCGGTAACGGTGCCGTCCGAAAACTTTGCGATGAGGCCACCGTCCCCCGGATGCCACGGATTTCCTTTCGGGCCCAGGGGGAAGAGCTCCATACCAAGGCCGAGGTGTTCTTCCCAATCGACGATCTTGAAGGCATACGTGATCGGCCGTTTCGCCTTGAACTTCACGATCACCGAATTGAACGGCGTAAAAGGCGTGTTGTCGACAGCGACGAGCTTGCCGTTCACGTAAAACTCGAAGTAATTGTCCGCTACGATGTGTCCTGTGATGACTTCTCCATCGGCATCGATTTCGACGAGCGGAACGTTCGCGCCGGAGACCTCACTCGATTTTTCAGGCGTGAGCTGATGGCACTCGTTGTACAGATCCGCGCCTTTCGGTCCGAGGCCTTTCTGAAATGCGGTCTCGGCGGGGACGGTGATGACGGTCCCGTCGTTCGCCGTGATCTGTCCCACGGCACTGACGCGGTGATTTCCGACTTTTACCGGACATTGGTAGAGGTTTTCGACGATCGTTTTGGCGCGTCCCTGAGTCACCATGCGTTTCACCGGTGTCGCGTCTGGCGCAGGCGCCGCCTCGCGTTCCGGTGCAGAAGACTGGCACGAGACCATTGCTGTGAATGCGGCCACGGTGCAGGTGGTGCGCGCGATACGTAAGACGGCTGATGCATTCGTCCTCATGTCCTCTCCTGGTGTAAGCGGCTATCGTTCGCGCGGCCTCGGTTATTGACTTCGCTCGCGCGTCTGGCGAGAGGAGCTTAGCGAATCAGTGGGGGGGCGACAAGGCGAGGGCCGCTTCCTGTACGATACCGGCAACTTGTCGGG
>WUUC01025929.1_pt1 | contig 18456 bp, 19 predicted proteins | sample 6278441 | NCBI WGS metagenome assembly WUUC01 (sample SAMN13675441, study PRJNA597444) | soil metagenome | isolation source: soil | place: USA: Washington | collected 2017-10 | reverse complement strand
TCTCGCGCACGCTCACCGGCCAGTTCCCGAACTACGACATGGTCATCCCGAAAAACAACGACAAGTCGGCGTTGTTCGACAGCGCGGCTCTCGGTCAGGCCATACGCCGCGTCGCACTCATGGCCGACGACCGTTCGCACGCGATCAAATTCCATCTCGCGGACAACAATTTGCACATCAGTTCGCAGACGGCTGAAGAAGGCGAGGCGCGCGAAAGCGTCTCGACCGAATATGCCGGAGACGAAACCGAAATCGGCTTCAACGCGCAATATCTACAAGATTTCCTCAGCGTCGCCAGCGACGGGCAGGTCGCCTTCGAGTTCAAGGACGGAAATTCACAGGCGCAACTCCGCCTCGCTTCCGACAACGATTACGATTACAAATACATCGTCATGCCCATGCGCCTCTGAAACGCTGATGAGACGCTGATAAGACGCTGTCCTTCGGGAATAAAGTTCTATACTCGGGAATAAAGTTCTATACTCGGGAATAAAGTTCTATACTGAGTGAGCTAAATGCCGAGTAAGCCGATGACTAAGAAGAGTTACACTGAAACGTAATCTACTTCAGGTCATGTAATTCAACTCAGGGTCAAGGGTAGGCTGTAACAAGGCCGCCATTGGGCTATAAACGCCCGCTGGCGGCTTTGTAGAACTATTTTGGGTATGTGTGACTGTTTGAAGAGAGAATGGCTGTACGTCGCATCACAGCAGATCGTCGCGAGTTGATCCGTCAACTCGCCGAAATCCTTTCAGCCTTCCTTCCCTTAACCGCCCGCTCGCAAAACACAATCACCTTCCAAACCATCTTCGCTGAGAGTGGTATCGCTCACTACCTCGAAGGCGAGGTCAAAAAACAGGCACTTCAGTGCGCTTGGGAAAAAGTCTTCCGCCAGCATCAAAAACTGCCCTCTATGCTCATACGGAAGATCGTACCTGCAGCGATTGGCTATCGCTGTCACAAGCGAAACCCACTGAAGCAGGAAGAATTAGATTCGCTAATCTCCACGCTAGAAGCATTAGGTGTGGGAAGGACTTCTGAACTGCGGAAAATCAAGTTGGACGAAACTGTCCCGGAAATCCGCATCCCACCGCGAGAACTGGTGCGGCGCTTGGAGAATCATCCCCTAGTGGCAGATATAGCGACAGCACCGTTGGAACTATTCCGTAACGGCCATTTTAACGAAGCAGTGCGCAAGGCAGCAGAGCGGTTCGAGTCCTCCGTTCAGCAAAAGACCGGTTTGCAGGAGATTGGGAAGAGTCTAATGTCAAAGGTCTTCTCCCTCACGAATCCGTTAATTTCCCTGAATAGCTTGGCGACGGAAAATGAGAAGGGGATTCAGGAGGGATATATGTTCATGACGATGGGCCTGATGCGAGGGATCCGGAACATCTTCAGCCACGGAGACGAGGATCAGCGGTCGCCAGAGGAGTGCTACGAAATGCTCCTATTTATTAACTGGCTTTTCAGGCACCTCCCTTCATAATTCGCCATTGATTTTACATTGTGATAGAACTCTGCCGGCTGCTCTAATTCTACAGGACAGCGTTATATGGTCGAACCTTGTGGCAGCAATTAGCCGTTTCGGACTGCGTGATGAAGCTGTAGACCCTGGTAGAAGAAAACCTATTTCTAAGAGATTAAAATACTGAACGAAGATAACCCTTAGAGCAAGAATGATTTGTTATTGTAGAAGGTGAAATTGATGGACAATAATCCTATTCTGCCAGCCCGAATTAGAGTCCTTTTCGTAGCCGCCAATCCTCTGGATCAGGCCCAACTGCGGCTCGATGAAGAGATCCGAGACATCACCGCCAAGATTCGCGCCTCAGAGTACCGGGACTCAGTCGAACTAATCTCCGCTTGGGCCGCTAGGCCAACAGACCTTCTTCAGTCACTCAACCAGTACAGACCACATGTGGTTCACTTCAGCGGCCACGGGTCTGAGGAAGGAGATGTCGTATTCATGGGCGCGGATGGATCCGCGAAGCCAGTAAGCCGGGAGGCGATAGTCGAGGTGATGAAAACAGCCGGGGACGAGATTCGGCTTGTGCTCTTCAATGCCTGCTTCTCAAGTGCGCAGGCAGAGGCCCTCACCCGACATGTTGACGCGGCGATCGGTATGAGCGAGGCGATTGGAGACGAGGCGGCACGTGTCTTCGCAGCACAGTTCTACTCGGCTGTGGGCTTCGGCCACTCTGTGGAACGGTCTTTCCGCCAAGCGAGGGCTGCATTGATGATAGAGGGTATTTCGGAGGAAGATACCCCACAACTGTTTACACGCGATGGGATGGATGCCGACAACCTCGTCCTTGTCAGACCTCCTACAGCGGTAGGCACAGGAGTACCAGTGACTGAGGAGGGGGTTCTCGATATAGCAGTCAAACTCGGGTCGGCAATCGACTTCGAGTCCGAACGAAGTCAATGGCTAAGTTCGGAGCAGGGTAAGCGAGATGCGGAGAGAGAGGTTGGGGCGTTGGTCGGGGAAATAGAAGCTATAGCTAAACAGATTAACGTCAAAAATGAGAGCTTTCAGCTTGAGATAGGAACAGGTAAGGATGGCATCACACTGGGACATCCGAGGGGAGTTCTGACCGTCAACTGGTGGTGCACTTACGCCAACACTCTCTCTAGCTCAGGTCTTGTGGCGAAGATCTGGAACCGCAAATTTCACCCGCAGGGAATTTACTTTGGTGGGGAGAAGCCGAAAACGGTCAAGGAGATGCAGTACAACGCGGATTTAGGGCCTGGTCACCGCCCCGGATGGCGCGAGAAGGGTCGCGGCAAGGAGTTCCTCACCTCCAGTCAGTTAGCAGAAGCATTAGTGAGGAAGCTGCTAAACCGGATCGAAGATGAAGAGAAGCGCTCCGCCTACCACCGGCACGACAGAGAAGACCGATGGTAGTTATAAAATAGCCATAATGGAAATAGAAAACATTCAAAACGACTTTTGGCAAAATGCGCAAACTTTGGAAGCACTGTGTGAGTTAAACGCCCGATACATCGAAGGTGAGATTGATTTTTCCCCTACATACGGTGGACCCCTCGATGAAGAGTCTGGCCCTCTGATCCCTTACCTTGCAGCCCTCAACCGGTCGGGCTTTTTCACGATAACCTCTCAGCCGGGTGAGGATGATGGCCACAGTAAGCAGAGAGCCTTCATTGATGGCTTAGCCTCGGAAGAGACTGCCCAGAGGATCGAGCGACTATCCTTGGTTAGCGATCTCTACATCCTGACATCCCCGCCGGGTAGGTATAACGGCTGCACGATGCCAATTACAACAGATCTGTTTAGGCCATATTCTTGGGCCGGGGCTGCACATCTCGAAGATGAGACTAGGCTGTTCTTAGAGATCCCACACATAGAAAAGTACTGTGGGTCCGTACACGGCCTGCGTGAGGCCTGGTACGTATGCGTTATAGACCTTTGTTGGGGTCGTAAGGATTATTTGTGGCGCATTCTAACTGACGAACTGTGCGTAACATTAGAACCCCTTGACGGTTAGGGCTTCCAGAAATGGCAGTGTTTTTTTACATGATTGTTAATCAGAAAGGGGAGCGTAAATTATTTCTTGTGTCGTTTTACAAGGAAGATGAAGTCTGGACCTTAATTGATAAGATTCAAATATCATACGTAATGTCAATTCAGCCCTCTCTGTCCCCACTTTGAAACCTAGCCTCGGAAAGCAGAATTCCTCTATCTGCGCCGACGTCGGCCACGATTTCACGCAAAGCGAGAACATGAAGTTTACTAACGGGTGTCTTCCAGTGTTTACACTCAACAATCCATGTGATGTCGAATCCATAGACGGAAGTGCAAATTGGAAAAGAAACAATATTGCGTGTTCAAATCAGCATTAAGGATTCTTGAACGCTTGCATTGGTCAACCCGGGGTTGAAGGGAAAAGCTAAGCCGTCGCTCGCTACCGCTTGGCGATTCTCAAGGTCACGCAGCGTGCCGTCAATGACCTCGTACCGTCGCTCACCTATCGACATTCGTAGAAGTTCCGCCACGACGAGTGTTGAGACTGCGCAGCCGACGAATGACGCGCCTACGGAGCGTCCCGCCAAGAGCGTAAGGCCGCAGTCGTCGAGCCCCTCTTCGGCCAAAGCCCTATACGCCGGATTCCAGACGATCTTCTCAACAGAGCGGTCACTAGCCCGTCCTCCCCATCGGTCGCGCGCCGATTTCGACGCTGGAAAGCTGTGCACTTGAAAGGCGAGAAACTCTTCCGTCCCTAGCCCGAGTCCAGCCTCGATTACTTGCTCAAACCCCACATCTTCAAGGGCGGCGCGAGCCTCCTCGTTGTCAACGCCGCAGATGGCCACTCGCGGCTCGTCCTCATCAACCTTAAAATTGGCCGCGAACCGCCGTTCCTGTATTCGGGTCAAGAAACCACGGGCTTCGCACCAGTGTGCCATTGCGCGAGTCTTCTTCTGGCCGATGAGTGCCCGCCGTGTAAGCGGAGAGGTACTGTCGTTGGCCGGGACGAGAGCGTCGTAGTCTTGCAGGACAAGCGACACTTCTTGCGGGTTGGCGTAGGGTAGAAAACCGAGCGTCCACAGGAAAGCTTGGCCAAGGTGGCCAAGCCCGATGAGCCAGAGTCTCGACGGGAGCGCCTCGAGCGGTGGTCCTGACGCTTTATCCTCGAGCCATGAAACTTCAGCCTCCGGTCGCCACAGTGACAGCCCGACGGCGCGCCTGCCCGCGTGGGCGTTGCGCCCGCGGATGAACTGGAAAGCTTCCGAGACGGCGAGCGCGCCTGCCAGCACACCGCCGGGGGTAAACTCCTGCCGCTCCGCGAGCCGCAGCCCGTCTTCGAGCGGAGCCGCGCCCGCGCGCCAGCCCTCGAAGGTCGCGCGGACCGCGAATTCGCCGTACCCTGGTGTGGGTTCCCGATCGCCGATCACGATCAGGGGCACCCCGCGCGAGTGACGGCCGTTGACGAGCGTACCTTGCAGGTCAGTGACCGCCTCGCGCAGTGTGCGGCAGCTCTGCCAGGGCACGAGCAGGGCCGCGTCCGGACAATTCACCACCTCGACGCCGCCCAAGAAACAGCGGCGTGCCGTGTTTACGGCAGTCAGCAGTGCCGCTTGCTTGGTCGGGGAGTCGGCCACGTCGAGTCCCACCTCGACGGCGAGCCTGTATTCCTCAAATATCCGCCGCGCCTCTTCGGGCGTGGCAGCCTCGCCGGTGTCCATAGCCAGCTTGACCGACCGGTTCAAATCGTCCCCAATGTTCATGTTGTTCACCGTTTCACCCCCAGAACCCAATGTAGAAATAGTGTCCGGCGCGGGGCCCGCTCATGTCCTTCCAGCGGTGCTCCCCCTCATACTCGTAAATTCCCAGCTCGTGCGGCATGAAAACATGCTCGGCGAAACGGGGCACGAGCAGTGCGATGTGCCCGCGCGTGGCAATCATAGGATTGGTGCGATCGAGATTGCTCTGCCGGGCCCGGTGCTCGTGTGTGTGCACGTCGGCGACAACTTCGAGTCCGGTCTCGCGGCAGAGTTGCCAGAGGGGGCCGTAGCCCGCGCCGTCGAAGACGACGATGCCCGTATCAAGGCAGTGCGGGTCGAGGTCATCATAGTAGACGAAGCGCCGGACGCATCTTTTTCCGTTGTTTTTGCAGCCTAGTAAGAAAGCGCCACTTTCGTGCCGGCCGTGGCCGCGCCGCCTAAGTTCTTCCAGTCCCTCACGCCACAGCTTTGCCGGGCAACTCAGACGGTGCTCAGGTGCCACGAATCCCCGTATAGTCGTTTGAAGTGAGAAGGTCATAGATGATCCTCAAATATTTCGTGATATTGTCCGCCGGCGACCAGATCATCGAAGGGTGTTGCGTGCGCCATGCCTCGTGCCCCTGGATGGCGACACGGTCACACGGGAGGTAGAGCGCCTGCCCGTTATTCCAGTCGATCCGGAAAGCCATCTGCGCGCGGTGGCGGCCCGTCGGGTAATTTTTGAATTCGAGCGGCGTGTCGCGCGCGACGTCCCAGAGGCGCGCGGCGGGGGCGGCCTGCGGGTAGTTAGTCAGCTCGAACCTGAAAGCATACTCTCCGGGTGCACCCTCCCGCGGTGCTGCGCTCACGGCGATCACTGCGAACGGCCAGTTGACCGAGACCGGCCGCCACCGACCTCGGTCAACCCCGCTCAGGAACGGACCGTCCTCGAGATGCGCGCGAAAGACGCGCTCATCAGCTCCCATCGCGGTCGTCATGGCGCTTATCCCTCCACGCGGACCTTGGGCACGAGGTCAAAGCAGAGGTTGCAGTTCGGGTGCTGCACCAGAGTACCGATGTGGGTGTCCTCGTCGGGCCGGACGCTCGTTCCGCAGACCTGCAGGACGTGGTCAGTGGCATCTACACCCTGCAAATCGAACTGCTTTTTGTCGTCGGCCCACTTTTTCAAGCGCTTCACAGTCGCCGACGGCGGGAAGGCGCGCGACTCGGCCTGGCCATTGAAGTTGACAGTGACCGCCACCCGCTGGCAACGGTGGCAGTGCACTCGGTGCCGGTTTCGAATACCTGCGTCCTTCAATTTGAGGTCGAGTGCGATCTCCTCGTCAGAGTCTTCAAGGAGGATAATCACCTCGCCATCCCCACTCGGCACCTGAACGCCTGTGGCGCGCGCTGCCTCCAAGATGTCTCGCACCGTCCCGTTGTGCGGAACGCGCACGAGCTTCACGTCGCTCACGCCTTCCGCCTGCAGAAAAATCTCAATCGTTTCAGACATGTCTTCAAATCTCCTTCGCCCGCCCGCCCAGGGTGAGCTGTCATCAAGTAAGTTAGTTGTCACGCGCCCGCTCGCCCCCGGACGCCTCGTCGTGGCCTTTCATCCGCCCACACCCGTTCCAATAGGGGCTGGAGGCCAAAATAGGTAATGCTCTGTGAAAAAAATTTGCTGTCGAATTAGGCTGGGGTGACACAGGCGAGACGGTCGAAAGAGTGACGCTAATCGAGGTGAGAGACGTCAGAAATTATAGCTTCTCCAGTTCTGCGCGGGGGCGTGAGGTCGCCACCGTGGAGGCCGCTTCAGTGCCCTTAATGATCTTCGCCGAGCGGGCAGATGAAGTAGTGTGGGCATCGCGGGCAGTCGCGGTCGTTCGGCTCGGGCGAGAATTGTTCTAGCAGGATGCCCTGAATGGCTTCGTCGTAATCGGCTAGCCGTTTGGCTAGTTGCTTCTTTGACAGGGTGAACTCTTTAGTCTCGTTGGTTGAGAGGTAGAGTATCTGCATCTGCCTTCTGGCGTGCGGGTAGGCCTGCTCGGCGGCGGCTTGGTACAGCCCGTAGATTGGCTTTTCGCCCTCGTTCTTGCTGGGCCGTCCGGTGCGGATGCGCCGGACGAGTAGTGCGGATTCGGGCCCGTCTTCTACCAACTCCGTGTGGTCCAATGTGAGCTTCACACGCCCGTGCGGGAGCATGATCTTGAATTCCGGCCGCGCAATGCGTGCCTGCGCTGGCGGGTAGTATGAGACTGCGCGCTCAACCATCAACTCGGCCTGTTCCCGGTAAATCGGCTCATAGGGGTGGTCTATGGGACCGCGCGCCTCCCATATCAGCATCAGGTAATCTTGCGCAGCCCGGCCGTCGACTGATCGGCTTTGCGCCCGCTCTTGCTGGACCCAGTTGAGGACGTCGTAGACGCATTGGTGAAACTGTATGTAAGCGGACTCGTCACGCTTACCGCTCAGTTCGAGCACGAACTCGTAGAAGTAGCGGCGCGGGCACTTCAGGTATACGTCCAATAACTGCACTGAATACTCTTTAGCGCGCGGGGGCTGCGGCACCACGGACCGTTCTTTAAGGGCGGAGTCGTAACTTTGATTACCGACATTCTTCCATGTCGCTGGCCCGTCCACCGCTATTGGTAATCGCGCGGAGATCAGGGAGAGGAGCTTCGATGCTTTACTGGACGAGCGACCATAAACTTGGGCTCGGGACAGGCAGAGGTGGTCGCGGGCGCGAGACAGCGCGACAAAAAACAGACATTCCTCTTCCTCATCGTGCCAGTCGGAGGACACGCCCGGGATCAACCCCTCTGGCGCCGGACAGGGCTGGGGCTGGCGCGAGACCGGGAAGTACCTGCCGCCGAGTACCGGAAGGTAAACCGCGCTGAATTCCAGCCCCTTACTCGCATGGACGGTCAGTATCCTCACCGCGTCGATTTCGTCGGCCCACGCCGGGACTTGGCGGAGTTGCCTTTCCTCGCCGTAAACCTCCAGCCTGCGCACATACCGCAGGAGCGAGAGCTTGGGGTCAACCCCTTTCTCCCGCGGCCGTCCGAGTTGGCTGTGCGCGAACTGAAGGAACTGATAGATCGCCAGCCGCCGCTGTTGTCCCGAGACGGTACCGTCGCGCAGGAGCGGGCGGAGGTAGCAACTCGACCCGAATAAATACCGCACGAGCATTTTCCAGGCGGACCTGCCCTGACATAGCCCGGCGATGTGGTGGGCGAGGAGCGCGAACTTCTCCTTGCCCTCGGGGGAGATCATCTCGGCGTTGGAGGCCAATCTTAAAGCCTGCGGGAAGAGGACTCCCCGGTTTCGCGCCAGCGCGCGTAGTGCCAAGACGTCGGAGAGCGCAATTCGGTATTCGGGGAATCGCGCCACTCGGACGAGTCCGCGCCCGTCGCCCTCGCATGCCAACGCCAGAAGGGACAGAAGGTCGCGCACCTCGGGCCGCTCGAAGAGATCCCCTAGATAGAGGACCGGAATGTTCTCCTTTTCGAGCGCGGTGGCTATCCGCGCTAGGCTCGTGTGTGATCGGCAGATTACGGCCTGATCCTTGTATAGCACGCCCCCGGCGCGCAGCCTTTCGATCTCGCGCGCAATGCCTCTAGCCTCCGCCGCGCCGTCCTGCGCGATCTCGAGCGAGACCCGTCCACCCGCGTCCTCGCGGTGTGCTTGCCACGGCTCGAACTCAGCGCCTTGGGTGGCGAGCATGCGCGGGGCGAGTTCTGAGACGGCCGCGACGATGGCAGGTTGTGATCTGTAGTTCTTCTTAAGCGGCAGCGTCACCCCCTCGGGGAAATCTTTGGCGAAGAGCCGCATGTTCGAGGGGGATGCTCCGCGCCAGCGGTAGACTGCCTGCCGGATGTCTCCGACCGCCCACAGACCCTTGCCCTCACCAGCTATCTCACGCAGGAGCAGACCGCTGGCGCGGTTTACGTCCTGGTACTCATCGATTAGCACATGTCTGTACGTCGCCCGGACCACAGCGCGGACGTCCGAGTGCTCGCGCAGCAATGTGACCGAGCGGAAGATCAAGTCCCCGAAGTCTAGCAGCCTCTCCCGATCCAGATGTTCTTGGTAGAAACTGTAGACTCGCGCCACTTCCATCGCTTTCTCCGCCGCCTCAACTTTCTCGGGGGTGGCCGCGCTGGCTAACATCGTCTGAGTCAGCTCTGTGTAACGGCCGGGGCCGACGAGTTCGTCCTTGGCGCGGGAGATGGCGCCAAGGATGTCGCGCAGGTAGGTCGTCGGCTCGTACAGGTTTTGATAGTGATCGAGTTTAAGTTTGGTAAGTGACTGCTCCAACAGGAAGAGCGCGTCCACTGGGTCGATGACTTCGGGCTCGGACGCCAGTCCGACGCGAGCACCGAACTTACGGAGCAGCTCTAGCCCGAAGGCATGGAATGTACCCATCCATATCTGCCGAGCCTCAGTTGGGGCCGCTAGCCCGACCCGCTCCCGCATCTCTTCCGCAGCCTTGTTAGAGAAGGTCAATGCCAGCATCGACTCTGAAGGCACGCCTTGCTCTAGCAGATAGAGGATGCGACTGACTAGCGTCCTCGTCTTGCCTGTCCCAGGGCCGGCCTCGATGAGTAGGGGTCCCCGCTGCGCATGTGCCGCCCGCTTCTGACTCTCGTCGAGGGAAATCTCTTCTGAAGCGGGCTCAACTTCATAGGGGGGATCTATCTCCGGTGTGAGGAGTGCCCGGGCGAGTTGGTGGGACACCATCTCCACAGGCATCTCGGTCTTATTGGCGATGTCTTGGGCGCTCAAGACCTCTTCCGAGAACCACCACCTGAGCATATCGCCGGGCAACAAGAACTCGCGCGCGAAGACATTAGCCTCGCACTCGCGCCGCTCGTGGGGGCCATAGCCTTCAACGCGGTAGATACCGAGCGGAATGTTATCTTCCGAAGCCTCCGCGTCAACATCGGGGCCAGAGCAGACGGTGACGATGTCGTGGAGCCAGAAGTGGGCAAACTCGTGCGCCTGGCAATATAGGGAGAACCAAGGCTCGACGTCTTTGTTGTACCAGATGGTGTCCCAGTCAAGCATCGCCTGACCGCCTTCGAGTAGCGGGTGCTCGGCTGGCAGCGGGATACGACTGAGGCTTGTCATCTCCTCTGCCTTAGCCAGTAGGACTGACGCCGGCGCGCCGGTCATCTGTCCGTCCCCACCGTAGGCACACACCTCGGTGTGGAGCGCCCGAGCCCTATGCCGTATCCAGTCCCAGTGATTCAACCCGGATCCTTACTCCAAGAAAGTTATTCTTGCGCCTTATTCCTTCTTAGCCAGAGCGAGCCACTTCCGCCTCCGCTCTTCGCTGATATGCGGGTCGTTGCGTACGGCCTCGAAGAAGTCCTGCTTCTTGGCGATCTTGGGTGCCCTGTCGCTCTTACGATGCGCGGCGACGGCGAACGTGGCCTCGCCGTTCAGATAAGCCGCTATGCTGTTGCGGCTACGGTCGAGCACCCGCGCAATCGTTTCGACGATCGCCTCGTGGACCGCCTCGTGGATTGTGTTGAAGTCGAATAGTCGGCGGTCCAACATTGCCAGAAGGGAAGTGCTCAGCTCGGTCGCGTCTGCGAACTGCGCGCGGGTCATCCCCTTCCTCTTACTCTCCTCCATTAGCCCGATGATAGGTGACTCGTCTTTCGCGCGGTCGCGCTCGGCCCGTCGGCGGTGCAATATGTCCTGTACCGCGCTGACGCCTTGGAGTGCCAGAGCTTGCTCCTCTTCAGTCGAGCTTTCGTGTTGGGGCAGCCATTTGGCGGCGCTGCGGCGCGCTTCGAAGTCCATCAGCCCACGCGCGTACTGCGGGTAGCGCCGCACCCATTCAGCGAGGGAGTCCCGGTCGGGCTCGGGCGTCGAGGCCATGTAGGCTTCGATCACTTCGTCCAGACTAGGCTGCTCTCTTGGGTTCTTCATCGTCTCCTCCTCGCCACTTACGCAATGTCTTTTCGGCCTCCTTGAGCCAGTTGTAAATAGTCTTCCGACTCTTCCCAAAATAGCGACAGATCGTTGCCTCATCAGGGTCATCACTTTCTATCTGCCAGCCCTCGTAGTGCCGCAGAATGAACGCCGTCCTGTGCGGCTCCTTTAGGATGCGGAGTCCCTCTCTATACGCCGCCAGATCGTCCGCCGAGAGGAGGGAGTAGTCCTCAATCTCGAGGGGCGACGGCTTGTCCGGGTCGGTGCCTCCGCCCGTCTCGACTGAAACGGTGAAGGCGTCTCGGCTCTCCTCGACTTGGTATTTTTTGATCCCCTCTAGGATCTGGCGTCCGAGGAAGAGCCAGAACCGCACCTGTGCGAAGTCACCGCGGTCGCGCTCGAGATCCATTATCCTTTCGAACACCGCGACGATGACGTCGCGGTAGCAATCTTCAACATGCCTGCGATGCAGCGAGGCACGGAGCATACGGTTGATCTTACCCGTGCAGCGATCGATAAGTTCTGTCGTCAGGTCATCAACGACGAACTTGCGGCCCTCGCGATCATACTCCCGTATGAGGTAAACCAAAGTCTCCTCTTGAAGGAATTGGGGGGACGCCCGATCGGATATGCGTGCGCGCCCGACGACGGCTTCAGGTCCGAGGGCCAAGGCCTCTCGGATCTGGGCCTCAACCAGTTCGGTGCGTTGATACACCTCGCCATTTAGGTTTCGGCGGGTCAGCGGTTTTACCTGCTGCTGAATGGCGGTTCTCTCCGTGAAACCGTTTTCCATAAGTGCCCCTCTACCTCTACCCCAATAGGAGTACTGATATAAAACCGGAAATTAAATTTTCAGAGGGGCTACGTCCCCTAACATAATGTGGGCGACTATAGCAAAAGTTGCACTTGACTTCAACATCAAAACAAGTTCATAATTTAGTTATGAGCAAAACTCTGGGCGAGCGGATCAAAGAACTTAGAAAGGCGCGCGGGCTGACCCAGCGTAAGCTGGCCGACGCCGTCGGGATCGACTTCACCTACCTCAGCAAGATTGAAAGCGGCACGCTCCCATACTCCCCCTCGGCGAAGACGCTGAAGGGTCTAGCGGTTGAGTTGGGGGTGGACGAGCTGGAGTTCTTGCGCCTGGCTGAAAAGCTGCCTGTTGACATGGGCGTTATTGCCAATACGGATCTGGGTATTCGCTTCCTCCGCCAAGCTTCGAAATTGAGGAGCCAGCAGGACTGGGAGGAGTTGCTCGCTTTCATGGACCGGAGGGACAAAGAGAGAAATCAGTAGAAAGGCGGTGAGCTCAACTCCGAGCTTTTCGAGTTAATGAAGCCGTGGTCCATTTCCGCTCACCACTGCGCTCGGCGATGCCAGCACCAGTACGCGTTTCAGTACGTGATGGCGTCGCACAACGCAAAAGACCCTGACCGCCGCGAAGCCCATGTCCTCAGGCAGCTACGCACGCTCGAGGAGTGGCGCGGGCACTTGGTGCATTTGGCGATGGAGCGATTTTTCGTACCGTCCCTCAAGCGCGGGGATCCCATCACGGTTGACGCCCTGACGTCGCAAACACTTTCTTTGGGGGCAAGGCAGTTCCGGTTTTCAGAGCAGGGGAAATACAAGGACGGCGGGCTCACGAAGAAGGGGGTGGGCGACGACTTCTTGGCGCTGAGGGAACACGAGTACGGGATTCCGGTCGGCCAAACTAAGCTGACCAACCTCTTCGAAGAAATCAAGCAATGCTACCGGTTCCTATACTCGCAGGAAAAATTCCTGAACTTCCTCTTGGGCGGCTCCTGGTATAGCACCGAGTCTTCGTTGAACTTTCGTATTAACGGATTCACGGTCGTCGGGCAGCTAGATTTGGTCATGGGATATGCGTCCGGGTCGAAGCTGCTGATCGTCGACTGGAAGGTGGGTCGCAGCGAGACAAGTGATTACTCTCAACAACTACGTCTTTACGCCCTCGCCGCCCTACACCGCTAGCCCAGATACAGGGCGGAAGATCTCATGCTCGTCGAAGCTAATCTCCTCCGTGGCGAGATCACAAAACACACCGTCAACGAGGGAGAGTTACTCATGACCGAAGACTTTATTTACCGTAGCTGCTCAGACTTGAAAGCACTCACCGATGGCAAAGGGTACGACCCCGAGGACATGGAGAACTATGGTTACGCCAATAGCCCCATGTCGTGCGAGTTCTGTAAATTTCAACGACTGTGTGTGAGGCTGTCCTTATGACCAGACACCTGATTAACCTTTTCGCCCTCAGAGATGCCGGCAACCTAAGGCGCAACTACAGGCTGATGGAGGTCACCAACCTCCCGCGCAATGACCAGTTCGCCGAGAACATCCAGCGCTTGGTGGGGATGGTCGCCAAGGAGACGCGCAGACCCGCTTGCGTCTACCAGAATGGCGGCAGGGTTTATCTGGCCACGACCGCAGATGCTGAGGCTGTAAAAAGAGAGTGGCGGCTCATCCCGAACGTGGCAGTTCTCGTGCCAGACCCTAAGGAGTATCAACTAGACTACGGCGCGATCTCACCCGGACGGGCCGCCATAGCGCTAAACCTGCTGCGGTACGAACTCCGAACCGCCCTGTCGCGGAACGCCGAGCTATGGAACGATTCCCCGGGTTCGTTCTACCTGCGGACACCAAAATTCACGACGCGCGAAGGTGACGTGGATGTGCTCGAGGGATTCGTCTTCCGCTTCCACTACCTGCAGGACGTAGTCTACCTCTCGATCGACCCGACGGTGCGTTACGTGGACCGGAGATCAATGTCGGAGCGCCTTAACGCAGGCGAGGAGTTCCGACATTTCAGATTCCAGCACTTCCTCTACCGTAACGGCCACAAGTGGTATCGAGTGCAACTACACGGGCTAACCAACAATCCCATCTCCAAACAACTGTTTGTGCATGAGTCCGATGACCAGCCGCACGACGTTTATAGTTGGGTCATGAACACTTGTCAGCCGCCCCATCCAGATTACATTAAGCAGCTCGACCCGAATTCACCAGCCGTGATTTACCGATACCCGCAGGGAGGCAAGGATTTTTACGGCGCGGCGGCACTCTGCTTTAAGACGTACCGAACGGACGACCCCCGCATCCACGAATTGCATTCACGTTCGATCGTCACACCGGCCGATCGGTTACTGAGAACGCGGGAGTTTATTAGAAAATACTTCCAGCATGTGAACCTACAACAGGGTAGGCTAATGTTCTCTGAGCAGCCCCTAAGCAAAGCACCGGAGCAGTTTGACCCGCCGGACCTCCTCTTCGGCGGCGGTAAGGTTCTGCACGCCCAGCAGAACAATTGGGACGAAGGCGTCCCGCTCAAGGAACTAGGTAGAAGGCGCATGGACTTACTGCTGGATCCTCAGGGGGGGGTGCTCACCCAAGACGGCCTGCAAAAGCAATACGTGTTCATTCCCATGTCGTTGCACCGCTCGGTTAGTAAAATCTTCCATCAGGAATTTACCCGGCAGATGGAGCGCCTGTTGTCACAACGGTATTCGCTTAACCCAATCCTCTTCGATGACCGCAGTGCTAAGAACTTGCGGCAGCAGGTGGAGGCGATCAAAAAGGCAGTGGAGGAGAACAAGATTGATCGGGGAAGTGCCATTCTAATTCTCCCGGATAGATCTGACCCTCATCTTCACAACTTCATCAAAAGGGAACTCTTCGAGGTCATACATTTTCAGTGTGTGCAAGCCTCCAACCTGAAGAGATATTTCAACGCCGCCGCAGGGGGCGATTATCGTATCCGGGATGATTGGGGCGGCAGGTTCATTTCTTACACACGTTACACTGCGCTCGGGATGCTAATTGTCAACCATAAGTGGCCCTTCGCCTTAAACAGCCCCCTCCACCATGACGTCTACATCGGCATTGATGTGCTCAACACCATGGCGGGCTTCACCTACGTATATAACGGCGGGAAGAATTCATACTTCCGCCATTACCAGTCACGTCAAGCGGAAAAACTTTCCAAAAAGCAGGTCTTCAGCGTCCTCTCCCAAGACCTACAGAGGGACCTCAGCCGGCTTAATCTGAAACCACGCTCCATCGTCATCCATCGAGACGGGCGCAGCTTCGCGCAGGAGGAAGAGGGGTTCTTCGCGGCTGTCGAAAGGCTGAAACAGGATAGGGTATTGCCCACAGACGTCTTGGCTGGCGTCGTCGAAATACACAAAACGACGATGGGCCGGTTACGCCTTTATGAAGAGCGCGGAGGCGAAACCCAGAATCCCCGAATTGGGTCCTTTTTCACCGTCGACGACCGGCAGGGTATCGTATGTAATACAGGCTGGCCCTTCCGATTTCCGGGAACAGTCGCCCCTCTTCATGTGGCGGTGACGAGAGGCGATCTAGACATTCGGAACACTCTGGCCGATGTCTTCGCTCTTTCACAACTGGCTTGGTCGGCACCAGACAAGTCGTCACGTCTTCCCATCACGATTAAGCTTGGTGACATGTTCCTCCAGCCAGTCGCCAGCGAGTTTGATGAGGAGGACGCGCTTTACGGAGGGGAAGAGCCATCTGACGATCTGGAGCTCGTGGGGGCCGGTGCCCTGGTTCATAATCGAGGTGAGACACCATGAGTGAGACAGGAATTATCTCCCAGGAGTACCAGAAAGCAGCAGATTTATTCCGTGACATCAACCGTGCCGTTGTCCTCATTAAGAAGCGGCACTACAAGCTCGCTGGTGCCAGCTTGATCTCCGAGCAAGAGATGCTTGAAGCGAGGCGGCTGCTCGTCAGCGTGTTACGCCGGCTGAGTGCCAAGCTCGGTCAGGATACTTCGCAAAGTGCTGAAGAGGAGGAGCCGCTAATACCGCCATTCTTCCTCAAGCGCCTCTATCAACAGAAGCAGGGTGTCCTTCCTTGGTTCGTTGATGACCTGGAGGAACTCCGGCGGTGCATTGAGGAGGACTGTGACTTGACGGACGACATGGTGAGTCGGCTTGATGAATTATGCGGCCAACTCGATGCAGAGACTACGTCAATCTACCGTAAGTTGTGGAGAAAGTGATCATGCCAGCGCGGTTTTTTTCAGGGCAGGTCCGGCTGCTCCTAAAGCGCTGTCGGGTTTTACGGGAGCATCTGCATGAACTGAAAGGCCTTCCCGACGAACTACAGCCTCACCTCAGGGAGATTGACGACTCACTAGGAAAGTTGGAGGGGGGGCTGCAGGATCTTCTTGCCGACCCTGATTTCGGGGCGGAACCTCTCCTCCGAAACCAGTACGATGAGTATAAGCGTTACGAAGAGATCGTCGGAGTATTCGAGGGACACGCCATCGCCCTTTTAGACCATTATAACAAGCAAGATCACTATTTCTACGGATTCGTAAAGCTGCTTTGCGAGCAGGTACGCTACCCTTACCCCACCCCACTCGTGAGCGCGCACAGCGCCGAATACTTTTTCTCCTCCCCGTTGACCAACATGATCGGGCTCCCTCTGGCCGAGTATCAGTTTCTGCTGGCTCTCGCCGATCTCCTGCACGAACTCGGTCACCTCTTCTGCTTCCGCCGTGGGCACGTGATCCTCCAATCATTCATCCCTCTGCTCGGCCGTCACATAGCCGAGAGGAAACAGCGAGCGGTGGACGAAGCGGCGTCAAAGGCAGTCCTCCGCAACTTTGATAATCTCGAACAGATATGGCAACAGCGGTATGCCACTGAATTCGCCTGTGACATATTCGCCACGTATTTGGTGGGAGATGCTTACGGCTGGTCCCACTTGCGGCTAGTCCTCGCGACCAAGTCAGATCTCTACCACCCCAGTTTTGGCGAAGAGGCACTGCACCCGGCAGATGAGGCGAGGATGCGCGCCGTGTTGATTACGCTCGAGGAAATGGGCGGGACGGAAGCTGCGCAGAACATCGCCCGGACTTGGGAGCAGTTCAAGAACACCGTGTCGGACGTTTCCGATGGTGAATACGAGTACTGCTACCCAGATGAACTTTTACGAGGGCTTGCCCGAGAGGTGATAGCCGCGTGTCGCGTGCAGAACTTAATTCCGTATTACGACCAGCCAGATGAGAAACTTAACTTACTCAGGCTTATGCGGCACGCTTGGGAACAGTTCCATAGTGACCCTGAGGCTTATGTTGAATGGGAGACACAAAGAGTCAAAGCGCTGCGCGAGCTACTGTGCGTCCCAGAACCCGCAATCGAACAACACTCCACGACCGGTGCTGCTTAACTTCGTGTACGTGATCTAAAGACTTATTGAAAAGAGTCTACTGCGGCAGTTTTAAGATCCTCGATTAAGCCATCAAACGCCCGTGTCTAGGTGTATCCTCGGGCAACACCACCGCGCTTCATCAAGCGGAGTTGAGTTGCACTTCGGCAGTAAGCTCCGCTCCCTTATTGCGTGGGCTGTTTACCAGAGGGCTGATCGGATAACCAACCATCGCTTCGGCCGGATAAGGCTGCATCAACTCCACGAGCAATCCTCGCTGTCGCTCATCGCCACCCAGCCACAAAGCGTATTCCTCGGGATGCAGGATAACCGGCATCCGGTCATGCACGGGTCTGAGGACTTCGTTCGCCTCGGTAGTCACGATGGTGCAAGACTCTATCGCCTCTCCCTCTCCGTCCTGCCATCTCTCCCACAACCCGGCGAAGCCGAACGGAGACTCGTCACGCATCTGGAAGAAGAACGGCTGTTTTTTACCACCCGTCCTCTGCCACTCGTAGAAGCCATCCGCCGGGATGATGCAGCGCCTCTTCTTGAATGCTTCACGGAAGGCCGGCTTCTCCCCGACCATCTCGCTCCTTGCATTGATGAGCCGCGCTCCCATGGACGTATCTTTCGCCTAGGAAGGCACGAGCCCTCCTTGAAGAAGGCCATCTCCCGCCCGTCCGCTAACTCCCGCACGGCGAGAATCTCCTGCGTCGGACGAAGTTTGAGAGACGCTCGCACGCTATACCACTCGACGAGGTGTTGACCGTCAGCTAGGTTTTTTCCCACGCTTCCTCTCTACTCCCCCGCTCGTCGGGTGCGCCGGCAGTTTCCGAGGCAGATCGAGCTCGTCCGCTACCAGAACGTCCATCCACACGCCCCCCAGTTTCGCGTACTCCCGCAGAACCATCAGCCCCGGTATCCGGCGCCCGCTCTCGTACATGCTGACCTCGGCCTGCGTGAGTTCATCTGCCAATCCCATCTGCCTGATCAGCCCTCGCTGTGATAGCCCGAGAGCTGTCCTTATCTCCAACAACTTCTCCGCCATCCTGGTCGGATTACGCCTCGCCATCAGCAGTCACCTCCTGATGG
>WUUC01128645.1_pt1 | contig 18459 bp, 16 predicted proteins | sample 6278441 | NCBI WGS metagenome assembly WUUC01 (sample SAMN13675441, study PRJNA597444) | soil metagenome | isolation source: soil | place: USA: Washington | collected 2017-10 | reverse complement strand
TCGTAGCCGGCGCTATAGAGGTGGCAGGTGTCAGCGCAAAACGCCACCCGGTGCCGGACGTCGGGTGCCACCAGGTCGCGGATCGCCCGAAGCTCCTCGAAGGTCCGACCCAGCGCCGTGCCGGTCCCTGCCGTGGTTTCCAGCAGCACCGGGACTGAACCGGGAACAGCCCGCAGCGCTTCGGTGATTCCGGCCGCATTCCGCTCAATCCCCGCAGCTGCGTCATCGATGTAATTGCCGGGATGCGAAACGATGCCATCCAGGCCCAATCTGGTGGCCCGGATGAGTTCTCCCTGAAAGGCGACGATTGATTTATCCCGGATAATATTGTCTGGCGAAGCGAGATTGATCAGGTACGAATCGTGCGACACGATCGATCCGACTGGGTGGCCGGAGCGTGCCGCGGTGAAGGCCGCCACGATTTCCGGAGTCACCTCGGGCTCACGCCACATATTCGGTGTCTTGGTAAATAGTTGCAGCGCCGTGGCACCAATGGCGGTGCCTCGTGCTGGGGCGCTGGCTGCACCCCCCTGGGTGGAGACATGGGCTCCGACCTGATCGCTGATCGCAGATGGAGTTGCCCCGGAACGACCTGATTTAGTGATCGGACTCACGAGATTGCAGCTTCCTTTCGAACCATTGTGACTGGACTAATGCGGCCAACCCGTCCCTTGATAGTACTGCTGGGCCCCATCGAGCTGCGCCCCGATGGGCTCGAGCGGCAATTGCTCAGCGCCGGATTTCAGGTGGCCGAGGCCGAGGATCCGGATCACTTGCCGGGCCGGCCTGCCGCAGTACTGGTCGTCTGCGCCGGGTTTACGCCGGAATGCAGTGAGCTGGTTCAGCGCCTGGCAACCGCGCGCTCATCAGGAGCCCAGGTCGTGGTACTCCTCCCGGACGGTGCGGCGGATGACCTGTTGCGCGCAATCGAGTCAGGTGCTGACGAAGCAATTGTGCTGCCGATCGAAGCCGACCTGATGATCGCGCGAATCGCCGCCCGTATCGCTGCACCACGCGGGAGTACCAAGGGCCCGCTGATGCACGATCTTCGGTTGTTCGAGGTGCTACAACAAGTAGCTGTGGAGCTGCATCGCGATGACATGCTTCATGCGCTGGTGCGCGGCCTTGCTCATGCGTTGGATGGTCGTTGGGTGAGCTGTCTGTTGCATCAACCCGGTGCAGCCACCGGCCTGATGGTGGCCGACAGCGAAGTACCCAAGTTGCGCGACGCCGATACCTTGTTGGAGAACTGGCCCGAGGCTGTCAGTGCGGTTGCGGGACAGGAGACGGTATACCTGCGCGATGCGGCCGCCGACCGGCTTTTTCTTCCCGCCAGTGGCAAGCCGGGATTCGAGATCGTATCAACCGCGGCAATCCCGCTCTGCCCGCTGGGTCGGCCAATTGGCAGTGTCGTGCTGCGTTCCAGGCGTGGCGAACCGCTCCTGACCGCCGGCCAGGTTGCCTTGGCAGAATTGGCGGTGGGTGCCTGTGCGCGGCTGATTGAAACCGATGATCGTCGAGGCGCGATTTCGCGCCGCCAGGCCATCGCCGGACACGTCGACTCACTCACTGGTTGCGGCACTCTCGATGCGCTCGACCGTCGGATCAGGGAGGAGTTTGAACGCGCCCGCCGGTATGATGTCGCGTTCGCCCTCGTCCTTTTGGACGTCGATGCAATGCGAGTAATCAACGATCAGCTTGGGCGCGACGGGGGGCATCGGGTCTTGGCAGAACTAGGTCGCCTGCTGCAGCGGGAGTTGCGCGCGCCCGACTTTGTTGCGCGCTATGGTGGGGAAGAGTTCCTGCTATTACTGCCAGAAACTGATCTCGATGGCGCCCGACTCACGGTAGATCGCATCCGCAACAGCATGGGCCCCGCCGGCTTGAGTGACCTGAACCCTGGTGTCAGGTGCCGGCTTTCGGCTGGGATTGCGATCTTCCCGCATCCAGCCGTGCACAAGCCCGAGGACATGTTTGCCCTGGTGGAGTCTGCACTGGTGGAGGGGAAGCGTCACGACGGTGACCGAATCGGCACCGCGGCGTAAGGATCAGTTGCGGTTGCGCAGCCAGGCCAGCGGGTCGAGGGCGATCTGATTCTCGCCGCGAATCTCGAAGTAGAGATGAGCGCCCTTGTCTGAGCCCTCACCGCCCACGGTTCCGATCACCTGGCCGCGTTCAATCTTGGTTCCCACCACGCCCGCCGCACTCGCCAGCTGTCCATAAAGCGAGTAATACCCATTGCCGTGTTCCACTATGACAGTGAGGCCGTAGGTTCCCAACCGCTGTCGCAAGGCTACGGTCCCCGCCTCAACTGCGCGCACCGGCGTACCTACGGCGGCCCCAATACCGATGCCATTCCAACGAATCACGCCGCCGTTCTCAAGTTCTTCGCGCCCGAACTGATGGACAATGCGGCCGTCCACTGGCCAATCAAGCCGACCGAGATCCGCGGTAGTGAGTCCGCCTTCGACCCGTGCAGCTGTCGGTACGTTGCGGCGACGCCGTTCGAGTTCGGCGAGGGCATCATTCACCTGGGCTTCAGTGCGCTGTAAGGCGGTAAGTTGGGCCTGGGTTTGAGCGGAGGTGCGTTGGACACGGCGCAGTGTGGCGCTGCGCTCGTCGGCCAGCCTGCCATACCGTTCGAGTTCGGCTTCGCGTTCTTCACGCCGTCGATCCAACTGACTTCGAATGCCAAGCAGCTCGTTGCGCTGTCGACTCACGCGATCAGTGAGACGCTCAACATCACCGACCAGGTCGCGATCCTGACGGGAGGTAAGGTAGAGATACTTGTAGCGAGTCAGCAGGTCGCCGAATGACTCGGCCGCGAGCAACACCTGAAAGCTGTACAACGGTCCGCGCTTGTAGATGTCCGATAGTCGCCGCCGCAGCACCGCCTTGCGTTCAACCAGGTTGTCTTGTGCCAGTGCAAGTTCGGCTGCCGAGCGCTCTAGTTGCGATCCTAATCCGGAAATTTGGGTTTCGATCTCGTTGACCAGTCGATTGGTCGTTTCGCGTTGACGCTCGAGGTTGCGGAGTTGAGCGCCCAGATCGGTTACCTGGCCCTGCAACTGACGCTGTTGCGCCTGGAGCCGGGTCCGTTCCAGCCGGATGGAGTCAAGCCGCTGACGAGAACGTTCCAAGTCGGTCTGGGCGCCGAGCGGCAGGGTGATCAATGCTGCAACTGCCAGAAACAAAGCGAGCAGTGTCAAGCGCGAGAAAGGCGTCGGTAGTAGCCGATTGGCGCTGGGCTTGTACGCGGGGTGCGACACTATCTACACCTTCCGAAGGTGCCGGCCGACGCTCACCAGCGAACCTAGCAAGCCCAGCAACACGCCGAACACCAACAGCAGCAGCACATCGCCCGGTCGGAAGAAACGAATGCCGACTCCGAGACCCATTCCCTGGGACTTGAAGCTCCAGAACACCGCCGCGCAAAGTAGTATTGCCACGACGCCGCCCATTGCTCCCTTGATGGCTCCCTCAAGCAGGAACGGCCCGCGGATGAACCAGTCGGTGGCTCCTACCAATCGCATGATGTGAATTTCACGGGCACGTTGGAGTACCGAGATTCGGATAGTGACACCGATAATGACAATCGATACCATCGCGAAAGCCAGACCGATTGCCAGCCCTACCAACCCGGCAATGTTGCGGAGGCGGTCAAGGTTCCGGACCCAATCCTGGCCGTAGCGAACATCTTCGACGAATGGAAAGCCTCGCAAGCGTTCGGCCACTTCACCCGCGTGATCAGCGTCACGATACCCGGGCTTGAGACGGAGTTCCAGCGACGGCGGCAGCGGATTTACCTCGAGATCGCGATAAGCATCCTGAAATTCGACCAGGTCCGCCTTGGCTCGCTCGAGTGCTTCTTCCTCCGAGACGTAGCGCACGGTGAGGACTTCGGGGAATGCACCGATGTCCTGTGAGGCAACAGCGATGCTCTGGCTCGGGGTACCACGCAGCACGAAGGCGACCACTTCGACTCGCTCTTCCATCTGGCCGATTGCACCGCGCAGGTTGATCGCTACCAGTCCGAACAGGCCGGTGACGAACAATGCGAATGCAATGGTGATGACTGATAGAATCGAAAGTGTGCGGGTGCGTCTGAAGGACATCAGTGATTCGCGCCAGAGCAATCTCATTCCTTCGGCTCCGTTTCGGCGGCCGAGTCGAACACCAGTCGGCCATCACGCAACTCCAGCACTCGCTGCGCTGACTGCCGCACCAGGTCAAGGTCATGGGTGGCCATCAGCACCACGGTTCCCGATTCATTGATGTCGCGAAGCAACTGAAACACCCCACGAGTGGCGCGTTCATCGAGATTACCAGTCGGTTCGTCGGCCAACAGGACGGAAGGATCATTGACCAGGGCTCGGGCGATGGCCACTCGCTGTTGTTCTCCACCACTCAACTCTCGGGGAAAGGCTTCGGACTTCATCGCCAGCCCTACCTGATCGAGAACCCTCGCGACCCGTCCGGGGATTATGTCAGCCCGTGCTCCGGTCACTTCAAGGGCGAAGGCCACATTTTCCGCCGCGGTTCGATCATCGAGCAGTCGAAAATCCTGAAAGACAATTCCCAAGCGACGCCGCAGTCTCGGCACCTCGTCACGACCAAGACTCCCAATGGCAAAACCCGAGACGCGGACATCGCCTGATGACGGTTGCTCGTCGCCATACATCAACTTGAGGATGGTTGACTTGCCAGCCCCGGAATGTCCGGTAAGAAAGACGAATTCGCCGCGAGCGACATGAAACGTCACGTCTTCGAGGGCAGGCCCGGTGCCAGTGGGGTAATGCTTGGCGACCTTGTTGAAGCGTATCACGTTGGTGAATTACCCATTGTTCCCGCGCTGCTCAGAGCGAGTTTTCGAGGTCGGCTATCAGGTCGGCAGCATCCTCGCAGCCGCAGGAAATCCGCACGAATCCATCGGGGATACCTTGCGCGCTGCGTTCTTCGGGCGAAAGCCCCTTGTGCGAGGTAAGTCGTGGTTCGCTCACCAGGGATTCGACCCCCGCCAGACTTGGAGCATGGCTGAAAACCCGGAGCCGACCACAAAACTCCTGGGCGGCTGCTGCGCCACCACGAAGGGCAACCCCAACCATGCCGCCATGTCCATTCAGTAGCCGGGTTGCCAGCTCGTGATCTGGGTGGTCAGGCAAACCCGGGTAGTGCACCGACGCAAACTCGGGGCGGGCTGCGGCCCAGGCAGCTACCGCGGCTGCATTGTTGTTGCACCGTTCCACGCGTAGCGCCATCGTCTTGAGACCGCGTTCCACCAACCACGCCGAGTGCGGATCGATTGCTGGTCCCCAGGCCCGCATCAGTCGGGTCACCTCATCAATGATCTGTGCGCTACCTGCAACCGCGCCTGCGATCACGTCGCTGTGACCGTTCAGGTATTTGGTTGCGCTGGTGATGACAACGTCTGCCCCGTGCTCCAGCGGACGGAAGTTCACTGGCGAGCAGAAAGTGCTGTCGACCAGCAACGCCAGACCTCGGTCCTTGGTGAGCGCAGCGAGCGAAGGGACATCTACCACTCGCATCAACGGGTTGGTGAGCACTTCGACGAACACCGCCCGGGTGGTTTTCTTGATCGCCTTGCGCCAGTCGCGGGGATGATCCGGGTCGACATATGTGACGCTGATTCCGTGCTGCGCGAATTCACGATCAAAGAGTCCACGGGTGCCGCCGTAGATCCAGCGGGACGAGACCAGGTGATCGCCAGGCCGTAGCATCGCGAGGTGAGCCAGCGCCGTAGCGGCCATGCCACTGGCCAGGAAGATCGCCCGTTCAGCACCCTCGAGCGCGGCGTAACGACGGGCGAGTTCGACCTGATTCGGGTTGTTGCCATACCGGGTGTACAACACTTCATCGGTCGACCCGACCGGGTTGCGGAAGGTGCTGCTCTGGTAGATGGGAGTGACGGCGGGAGACCAGTCCGCGCCGCGGTGCGGGATTCCATGAATGGCCAAGGTGGATGGGCCGGGACGTTTCCTGGTCATCCAAATACCCCCAGCTCGTAGGTTGCGTCGTTATGGGCGAGCAGGCAGCGACTGCCAGCCAATTCATCGAGCGCAGTCCGGGCCCGACTGACGTCCCAAGCCAACTTCTCGGCCACTGGCAGTGCGGTGGACCGCCCGAAGTGTCTCAGTGCGGTGAACGCAGCCTGCCAGTCTTCTGATACGGCACCAAGCAGCCTGGGAATTCCGGTGTCGGCCTCGAATGCCACCACTGCGAGCCCGTGGCAAATGAGGGCGTGTTCGATTGCTTCGGCGTGATCTTCCCGTACACCCAACAATACCAATCGGATCAAGGGTAGGTCGGCCGCGACCACCAGCAGCTTGGCAACTACTTCGTCGGCACAAGAAAAATCGACCAGACCTACATGTGAGAAGTCCAGTTGGGCGTCAAGCGAATCCCGTCCGCGGAGTGTCGAAACAACCCGGTGGCGGACTGCCGCACCGGTTGGCCTGGTCACCAGGTTGCGGTACGGCATATCGGTGGCTTCGCGGAGCATATGGTCGAGGCGAATGACTGCGCTCATTGGTCGATCTCCTTGCCGGGAATCACCAGCGTCACCTGTGCACCAGGAAACCACGGCAGTCCTTCAGTCATTGGCGGTTCATCGTCCCACGATGGCACAATCGCGACCCGCCCGGTGCCGCTACGGATGGCGATCTTACCCTGCCAGCGTGCAAGGTAGCGCTTTGTACCCGCCAGCCCTTGGCCGCGCCCCGGATCGCGAAAGCGCGAGGTGGCATGAATCAGTGCTGTCTCGATGGCAATAGCATCGCCCCACCGATCACCAAATCGCTTGGCCTGGGTTGCCTCCAGTGAGCGACGAAAGCCGATGCCAGCATCGCTCACCGCGATCACAGCAACCTTCCGTCCGAGGCGACGACGGTAATTGTAGACGTGGACTGCCACCCAGCCGCCGGTTCCCGCGTGTTCAACCACATTCTGGCAAGTCTCGGACAGTGACTGACCAAATCCACCCACTACGGTTGCCTCGAGGCCAAGTTCATCTCGCAGGATACTTATCGCCTTGCCAGTGACATTCTCGACGACCTGATGTACATCCTTGGCTTCACGAACTGGGGTGACGGGTAGCAGAACGTCGCTGTTCTCGTCAGCACGGCGCCGGGGCACCTTGCCGTGCAGCTCGAAAAATGTCTCCGCGTGTTGCAGGAGACCAGCTCGGGCCCAATAGGAAGCCACTCCATCCATCGCGGGCAGCGTGAGCCGGGGCTTGGTTGCACCGATTTCAGTGAGCGCCTGCCCTAGTGTGAGCAGGGCGACGAAGCCCGCGGGTGAAGCCCATTCGGTGTGGTGAGCATCGATGAGCAAGCGCTCTTCAGGTGGCCAGGGCCCGAGTCCGGCTGCAAGCTGATCCAGCGAGCGGTCGTCGAGCGAAGCGGGCACAGTCACTACTCGCATCAGGCAGCCACCAATTCGCCCCGAAGGAAGTTTGCCAGTCCACTCGCGCCCCGGAAGCTCGCGTTTCTTGCTGCTGCATGATTCGCTCGTGCAACAGCGGTTGCGATCTGATCGCCTGCCAGCAGTCGCGCGCAGCACGTTGCGCCAAACACATCGCCACAGCCGGTCGGATCAAGTGCTTCCACTGATGGCGCACTGATCAATTCGGTACGAATCGCGGCGGAGACGCTGGTGCGCGCCTCGGCGCCAGCTGCCAGGTCCGCAAGTCGCGCAAAACCGGGGCGGGCTACGTAGGCGGCACCCCTGGGGCCCAAGGTGACATTGAGCAGTGAAACTCCGGCGCCCAAGGCCGCTGCGGCAACGGCCAGGGCATCGTCTCCCAATTGCCGCATCTCGTCTTCGTTCATCTGGACCACGTCAAAGAAGGAAAACCAGGCAGGGGCATTCGGCAGTGGTCGTAACATGCGTACGCCATCCGGCTGCATACCGAGGAACAGCGAATGGAGATCAGCGTAGATGGGGCCTTCGAATCCTTGGCGGAGGGCTTCAGCAGTGCCCAGGCACATCTCATAACCACTGATGAAGTTGAGATAAATCGCATCAAGATCGGTAATCATGGGGCCCAGTTCCGGCCAATTCCATGCTGGTACTCCACCTGACATTCGCTCGCATCGCCTGGCGCTCGATTCATACCTCAAGGTCACCCGATTGTTGGCCATCGGCACCTCGATGAACCTGGAGGTGGGAGCAACCCTTCTGAGCGTACCAAGAAATTCGGCAGCATTTGGTGCCAGATCCTTACCGACCTTGATCAGGGGAACCAGCTCCCAGTCGTCGGGAAGTGCTGCGTCCATCCCCGCCAGGGCATAGGCTATACCACCCCACTCCTCGATTGGCGGTGCCACTGGGTCGCGCCCGTGGATTTCATCCCAGACAAGGGAGCCGATGACACCAACCCTGGGCATCAGGGCAGCGTCGCTTGCTGGTCGAGGAAGATCCGCGCTGCGCCATACACTCCAGCGAGGCCATCGAGAGTGCCAGGGACGATCTGGCAGGCCTCCACAGCGGGCTTGAACGCCCGCCGGCTCACTTCGCGTCGCAGCGGTTCAAAAAACAGGGTTTCGCCTGCCTGGGTAACCCCGCCCAGGATCACGACCATCTGGGGATTGAAAATGTTGATCAGCATCGCCACACCGGTACCCAGATAGTGCGCAGTGTCGCGCACCAGTTCCAGCGCTACCTCGTCGCCTTCGCGTGCTGCAACGAATACCGTGGCAGCTGTTATGGCGTTGATGTCGCCACCAGCCAGTTCGAGCAACGAGCTGGTCTCACCTGCGCCTATTTGCTCGATGGCCCGTGTAGCGATCGCGGTTCCGGACGCGTATGCCTCCAGGCAGCCATAGTTGCCGCAACCACAGCGGCGACCGTTCATGTCCACGGTGACGTGGCCGATTTCACCGGCGCAGTCACTGGCGCCGTGATACAACTGGCCATCAAGGATCAGTCCGCCGCCGATCCCGGTACCGATGGTCATGCCGATTGCATTCCTGACGTTACGTGCCGCACCGACCCATGCCTCCCCGAGGATGGCACAGTTGGCATCGTTGTCTATCGCGGCGGGAAGGTCGAGTCCATCGGCTAGCCGTTGCCGCAGTGGCAATTCAGTCCAGCCAAGATTGGGCGTGAGTCGTACCACGCCACTCACCGTGTCGAGCGGGCCTGGTGCACCGGCACCCACCCCAATGACCCGGGCGCCAGGATCCGATCGCCGCAAGATTTCAGTAGTCCATTGGGCCATGGCGATCAGGTCATCGAGTACAGAGTCTGCGCCACGCCCAGCTTGAGTGGGTCGATCATGGTCGCCCAGAATGCGCGAACCATCAACGGCCACCGCGCCGACTACCAAATTGGTGCCACCGATGTCAATGCCGAGTACGTAGTCCAGATCAGCCTCGCGGGGATAGGAGCGGGTCCAGCAATTTCACGACCCGCCCGGCTTCAATTTCTCGCATGCACCGATGGTGTCCGAGCGGGCATACCTGAGGCCCATGTGCCGAGCACGGTCGGCAGGCCAATCCTGGCAACTCCACCACAACGTCCTGACTGCCGCGCGGTCCAAATCCAAAGGCCGGAACGGTGGGGCCGAACACCGCAATGGTGGCCGTGGCAGTGGCTTGCGCCAGATGCATTGGCAGCGAGTCGTTGGTAATCAGTACCGACGCTTGCTCAAGTAGCGCTGCAGAGGCCCGCAGTGGCAAGGCCCCGCACGCATTGAATATTCTTCCCGGTGCGATTGCCCTCAGTGACTCGCCGATCGAATGATCGGCAGGACCCCCGATGATTACCGTCACTGCATCGGTGAGAGCCAACAACTCAGCGTACCCGGTCCACCGTTTGGTGCCCCAGACCGCGCCTGGGGCCATGGCGACAAACCCCGGGCTGACCTGACGCTCGATCAGCCAGTTTTCAGCGAGGGTTCGATCACCGGCCGTGAGCCCGAGACTGACTGGTGCCTCGGTCGCGCCCGGTAGCAGCGCCAATAGCCGTTCGACTTCGTGGCAACCACGCGGCCTGGCAATTCGCTGGGTATAAGTCCAACGGGCCGGCGCGTCAGCGAATCCGATTCGTTCGGGAATCCCGGCAAGGTAGGCTACCAGTCCCGAGCGCCATGAACGATGCGGAAGATAGGCGCGACGGTAGCCGTTCGAACGGAGTTGCTGCGCCAGCCGCGCGATTCCGCCGGCGCCGGATTCACTCCCGTGTTTGTCATGAGGGATGACCCGGGCGACCGCAGGGTGTGTTTCCAGCAGCGGGACTGCAGCCGGGGTGGTCACTACGTCGACCGGCCCATGAGTCGCAGCCAGCGCGCTCAGCAGTGGAGTGGTGAGTACGACATCGCCCAGGAAGGCAGTTTGGATGACCAGGGTGTCAGCGATCGCGCGCTCCAGTTTACTCTACCTGGAGTACGGCAAGGAACGCTTCCTGGGGAATCTCAACCGACCCGACCTGCTTCATCCGCTTCTTTCCTTCCTTCTGTTTTTCCAGCAACTTTCGCTTGCGCGAGATGTCGCCGCCATAGCACTTGGCCAGCACGTCCTTGCGAAGCGCCGAAATGGTTTCGCGCGCAATAACCTTGCTGCCCACGGCCGCCTGAATCACCACCGGAAAGAGCTGTCTCGGGATCAGTTCCTTGAGTTTCTCGGCCAGTTTCCGACCCCACTCGTAAGCCTTGTCACGATGGATGATGACACTGAAGGCATCTACCGGATCGCCGTTTATCAGCAGGTCCAGCCGCACCAGTGGAGATGCCCGGAAGCCGGACATTTCGTAATCAAGTGATGCATATCCCCGTGAGATCGACTTGAGCCGGTCATAGAAGTCCAGCACGATCTCACCGAGCGGGAAATCAAATGAGAATTCCACCCTCGCTGCGTCGAGCCACGTCATGCCGTGATAGACACCTCGACGTTCCTGTCCCAGTTTCATCACTCCCCCGATGTATTCCGAGGGAGCCATGATGCGAGCACGGACGTAAGGCTCCTCGATCCGCGTAATCGTGGCAGGATCTGGCAGGGCACTGGGATTCTCTACATCGATCATGGTGCCGTCAGTCAGGTAGACGTCATACTCTACCGTGGGCACCGTGGTGATCAGGTCGAGGCCAAACTCGCGCTCGAGCCGCTCCTGCACAATTTCCAGATGCAGCAAACCCAGGAATCCGCAGCGAAACCCGAAACCGAGAGCCGTGGAGGCTTCAGGTTCGTATTGGAGCGAGGCATCGTTGAGGACGAGCTTCTCCAGCGCGTCGCGAAGGTCTTCGTACTGTCCGACATCGGTCGGATAAACTCCGGCGAACACCATTGACTTGACTTCGCGGTAACCGGGCAGCAGCTCGGTCGCGCGGTTGGCGGCATCGAGCACTGTATCGCCCACACGGGCATCCCGTACGTCCCGCAAATTGGCAATGAAGTAACCCACTTCGCCGGCCTCCAGCTTTTCGGCTGCTCGTTGCCCGAGAGCCAGATGGCCGACCTCCGCTACCTCGTATACGTCATCAGGATGTGCACCGAAAGAAACGCGCATGCCTTTTTGCAGCGAGCCATCAACCACCCGGATGCTGGGGATGGCGCCGCGGTAGCGGTCGTAATACGAATCGAAGATCAGCGCCCGGAGTGCTCCATCACGAGAGCCCTTGGGTGGCGGTACCCTGGCGACGATGGCTTCAAGCAGCGCGGGAACACCGGTGCCATCCTTGGCTGAGACACTGAGAATTTCGCTTCGATTGGCGCCGATCAGGTCGATGATCTCCTGAGCGCGCTTCTCGGGTTCGGCGCCAGGCAGGTCGATCTTGTTGAGCACCGGAATAATCTCGAGTCCAGCGTCGAGTGCGAGGAACAGATTTGACAGCGTCTGCGCCTGGATCCCCTGTGAAGCATCAACAACCAGAATGGCCCCCTCACAGGCGTTCAGGGACCGCGAAACTTCGTAGGTGAAATCGACGTGCCCGGGAGTGTCGATCAGGTTGAGTTCGTACTCGCTCCCGTCCAGCGCCTGGTACGCCATGCGTACTGCATTGAGCTTGATGGTGATGCCGCGCTCACGCTCGAGATCCATGGTGTCAGTGAGCTGCTCGCGCATTTCACGCTTCGAAACCGTACCGGTGATTTCAATAAGCCGGTCGGCCAAAGTCGACTTGCCGTGATCGATGTGGGCGACAATACAGAAGTTCCTGATAGTATCCTGGCGCATAGACGGCCAAATATAGGGACGCCGGACGATCTGCTCTTATACTTCCGAGACAATGGCCGCCTCCGCCCCCATCCGACGCTCCCTTTCGCCCGCTGCGGGAATGGTGCTGGTCACGTTCTTGTGGGGCGGCAACTTCACGGCCACCAAGCTCGCCTTCACCCAAATGGACCCGCTGGCGTTCACCGCGCTGCGGTTCCTGGCTGGGTCGATCATCGTCTGGCTGATTGTCGGTCGCCTCGAGGGACACCAGCGCCCGCCGGCCGGGGCCATGCCGCGTCTCGTGATCCTCGGCGTGTTGGGAAACACGGCCTACCAGCTCTGCTTTATTGAAGGCCTGGCCCGTACCTCGGCTATCAAGAGCGCCCTGATTCTCTCATTGTTGCCGGTTATGGTCACTCTGGCCGCCTGGCTGCTCGGGATTGAAAGGGTCTCTCTCCGGCAACGAATGGCCGTGGCGATTGCCTTCAGTGGCACCTTGGTCGTGCTGATGGCCCGGGGGGGGACCATTGGGGGCGGACTGGGGATGGGAGAATTGCTCACCCTCATCGGCACGGTTGCCTGGACCGGCTACACCCTGCTGCTGAGGCAATGGGCGCTGCCGATGTCTTCACTGTCAATCACCGCGTGGACTCTGTACACGGGGACGCCACTGTTGGTGCTGATTGGCCTGCCCGGCGTACTTCGGACCGATTGGACAGCGGTTTCCGCGGTCGGTTGGAGCGGCGTTGCCTACGCCACCCTGCTTTCATTAGTGGCGTCCTACGTGCTCTGGAACCGCGGCGTGGCCATGCTCGGCGCCTCCAAGGCAGCTACCTACAACACTCTGGTTCCTTTCATTGCCACCGCAATCGCGATCATTGGCCTCGGAGAACGTCCGGGACCGCTGCACGTTGTCGGTGGCTGCCTCATCGTGTGCGGAGTTTTGCTTTCGCGTCGGGAGATCGCCTGATATGTCCGAAGACAAGTCGCTGGCCGAATTTCAGGAATTCCGTACCAGGATGAACGAGGTAATTCTCGGAGCCGGGAACCTTACGATCAACCGCTTCTTTGCCCTGGATCATCGGGCGTACGAACCGGGCGCGCTCGGCACCAAGCAGAAGGAAATGCTGGGACTGGTGGCCTCAATGGTGCTGCGATGCGATGACTGCATCACCTATCACGTGGTGCGCTGTCATGAAGAAGGCGTGAGGCGTGAAGAGTTCCTGGAAATATTCTCCGTTGCCTTGGTGGTGGGTGGCAGCATCGTGATTCCACACCTCAGGCGGGCGATGGAGCGGATGGAAGACTTGAGTCGTGAGTCGTGAGACGTTGTTGGATGTTGGATACTGGAAGTTGGACGGAGTAGAACATTGGACGATGTGCGATAGCAAACCCGACCCACGTGGCCGCTGTCGCCCAACGTCCAACGTCCAATATCCATAGCTCCTGAACTACTGCCCCACAATCTCCTTGTAACTCTCAGCCCGCCACTGCGGCTTGACTGCGGCGTTGGCAATATCGGCCCCCAGGAAAAACCCCAGCTTTGCCACCCGTGAAAGTTTGCCGGTGTCGATCAGTTCGACGTGATCGGTAGGTTGGTGGTATTGCGGGTGCACACCGTTGAAGAAGAAGAGGATCGGCACACCCTTCCGAGCAAAATTGTAGTGATCACTGCGGAAATAGAACTGTTCGTCGGGCCATAGGTCATCAGAAGCCGTCATCCTGAGTTCGGGATGAGCACTGTTGATCCTGGCGAGTGTGGTACCCAGGTCAGAGTGTTCCTTGCCGATCACCACAATTGAGTCCGGGTTGTTGCGGCCGATCATGTCCATGTTGACATTGGCGACGATCCGTTCGAGCGGTACGGTAGGGTGAGCGGCGAACCATTCACTGCCTAGCAGTCCCTTCTCCTCGCCGGAAACATGCAGGATGATGATGGAGCGCTTCGGCTTGCGACGCAGTGACTGGAATGCTTCTGCGACCATGGCAATGCCAACTGTTCCCGATGCGTCGTCATCAGCGCCGTTACAGATCGAGTCGGCAGGTGCCGCCGGATTGATGCCGCAGCCACCGCCAATGTCACCGACAACACCGACATGATCCATGTGGGCTGAATAGACGATGTACTCATGTTTCAGCGTTGGGTCGCTGCCTTCGATCATCGCGACAACATTGGGCGCCGTGGTGCGTTCCACAATCTCATCGGCCGTGGTAATCGTCATGATCACGTCATTGCCAACCGTAGTGATCATCGGTCCCGTGGCAGCACGGGTCTGATTCCAGTCGGGCCGATTCGAATTCATGGGATCATTGGCAAACGCCGAGTCATGCACGAACACGACTGGCACGCCGGGGCTGGTATATGGCACCTCGACCGCCCACGGGGCGTTGGCTGATCGAGTCCGCATGGCGTGGAAGGTGCCAGGAGGGTCATTGCGGAGGATCACCATGGCGCTCGGCTGTTGCCGCCGGATGGCATTGAGCCAGCTGTTCCAGTTCACCGCCTTGGCTGCGTCGTAAATTGCGACCACGATCTTGCCGCGGAGCGCCGCACTGTCAATGATCGCTGGCGTCAACGCACCGCCCACCAGGACAATGCTCCCGGTGACCGGCTCGGTCGTGGGTCTGCCAGTAGCGTAGGCCCATTGACCCATGGGATAGCGTGACACGGTCGGTCCTTCGGCTATCTCAAGCACTGTCTTTGCCTGGTCCAGGCGTCGACGCACCATGGGGTAGTGCTGATACCAGGTCCCGTTTTCTCCCGCCGGCTTGAGGCCCCACCGTTGATAAAGGCCTGCGAAATACGCTGCGGTCTTGTCGAGACCGGCACTGGGAGTATTGCGGCCACGCATCGAATCGTGGGCAATGACGCCGATGCGCTCAAGGACCTTGGCCGGAGTTATCAGGTCGGCCGCCTTGCGGAGATCGCCGGAGGATTGTCCCGACACCAGGTAGAACGGAATCAGAAGGCTGGCTGCCGCCGTACGGGTGACAATGCGCATCTCGCTGCTTTCGATTGAGGGTGACCCCTTGGTTTGCCTGAAAGATACGATTCTCCGAATCGGGAAGTTGCAAGCCGATTGGTGGACATTGGTTCCTCACGGCTTGATCTTGTCTGACATGGAGCCGACCGACCTATCCAGCATACCGGGCCGATGACCGCCACTCGACCGGTCCACCTCGACCTATTGTCCCCAGCAGAGGTAGCCCGGCTGGGCGGGCTGGAAGTCACCACGGCCGGGATTGTTGATGGCTTCCTCGCGGGATTGCATCGCTCGCCGCGACGCGGGTTCTCGGTCGAGTTCGCCGAACACCGACAGTATCAGTCCGGCGATGAGCCGCGATACGTTGACTGGAAGTTGCTGGGTCGAACCGACCGCCTCTACGTGAAGCAATTCGAGGAGGAGACCAACCTTCGCTCGATGATGGTGGTGGATGCCAGCGCCTCGATGGCATGGCGGGGAGCTCCGGAGCGATTGACCAAGCTCGATTACGCGGCACGATTCAGTGCCGCACTCGGGCTGGTGATGTTGCGCCAGCACGACGCAGTCGGGCTACTCACGTTTGATGAGCAGGTCCGGGACCTTGTTCCACCGCGGGCGCGGTCCGGCCATTGGCGAACCCTGGCCTCGGCACTTGGGAGACTTACGCCCGGCACGGGTACAGCAGCCGAACCCGCGCTTCGTCAGGTGATTACCGCACTGCGACGCCGAGGTATGGTGGTATTCATCAGCGACCTGCTATTAGATCGTGAGCTGGCTCTCAAGGCCCTGAAATTTTTGCGTCATCGCGGCCACGATGTACTGGTGATCCACTTGGCCGATCCAGCTGAATTGGAACTGGGATTGGGAGAGGAAGCTCTGTTCCGTGACCCTGAGACCGGTAAGACGGTAACGCTGTCGCCTACGGAATGGGCAGGAGCGTATCGGGAAACGGTGGCCGGTGTAGTACGCGCCTGGGGGGCCGCCTGTCGCTCATCGGGTATTCACTACTCGCTTGTGACTACCGATCAACCGTTCGGCACTGCGCTCGCGCACGCGCTTAAATCGCGGTGACTTTTCTTGCCCCGTGGGCGCTATTCGGGCTGCTAGCCGCAGCTATTCCGGTACTCCTGCACCTGGTTCAACGACGCGATCCGCCAGAGCGAAGTTTTCCTGCCGTTCGGTATCTGGAGGATGCCACCCGTGACCATCGTCAACGGCTTCGGTTACGCCACCTGATGCTGCTGGCGTTGCGCACCATGTTGATCGTAGCGTTGGTGCTCGCTGCTGCCGGCCCATCACTCCACCGAAATGCGCCACTCGGTCGGCATGCCCCAGCGGCGATGGTCCTCATCCTGGATAACTCCGCTAGTAGTGCTGCTGTAGTCGAAGGCGTTACCACGCTCTCTGAACTGGTGCGCGCCGCCCATCGAGTGATCGATCGGGCCACTCCGGCCGACCGGTTGTGGCTCATGATGACAGATGGAATAGCTCGTCAGGGATCGAAGGTCGAACTGAAGGCGCGGCTGGAACAAGTAGTCGCCACCGGGCTTCGCCTCGATGTCGGCACTGCGGTCAGCCAGGCGCAGGAACTGATTCTTGCCAGTGGACGCCGTGGGGAGGTGGTACTGGTAAGTGACGCTCAAAGGAGTGGGCTTTCGCCGTATCGCGGCGAGTCAAGAGTACTGATGATACGTCCCGCTGCTGCAGCTCCTGCCAGTCGGGGAATCTACCAGCTGTCACCGCGCGAATTGCCGTGGGGATCGGTTGGTGGTCGAGTTTCAGTACAAGTCATTTCGGGCGACAGCCTCGGAGTTCCCGTGTCGATCAAACTCCCGAACGGCACGGTCAAGGACCTGCTCCTCACACCCGGGGTTGCCGAACTGGTATCTGTCGCTGGCTCACCAATGGGCTGGAGTATCATGGAGGCAACGTTGCCTCCAGATGATTTCAGGCTCGATGACCAGCTCGTTACTGCGGTCAGGGTGGCGCCACCTGCGGCAGTGCGTTGGCAGCGAGGCTCGCGTTTCCTGGACGCAGCACTCGATGTGCTGTCCGGTGAAAACCGCATCACGCTCGGCGAAGGAATTCGAATCGGTTGGCCTGGGCCCGGTCCTTCAGTGGTATTGCCACCCGGCGACCCAGCCCGAATCGGCGAGCTCAACCGCCAACTGGCCGCGCGTGGGGTTTCCTGGCGTTATGGCGACCTCATCACTGCGGCTGGTACGCTCGACTCGACGACCTGGATGCCTTCGGTTACTGCTGTTGCACAGAGATATCGCCTCGAACCGATACGTGACGAACGTGACATCCTGTTGACCGTAGGCGGGGAGCCCTGGGCAGTGCGATCCGGGAATGTGCTGTTGGTGGGCTCAATGCTGGAACCAGACTGGACCGACCTGCCGGTTAGCGCAGCTTTCGTCCCATGGCTCGATGCCATGCTAACCAGGGCGATCCTCGGTGAACCAATTGTCAATCAGGTCGTGACTGGTGAGGCCATGACATTACCCGACCGCGTCACTGCGATCGTGGATTCCTTTGGTACCAAGCCCTCGGAGGGCGGAGCGCCCTGGCGGCCAACCCATGCAGGCATTCATTGGCTGATGGAGGGAGTCGACACAGCGGGAGTAATGCAGGCAATCGTCGACCCACGCGAATCAGCACTTCAGCGTGCCACACCTGATGAGGTCGTCGCGGTTTGGCCGGAGGCAGAGGTAACTACCCTTGAGGAGGGGCCCGAACGTTCGTTCGTGGCGACGGGTCGTGGCGACTTGCGTCCACTATTGCTGCTGATAGCCCTTGGCTGTGTCATCGGGGAGTCGATACTGGCCAGGGGTCGTCGAGCCAGCTGATTCACGAACCGATTGCTGGTTTGCGTTGACCCCGTTGGGCTGCGGTCGTACCTTTGGCGCGGTTCACACCCACGGAACGCCGATACCGGCGTGCCGTGGTTTGTTCGCATGGTAGGTTCACCAGCTGCACCTGCCAACCGCCTCAGCGATTCAATTCAGGTTGGTAGTCATCTGAGCATTACAGTCCCGCCTGTCACAACTGCCGACGATACACGCCGCGCACTGCAACCAGTGCTCGACGCATTCGGGCGCGCACCCGCGGTGGCCGCATTTAGTGACCAACTACCCCCGCGCGGCAAGAGTCTCCGCCTTGGCGGTATGCCGGGGTCCAGCGGCGCAGTCTTGGCGACATGGCTGTCCGAACGATTCGGTGCTGGCCGGCTGGTGGCAGTTATTGCAACCAACCCTGCAGATGCGGAACGATGGCTTGGCGACCTCCAACAGCTTGGCCAGCCCGG
>WUUC01062414.1_pt1 | contig 18462 bp, 19 predicted proteins | sample 6278441 | NCBI WGS metagenome assembly WUUC01 (sample SAMN13675441, study PRJNA597444) | soil metagenome | isolation source: soil | place: USA: Washington | collected 2017-10 | reverse complement strand
ATACAATCCCTGTCCGCGAAAAACCGGATCGGTGTAGATAAATCCCACGTACAGGTATCGATCGTGCGCGTAGCGTTCTTTGGCTTTTTCAATCCGTCCGTATCCCGTGCTTATAATCCTTCCCTCGGATTCAGCAACAACCAGCCTGATGTGCGAAGCAGTGATGAGCTCGGCCATATTGTAATAGAGAATATCGCCTTTTTTCAGTGTAGGATCGAATGGTCGTTCTGCTTCTATGAGTCGCTGTTCCAACTCACGCAAACTCTTATGATCATCCGGGGTCGCTTGCCTGAAGGTGATATTCGCCATAGCCACGTCGGAAAAAGAATCGATTTTCGTCCAAAAATCTTAATTTACTCATCCTAAACCACACGACCATGATTGATCCTATCGATTCAACGCCGAACAACAATCAAATGACAGTGTCCAGTGAATCTGCGACCTACCTTAGAGAAACTGGTAGCTGGGGAAATTTTCTTGCCATTGTCGGCTTCATTGGAGTTGGGCTGATTGTGCTCCTGGCATTATTCGCGTCTTCCGTATTTGCATTAATGGGTGCTAACGCTGGCATTCCGGTTGGTTTAATTTCGGGCATATACCTGTGCATTGCAGCCCTTTATTTCTTCCCGGTATTGTACTTGTATAAGTTCTCAGCAAAGATAAAAGAGGCGTTGCAAAAGAAGGACACTGTACTTCTGGAAGGTGCTCTTGAAAATCTGAAGTCGCTTTTTAAGTTCATGGGTATCACTACGGCCGTCATGCTGGGACTATATGCCCTCATCATTGTTGGCACAATTCTGGGCGGAGCGCTGTTCTGATCTCCGGCCACGACAATAGTCAGAGTAAGGGAGGAAACTTCGCAAGATATTTGCGGCGCAATCGCTGGCGTTGCGCGATAGCCGGACCAAGTCCGGGGACCGCTGACCGGCGAGCTGAACCAGCGTAAACTAACGCGCTGTTTATGTTAAGTAAAGAAGGGATGATTACTCAAGGAGGAAGTTGCAGTTTGTTGCGTTTCCGGAAGCGACCGGCGGTTTTTGGCGGTTGAAAGTAAGTTCGCGATTCGTTCTCAACGTAATTTTAGTTGACGGTTCGTTTCATTAACTTTGCATACTTTATTTGGCTTCTGCAGTAGTCCCACGTGCGTTTTTCGTCCTCTTGGGCTCCTTTTCGTCAGACACCGGGTAAAGTAAACAGCGAAACTCGCTAAACGTTGATTTTGTGGCCGTGTATCGGCTTAACTATTGGTTTTATGAGCAGTGATATTCTTCGTAAGTACGCGCCATTTTGGAGCAAGTACAGGCCCGCGATCCTGAAAATGATGCAAGCTGCAGAAACCGATTCGCAGCAATATCAGTTCATGAAGCATGAGGTTGAATCTATCGCCAAAAAGCCAAAAGGGGGGTTGGATTTTCAGCTTGTTACTTTAGGCGGCAAATCGGTGACGAACATCAGGAATTCAGAGATCGCGCAGGACCTGCTCAACATGCTTTTGCTTTCGCAAACAGGTTCATCATTGCTGGCAGCCAACCAGTACGAATTCAAACTTGACAAAAAGCTGGTTCTTCATATCAGCCGGCACCACGTTAGTACTCCAGTCTCAACAGAAACCGAACAAAACATCACCAACTAAAAAAATTACGTCAAATGGGAAGATCTTCCGAAACTTTCAACAAAAAAGAAAAAGAAAAAAAACGCCTTCAGAAGCGTAAGGAAAAAGATCAGAAGAAGGAAGAAAGGAAAGCCGGCAAGGAAACGAAGTCCTTTGACGACATGATTGCCTACGTTGACGAAAACGGAAATTTCTCATCGACACCACCCGATAGTACACGAAAAAGAGCAGTTAAGGAAAGTGACATTGATTTGTCTTCGCGAAACAAAGGAGGCAACGGATCATCGAGCCTCAGGCAGGGCGTTGTTAAATTCTTCGATAAAGAGAAAGGTTTCGGTTTCATAAAAGACGGACAAACCCAGGAGGAATATTTCTTTCACTTCAGGTCAGCCAATTTCCCAATTGCACAATCCGACCACGTCACGTTCGAGATCGAATCAAGTCCTAAAGGACCAAATGCAGTTCGTATTCTGAAAGTGTAGTCCCTACCCAGGCATTCCACCAGAAGCTCCAGATACATTATTTGATAACTTGCATGACAAAAGCTTATGCAGTCATCAAGGAAAGTTCCCATCGATATTTCCCATTCAGACTTTCGTAAGATCGGTCACGACCTCGTCGACAAAATTGCCGGGTTATTGGATACGATGGGCAAACGCCCGGTGACTTCCGGAGAATCTCCACAGCAACTCCAATCTGCACTTGGTAGTGGTGAGTTACCCGATATAGGAACCCCGGCAAATGAATTGATTAACAGGGCAGTCAGTTTGTTGTTCGATCATTCGCTTTTTAACGGTCATCCGAAATTCAGTGGTTATATCACGTCTTCACCAGCACCGATTGGTATTTTGGCCGAGATGCTCGCCGCTGCCATTAATCCAAACGTCGGCGCACAGATCTTAAGTCCGATCGCCACAGAGATTGAAAAGCAAACAATACGTTGGCTGTCTGACCTGATCGGAGCGCCCGGGATGTACACAGGACTTTTAGTAAGCGGTGGCAACGTGGCGAACCTGACGGCATTCCTTGCTGCAAAAAATGCAAAAGTCCCATCGGCATTAAAACAAAACGGACTTTCCGCATCAGGAAACACCTTCACAGTTTATTGTTCAAAAGCAACTCATACCTGGGTTGAAAAAGCTGCAGTGTTGTCGGGACTAGGTTCTTCGTCGTTGAGATGGATTGCCTGCGACAATCAAAACCGTATGAATGCAGATATTTTGGAAACTACCATTTCTGCCGACCTGAAGAACGGATGCCGCCCGATCATTATCATCGGAACAGCCGGCGATGTTAGTACAGGCGCCGTGGATGACCTTCGAACCATTGCCGGGATATGCAAAAAGTTCGACCTCTGGTTTCACGTTGATGGAGCCTACGGGGCACCGGCAGTTGTGGTGCCATCACAGGCAAATATTTTTGACGGATTACTTGAGGCGGATTCGATTGCACTTGATCCCCATAAGTGGTTGTACAGTCCATTGGAAGCTGGCTGCACGCTGGTGAAAGATGCGCGTCACCTCGCCAATACGTATAGTTCGCATCCTGAATACTATAACTTCGATCAGCATGGGGATTCAACGCTGAATTTTTACGAGTACGGTATCCAGAACTCGCGTGGCTTTCGTGCCCTCAAGGTGTGGCTCATCCTGCAACACGCTGGTAAGGATGGTTTCAGAAGGATGATCACCGACGACATTGCGCTTGCACTTTCGCTGTACGAAAGAGCAGAAGCACATCCCGAACTTGAAGGTGTTTCAAGTCATTTAAGTATTACAACATTGCGTTATGTTCCTGCTGATCTTAATATAGAAGGTGAGGAGAAAAAGAAGTATCTCAACAAACTCAATGAAACGTTGCTGAACCGCCTCCAACTCGGCGGCAGGGCCTTCATGTCCAATGCCGTCATCAACGGGAACTATTGCCTACGCAGTTGTATTGTCAACTTCAGGACCACAGAGAAAGACATCGCGGAGATCGTGGATATCGTTGTGGAGGAAGGACAGAAGGTTCACATGGACATGCGACAGTAAATCTCCGGTAGTTTTTTTGGTCAAAATCCGATTGATTATTTTTGACTATGGGGAAAGTGATCAGCGTCCTGCTGCTATGGATCCCGGCCGTTGCGTTTGGCCAAAGAGAAATAATTGTGCGCGTTCTTGATGACGATAACAACAAACCGGTGGAACAGGTTTACGCATATTTACCTGGTGAGACGGTTAAAACCTATTCCAACCGGCTTGGCTACTTTAGTTTGCCCATCGGCCCTGCTGACACAATTTTTAGGCTTCGCCACCCCGGTTATGAGCCGGCAACAATAAATATTCCTCTGGTCGATAAATTCCGGGTGCTCATGATAAGGAAGGTTGTGGACCTCGGTCACATAGAACTGGAATCGCTCTGGGATCTTGATATTCCTTCGCTTGATTCCCTTCGTAAGATGACAGCATTATCAAAAGATGTAGCGACTTATCCTGGTGGAAACGATTACTTCACGTTGGCGGTTGGGAAGCAGATGAGAACGAAAAGGTTTAGTAAGATGATGAGCGATGATACGCTCACGATTTACTTTACCGTTGCCGGAGATGGAAAACCGGCGGAGATAGGAACTCTTCCGCAGTCGGACAGTCTTCGCGAAGCACTCACAGGTGTGATGGATAGTTTATACACGTGGCAACCAATCAAAGAGAATGGCATAGGGATCAATCAGTTTTTTATGTTTTCGGTGACATGGCATGCGTCCGGTGGCGGCGAGCGGATGGTGAGGAGTATTAATTCAAACGCCGACGTACCTGGCGGCTACAAAGGAGGCATGAATGAATTCTACAAATATGTTGCGAAAAATTTGCAGTACCCTGTCGAGGCGGGAAAAAAAGGTATACAGGGCAAAGTTTATGTACAATTTACAATTGAACGTGACGGAACAATCAATGATGTAAGAGCCATTGAAAGTCCGTCAGAGATCTTGTCCAAAGAGGCAATTCGAATTGTCAGGAGCGCCTCACAATGGAAACCCGCTGTAAAAGGGGGAAAATCCGTTCGGTCCAGGATGACGCTACCGATTACGTTCGCAATCAGACGCTGATTTCCGACGTTGATACTTCAGTCATTGTTCTTGTCTATATATCGGGATCAGTTTCACTTGAGGTTTGGCTTACAGAACCCGGTTTCCATTAATTAATCACCTTTTGTATGTATAATATAACAATTTTACATACAATTGCGTAATTAACCTGGCGATGAAAGGAACAAATCTCGGAGAATTCGAAGAACTCATGCTGCTTACCGTTGCCGCACTGATGGAGAATGCTTACAGCGTGGCGATATGCGATGAGCTTTCGAATCACACGGGCCGTTCTGTGAAACTTGGCGTGGCGCATGCAGTACTCAACCGCCTGGAGGAGAAAGGACTTTTAAAAAGTCAGCTCGGTGAAGCAACGAAGACCCGTGGTGGTAAACGCAAACGGTTCTATCAACTCACTATTGGGGGAAAGTCAGCATTGGTGCGCACTAAATCGATGCGCGATCAGTTGTGGGACAAGATACCTTCACTTAGCTGGAAGAAAGTGTAGCATGAAGAAGCAACGGCAACATCATCCGCCTGCCTGGGCGGAGCGATTTGTGGAATGGTATTGCAAGCCTGGCATTGCGGAGGATCTTACCGGCGATCTCCATGAATACTTCGAGCGCAATGTAAAGTCTATCGGGCCACGTCGCGCGAAGCTGATCTACGTGATCGATGCCTTAAAGTTTTTCAGAAGTTATACAGTACGAAGGCCAAAATTTATCAACCTTTTTATCAACTGGCTCATGATCGGAAGCTACATCAAAACTTCAGGACGTAGTTTAATGCGAAACAAGCTGTTCTCGTCCATCAATATTGTTGGTCTTGCGATCAGCATGTCCGTCGGGTTACTGCTGATCGCGTTTGTGCTCGACCTGCTGTCGTACGATAAATTTCACAAGAATGGTGAGCGGATCTATCGCATCACTAACGTAGCGACGTTTAAAGGTGAACAGGGCAGCGGCAAGTATCCATCCACCTCAATAAAGACCGGAAAACTTATTCGCGAGAAGGTAACAGGTGTTGAAGAGGTGGTCATCATGCGCAATGACTTTTCAGAGGACGCCGTGGTGGGCGACAATGTTATTCCCATCAAAGATTATTGGGCGGAGCCATCGCTGTTCAGGGTGCTGACTTTCCCGATGCTGGAAGGTAATCCTGACACGGCTTTGAAAGAGCCTTATTCGATCGTGCTCACGGAGACGGCCGCGAAAAAACTTTTTGGTAAAGAAAATGCTATCGGCAAAGCCATCAGGTTCGATACGTTGGACTACCTGGTGACCGGTGTAATGAAAGACGTTCCTTTCTTTTCGCATATTACGTTCGAAGCGTTGGTGTCGTTATCGACAGTTGAACAGAAAAATATAAATGACAGGCACGTTGAATCATGGACGAGCATGTGGTCGAACGCCGTCTATGTGTTGCTTCCGGAAAATGCTGATTTGGTTTCCATTCAATCGCAGCTCGATGCGATCGCGAGCGAGGAGAACCTGGCCGAAGAAAATACGAAGATCCAGATGGAGCTTCTTCCGTTACATAACATCGTAGTTGGAGAGGATCTTCAGCGCACACAAGGGCCTGCGGGTCCGCACATGTCGCCCTTGGTACTGTGGATGCTCAGCGGTCTTGCATTGGTCGTGATACTATGTGCGTGTTTCAATTATACGAGCCTCTCGGTGGCACGTGCTATGCGCCGCTGCAAGGAAGTGGGTCTTCGTAAAGCAATTGGCGCAGGAAAAAGCCAGGTGCGGCAACAGTTCTTGGCGGAAGCCGTGATGATCTCGCTGGCAGCATTGATCCTTTCCTGCTTCCTTTTTCTCGCATTGCGGCCGCAACTGATCAACATGGCGCCGGAGTTGCAGTACCTGGTAAAGCTCGAGCTCACACCGTTGATGGTTATTGCCTTTATCGTCTTTTCGGTCACGGTGGGTGTGATCGCAGGGTTCATGCCTGCTATCTTTTTTTCGAAAATCAGTGCGATCAACGTGTTGAGGAACGGGTCGTCGGTGAAAGCGTTCAAACATGTAACACTCAGGCGTTCCCTGGTGGTGATTCAATACACCGTCACTTTGATCTTTATAACAGCAACAGCGGTAGGGTATGCGCAGTACAAAGACATTCTTTCATTCGACCTGGGATTCAGCACGAAAAACATCCTTAACATCGATATGCAGGGCAACAAACCGGATGCCCTTATTAAAGAACTGAGCGAGATGCCGGAAGTAACTGCACTGTCGCGATCGTTGATTGTTACCAGTGTTGGCAATGCCTGGGGTGGCCAGATGAAATACAAGGATTCGCGCGACTCTGCGCTGATACTGACCAACCACGTTGACGAAAATTATTTGTCGTTGCACGGATACGAACTTGTGGCTGGCGGAAATTTTGTGGCGCGACCGGCAACAGCTGATGCTTCCAGCGAAGTGATCGTTAATGAGAGTTTTCTTAAGCGATTCAACATCAGTCCCAACGATCCGGAGAAAGCGATCGGGGAGGAGGTAACGTTCAGCAAATTCAAAATACACGGCCGCAAGATGACCATTGTCGGCGTGATGAAAGACTTTCACTACGGCAAGGTGGAGAATCTCATTGGCCCGGTGGCAATGATGTTCTGGACACCAGGCGACAGAGCAATCGTGAACGTGAAAATACAAAGTGGCGACATGCCGGAAACCATGGCGAAGATCGAATCCACCTGGAAGAAATTCGATCGTGTTCATCCATTGCAGGCGCAATTCTATGAAGAGGCAATAGAAGAGGCGTACAGTGAATTTTCTGCGATGATAAAAATTATCGGTTTTCTTTCCTTGCTCGCCATTTCTATCGCGTCGATGGGATTGTTCGGGATGGTGGTGTTCACAACAGAAACCAGGCTGAAAGAGATCAGCATCCGTAAGGTGATGGGTGCAAGTTCCGGCAACCTGATCTATTTATTGAGTCGGGGCTTTCTTATGCTGTTGTTGGTATCGGCATTCATCGCACTCCCTGTCACGTACCTTTTCTTCGAAAGATTTGTGCTCACGAATTTTCCGTACCACACTCCTGTAAAAATCACGGAGTTGTTCGCTGGCTTGCTGGCGGTATTACTGATCGCATTCATGATGATCGGATCGCAGACACTGAAGGCGGCGAGAAGAAACCCGGCTGAGGTGCTGAAGCGTGAATAGGGGTTTGTTCCCTGGAAGTGCGTTTCATGATTAGACTCTCCTGAAAAGCAAGACAAGATGGATGCATTTGAATTGAGTTAGTTCAAACACCCAGATATTCAATCGGGGATTAATGTTTGTCAACTGCCTGGATTTCACTAACGGGCATAACGATTAGGAATAAAAGTCTACAACACAGGGCGGCTGTGATGCAATGGTCACGCACTTTCCATTCGCCACACACCAATTTCAGTGCGGGCATCATTAACAGTTAATGCACAGTATTTGCTAACCATTGGGGCGAGGGGGAGGATATCAGATGAAGGCATTTATGGTGGTAGCATTGGCTGTCGCAGGAGGCGCGGCTTTTCAACAAGCACAAGGTCAGGAAATGGCGTTTGCGGGAGTAACGCATACCTATGCGGCGGAAGTGGATGCACCCAGCGATGTGGTGGATTTTCTGCGGGCCGCAACCGACGAACGTTTGATCAACATTGACGAGGCCATACTGGCTTCGAGGAACGGCAGATCACAGGAGATCCGTGACTACGCCGGGAAGATGATGAACGACCAGTTGGTGATGCTGGGGTATATCAAGAAGATCGCCGTGTTGCGTGGCCTTATTCTGCCCGAACGCCTCAGCAAAGAAAACCGGGAAGGCTACGAAAAACTTGCCGCCTTATCCGGCAAAAGGTTCGATAAGAAATTTGTGAATCAAATGATCGACGACCGCACACGCGACCTCGACCTGTTCCGGCAAGCACTCGACTCATCCGACGCCGAAGTAAGAGAGTTTGCAGAATTTTATCTACCGCTTATTCAGAAACAGTTGGAGCGCGTGAAGGAATTGAAGAGGGAGGTTTGAGGTTTTAATGCCCGCCTTCTTTAAAAGGTGTACTTCCAGAGTTCTCTTCCTTCCGTTGAAACATTCAGCCTGCGTTGTAAGCTTTAAAGCGCATACCAATTCCACTCCCACGTCTGGCTTCATGATGGAGAAGGCCCTCGTTTAAATGCTCGGATGTTGTTTCGACCAGCCTGTTGCTTGTTCATAGGCGTAACCGATCCTGCAAAGCACCGCCTCTGCCAGAGGGCTCCCATCAGTTGAAGGCCAGGAGGTGGCATGTCATTGTCTGCTTTTCCGCATGGAAGTGCTAACGACGGAATACCCGCAGATCTGCTGCGCCGCAAAACCGAAAATTAAGGAGCTCGCTAAAGTTTGCAATGAGCCCTTCAGACATATTCGCCCTCCAGAGTTGTTCTGTAACAACTTTTACCATTCCACATGTAGGTGCTACAAATGCGTCTACTTCTGATAGTGACGTACGAAATTTCCCGGTGAAATCGTGTTGAAATCGGCGCGCCTCATTGTATTGTTCGTCAGTAACATGCATGCCAATTTCAAGAAACCCGGCCAGGTACTTTCCATATTCCGCTTGTTTGGATGGATACGTTGCTTTATATGCTTCGTAAGCCTCCCTTGTGGCAATCTTAAACCACATGTCTGAATTTCAAGTTCATTACCGGGTGGTTGGAAGGAGACGATGGTTTCTCCAAGTTCCTCCATTTTTTCCTTTGCATCTTTCAGCTCATCCTTGCCCGTCACCGTAATGTAGCTGTGCAAACGTTTGTCGAGCGCCGCTATCCTTTCAAGCATTAATTTGCGTGAGTGCTTCTGAGGATATTTTTTTCGTTCTTATCAATTCAGCAACCTCTGCGAGCGTTTTATAAGGTAGATTCTGCAAGTCAGTCGATGATAGCTGCTGTTGTTTTTGATTAGTACAACTAAAAGGAATACCGAACGATACAGCACTTATGCCAATAGGTTTATTGCCTTGCGTCTCGGCACCTTGCGTTCTGGCCATCGATTAACTTCAGTAATATTTTTCATATAGGTTGTCGAGCGTTGGAAAAGGAGTGATAGAGGATGCATGAAGATAGTCAAAATGAAAAAAGCCTCGAAATTCATAAGCTTTAAAAGCCTGACAGTGAATTCAAGTCGAAGTTGAACGTAGTAAGAGAACGATTCGCGAAGGGGCTGTTTTGTCAACCGACATCAAGGAACTGATTTTTGTTTCGGATGAAAATCGTTCTTCGGGATTTAAAAATGCCAACAGCAAGGGCCTTACAACCAATCCTCGAAAGTGGTGTGAAAAAAGCCATCAAATTATTTGATGGCTTTTTGATCGAATTTGAATGTCGCCCTCCCTGTACAATTTTCGAACTCATTCTTAGAAGACTTAAAACGGCTGGCAAGCATAGCGGCTTAAAACCGCTTGCTTCCGGCCTTTTTCATTTAATGGGATCGCTATGGAGGGAAAGAAATCAATTTGGGATGAAGTCAAACAGATCGACCTGGTTGACTATCTGGATTCACTGGGTCATCAACCTAAGATGGTGCAAAATGGTGACTATTGGTATCTGTCTCCGTTCCGGCAGGAAAAGACACCATCATTTAAAGTCAATCGAAATCAAAATGTATGGTTCGATCATGGCACCGGTGAGGGCGGGACGATCATTGACCTCGGAGTCAAACTTTATAACTGCACGTATCAGGAGCTTCTGGAGAAACTGACGCAGGGCAATTCACCCAACTATGCCGCTTCGGTTCATCGGCCTTTACCAGAGAAGCCGGTGAACAGGCTGGAGATATTGTCGGTCGGCAGACTCCAGGATCCTGAACTCGCCAGATACTTAAAAGACAGGGCGATTGCCCAGGACTTGGCAAAACAATATTGCTCCGAGGTCGATTTCAAGATAGGAACAAGAACCTATAATGCCATAGGCTTTCCAAATCAATCAGGTGGTTATGAACTCAGGAATAAATGGTTCAAAGGCTCGTCATCGCCAAAAGATATTTCACTAATCAGTTCCGGGACCAGTTCGTCGAAGGCATGTGTGTTTGAAGGATTCACCGACTTTCTTTCAGCCCTAACAATCAGTGACCCTAAGTTCATTGACACTGTTAAGGACTCCAATTTTCTAGTTCTTAATTCCCTGGCCTTTGTGTCGAGGACAATTCCGTTACTGCGACCATTCGCTGAGATCAACTTATTCCTTGATAACGATAATGCCGGCAGGGATGCTAAGAACAGAATTCAAAGCCAGGGCATCCGCTTTCACGATGCATCGGCGTGGTACGCAAAACATAAGGATGTAAACGAGTATCTCCTATTAAGTGCCTCCGTCAAACAACAGGAAGCATTGCATCCAAAGCCGAGAAGCAGGTTGAGGCGGTGAGAACTCTGCTCTATATCAGCGATAAACTTCAACGAATAATTACAAACTCATTAAACATAAATTCATGACTAAGAAAATTCAATTTATTACCCAGGCCAAAGGAGGCTCCGGTAAATCCGTACTGGCATTCATGCTTTCGGAAAAACACAGGGATGCGGCAATACTTGATCTCGATGACGCAACCACAACCACGATGAAACAGCTTGCCTATCGCAAGCCCGTCAAAGTTTCATTTCTCGATCCGACGACAAAGCGAATAGACAGAGGCGCGTTCAATGGACTCTTTGAAGGTGTGATCGAAGCTAACAAGGAGCTATTTATCGCCGACCTGGGAGCAAGCGTGGCAGAGCAACTGCCTAAGTACTTTTCGATGAACGGAATCGAAGTAATCAGGGACATACTTGAAGCAAGCTCCATTCGGCTACAACTCGTTTGCGTAGTGGGCGGCGGAAATATTTTCAAAGCTACGATGGAGTACTTAGCCGAGTTGGTAGAATCAACCGAAGGGTCATTGGAAATAGTAGTTGCCCAAAATGGCTTCTATCCCTGCTCACAAGAACAACAAACCACTTTGCTTGAGTACATCCACGAGAATAGGCTGTCCCTGATACACTTTGACCTTGTGAAGGACAAGGGCGAGATCGCCATGAGGACCGTTGAGAATGTGTTGAAAGACGGACAAGGAACAGCAGGGCTAAGTCCATTCACTTCCATTTATTTCAAGAAACCGATTGAAGAACTAAATCTCTAAGCCGTGGCAATGACCGACCAGGAACAAAAGGAGCTTCGTTTTTATTGCGCGTTCCTTCTTAAAGAGTATGGATTTCAATTTTCACCGACCGATCCTGTCATTCCTGCACTCTATATCATTCATAAAGAGATGCAGTTAAACAGCCAAAGCAACAAGGCCCTTGCTTTACAGGTGAAAGAGGCGTCCTCGAAAATCAATCCAAAGGAATTCCATTTTCATTGCGCTGGCGAAGCGTGGAAGTTTCAGTTAGCTATCGCCGTTAAATGGATACTGACCGGACTAATTGTCCTTTTGTTCACGGCGGTTGCTGTTTGGTACTGGTCGATGACTAAGGATATTGACAAGGCAAGAACCATCATCGAATCGTCCGGTGAGATGGGTGAACTGTTGAAAGCAGTGACAAAAGATAAGGCGGGTTATTACTTCATTGATTTAACCGCAGCGAAAGGAGATTCGATCCGGAATTTCAAAGAATACCGGAAACTCAATCCGAAGACGGTACGGGTATATCTGGGCAAGGAGTCTATGTAATTGTTAATGTATGCTAACTGCGATTCGCAATGGATAAGAAATATATCATTCAATTCCTCAAAGAGAGGAAAAGAGGTGTTTACACCCTGATCGTGAACACGTATGTCGATGTTATTTCCGCAATGGGCGTCACAATGGCGCTGCAGGTAATCAAGGATGATCTTGAAAAGGAAACAGGAGCGCAGGTCGAGCTCAATTATTTCAGCCTTGCGAAAGCTGTTTCGAAACTGGAAAAGAGCGTAGCCAATCGCTCAACCACAGTGGTTACGAAGAAGTGGGAGTTTAAGGATTCCAGCGAAATGAAGGAGAGCCAATCAACGCCAGGTAAGTTCAAGTTAGACCAGTGAGATTAAACTAAATCCAACTCTTCCAATGAAGTCCAGATCAAGACAATTAAGTCCAGCTACGTTAAGCGGTAAGATGAACCTTGCAGATAAGGAGCAAGCAATGTTTCCGCTACGCTCCAACTGCTTGTCAACAGATTTTTTAACCAAAAGTGATCACTTCGTTCGATTTTAAAATTATGAGCAGACCTAAAATTGATGAACAAGACAAGAGAATCGTGCAGGTGAACATACGGCTCACGACAAAAGAGAACAACACGATCAATGAATATGCTGCGGCTAGTGGACTAAGTCCTGCAAACTGGATAAGACAGAAAGCATTTACCGGGAAAAACCCACCAGTGAGAATCTCGCCTTTGGACACTTCCATTTATCAGGAATTGAAAAGAATTGGAGTCAATCTGAATCAGGCTACTCACAAACTTAACCAGGGAGAGTTTCCAAAAGACATAAGGGAGCTTCAGCAGCAATTGGTCGTTCTCTTAAATAGAATACTTAAAGCCATTGTACATGACGGCCAACATGATCAAGGGTAAGGGCTATCGCGGGGCATTGCGGTACAACCTGGATAAGGTTGAGAAAGGCGTCGCCGAGGTGCTTGATCACAATTTCGTGGAGGCGTCCGAAAAAAGCATTATGAAGGAGATTCAAATGATCAAAGCGATGCGTCCGAATCTTCAAAAATTCTTTTACCATACGTCGATTAATTTTCCTCCGAACGAAGATTTGACCAATGCAGCCATGATCCAGATTGGTAATGATTACTTACAACAAAGTGGCTTCACACAACACCAATACATTATGTTCCGCCACCACGATGCGGATCATCCGCATCTGCATATCCTCGTCAATCGTATCGGGTATGACGGGAAAGTGTTGAGCGACAGCAATGACTTTGCACGGTGTGAGAAAATTCTGAGGCATTTGGAAAAGAAGTACAATTTGACGGAAGTCATTTCCAGTCCGCAGGCGACAAAGAGAGCCATTACCAAGAATGAGATCGAGATGATGAAACGGACGAATGACCCATCTATCAAGATATGGCTACAGGCTACTATTAAGAAAGTCTTTGAGGATAATCCCCGAATGACTACCCAGGAGTTCAGTAAGGCTTTGGAGGGCAAAGGCATCAACCTTTTATTCAACCAGGCGTCCACCGGCTATGTGAGCGGTGTCTCTTATGGTTACGGTGATTTCATGATCACCGGAAGCAAACTCGGAAATGATTTTAAATGGACTGTAATTAAGCATAAGATAGACTACAAACAGGAAAGAGATCTTACGCTGATTCGTCAGGTGAACGATTGCACGAAGTCCATTGACCATAGCAAAGGAATCAACGACCTTCCTGGTAAATCAAAAAGTCTCTATCTGCCTGCCAGTCGGAGTTTCAGTAATGGCGCCGCATCGTTGTTCAACGATCTTTCTCATAACCACAATCTTTATACTGAAAACCCGCCACAACTTGACAGCGATCCGTTGAGATTGCGAAGAAAAAGAAAGAAGAAGCGTAAAGGACTGCGTTTATAGCCTTTCCGCGGTTGATTAAACGTCGAAATTCAGCTAATTTTGATTGAATTGCTTCGAGATCGCTATTTCTGTGAGCTGGCCATAGCAATCCCCTAATCTTTTTTCTTAACGTCCCCAAGGAATGAGTCTAAGCCGGTTACAGAATCTTATAAGCAAGCATGAGAATATCCGGCTGGAGTTTAAGGAATCCCGGACTGATCTTCCCGGTAATTTGTTCGAGACCATTTGCGCGATGCTTAACCGTGAAGGCGGCGACATCGTGTTGGGGGTAGCTGACAGTGGAACGATTACAGGTGTTGATCCGGCACGAGTTGACGGACTTAAAACGAATTTGGTCAACTTATCCAACAACCCTCAAAAGCTCGATCCGCCATTTATTTTATTTCCGCAGGTTTATACTATCGACGGACAAACTGTGATCCATATACAGGTGCCCGGAAGTTCCCAGGTTCATAAAAGCGCAGGTAATGTATATGACCGGAGTAATGATGGAGATTTCCTTGTAAAGCAACCTCAGCAGATCGCTGAAATCTATAACCGGAAGCGATCTCATTATACAGAAGGAATCATCTACCCCGCGCTGCGTTTTGAGGATTTTAAAGATGAATTATTTCCTACGATCAAGAACCTTATCCGCAGTAACAATGGAAATCATCCGTGGCTTGCGCTGAATGATGTTAGCCTGCTACAAATGGCCGGACTTTGGAAAAGAGATTTTCAGTCAGGCGAGGAAGGATATACGCTGGCCGCTTGCTTGCTTTTGGGTAAGGACGAAGTAATTCAGCAAGTACTTCCCCACTATAAGATTGATGCTCTTGTCAGGAAGGTAAACACCGCTCGTTACGACGACCGTGAATATATTCAGACTAACCTGATAGAAGCATACGACCTGCTTATGGCCTTCGCTGCCAAACATCTTCCAGATAAATTCTACATGGAAGGAGATCAACGGGTGAGTCTTCGTACCAAGATATTCCGGGAAGTAGTCGCGAATATTATTGTTCACCGAGAGTACACCAATGCTCATCCTGCGACATTTATTATCTACAACGACAGGGTCGAAACTGAAAATGCGAACAATCCTCACGGAACTGGCCCGATCAATCCTGATGATTTCGCTCCCTTTCCAAAAAATCCAATCATCGCGAAATTCTTCATGCAGTTGGGCCGGGTGGATGAATTGGGTTCCGGGGTGCTGAATGTCAACCGTTTTGTTAGGGATTATTCGGGAAGCGGCAGCCCGCAGTTTATTGAAGGAGTCACTTTTAAGGTCCTAATTCCTATCGGTGAGGGATTAAATGAGGGATTAAACCTGGAAAATGAGGGATTAAATGAGGGATTAAAAACCCTGCTGGAAGCTGTAACCAGGAATCCAGGAATCAAGGCGAAGGACCTTCCATCCAAGCTCGACAACCGGCCATTGAAAACTATCGAGCGACAGATAAAGGAACTGGTCAGGATGGAGCTTATTGATCGTAGGGGAAGCCGGAAGACCGGCGGGTATTATAAGACAGAAAAAGATCGAAATGAAAGAGACGGTCATTAACGATTGATACAAATTTTCAGAAGTACCAAACGATATTAAGCTCTCGCACACAGTAACATAAATGATATGAACTTGAAGAGTCGACTCGGATACCTCATTTTTCTGTTGATCATTCTCTATTCTAATTCCTATTGCCAAAGCACATGGCAGCAGGGGTTTAATAGCGGATACAAGGAAGGCTATTGCTATAACAAGTTTGGCTGTATATCACCTGTACCTCCAATTGTAACAATGAATATTGGCGACAGCTTTGATAGTTTCAAAGACGGCTACAATAGCGGATTTAAAAGGGGCTTAGAGGATTCGAGGAAAGGCGGTTTCGGAAATTCTTCAAATGGTTCGGCAAACCGATGGGTAGTCCAGTCAAATGCTCAAGCGGCTCAATCATTGGAACAAAAGAGAGCCGAAGCAAGAGCAGATTTAGACAAGTGGGAAAGCGAAAAGAACCAAGAGAAACGAGCACTGATGCAGACGGTTCAAAACTACTACCAGTCTTTCCGATCATATCCGGCCTCCATTGAAAATGGTTGGCATATCGTCATGGTGACCAACAATCTTAACTTCATTGAGGAAAGGAAAGTCTTGGTAAACGGAAACAGAATAGAGAAATATGTGAAAGAAGATTGGAAGCAACTAAAAGTCAATAGTTCCACCACGATAAGTAATGGCAAAGCACTTATGGAGGTTTCCGGTGAGAACATAAGAGCCAAATGGGATCATCCAGTCCAACTCAATAGTTCGTTAGAAATATATTTTATCAACTATCTATCGGATCCCACTTTGGAGACAAATCCTCCGATGCCTACCGGGACAGTAATGTTTTGCTTGCTGTCAAAAAAGAAAGCTCAAACTATAACGGTGCAAATTGAAAATGTCTATGTCGGAGAAATACCTGGATATTACAATACAGATTTTCAACCCACGACGTGTACAACTGATGGGTGTCTGACCTTTCCATATAAAACAGGTAGTTACAAGTATTTTGCTTACTCTACAAAGCAGGGGTTATTCGGATCGCGGCAAACGAACTGGTCTGGTACAATCACAGTAAAACAAAACGACTGCAATATATTTCGATTGCTGAAGAAGTGATCGAAGATTTTTGATTTGAGCGACATCGCTGAACATTTTGAGATAATTTTTAAGTATGAGGTCAATGACAGTTACTCAATTCATTAAAACCTGCAATGAGGAAAGAAAGATGGATCGCGGCTTTACATTTCAGGAAACATACGATGCCTATTTGCCACTGATCAATGGCCAAGCAGCCAATGAATATCAGAGCATTGCAGGAAGTATCGGTTTAAATTTGGAAGCGGATGACTTATTCTACATCCTGTCATACACTGGAGGAACATCGAGGTGGATAAATACTGCTATTAAAAGAGCCGAGAAGTCTCAATGCAAGGAGAATTACGCAACAGGCTTGGATACAGCCCTGAGTAAGTTGCCACCCTATTTGAACCAAAGAGTTTATAGGATGGAGTTAAACGCGGGTGAGTTGACTTCTAATGAGCAACTCAACATGTTTGAAGGAAAAATCGGGCAAATCTTCAGTGTTCCATTCTACTGGTCAACATCTAAAGAAAACTTCCACAATTCGGAATTGACTTTTGTCATAGCTACCGGAAAGGCGGTAAGTCAATCAAGTGATATATCCCAACTAACCAATAATACGACTGAAAGAGAGGTGTTGTTTGGCCGAACCTCCAAATTCCGAATAGTGAAAGTCGACTATAACCGCCGGGAAATTTGGGTCGATGAAGTGTCGAATGAAATCAAAGAGAACTTTATACTCGATGGTGTAAATTGATTCAAATGCAAAGTGAAAAATTAAACGACTGTAACCCCACAAACTTAAATATATGAAAGCAATTTACCCATTATTATTGTCCATTAGCATTTCGACGCTTGTATCCGGACAAGGCGATACTTATCAATTAAGCAAAGACAGAACAAGTCAGGTTCTCAAAAAGTATTCTCCGGGCACGTTTCAAGTTTATACGGTTGCATTAGCAGAAACTGCACCAACTGACTCAGTGAAAAAATTTATGAAAGATATGGAGATTGAAGACGTGACAACTTTAGAGGGTGAATTCAACGTCATTGGACAATTTCATGTTCAGTCGTATGACACTAAAGAATTTGTCAGAAACCAACTAATTGATAGAGATTTTCTTGAAAAGCGTGGAGATGAAACGTCGGGCAAGGCATTTCATCCGTTGTTGTATAGTAAACTCAAAAACGAATACTATTTAGATGCTGGCAATGTTAAAATTACCTACGAGTGTGGGACCAAAGGGGATATTAGTTCGGTTCTATCAACAATTAACAAAGCTGGATTCAAGACTTCAGACTCAAATGGAGATTACGTGATACATACAGTCAATGGCAATCTTGTTCTAACTACTGACATTGTTGAAGCCGTAAAAAACGGGAACACAAAATATATAAGCGACATTTCATTATCAGTAAAAACCTTTAAGCAACTAATGACTGAATCCCAAACTCTCATTGATAAATTAGCTGGACATTACAGCGCTCACAGGTCTCGGACAATGACAAGCGATCGACTCGTATTATGGAAACAAGATGTTCAAAAGGCGGACGGAATTCTTAAAAGAATGACCTCATTGAAAGGAGCAGAGAAAGAAAACATAGTAAATTTCAACTATCAGTTTCCGACAGAAACTTTAAATAA
>WUUC01212249.1_pt1 | contig 18463 bp, 12 predicted proteins | sample 6278441 | NCBI WGS metagenome assembly WUUC01 (sample SAMN13675441, study PRJNA597444) | soil metagenome | isolation source: soil | place: USA: Washington | collected 2017-10 | reverse complement strand
TCGTTACACCGGCTTATCGATGTCAATAAAATTCCGGGGGGATTATATTACCTGGAGATAATAAATAAAAACAATAAATATGTTCAGCCCGTCATGATAGAATAATATGTGTGCAATGAAGAAAAATAGTAACCTGTTTCCGCAATGGATAAAACAATCCCTGTTTGTAGCTATACTCGGATCATTATCTTTTTTTGCGGCGGCTCAGAATCCTACCGATTCTGTCCCTCCTGATCCGGGTGCCATGTCTGTTTATACTATTCAGAATATGAGCTTCGGTGCGTTCAGTCATGGTAATGCAGGTGGAAGCGTAGTGATTTCGAATAGTGGAATGCGTTCGGTTACCGGCGACGTGGTACCGTTGAATCTTGGTGTAAATTATTTTCATTCCATTTTTGAGATCGATGCGCCGCAGGGTTCTATCATATCCCTGCTTAATGGATCAAATGCAACGCTTACTGGCAGTAATGGAGGTTCTATGACATTGCATATCGGCAATTCAGATCCGCCTTCACCGTTCGTTACCGTTGTACCGCAGCCGGCACGTACGCAGGTAAATGTCGGTGGTACCATCACTGTCGGGAATGCCGTTACTAATCCGCCAGGCACGTACACTGGTACATTTTATATCACCTTCAACCAGGAATAGACCGCCAACTTGTTACGATCCACTATATATGATCCACCCAATGAAAACAACTACTGCATCCTCATTAAAGGATTGGTATCACTATTTGTATTATTACTTGTAGTGATCAGCCCGTTTCATGCACTTGGCCAATCATCCGCTTCATTTGCCAGTTTTACTTACAGTGCAGATACCAGTTTGCAAAATGGCGAGGAATATTATGACGAGGTTTCAATAACGGTGAACGTACCCCGTATCGGCAGCGTTGAAATGCTGGCGATCATTTTCAAAGATGAATTGTATTTGCCCATCAAAGATTTTTTTGATTTTCTGAAGATCAGGAATAATGTGTCACCTGATTTCGATCTCGTGGAAGGTTTCTTTATTTATCCAACCGATAATTATTTTATTGACAAAACAAATAACCGGGCTATTTATAAGTTTAAATCATTTGAGCTAACTCCCGGTGATCTTATCCGGACAGAAAATAATCTTTACATGCGGTCTGATCTTTTTGGTGAGATATTTGGCCTCGATTGCATCTTTGATTTCCGGAATCTTTCAGTAACATTAAATACCAAAATTGAATTGCCCGCCATACGTGAGATGCAACAGGAATTGATGCGACGCAATGTTAATCGCCTGCAGGGAGAAAAGAAGGCCGATACAACGATCGGAAGAAGTTTTCCGCTATTCAACATTGGCGCGGCAGACTGGACAGTAACTTCGTCGCAGGAAACAAAAGCCAAGCCGCATACCAGGTTAAACCTGGGCCTCGGGGGTATTATTGCCGGGGGCGAGATGAACCTGTCGTTAAATTATTTCAGCGGAAAATCATTGGACCTGAAGCAACAACTGTATCAGTGGAGATTAGTGAATAATGAGCATAAGATTGTAAGACAAGTAACTGCCGGTAAGATTTTTCCTCAATCTGTTTCCTCGTTGTTTGCGCCCATAATAGGCATGCAGGTCACCAATACACCAAGCACTTACCGTAAATCATTCGGCACTTTTACCCTTAGCAACATGACCGGGCCGGGATGGACCGTAGAGCTTTATGTTAATAATGTGCTTATCAATTATACAAAAGCCGATGCTTCGGGGTTTTATACTTTCGAAGTACCTATGGTATATGGTAATACATTGGTGAAACTTCGGTTCTATAGCCAATGGGGCGAAGAACAAATGAGCGAGAAGTATATCACCGTGCCATTTAATTTTATTCCTGTGAACCAGTTGGAGTACACGGTAGCAGCCGGTGTAGTGGAAGACAATGATAAGGCACGGTTTACACGGTTGAATGTAAATTATGGCCTTGCACGCCGTATTACGATCGGGGGAGGTGTGGAATATCTTTCTTCGGTTACTTCCGGTAAGAGCATGCCTTTTGTACAGGCTTCAATGGTATTGGGTTCGCACATGCTTGTGTCGGCTGAGCACAGTTACAATACCCGGTCAAAAGCATCGCTGAATTACCGGTTACCATCCAACCTGCAGTTTGATCTTGTTTATATAAAATATGCTAAAGGACAGACCGCGATCCGTGTCAATCACATTGAAGAAAAAAAACTGGTGATCTCGATGCCGGTCAAAGGCAGGAAATTTAATGCTTTTTCCAGGCTTAGCATCAACGAATTTACCTTTCCGTTCAACGAAGTAACACCTTCAAAAGGCACATCGAAATATACGTCTGCTGAATATTTATTTTCAAGCACTATGTCGGGCATCACTTCCAACCTTACTACTTACGCTGTATTCAATAACAGGAAGAATCCGCTGGTATATAGTAATCTTTCACTGACTTATCGTCTGCCAAAAGGTTTTCGTCTCTCTCACCAGGCGCAGTATGAATACAGCCAAAGTAAATTAAGTACGCTGAAAGCGGAAGTGGAAAAAAGTTTGTTTTCACGCGGCTTTCTAAACCTGTCCTATCAAAAAGATTTTTTGAACGATAAGAACAGTATAGTAACATTGGGCTTGCGGTATAATTTTTCTTTTGCGCAAACATTTTTTTCTGCAAGCAAAACAAGTAAATCTGTTTTAACTACTCAATCAGCACATGGCAGCCTGTTGGTCGATGGAAAAACGAATTACATTGGAACGGGCAATCAAAACAATACCGGTAAAGGAGGAATCGTTCTCCTGCCTTACCTTGATATGAACTGTAATGGGCAAAGAGATGACAACGAACCAAAAGTTGCCGGTCTTAAAATGCACGTTAATGGCGGTCGGGTTCAAAATAATTTGCGCGATACACTTATCCGCATTTCGGGGCTTGAAGCGTACGCCAGCTATTATGTAGAAATGGACAAGAACAGTTTTGATAATATCGCCTGGCAAATAAGAAAGCCGGTTGTCAAAGTGATCATTGATCCTAATCTTTACAAATTGATCGAAGTTCCTGTTGCAGTGGTCGCAGAGGTTTCGGGAACCGTGTTTTTAAAAAAGGATGAAGCGTTAAATGGGCTTGCACGCATGATCGTTAATATTTACAATAGCGAATCTGTTTTCGTAACGAAAGTGCTTACTGAAGCTGATGGCTTTTTTAGTTTTATCGGCCTTGCTCCGGGTGAATACAGGGCCAGTGTTGATGCAGGCCAGTTAAAGAAACTGAACATGCAGTCATCCCATGACCTGGTATTTAAAGTATTGCCGGGCATAAACGGCGATATCGTTAGCGACCTTAAGTTTGTTGTCGCTGCCAAAGAAGCCGGCAAATCTCAAAACTTGTAGTCATCATTTCACTGCACGCAAAGGAACTTCTGCTTGCCCATATCGCACGATCTGTGTGGTTTTTTTTCCGCATAAAATAACGCAACAATGCACAGCCTGTACAGTGTGCAAAACTCCCTTTGGCAACGGCATATTTCTTGGATGGCCTTTGCAAACAAACAATTTAAATTATGAAAACTAGATCATTCGTACTGGTTGCCTTTGCAACAGGCATCTTATGCAATCAAACATTCGCCCAGGTTGATACTTCTGGCCGGAGAAACAGGGACACTACATCGCGTTCTGACCGGGATACCAGCCGTAACAACAGGGATAGCAGTTGGAAGAAGGACAGGCGGGATACTTTAAACAAGGAGGCCTTCATCAGGGTGGCAGATAAGCAGGCAACCAGTGCAATGGTAAATAATGCTGTCGGCGACAGAGATCATTCATCGTACCCGGGTTCGCCTGATTCTTTTATGGTTACAAGCCGCAAATTGCCCGGAAATTATACCAAGCGCCAGATAGCAGGCGATGAGTCATTGGTATAAAAGAAGCAACAGGGATTGACGGAGCAATTTCGCAGCTATACCACGGTTAGCAAACAATAAACCGAAGCGCATGCTTCGGTTTATTGTTACAATATATGCGTGGGAACGAACACCTTAACGACTGCCGATTCCAACAATTCGATTTGGCCGCGTCTCCGTTGTTTTTAGAATGCTGAATAAATAAAAAAAGTTGAATGGTTTACTGAGTTCCGATAACTATCGGAAGCCTCTCAGTACCGGCTTACAAAACTGTCAAACCTGCAAGCATAGTGATGACCAGGCAATGGGTTCTTTGAAATGCTATTTTGATGACAATAAACCGGTCTCCCGGCAGTAAGAAGTGTACGCTCCGAAAATGAACGATAGTTTACTATCTTTCAAAATGAAAAATTATGGGCGCGGAGTATAGAATATGAAACCAGTCAGCAAAGTGTACCCGGTAGTGGTAAATGATAAAAAATAAGCCGCTAAATGAAAAAAATTGATCACAATACTTACTACATGTTTATCAAACCTGGTGTATCTGTGCCAAACAACCAACACGTGAAATAAGAAAGCAAAGATTAAATCCGGAATAAAAACATTGTATGAAATGATTGACAATTAAATTTTCCGACATATAAAAATAGTAATGGAAATCCTGACATGTTCAAAGCCTGGCCAGTTTGCGTATGGAAATATCGATATTCCAGTGCTTACTCCCGGCAATGCGCTATTGAAAATTAAAAACATAGGTATCTGCGGAACGGATATTCATGCTTTCGAGGGTACGCAACCTTATTTTACCTATCCCAGGATACTTGGGCATGAACTGGGTTGCGAGTTTGTAGAGAGTTATGATGCAGCAGGTTTTGAACCAGGGGAGGCAGTGACATTTATACCGTATTTTAATTGTGGTAAGTGTATCGCTTGCCGTAAGGCAAAACCTAATTGTTGCCAGTTTCTACAGGTGAGCGGGGTGCATATAGATGGGGGTATGGTTGAATATCTTTCTGTTCCTTCTTCGTCATTAATTCATGGCGAAGGCCTTGCGTCGGAAGAATTGGCTTTGATAGAACCTCTTTCAGTATCGGCTCATGGTGTAGGCAGAGCGCAGATACAACCTGGAGAATTCGTAATGATTATCGGTGCGGGGCCTATCGGATCAGGCGCCATGGAGTTTGCAAGGATAGCAGGCGGGCAGGTTATTGCTGTAGATGTAAACGATTATCGTTTGCAGTTTTGCAAGGATAAGTTAAAAGTTCCGTTTGCAATAAACGCTTTAGCGCCTGATTTGGAAAAACAAATACTTGAACTTACCAATGGCGACATGCCTGCAGTAATAATAGATGCTACCGGCAACTTGAAATCCATCAACAATGCTTTCCGTTTTATGGCGCATTCGGCAAGATATATATTGATTGGCCTTCAGAAAGAGGAGATAAGCTTCAGTCATCCGGAATTTCATAAACGTGAAGCCACACTGATGAGCAGCCGCAATGCAACAAGAGCAGATTTTGAATATGTGATCAACTGCATAAAAAATGGATCAATTGATCCGCTGACTTATATTACCCACAGGTTGCATTTTAATAATGTAAAAGATGAGTTTGAAGGATTGATCAGGTCAGGCACGATTATTAAAGCCATGGTAAGCATGGATTAAAAGTTGCAGGAAAACATAAAGAGAGTTTACGCCAGTGATAACGGCTGGGCCATATATAAGATTTGCAATAAGTGCTAACTGGCGAAACCACAAAAATTATATAGTCCGGTGGTTATATTTCAAAAGATGAACTACATACATAACAATCCGGTGGAAGCAGGTATTGTAGAGCGTCCTGAACATTATATTTACAGCAGTGCAAAAGATTATGTTAAAACAAAGAAATGTGGTTTCTTGTTTGGTATTCATATAGAAAGCAGACAGCCTCTTTGGGGCTGAAAGGTAGTCGCAGACTAACTATAACCCTTGAAAGTTTTAAAAGATTTATTGGTTTGGAAAATTAAGGAGAACGTGGGTTGTACAAAACGCAATTGGCATTGAAGTTGAATTGTTTTACCGGGGCGCAGTTGGCGGGTTTGTTAAATGAAACGTCTGTAAAGCAAAATGAAGATCGTAAAAAAGCAAATACTATTGATCGATGAGGATAAAGAGGAACTCAGGTCCTTTACGAGAATTGTCAACCATATTGATCCATCATTCCGCTGCATGTATGCGGATACTGCGAGGCAGGCTCTTCACCTGCTGCGCTATGCGCAACCGGATTTTGTTTTTACAAATTATAATCTTCCAGAAGTAAACGGATTGCAACTGCTGTCCGCGATCAAATTTGAACCACGGTTGAAACCTGTCAAAGTGTATATTTATTCAGAAAGCATCGATGATGAAACCATCAAGATGGCAAAAATATTAGGCGCTGCCGGCTGTATCGAAAAAGACACTTTTAACGACCTGGCCCACCAATTTAAAGCGATTTTTTCGGGCGAATTGCTGCCTTCCTATGTGCTTTCGGGGGACGCCTGAAAAGCCAGTTCAATTCGTTACAACCCCGCGCTACAACTGTTTTTTTTAAACGGCAAGACATACTATAAACCATTTCCCTGCATTCCTGGGTTGCAAGGCCGCAAGTGTGGCACAATTATTCCCATTCTCAACCTGACGCTGCATTGCGTTAATAAAATACGCTATAAATGAAAGGCCCATCTAAAAAAAATGCGGCGCTGAAAAAACCACCGAAAACGGAACCCCGGCACAATGGTACACCAAAAAAAAGAGCGGGGACACAGCAGGCCAAGCCACTTTACGTTGTGGGTATTGGTGCATCGGCCGGTGGAATTAATGCTGTTTCAGAACTCGTTTCACAGATATCGCCGGATATTAAGGCTGCTGTTCTGGTAGTGTTACACCTGTCAAAAACTTCATTGGGAGATATCCTGGTAACCCGCCTGCAAAGACATACTTCATTGCCATGCAAGATGGCCGGAGACAAAGAGATGATAAAAGCAGGTCACATTTATTTGGCCCCTCCTGACGTGCATCTTCTTGTCAGGAAGGATAAGCTCGTACTAGGCCGTGGACCCACTGAAAACCGTTTCCGTCCATCGATCGATGTTTTGTTCCGGTCAATGGCTGCGCATTATGGTGAGAAAGCGATCGGCATTGTTCTCACTGGCTTTTTGAGTGATGGCACCAGCGGTATGGTAGCTATTAAAGAATCGGGTGGGTATTGTATAGTGCAGGATCCGAATGAAGCTGAATATCCCGATATGCCTTTGTCGGTGCTTGAGACCATGGAGGTGGACCAATGCATTCCTTTAAAGCAAATGGGGAAAATCATTCTCGATACATCTAAGTTGTCAAAAATAAAAAGTGTTTTGCCACCGGAAAATGTTGTGATGGAGTCGCAAATATCTGAGCAATCCGCAACAGGGTTTGAACATGTAAGCAAGTTGGGCGATCAATCTCTTTTTGCATGCCCCGACTGCGGCGGAGGCCTATGGAATGTAAAAAATGCCGGCGTCAATCATTACCGGTGTCATATAGGACATTCTTATTCCGAAAAGGATCTTGTCCTGAAGCAGGGCGAAGCGGTTGAAAATACCTTGTGGGTGGCTATACGGATGATGGAGGAACGGAAACTCATGCTCCTGAAAATGGCAAGCGAACATAAGCATCGGGGACTGGAGAGGATCGCCGCTGCCTACAGGGAACAGGGCGATCAATTGGACATGCATATTGAAAAATTAAAAGAATTGCTTTTTGTCATTCGTGCCGACTGATGAAAAACTCTTATGATCATAGCATGTGGGTAACTTAAAGGAGATTTATTCGCTTTTATGTTCCTTATAGCGATTCAATGGTAACGACCGGCATTTACGCCAGCGGCATATATACATGCTATAATTTTTTCACCCCGAATCGTCAAAACCCATTATTATGTACCTTCCCATTTCATCTGGCCACTGGTTAAAGTAAGTTTCATGACAACAAAAAAAAAGTCATCGCTGTCTCATAAGCCAACACGAAAAAAAGCGGTGGTTAAAAAAGCAGCGCGAAAAAAAACTACTGTAAAAGCTGCTGGTAAAACAAAGGCATTGGCAAAAACTCCAGGCAAAAACAAACCGGCAGAGGGTAAGTCTTTTCCTATTGTCGCTATCGGTGCATCTGCGGGTGGACTCGAAGCGCTTACTGAATTGCTCCAGCACCTGCCGCCAGATCTGGGAATGGCGTATGTCTATGTTCAGCATCTTTCGCCAAGCCATGAAAGCCAATTACCCGAGATCATTCAGCGCAAAACAAAAATGAGGGTGGTCAAGGTCAAAGACGGGCTTCAGATCGAGATAAATACTGTGTACGTAATGCCAGCCCGTTTTAGCGTTACCGCTGCCAATGGCAAACTAAAACTTACCCATTTCGCTAAAGAAGATAATCTTCATATTATCGATCACTTTTTAACCTCGCTGGCACAAGCGTACCAGCAAAACGCTATCGCCGTTATTTTATCCGGTACCGGCAGCGATGGCACGATGGGTTTAACAGCGATCAAAGCGGAGGGCGGTGTAACATTTGCGCAGGATGATTCAGCTGCTTACCAGGGCATGCCCTACCACGCCATTCAAATGGGATACGTGGATTTTGTACTATCCCCCGAAAATATCGCAAAAGAACTGGCTTCCCTGATAAAGCATCCCTATGCGGAGGCTGTAACAGGAGAGTTGCTAAATGAAGACGGATTGGGAAAAGTGCTGATGATCATGAATGCCAAACGGGGTATTGATTTTTCACAATACAAAGGGACAACGATTCATCGCCGTATTCTGCGCAGGATGGTGTTGAACCGTTTAAAGGATCTTTCTGCGTATGTGCAGATGTTACGGGACAATAAAACGGAAGTAGATGCATTGTACCAGGATCTGCTGATCACCGTCACTAGTTTTTTCCGCGATCAGAACATATACAAGGCTTTAACCGCCAAAGTTTTGCCAGCTTTATTAAAGGTCCGTAAGGTCAATGATCCCATTCGTATCTGGATACCCGGTTGCGCTACGGGTGAAGAAGCCGTTTCTTTTGCCATTATACTTGTAGAGTTTTTAGGAGAAAAAGCAATCACTACCCCGGTGCAAATATTCGCTACCGACCTCAATGAAAGGTCGGTCGAAAAAGCAAGAACCGGGATTTATGTAAAAAATTCTTTGCAACACGTGTCCCAACAAAGGTTGCAACGGTTTTTTATAAAAATTGATGGCCACTACCAGGTAGTGAAAGCCATTCGCGATATGTGCATCTTCGCCCCCCACAATTTATTACAGGATCCACCCTTTTCCAGGATGGATATTATCAGTTGCCAAAACGTTCTCATTTATCTCCAGCCATTGGCCCAGAACAAGATCATGCATGCCTTTCACTATGCGCTGAAGCCGACGGGTTTTTTACTGCTGGGTAAATCGGAAACCATTGGCAATGCAACAGACCTCTTTAATCAGTCATCGAGGCACTATAAGATCTACGGCAAACGATCTGTCAATACACCGCAATTGAATTTCATTGCCCGCACGTCCGCAAATTATCACACACCGGATCTTGGCAGGACAACAACAGGGACTGGTATTAAGATACCTGACCTTGAAAAAGAAACCGACAAATTATTGCTGACCCGCTATGTTCCTGCAAGTGTATTGATCAATAAAGATTTGGAAATACTTCGGTTCCGGGGCTCTACTTCGCGTTTCCTGGAACCCGCAGCCGGTAAAGCCAGCCTGCATTTACTTAAGATGATTAAAGAAGATCTTTCCTTCGATCTAAGGACCGCCATACATAAGGCAAAGAAAGAAAATGTAACGGTGAAAAGAGACCGAATTGTATTTGGTACCAGCGCCGCCATGCAGGAAATAAGTATCGAAGTAGTGCCCTTGAAATCTGCAGGCAAAGAAGTTTATTATCTCATCATTTTTAAAGAAACGGCCGGTATTCAAGGAGCGGGCAACAAAAAAAGCACCGCGGGAAGTAACGGCAAACCGGCTAAAGCTACCCATATCGAAAAGCTTGAAGCGCAATTGAAAGAGGCTAAGGAAACGATAAGGATCATTACGGAAGACTTCGACGCTACCAGCGAAGAATTGCAATCTTCGAATGAAGAAGTCCTGTCTTCGAATGAAGAATTGCAAAGCATTAATGAAGAGCTGGAAACTTCGAAGGAGGAACTGCAATCTTCTAACGAAGAGCTGACCACTATTAATGAAGAATTACATATCCGCAATGCCGAGCTAAAGGAAGCGATTGATTACACCCATGCCATCGCAGAAACAATGCATGAGTCACTGTTGATGCTGACCGTTGATCTGAAAGTAAGGACAGCCAATAAAGGCTTTTACCAAACCTTTAAAATGTCGCAGGCAACAACTGAAGGGCAATACTTATTCGAGATGGGCGACAACGAATGGGATATACCGGAACTTCGCAGCCAGTTAGAGTTGGTTCGCAGCAGGAACATCCCTTTTACTAATTTTGAAATAACGCATGTTTTTTCGCATGTTGGCCGTAAAAGTGTTATTCTCAACGCACATAAATTTTCGATGAAAGAAGGTTCGCAGCCAATGATACTCCTCGCTATCCAGGATATCACTGAAAGAAAAACGGTGGAACAGGAAATAAAAGAAAACGAGGAACGCTTCCGGTTGCTGCTGCAAAATGCGTTTGATATCATAACTGTTTTCGATTCGGAAGGTACTATCCGTTATATCAGTTCGGCTGTAGAATCGGTGCTTGGTTATACACCTGATCAAAGAATTGGGAAAAGCATCATAAATGACCCGATAGTTCATCCGGATGACAGGATGGTAAAGGAAAATATGTTTCTTAGGGCACTGGATCAGCCGGGAGAAAATGTGCATGCTGAGTTTCGTATCCGCCATGTTAATGCAACTTACCGAACGATAGACGCCATTTGCCGCAACCTGCTCCAGGACAAAAGAATAAATGGTATCATTGCCACCTACCGTGATATCACGGATCGCAAAATGCTGGAGGTTCAAAAAGACGAATTTATCGGGATCGTCAGCCACGAATTAAAAACACCGGTTACCAGCATCAAGGCATATGCCCAGGTGCTGCAACAAAATTTTTTACAAGCCGAAGACAACGAATCTGCTGCCCTGCTTGGGAAAATGGATGCGCAGGTAGATAAGCTAACGGCTTTGATCGTGGACCTGCTCGATTTTACCAGGATCGAAGGTGGTAAATTGAAGCTACGGGAGAGTTATTACGATCTTAATGATCTAATTAACGAAGTGGTGGAAGAAATGCAGCGGACCACCAAAAAACATAAGCTTGAAAAAAAACTTTCTGCTACTACCATGCTTTGGGGCGACCGTTACCGGACCGGGCAGGTGCTAACCAATCTTATTAACAACGCCATTAAATATTCACCGGGGGCAAAAAGGATTATTATATCTGCAAAGAAGCAGGCGGATACGATGGTTGTAAGTGTAGAGGACTTCGGCGTCGGCATTAAAGAAAATATGCAGAAAAACGTTTTCGATCGGTTTTACAGGGGCAACGATCCCACTATCAACACCTATCCGGGGCTCGGTTTAGGTTTATATATAGCTGCCCAGGTCGTCAGGAACCAGCAGGGAAAGATATGGGTAGAAAGTAAAAAAGGGAAAGGCTCTAAATTCTTTTTCACCCTGCCACTTAGCAAGGAAAAAAAAATTGACCTTTAATTTCTTTTAACGGTATATGTTTTGTTCAGATTTTCTTGTGAAGAAAAAAATTCTAATAACAGATGACGATCCAGGTTTGCAGGATATTTTCAGGATCATTCTTGAAAAAGCGGGATATAGTGTGAAAGTGATCTCTAATGGCAACGACTTGCTTCATAAAAAATTCCTGCTGCCCGATCTTTTTATTCTTGACAAACAATTGTCAGGTGTTGATGGTATAGACGTGTGTAAATACCTGAAGAGCAAGAAGAGGACTTCTCATATCCCTGTCATCATGGTCTCCGCTAATCCAAATATTGCTTTCCTGTCTGCGCAAGCCGGCGCCGAGGCGTATATCGAAAAGCCCTTCCAGGTGCAAGACCTGCTTAATACCATAAAGCATTATATCTAAGGAGTAGTTTCATTTGCTATTGATGCTGCGATTTTTTTTCCGGTTACTATTGGGTATTATTTTTCCCATTACCGGCCGATATTGCTTAAATGCCCGTTCCGGCATTCGACAAAAAATCAAACGCAATTGGGCTCCACGCTTTTTTTTCCCCAATTTCGCATTGCGTTCAATACAGGGTAACCCGGGAAGGTAGCCACCGGCGTATGCACCGTCAGGAAAATTCAGTGACGCTGTGCTTTTAAAATTTTATCACTGCCCCGTAAGCTTTTTTAGGCTTGAGGTGTTTGTCAAATAACAGAGGATAATCCTTTCTTCCCCGTACCGGAAAATTGTCTAACCAGCTATGCCGGTCGGAAATATTCCAGAAGGTAACACCGGATATCGCATCTTTATATTTCCGGAATAGCCTGAAACAACGTTCATACATTTCGGTTTGTTTATTTTCTTTAGCGGCTATAAAAATGGTATCATAATCACCCGCTTTTCGCTCCCTGGCATTATGCTCTTTCGGATAAACGGATATGTCAAGTTCCGTGATTTGTATTGTTAAACCCAATTCTGCAAAACGGCTGATCGTGCTGTCCAATTGCTTTTCTGATGGCTCGTTAATTGCCCAATGGCCTTGTAGTCCAATTCCGTGTATGGGTACACCTGTATCTTTCAAACCTTTTACCAGTTTGAAGATCTTTTCTCGCTTTACAGGATCGGTTTCATTGTAGTCATTATAAAATAATAAAGCCTCGGGATCAGCCTCATGCGCCCATTCAAACGCTTTGGCGACAAAATCTTCCCCGCATATTTTATAGAATTCCGAATCGCGGAAGTATTCACCGGGTTGATCTGAGATCACTTCATTTACTACATCCCATGCATAGATGGCACCCTTATATCTTTTTACAACCGTGGTTATATGGTCTTTCAATCGTTGCAGCAACACTTCTTTGGTTACAGGTTGTCCTGCTGCATCTTTGAAGAACCAGGGCGGCGATTGGCTGTGCCAGCATAAAGTATGTCCACGCATCTTCAGGTTATTTCTCTTTGCAAATGCGACTATTGAATCGGCACCTGCCCAATTATATGCGTTTTCCTTTGGGTGGATCGGGCCCATTTTCATGGCATTCTCGGCTGTAATGCTGCTGAACTGTGTTAATACCAAACCTGCCTCTTCTGTTTTTAATGATCGCGGTGATACCGCTACACCTATACTGAAATAATCTTTGTAATAATCTTTCAACCCTTTACTACTGTCAATACCGGGGGAGACTGTTTGTTGTGCATTTGTATCAGTGCTACAGAACAGCATTGTAATTGCAGAAAATGCAAAGCCAAATGATAATATTATGTTTCTCATTTTTCTTTTTTTAAATGAACATATTTAACAGCAAAACACCAATGAGTCCTAAAAATGATATAACTATTTCCATCATAGTCCAGGATAAAAATGTTTGCTTTAGCGACAAATTGAAAAATTCTTTAAACATCCAGAAACCTGAATCATTGATATGCGAGCCAAACACACTACCGGCACCAACTGCCAGCACCATCAGCTCCGGGGATACTGCGCCTGTGGCCACCAGCGGTGATACCACCCCGGCTGCGGTAATTCCAGCGACAGTGGCAGAGCCAATGGTTACCCGTAACAACGCGGTGACAATCCATCCAAACAAAAGCGGCGGCATTTGCCACTTGCTGCTAAATGAAGCAATATAGTCGCCCGTGCCGCTATCCGTTAACACCTGTTTAAAAACTCCACCTGCTGTAATGATCAATAGGATCATAGCAATGCCTGATATAGCGTCGCTAAGCCATTTCATGATCGTTTCCATCGGGTAGTTGTTGCGTAAGCCAAAGAAATAGACAGCCGCTAATACAGAAATGAGCAACGCTATTGTTGAGTCGCCTATAAAAGAAAAAAATGTCCTGGCAAATGATCCTTCCGGTAAAAAATTATTCGCAACCAAAGCGGACGTAATCAGCAGTACAGGCATCAGTGCAATAAAAAAACTTGCAAACCTGGCCGGCAATTTTTTTGTGGCCGGAATTTCCGCTGTTGTAAAAAGTGACGATGTTTTTGTTTTGATTCCCTGGAGTAGTTTTCCCAGCAAAGGCCCGGCAATAATAACCGTTGGAATGGCGATAAGCAATCCATAGATCAGCACTTTACCCATGTCAGCATTAAACGCATTGACCAAAACAACAGGACCCGGGTGCGGTGGGAGAAAACAATGCGTGGTACTAAGCGATGCGGCCATAGGAATGGCGATATATAACAAAGGTAGCCCTGTTTTCTGCGCCAGTGTAAAAACCAACGGAACCAGGATCACAAAACCTGCATTATAATAGAGTGGGATGCCAATTAAAAAACCAGTGAGCAGCACGGCCCACTGAATATTTTTCTGCCCAAAGCTTTTGATAAGCGTTGATGATATTTGTTCCGCTGCGCCGCTAACTGCCAATATTTTTCCGAGTATGGCTCCGAGACAAATGATTAATGCCAATCCACCCAAAGTGCTTCCTACTCCTTTTTCCATGGAACTAAGCAACTGTGCCGGCTGCATGCCCAACATCAGTCCCGCTACTATTGCCACTATCAGCAAGGATAAAAAAGGATTTACTTTTTTTACGGTTAAAAATACTTGTACGCCAATAGCCAATAGGATGATCAGGAACGTCATTATTGTACAGTATTGATTAATGTGCCGATATGATCAATAGATATTCTTATTTCGTCACCACTTTGCAGGGTGAAATCGCTGCCGGGTACAATGCCGGTACCTGTCATGATCAGTGAACCATTGGGAAAAGAACATTCCCTGTAAACAAAGGATACCAGTTCACTGTGCGACCGTTTCATTTGGCTGATAGAAATATTGTCGCCAAAAACTTTTATATTGTTCCTGTTGATTTCAAGATGTATGAGGGTGTTACTATCAATGGGCTGATCGGTAACATAAATGCAAGGACCAATAGCTGCGCAGGCATCATATGTCTTGGCCTGGGGCAGGTACAATGGATTTTCTCCTTCAATACTCCGGCTGCTCATATCATTACCTATGGTATAGCCAACGATTTTTCCGGATGATGTTACCACCAGTGTCAGCTCAGGTTCCGGTACATCCCATGCGGAATCTTTTCTGATTCTTACCGATGCTTTGTGTCCAACGATTCTGTGCGGGGTGGATTTGAAAAAGACTTCCGGCCTTTCTGCTTCATATACTTTTGCATAAAAGTCACTGCCTCCGGTTGTTTTGCTTTCTTCCTGGCGACCGACCTTACTTCTTAAATAAGTTACCCCACAAGCCCATAACTCCTGGCTGTTTCCGACAGGAGCCAGCAGGTCACTTATCAACTCGCTTCCACCAACGGGCAACGACCCGATAAGTATTCCAATTTTTTGGTAAAGCGAATCATCATTAATAAACGCATCCCAGTTTTCATTCGCTGCAAAATAAAAATCGTTATCACTTTCTATTACTACGCCGGCTTTTGTTTTGTATAATTTCATTTCGTTTAATCTCTCATTTTAAATTTCAATACATACATATCGTTAGTGATGTACAATGTTTTTTCATCCGGTGACAGTGCGCAATTACTTGTTGAGTTTTCCAATTTCAGAAGTCCTAGTTTTTTCCCTTCGCTGTTAAAAATATTAATACCTCCTGGTCCTGTGGCAAACACATTTCCGTTTCTATCAATTTTCAAACCATCGGGCAAGCCAGGCAATGATTTATCCCGGCCTGCTGCACTGTAGAATATCCTCCCATTGATCAAAGAGTCTCCCTTTACATCATATACATACCAATTAGGCTTTTCAGGGTCTGAACAAGCAACGATGAGTTTCTGTTCTCCGGGAAAGAAGGCAATGCCGTTTGGTCTTGTAATAGAATCAACCAATAAAACGACAGTCCCGCCTTTTTTTACTTTATAAACACCATTGAATGCTATTTCTTTTTGGGGATCATTATCACCCTGAGATGGCAAACCGTACGGCGGATCAGTAAGAAATAATTCGCCGGCTTCATTAAACACTGCATCATTCGGGCTGCTGAAACGCTTGCCCGCATATTTGTCTGCAAGTGTAATAAAATTAGCGGCGGGCTTATCCAGCGGGGCATCCATTTTTGCCATTCGCCTGTCGCCATGCTGGCATAAAACTAAATTGCCTTCCTTATTCAATGTTAATCCATTACTGCCCGGTTCTTTACTTTCTGAAGCTGTACCTGTAAAGCCCGATGGTTTAAGATAAATTTCCTTTCCTTTTTCTTCCGTCCACTTATAAACAGTGTTGGTGGGTACATCGGAGAATAAAAGCATGTTATGTTTTTCAATCCATAACGATCCTTCGCTCCATTCAAAACCATCTGCAATAATTTCCGCTTTTGCACCGGGAGAAATAATATTATCTAATGTTGAATCAAAACGTTCAATCGTTCCGATCGTTTGATATTTTTCCGCCATGGGTGGATTTTTATTTCGCTTGCTATTGTTGCAGCCAATTGTAACTATTAATATTAAAATGATAAAAGGCTTTTTCATATCAATTTATTATCTGTTTTAAAAATAAAAAAATATCAAGCTTAAAAGCTGTTTAAGTTTACAGATTGTAAGCACCATGTGTAGCAAAAGGCGCATAACACTTGAACCACATAGAATCATAGGCACATAGGCCAGCACATAGATTTTTCTATGTGAAATTCTATGTTTTCTATCTGCCTATGTGGTAAAAAACACCTCATGCGAAATCTATACAATTAAATTTAAACAGCTCCATAGATTTTTCACACAGTTGGAAAAAAGCAGTACATCAATGTGAATCCCTCGTTACCACAGAACCAGAGCTTCCTTGCAGGAAATCAAAATCCGCTCCTTTATCTGCCCCCATTACATGTTTTACATACAGGTTTACATATCCTCTTGCAGATGCAGGCTTTGGTGCTACCCAGGTGGCTCTTCTTTTTTCGATTTCTTCATCGGAAACATCTAAATGAAGTCTGCGTTGAGAAACGTCAAGTTCGATCATATCGCCATTTTGCACCAATGCCAGCGTGCCGCCAATTGCTGATTCAGGTGAAACGTGTAAAACGGCCGTTCCATAAGCTGTACCACTCATTCTTCCATCCGAAATACGAACCATATCAGTTATTCCCTTTTGCAGTATTTTTTTTGGCAGGGCCATGTTGCCCACTTCCGCCATACCGGGGTAACCAACAGGACCCACATATTTCAACACCATCACGCAGGTCTCGTCAATATCCAGGTCGGGACTATCAATCCTGGCGTGATAATCTTCAATACTTTCGAAAACAACAGCACGACCCCTGTGCTTCATTAAAGCCGGCGTGGCAGCAGAAGGTTTCATCACAGCGCCGTTTTTAGCAAGGTTGCCTTTCACTACCACGCATCCTGCCTCTGCAATCAATGGATTGTCATAGGAAGCAATAACCTCTTCATTATGACAGGTAATTGATCCTTTTATATTTTCTTCATGATTATATCCTGTAACAGTTACTACATTTTTATGCAGGTGATTTTTCAATTCATTCAGGATGACCGGTAACCCCCCTGCATAATAAAAGTCTTCCATCAAAAATTTGCCTGAAGGCATCAGGTTTAGCAACAAAGGAATTTTGCTGCCCAGCGTATCAAAATCTTCGAGATTCAAATCCACGCCAATCCTACCCGCAATGGCTGTTAAGTGGATAACGAAATTGGACGAACCACCCACAGCAGCATTTACTTTAATAGCATTTTCAAAGGCTTCCCGGGTAAGAATTTTATCAATCGTTAAATCTTCTTTCACCATTTCTACGATCCGTCTTCCGCTTAGTTGTGCCAGTACTTTTTTTCTTGAATCCGCTGCAGGTATCGCTGCAGCACCAGGCAGCGTTAACCCCAATGATTCTACCATGCACGCCATGGTAGATGCGGTGCCCATCGTCATACAATGGCCAACACTTCTGCTCATACAGCTTTCTGCCACCATGCATTCGTCCTGGGTCATTTTACCCGTCTTCATATCTTCATCAAACTTCCATACATGCGTACCTGAACCGATATCGCCACCTTTGTATTTTCCGTTAAGCATAGGTCCGCCAGGTACCACAATCGTCGGCAGGTTTACACTGGCTGCACCCATCACTGTTGAAGGGGTTGTTTTATCGCAGCCCGTTAATAATACCACGCCATCAATCGGGTTACCCCGGATAGATTCTTCTGCGTCCATACTCGCCAAATTTCTGAAGAGCATAGCAGTGGGTTTCAACAACGTTTCACCTAATGACATGATCGGAAACTCCAACGGGAAACCCCCGGCCTCGTAAACCCCGCGTTTTACCATCTCGGCAATACCCCGCAAGTGCGCATTGCACGGCGTTAATTCACTCCAGGTATTGCATATGCCGATAACCGGTCTGCCATCAAACAGATCAGGCGGCATTCCCTGGTTTTTCATCCAGCTCCTGTAAATAATTCCATCCT
>WUUC01105668.1_pt1 | contig 18466 bp, 10 predicted proteins | sample 6278441 | NCBI WGS metagenome assembly WUUC01 (sample SAMN13675441, study PRJNA597444) | soil metagenome | isolation source: soil | place: USA: Washington | collected 2017-10 | reverse complement strand
CTTCCGCAACGCCCCCATGTGGGATATGTCGATCGAGCTCAAGACACGCATTCCCGACCTGGAGATCATCTGCGATCCGAGCCACATCTCGGGTGACCGCAATCTGATCGCGATGGTATCGCAAAAGGCGCTCGATCTCGACATGTCTGGTCTTATGATCGAAAGCCACATCAACCCCGATGCCGCATGGAGCGATGCGAAGCAGCAGGTTACCCCGGCCGCGCTGGCCAAGATCATCGACGGACTGGTTGTTCGTACCGTGTCATCTGAAAACAAATCGTTCAAGGATACTTTGAGTGTTCTTCGTGACCAGATCGACCAGATCGACGACGAGATCTTCCAAAAGATGTCCGCGCGTATGAAGATCTCCGAGAAGATCGGGCAATACAAGAAAGAGAACAACGTCACCATCCTGCAGGTTAACCGCTGGGAAGAGATCATCAAATCACGCGTTATGATGGGCGTTGCGATGGGGTTGGACGAAGGGTTTATGAGAGACCTGTTGCGTTTGATACACCATGAGTCGATCCAGGTGCAGACGAAGGTGATGAATAAAGAAGAAGTTAAAGTTTAAAGAGGCTTCTTAGTACAAACCGCAGAACAGCAGAACCGCAGAAGTGACACTCAACTTCGCAAGAGCTTTGTGACTTTGCGATACGCGTCAGTCACTTCTGCGGTTCGATGTTCGATATTTGCTGTTTGCATTAAAAATGATACTCGCCCGACTTGTTGATCTTAACAGGTCGGAGTTTCTTTGTCTCCTCGAAATCCTCGTACACCTCCTGAAGATTCCTCCAGAATCCCGAGACCGTCGCATCGACGCTCGTCTCCGTTACCAGCTGATCTACAACCCCTTCATTTAACCGTGCAGGAAATATGTGCACGGGTATAGACGACTGCCCGCCTTCTTTCGATTCCACTGCCAGGATGTACAGCTCTTTGATCTTTTCGTCGGTGATGGGAATGCAGCCGATGCTGACACAGCTACCGTGAATGTAGATCGCCCCGCCGGGATGTTTTTTGTCACTCAGTATCCTGTCCGACGCATTGGGGTAGTTGATGCCGAGCGACAGGTGGAAGGTGCTGAATGGATTGAAGTGATTGATCGAATACACACCTTCGGGGATCTGGAGATCGCCTTCTTTCCTTTTTGGCCCCAGCGTTCCCGATGACGTGCAGAACGGATAGGGGGTAAGCAGCGTGTAACCCGAAGCTCCTTTTTGCCTGACCCATACTTCCAGATCCTTCTCCTTTTTAAAAGCCCGGAGAAACAGTTCGTAGCCTGTTCCGGCATTCTGCGTTTTGAGTAGGTCTTTGACGGCCGTCTCCCTTTCGGTGTAGGCCGATTTCACCCGGTCGAACTTAAGCTGCTGGTCTTTAAAACCGGGAGGGGTCATCGATAAAAGGAGTAATATGATGAGTCCGAATTTAGTCAAGGGGATCTGCAATTTTAGACTAGGCGCGCGTTACAATGTTCTATAACGCCTCTATGATCGTAAAGTCACTACGATTATAACCAAGACAATAATATTATAATTAAATTGACAGTCCCCAATAAAACTACCCCCTATGAGTTCCTTCTCCTGGAAAAAAGTCGGTCTTGGCGCCGCCGTCGTCGCCCTTATCCTTGCTGCAATCTTTTATTTTAAGAATGCAACCAGTAAAGATCCCGCCGCGGTAACGATCAACCCGGCGTTTGGCGAGTACATTTCCTCATACACCGCAGGTATTGTGAGCTCGGGAACCGCAATCCGGATCGTTCTCGCCAAGGATGCATCGGATTCCACGGGCACCAAGGTGTTCGGCTTCAGCCCCGCAGTATCGGGCGAGGCGGCATGGCTCGACAAGCGCACCATCGAATTCAGGCCGGAGGGGAGACTGAAGGCTGGTCAGGTCTACGAGGTTCAGTTTTCGCTGGGCAAGGTGATCGACGGTGTACCGGCCGATCTCCGGAGCTTCGCATATTCATTCCAGGTGATCCCGCAGAACTTCGAAGTCAGCGTGGTGAACTTCAAGCCGTATGTAAAAACGGATCTGAAGAGACAGATGATCGAAGGTCTGCTGACCACCGCCGATTATGCCGAAGGCACGGAAGTCGAAAAAATGCTGACGGCCGAACAGGAAGGCAATTCACTCAAATTGCAATGGACACACAACTCTGAAGGAAAACAGCATTCATTTATCGTACAAGACGTAGCCCGGAAAGAATCTGCCAGCATTGTCGACCTGAAAGCTTCGGGTCAACCGTTGGGCATCGACCAGCATGCTGCCGAAAGCGTGGAGATCCCGGCACTTGGTGATTTCAAAGTAACAAAGGCATGGGTGGAACAAGGAAGCGCCCAGACTGTGGTCATCCAATTCTCCGATCCGCTCAACGAGTCGCAAAACCTGGAAGGTCTCGTAACACTGACGGAGCTTCCCGACCTCGACTTCGAAATAAAAGACAATGAGGTTCGCGTCTATCCTCCAGTCAAACAAACCGGCTCGCGGACGCTGGAGATCCGGGCAGGTATCAAGAACGTGCTTAACTATCGCATGCCCGAAGAGTCGACCTTCGATCTTGCATTCGAACAGCTCAATCCTTCTGTAAGGTTTACAGGCAATGGCAACATCCTTCCCGGCGGAGACGGACTTGTGTTGCCCTTCGAGGCCGTGAACCTCAAAGCGGTCGATATCAAGATCGTGAAGATATTCGAGACCAACGTGCTTCAGTTCCTCCAGGTGAACACTCTCGACGGAAACCAGGAGTTGCGAAGGGTCGGCAAGCCGATCATCAAAAAAATGGTCTCTCTCGAAAACTCGGGCGTTACCGACCTCGGCCGGTGGAACAGGTTCTCTATCGACCTCTCCACATACCTCAATGCGGAGCCTGGCGCCATCTATCAGGTGACGGTGGATTTCAAAAGGTCATACGCTTCGTTCAATTGCCAAGGAGAAGAGATGCCGGTCACCGAACCGGCCTTCGAAGATCAGAGCTGGAATACAGAGCCCGAAGAAAGCTACTGGGATTCTTACGAGGACTATTATTACGGTGACGACTATAACTGGAGCGAGCGCGAAGATCCATGCACGAACTCATATTATGTAAACAAACGCATTTCGCGTAACGTGATCGCCAGCGACCTTGGTATCATCGCCAAGCGCGGTGGCGGAGGAAATACAGTTGTGGTGGTAAACGACCTGAAGACTACCACGCCAATGACAGGCGTGACTGTCGATCTGTATGATTTCCAGCAACAGGTGATCGGCACCGCCTCGACCGGCAGCGATGGAAAAGTAATGATCGCATCGCGCCAGACACCTTTTGCCGTAGTGGCGAGGGTTGGCAACCAGCGAGGCTACCTGCGCATGTATGACGGGGAATCACTTTCTCTCAGCAACTTCGATGTAGGCGGGGAAAGGATCAGGGAAGGATTGAAAGGTATCCTTTACGGAGAGCGCGGCGTCTGGAGACCTGGTGATTCTTTGTTCCTTTCGTTCGTGCTCGAAGACAAAATGAAAGTGCTTCCGACGGGACACCCGGTGGTATTCGAGCTCGAGAATCCGCAAGGGCAGGTCGTCAATCGCCTGGTGAGATCGAACGGAGAAAACGGCTTCTATAATTTCGCGACAGCTACGTCTTCCGACGCACCCACCGGCAACTGGCTTGGACGGGTAAAAGTCGGCGGAGCCCAATTCACCCAGCCGATCAAGATCGAGACCGTGAAGCCCAACAGGCTCAAGATCAATCTCGACTTCGGCGTGGAAAAGCTCACGGCCGGCAACAACAATATTTCCGGCGACCTGAAGGTTAACTGGCTGCATGGAGCTCCTGGCAAAAATCTGAAGGCGGAATTTGAAGTAACCCTCGTGAAAGGCGAAACAAAATTCCCGAAGTACGAGGAATACGTGTTTGACGATCCCTCCCGTGATTTCTTCAGCGAATCGCAGAAGGTGTATGAAGGAGAGACCGACGATGAAGGAAATGCGAAAGTGAACGCATCACTATCTGTCGAAGGCACTCCACCCGGGATGCTCAATGCCGTGTTCAGGGGAAAGGCCTTTGAAGAGAGTGGCAACTTCAGCATCGATCGCTTCTCCATCCCTTTTTATCCTTACGAATCGTTCACCGGTATCCGTCTTCCGAAAGGAGACCAGACGCGCGGCATGTTGCTTACCGACACGACACATCGTGTGGATGTGGTAACAGTTGATGCCGATGGGAACCCCGTGTCCCGCAACGGTATCGAGATGTCCTTGTATGAGCTCACGTGGCAATGGTGGTGGGATCAATCATCTACCGGAGGCGTGAACTTCATGTCGGGGACTGACGCCAATCCTATCGCTACCGGTAAGATCCGGACCGTGCAGGGTAAGGGTGTGTGGACATTCAAAGTCAAATACCCGGCGTGGGGAAGGTATTTTCTGAAAGCATACGATCCCGTGTCGGGCCACAGCACCGGTAAGATCGTGTATATCGATTGGCCGGGATGGGCGGGCCGTGCAAGAAACGAGTCCGACGGTGCGAGTATGCTGAGCTTCGCTTCCGATAAGGGATCATACAATGTCGGCGAACAGGCAAACATCGTTATCCCCGGCAGTGACGGGGCGCGCGCACTGGTCAGTGTCGAGAACGGCAGCCAGGTGTTGAATACTTACTGGCTCGAAACGAAAGCCGGTGACAATCCATTCTCGTTCAAGATCGAGCCCAGCATGGCTCCGAATGTTTTCGTGCACGTGACTTTGCTTCAGCCCCATGGGCAATCGAAGAACAGTCGTCCGATACGATTATATGGAGTGATACCAGTGATGGTGGAAGACCCGGGCACGCGCCTGTCGCCGGAGATCGAAATGCCGGATGTATTGGAACCCGGTAAAGAAGTAACCATCAAGGTTTCTGAGAAGAATGGGAAGAAGATGACGTACACGCTGGCAATGGTGGACGAGGGTCTGCTTGACCTCACACGTTTCAAAACGCCGCAGCTGTGGAACAGGTTTTATGCCCGTGAAGCGCTCGGAGTGAAGACCTGGGACTTATACGACCAGGTGATGGGCGCTTACGGTGGAAAGATCGAACGTCTCCTGGCGATCGGTGGTGACGGAGAAGCGGAGAGCAAGGAAGATGATCCGAAAGCGAACAGGTTCAAGCCTGTCGTGAAATTCTTCGGACCGATCACATTGAACAGCGGAAGCGATGAGCACACGTTCATCATGCCGCAATACATTGGCTCGGTAAAAACCATGCTGGTTGCCGGCTACGAAGGAGCATACGGCAGCGCCGACAAGGCAACGCCGGTGCGCAAACCATTGATGGTGCTGGCCACACTGCCCCGTGTGCTTGGCCCCGAAGAAAAGCTGAAGCTGCCGATCACATTGTTCAGCATGGAGAAGTCCATCAAGAATGTGAAGATCGAGGTGAAGGTGTCGGGACCGGTAACGATGACGGAGAGCACTCAGAATGTTACCATGAACAGCTCGGATCTTACCGTTGATTTCGACCTGGCTGTGAAGAGCGAGACTGGCGTGGCGAAGATCGAAGTGACGGCCTCATCAGGAAGCTTTTCATCGACCGACGTGATCGAGATCGAAGTTAGAAATCCGAATCCGCCGGTAACGAAAGTCGCCGCAACGATGATTGAGGCAGGTAAGACGTGGACACAGGGTGTCGCCAAAGAGGGAATTACCGGCACGAACACCGCAGTACTCGAAGTGTCGTCGCTTCCGCCGATCAACCTCGGTCAGCGATTGAAATATTTGCTGCAATATCCTTATGGATGTATCGAACAGACTACATCGTCGGTATTCCCGCAACTGTATCTCGATCTGGTGAAAGAACAAAATGAAACAGAGAAAGCGCGCATTCAACGTAACGTGAAAGCCGGTATCGACAGGCTGAAGTTGTTTCAACGAAGCGACGGAGGTTTTGCATACTGGCCCGGAAGCGAGGACACCGACACCTGGGGAACAACTTACGCGGGACATTTCCTGATCGAAGCGGAGAAGAAGGGTTACTTCGTTCCCAACGACATGATCCGGAAATGGAAGAAATTCCAGAAGAACAAAGTGACGTCGTGGAGAAAACATCACGAGCAGTACAGCAGCGAGCTCATTCAGGCTTACAGGTTGTACACGCTTGCCCTTGCCGGTGATGCCGATCTTAGCTCGATGAACAGGCTGAGAGAGCAAGGCAATCTTCCCATGCAAGCGGTGTGGATGCTGGCTTCGGCGTATGTGAAAGCCGGTCAGCCCGAAGCGGCGAAAGCCCTCGTGGCCAAGCTTCCGGTGCTGGTGAAGCCCTATACGGAAATGGCTTATTCGTATGGCTCCGACCTTCGCGACGAGGCTATTATTCTTGAGGCGCTGGTGCTGATGGAGGACAGGACGAAAGCATTCGAGCTGGTGAAGACCATCTCCGAAGCATTGAGCAATCAGAATATGTGGATGAGCACGCAAACAACAGCGTGGTGTCTGAAGGCGGTCGGATCGTTTGCAGGACGACAGCCGGAAGGGGAACTAAAGTTCACATGGTCGTATGATGGTAAAGAGACGACGGCTTCGACCAAACTTACGCTTGCCCAGGTGGACCTGAACATTGAGACCGCCAAACAGAATTCACTCAAGCTGGTGAATGGCGGCAAGGGTCCGTTATTCGTTCGCGTGATCACACAAGGTACGCCTGCCCGTGGTGCCGAAACCGATGCTTCCAACAACCTGGACATCAGCGTAAGCTACATGGACATGGATGGCAACAACCTCGATCCGGACCGCCTCGAACAGGGGACACAGTTCATCGCAAGTGTGGCCGTTAGCAATGCCGGACTTCGCGGCGCGTATCGCAACCTGGCCATCAACCAGGTATTTCCTTCCGGGTGGGAGATCAACAATCTCCGTCTCGATGAAGCGGAGAACAGGCTTAGTGGCGACAAACCAACCTACCAGGATATCCGCGACGACCGGGTGTACACTTACTTTGATCTGATCCCGGGACAAAGGAAGACGTTCCGTGTTCTGCTAACAGCGACTTATGGTGGAAAGTACTATTTGCCCGGTGTGAGCTGTGAAGCGATGTATGATAAGAATATTTATGCGAGAGTGAAGGGCAAGGAAGTGGAGGTAGTGAGAGAGCTTACGCCGTGAGGTATAGGAAAAAAATAATAGTATTATTATTTATAATAGCGGCGGCAGCTATATGGTACGTTTTTGCGCTCCCTGCGAAGCTCTTTGATGTTCCGTATTCCACAGTACTCTACGACAAGGAGAGTAATCTCTTGAACGCATCGATCTCGAAGGACGGCCAGTGGCGATTTCCTGTTCGCGAAAAGATCCCGGAAAAGTTTCGCGATGCCATTGTGATGTTCGAAGATAAACGCTTCGATTCACATCCCGGCGCCGATCCGCGTGCGTTGTACCGCGCGACGGTGCAGAACATCAGGGCTGGTAAGGTGATCAGTGGCGGCAGCACCCTGACGATGCAAGTCGTCCGGCTTTCGAGGAATAATCCCAGGCGCACATTTCTTAACAAGATCACCGAGATCATCCTGGCCACCCGGCTCGAATGGAGATACTCCAAAGACGAGATCCTATCGATGTATGCTTCGCACGCACCTTTCGGGGGGAATGTGGTGGGCATCGAGGCGGCCTGCTGGCGATACTTCGGACGGCAGCCCGACGAGCTGAGCTGGGCAGAGGCGGCAACACTCGCCGTGCTGCCGAACAACCCATCCATGATCAACCTGGGCAATAACCGCGCAGCGTTACAAAAGAAGCGTGACAGATTACTGACACGACTCCGCGATGCCGGAAAGATCGACAGCCTTGGTTACGACCTGGCCATCTCCGAACCCGTTCCCGACAAACCCGTTGCGTTGCCGCGGTTGGCTCCGCACCTGATGGACCGTGCGATACTGTCGGGTAAAGGAGGTGAGAAGATAACGACAACGATAAATTTATCGATACAGCAAAGGACAATCGACATCCTGAACAATCACCACCAGCGCTTGAAGGGCAACCAGGTCTTCAATGCTGCGGCGCTGGTGATGGAAGTGAGGACCGGTAACGTGATCGCGTATGTGGGGAATGTGAATGCCGGCGGTGAACATCATGAGAACGTCGACATCATTCGTTCGCGTCGGAGCACCGGCAGTATCCTGAAACCGTTCTTGTTCGCGGCGATGATCAATGAAGGCCTCATGCTCCCGAAGGATCTCATTCCCGATGTACCTACAATCATAAATGGCTTCAGTCCAAAGAACTTTTCCAGGGAATACGACGGCGCCGTTCCTGCCGACCAGGCGTTGATACGATCATTGAATATCCCAGCGGTTCACGAGCTGCGTGAATATCGCTACGAAAAGTTTTACAGGTTATTGAAAGATGTCGGCCTTACCACACTCGACCGGCCTGCCGACCACTATGGCCTTTCATTGATACTGGGTGGCGCCGAGGCCACGCTGTGGGATGTGACAGGCGCTTATGCTTCGATGGCGCGAACGCTGACCGGCTACTTCGACCGGGCCGGCACTAACCGTTATCGTCAAAGTGACTATCATCCTCCGTTCTTCGTTCACGATTCTACTGCGATCAAAGACCAAAACTTCGAAGAACATTCTGTCGTCGATGCAGCATCGATCTGGCTCACATTCGAAACATTGAAAGAAGTATATCGCCCCGGCGAGGAAACCGGGTGGAGGAATTTCTACTCGTCCCGGAGGATTGCATGGAAGACCGGTACAAGCTTCGGCTTCCGCGATGGCTGGGCGGTAGGCGTTACACCCGAGTATGCGATCGGTGTTTGGGTAGGCAATGCCGATGGCGAAGGGCGGCCCGGACTCACCGGTACCGAAACGGCGGCACCGATACTCTTCGACATCTTCTCTCAGCTTCCACAGAATGCCTGGTTCGGTAAACCAAACTCCGAGCTGACGAGGATCGCCGTATGCAGCTTGAGCGGTGCGCGTGCATCTGAATCCTGCATGGCCATCGACACACTTGACCTTGCGAAGCCGGGTTTGAGAACAGCAGTGTGCACCAATCACAAACGCATTCATCTTTCGGCCGACCGCAGGTTTCGCCTTCACGCGGGTTGCGAGCCATTGGACAAGATCCATTCCGAAAGCTGGTTCGTTCTGCCGCCGGTGCAAGAGTATTACTACCGGTCTCATCACATCAGTTACCGGAGTCTTCCGCCTTTGAGAAACGATTGTGCAAACCCGGCAGAAATTGTTGCCATGGATATGATCTATCCGAAAACAGATTCGAGGATATTCATTCCACGTGATCTAGATGGATCGCTCGGCAGCACCGTGTTCCAGGCGGCGCACCGCGATCCACAAGCAACCATTTACTGGCACCTCGACGGAGCTTTTATAGGCGCAACTTCCCGTCAACACCGCCTTACGATCTCGCCACCCGAAGGCATTCACCACATGACTCTGGTAGATGAGCAAGGAGAGACACTGGAGAAGGATTTCAATGTGATTTCCAAATGATGGCATAACTTTTTACATTTATAGTGTATTCTTTAAACTCCTGACATTTTGAAGGCATTTTTTACAATCGTTACGATTGTCCTTGCCCTTACGAACCCGGTCCTCGCACGCGACTCGAATTATGTTGTGATAGGCGCATTTTCAATTCGCAACAATGCTGTTCGTCTGGCGGAAAAAGCAAACGCTGAGCTCGATATCAACCCCGCGCGGCAACTGTTCTATGTGTTTATTCTGAAAACAGACGATCGCGCCAAGGCATTTGCAGAAGTCACACGGCTACAAACAGAAACCGCTTATACCGATGCATGGGTGTATTCCGGGACTTTGGGTGAGCACGGAAGCGGAGAAGATCTAAGCATCGATCCGGTCGTCGAGACGCCAGCTCCTGCGGCGGAGGTCCCGACAATTGTAGCTGAGACTTCACCTATCGAACCTGCGTCAAGCGAGGAACAACCGCAGGCCAAAGAGGAACCAAAGACCGACATCGCTCTTGATCCTAAGGCTCAATCAAAAGACTTTTATTTCAATGTCATGAGTGCCGACGGCGCGAAGCTTGACGGTGCCGAGATCACCATCGTCGAGCCGAAGAGCCAGAGAAAGGAGTATGTGATGAAGGGCAATGAGAATATTACCATGAGAGCCATCAATCAATCCGGAGACATGCGCCTGGAGTGCGACCTGGTTGGCTATCGCAAGGTCATCCAGACATTCAATTTCAAAGTCCCGGATTCACTCGATGGGCTGACCGTCGATAACAACCGGATCATTGTACCATTTTACCTGGTACGGCTCCAGAAGGGAGATCACTCGGTCCTTTACAATGTTTTTTTTTATAAGGACGCTGCCATCATGAGGCCCGAGTCCCGGCCCGAGCTCGACGGTCTGCTGGCCATGATGAATGAAAACTTAGGGTACAAGATCAAGATCCACGGTCATACTAATGGCAACGCCGCCGGCCGGATCCTGGAGGCCGGTGAATCGGGCCCCTTCTCGCTTTCCGGCGCTGGTGAGGGCAGGGGGTCGGCCAAAAAGCTTTCAGAAAAGAGGGCGGGCGTTATTCGCGACTACCTCGTCAAAAACGGCATCGATCCCGCCAGGATGACTGTCAAAGCCTGGGGCGGCAAAAAGCCTATTTATGATAAGAACCACACCCAGGCTTCTGCCAATGTGAGGGTGGAAGTAGAGGTTATTGAACAATAACCCCCCTTTCATCAGTTTTTTTAACTATTTTCATCTCCCTGTTAATCAGTTATGAAACCCGGAAGACTACTATTCATCGTGTTGCTGGCAGCCCTGGCAAGCACATCTTTTGCCCAAAATCAAGATCAGGATGCTCCCGGACCGGAGCGTTATGTTATCGTAGGTGTTTTCCGCGTGCTCGACAACGCCGTGCGGTTTACCGACCAGGCCAACAAGGCTAATTTCAGCGCCGGGTACATTCAAAACCCGAGAAACAAGCTGTACTACGTTTACATATTCCAGTCGGTGGAAAGCAAGAAAGCATTCGCCTTCATGATGAAAGTGAGGCTCGAAACCGAATACAAGGAAGCCTGGGTTTACCGCGGATCGCTCGGTGCGCCTATCCAGGAAACCGTTGCCCAAAATCCTCCTGAGACGCCACCCACTGTAAAGGAAGAACCGAAGGAGCAACCGCCTGTCGAACAACCGAAAGAAGAGCCGAAGCAGGACTCTCTCGTTGTCGAACAACCGCAAGATACTGTCTCGCAGACCCCCGTGATCGAAACACCAATCGAAACTCCGGTTGAAACACCAAAGGTAGACTCGGTCGCAACCACCATGGAGCCACGGCCTGTGGGTAAGCCATTCTTCTTCAAGCTGACCAGCAATGAAACCGGCGAGCCGCTCGAAGGCGAGATCCACGTGTTCGAGACCAACACGTCTCATTCCACGTTCCAGACATTCCCGGCCAACACCATCGTATATCTTCCTGCACCGAGAGATCCTTCGCAGGTGTATGCTATCTCAACCCTGGCAGCCGGCTATCAGGATATGGAACGCTCGCTGAACTATACCGATCCGGCTGCATCAGCCGCCGAAGTAGGCACGAACAGTGAATATGTCATTGCACTGCCTGTAGTACATGTGAAGATGGGCGATTACATCGAGTTCTCGCAAGTACGCTTCTATCAAAATTCTGTAATGCTTCAGCCCTCTTCGAAAGAAGAGTTAGATGGACTTGCTGAATTGATGAAGCAAAACCCACGATACAAAGTCAATATACACGCACACTGCAACGGCGATCAGGATCGCAACATCGTGGTGCGCGGCGTCAACCAGGATTTCTTTTCAGCCAATGCAACCAATCAGCGACGCACCGTCTCGGCAAAAGAATTTACAACGCTTAGAGCAGAACTCGTAAAAGACTATCTCATCGCCCAGGGTGTCGAAGGCAAACGCATCAGCACGAAGGGTGAGGGAGGAAAGGCGTTGATCTATCCGGTGAATAGTACGCTGGCAGGAAGGAATGACAGGGTGGAGATTGAGGTGAAACGCGGGAAGTAATTCGTTATTCGTTATTCGTTAATCGCGGCACAGTTTAGTTTCTTTTGTGTTACGATTGCAGGCTCTAGTTTAACGAAATTGATAGTCGCGGCTACTCAGACAAACCATCGATACCGCGAATAACGAATAACGAAGTTCATCCTCCTCCAAATTCCTCGCAATCACCCTCGTAATACTATAAATCGCCCGCACCAAAACCGTTCTCGCTGTCCCGATCTTTAAGAGGTGATGGCTTTCAGGATGTCGTGCTGGGTTATGATGTGCACTTTGTGTTTTTCGTCGCGGACAAGGAGGGCCTTGTTGTCTTTGTTAAGCATCGATGAGAGCACGTCCAGGGTGCTGTCGAGTCCAACGAAGATCATCGGTTTGTCCATGATCTCGCCGACGGTCTTGTCTTTAAGTTGAGGATCGGAAATGATCTTATCCAGCAGGCTCGATGAAGCAATACTGCCGACAAACTCGTTTCCTTCCAATACGGGCACCTGGTCTACGCCTTCGCTGTTCATGATCTTGATGGCTTCGCCCAGCTTCGACTGTTTTGAAACAGTGAACAGGCTGTCTTTTCCTCCGCGTGCTGTAATGATGTCTTTTGCAGTGGCGAATGAACGTTCGAGAAACCCGTGGTCCTTCATCCACTGGTCGTTATAGATCTTGTTGAGATAGCGGGTGCCATGGTCGGGCAGGAGGATGACCATCATGTCGTCTTTTTTCAGGTTGGCCTGTGCATATTCCAGCGCGCCATGTAACGCGGAGCCGCTGCTCCAACCCACAAACAATCCTTCTTCCCGGGCAAGGCGGCGTGCCGCAATCGCTCCGTCCTTATCGGTAACCTTGATGAAGTGATCGATCACGTCGAAGTTCACATTCTTGGGGAGAATATCTTCACCAAAACCTTCGGTGAGATACGGATAGATCTCGTTGCGATCGAAGACGCCTGTCTCTTTATATTTCTTGAATACCGAACCGTATGTATCGACGCCGACAGTGACCAGGTCGGCTTTTCGTTCTTTCAGGAACTTGGCTGTTCCGCACATGGATCCCCCGGTACCGACGGTAGCTACGTAGTGCGTGATCTTGCCGCCGGTCTGTTGCCAGATCTCGGGACCGGTTGTTTCGTAATGTGCAGCTGTGTTGGAAGGGTTGTCGTATTGGTTGGGATAATATGAATTGGGGATTTCCTTGTTGAGCTTGCGGGCGATTGAATAGTAGCTGCGTGGATCTTCGGGCTCCACGTTGGTGGGGCATACCACCACTTCCGCACCCACGGACTTCAGGATGTTGATCTTTTCCTGCGATTGCTTGTCGGCCATAGTGAAGATGCACTTGTAACCTTTTGCTACCGCAGCCAGGGCGAGGCCCATGCCCGTGTTGCCGCTCGTTCCTTCGATGATCGTTCCGCCGGGTTTGAGAAGTCCTGCCTTTTCGGCGTCTTCGACCATCTTGATGGCCATCCGGTCTTTGGTGGAGTTTCCGGGATTGAAGTATTCCACTTTAACGAGGATCGTGCCTTCGATTCCCTTGGAGACTTTATTAAGCTTCACCATCGGCGTATTTCCAATGGTTTCGACAATAGAATTATAGATCATGTGGCCGGATTTTCTTAAAAAGACGCAAAGATAACGAAATGGGTCAAACGGATTTATATGAGAATTGTTATCGCCGAACAGTATCTGTTCGATCGGTTGCGGGTGACTACAGACTTCCCTTTATCGGCGGCAGACCCGCCAGCAGGTACAATACTGCCATCCGCACCGCAACTCCATTCTCAACCTGGTCGAGGATGATCGAGTGTCCGGAATCCGCCGCATCACTGCTCAGCTCGACGCCACGGTTGATGGGACCCGGATGCATTAACACAATTTCCTTTTTCAGGCCGTCGAGCATTTTTTTGGTGATGCCGTAGTACAGCGTGTATTCCCGGAGCGACGGGAAATATTTTATCTGCTGTCGTTCGAGCTGTATCCGGAGCACGTTGGCGACGTCGCACCACTCCAAAGCTTTTTTTACATCGAGTTCCACCTGTACGCCGAGGCTAGCTATAAATTTCGGCAGCAGGGTCGGCGGGCCACATACCATCACTTTGGCGCCGAGCTTCTGGAGTGCAAAGATGTTGGACAGGGCTACGCGCGAATGAAGAATGTCGCCGATGATGGCAACTTTCTTCCCGGCAACTTCACCGAGCTTTTCCTTTATGGAAAATGTATCGAGCAATGCCTGGGTCGGGTGTTCGTGGGTTCCGTCGCCGGCGTTTATGATGTTGGCCTTAATGTGGCGTGAGAGAAAATGCGGTGCACCGACACTGGCGTGACGCATGACGATCATATCGACCTTCATTGCCAGGATGTTGTTGACGGTGTCGAGGAGTGTCTCTCCTTTTTTTACGGAGCTGTTGCTTGCCGCGAAATTGATGACGTCGGCCGAGAGCCGCTTTTGTGCAAGCTCGAACGATAGTCGGGTGCGGGTGGAGTTTTCGAAGAAGACATTGGCGATGGTAATATCGCGCAGCGAAGGCACTTTCTTGATCTTCCGGTTTATAAGCCCTTTGAAGGAAAGAGCTGTATCGAAAATGAGCTCAATATCTTGACGGGTGATGTTCTTGATTCCCAAAAGATGTCTTTGACTCAGTGCCGACATAATCAATCTTTATCCTCTTTGTTGATAAGCCAGATCTTGTTCTGTTTGTGCCCTTGCGCCTCGAGCTCTACCAGTACGCGTTGCGTTTCAAGGGTATCGACATAGATGCCCACGTAGTCGGCTGCGATGGGGAGGTCGCGCGTATGCTTCCGGTCGACCAGTACCAGTAACTCAACTTTCGACGGCCGGCCGAATGAGATCATAGCGTCGAGTGCCGCACGGACGGTGCGACCCGTGTACAGCACGTCGTCGATCAGGATGACATTTTTTTCTTCGATCATAAACGGCACCTTGGTCTCGCTGGCAATGGGAGGACTCCCGCGGCGCCTGAAATCATCGCGATAAAAGGTAGTGTCGAGATACCCGAAGTCGATGGTGCGTTTGCAGGCTGCCTCAACTTTTTTGTGGATCATTTCCGCCAGGAAGATCCCCCGCGGCTGCATGCCGAGTATCACCGTATTGGTGAAATCGTTGTGATTTTCAATTAATTGATGGGAAAGACGGCTGACGGTGATATCGAGGTGATCTGAATCGAGGACGAGCTTTTTCCGCATTCAACCGCGAAGGTAATAAAAATGTGCGATGTGCGGTGTGCAAGGTGCGGGGAAATATCGTGTTGACCCATCATCGCACATCGCACCCCGCACCCCGCACATCATTTATACTCTATCTTATTCACAAAAAACACCCGTCTCGACACGTTCACCCCCGCATCGCGGAGATTCCTCACCTGTTGAATGCCTGTCGCATAAAAAACGTCGTCGTACCAGTATTCGAGCTTCGCCTGCTGCGTATCGCGGTCCTTGATGAAGTCCGACTGGAATGCCATGCTCAAAGGGTCATACGATTTGCCTTCCAGTACTTCGGTATCCTTGATGATCTTCGAACGGATAACGTTGTCGTACAGGTACAGCAACGAGATCTTACTGTCTTGCGGGAGGATCTTTACAAACTGCTGAAGCTGGAAAGTTCTCACGTCATTGATCTCGAAGCTGTTGTCCCACCGGAGGTTACCGTCTTTATCGAAGCCGATCACCACAGCGTGGGTGTACTGGTATCCGTCGAAGATAAGATCGCCACGATAACCCCCGATGTTGTTATATCTTGAACTGAACGTGCCGACTGACGCGCGGGTCGGGCTTGGATAAGAGTAATGGGGATAGAATGCCTCTCCCAGCATAACAAACTCGTTGTCTCCATAGGGCATCAGCTCGCTTACCATGATCCTATAGTTGAACCTCAGCTTCTTACCCCGGATCTTCCGCCTTTGAATGCGGTCCTTGACGCGTTGCTCCCGCCTGGCCTTCATATAGTTGAAGAAACGCTGCAGGTCGGCGAAGTTGTAGTAATTGATCTTATACTCACCGTACGGATTGATGGTGGCTATAAAAATTCCCCGGGAGTATTCCGTATACCTTCCATAAACGCCACATACGATCTGCTCGCCCCCGGGGTTGGTTACCGAGCGGCCGTAGATCAGGTTCTTGTCCTCGTCCGGCTGCAGCACGATTGTTTTAACAAGGTCCCCGTATTTGTCATAGTTACGTATCCACAGGCTTCGTCTTTTGGTCAGGTTCTTTCCCGAAACCACGACGTCGATATTCCCTTCCTGGTCGGTGCGCAGCTGGTCGAGCTCGCCCGCTTCGTTAAAGAACCCGGGAAGGATCTTCGACTGCCCGAGATTAAAACTATGATACAATACGAGAGGCCGGTAGTTGAAATGTCCACCGATCAATGCTGCCTCGGGAGTTACCATGAAATGAGTGGGAATGAATGGTAACATCGTCTTTACGTTCCTCATCACGTAGCTTCCGTTTTCAACGAACACAGAGAGTATTTGAAACTCGGCCAACGGATTGAACCGGTCTTTCAGCAACATGAAGATGCGGTCGTTGAGATAGGCTGAATAATAAAGCGTAAGGTTTTTGTCGATCTGAATGTACCCTTTCCACAATTCCCTGAAGGCCGTGTCGAGTCGCATGATCTCGATCACACTCCCCTTTTCGGCAATGAATCCCCCGTAAACCAGGAGGCCGTTCTTTTGAAGGGAAATGGTTTTGTATGGTTCCGTTTGTTTCGTGTGGAGGGGCATTTCAAAGCGCACCTGGCTGACCTGCGCGAATGCGCCAAAGGACAGAACGACAAGAACTGGCAGGATAATTTTAGTATGCATCCACCTTAATGATGTAGAAGACGAACCGTGTCCGGTCTTCAAACTTCATCTCCGGGTCTCTTACAGATTGATATCCCCACACGTAGAACTTGTTGCCGAACCAGTGACGCACGCCGCCTTCATCTTCGGTCTCATCACGAACCACGTCCGTGGGTTTCCTCATTAATACTTTGATGGTGTCGCCCGAAGACTCATTGTTTTTAAAACGGGCTTTGACAACGAGGTCGCTTTCTGTTTTGGTGGCGATCACGATCTTATTTCGGTCACACCAGAAATCAGCAGCCTGCTCGAGGGCAGGTCTCCGGTTGTCATCCACTTTCAGACTGTGGTCCCAATCGAGCTTGCCGTCGGGATTGAATGCCAGCACCGATGTCGACAACATTGAAATATCGTTTCGGACAGGTTGATTATAAGAATTGTACGGTGAGTTATAATACCTGGATGCGAACGGGCTGTAGCCATAAAGTCCGCCGTAAGGATTGTAATAGCCGTTGTATCCGTTGTTGTACGGGTAGGGACCATTGTTGCTTGCTGAAACGGTATTGTATGCCTCGGCCAGCAGATAGAAACCTGTTCCGCGTTCTTCCAGCCTCACATTTGAAACGTTCGCTCTGAATTCCGGATCCTTGGATTTCTCGCGAAAGCGGCGAGAGCTGGCTTTTACCTTATCCGCACGTTTGGATGTGAGATAGTCGAGGAAATGATTCAGCTGTGCGAAGTCGTAATAGTGTATCGGCTGTTCCTTGAACGGATCGGCGAGCACGGAAAAGAATCCGGAAGCCATTTTCGAATTGCCGACGGTGTATGTGCCGGCGATCAGAAGCTCGTCACGAACCAACGCGCTCGTCAGGCCGGAGAGAATAGTCTTGTTCTGGTCGATGGGGATAGCATCTTCCATCAATTGAACTCCCTCCTTGTCGAATGTCCGGAGGAAGAGGGTTTTGTTCTGTCTGATGGAACGGTTGGTGACAAGGGTATTGAACGTCCCGTTTTCATTGATCCTCAAATCGAGCAACTCGGTGTCGGATGTGAAGAAGCCGGGAACGACCTTTAATATTTTTTCTTCGATGTCGTAAATAAGAACCGCCGGTTCGCGTGAGACATAACCTCCCAGGATCGCATGCCGTTCGAGCACGGTAAAATGTGTGAGCCGGAAGTTGAACTCCTGTTTGATCTCGTACCTCGCGACAGACATATCGGTGAGGTCATATTCAAGCAACAGCACTTCCGCCATTTCGTGTTCAGCGCCTCTTAAAAGAATGTACAAGTAGGCGCCGGTATATTCGTAGCCGATCAGTCCCATACGCGGCGATACACTGACTTCGACGTTACCTGTTTCTTTGAGAAGGGTATCGAGGGTGATGATCTGGAATCTCTTCTGGCCCTCCAGGAATTTCTCTTTGTCCCGGACAATAGCCAGGCCCCGGTCTTTCATAGAGATCACTGTCCAGGCATTGTCGGAAGGTTTTTGTTCCAGCTCCCATCGTTCGACCTGGCTGAGCTGGGCGTTGGCGACGGTGTTGAGCAAAATAAAGCAAGCGGCGGCAACCGACTGCATGAATTTCCTGCCCACAAAAGATCCAACTCGTGCCATTCCTTCCCTTTATTTTCCGCCGCTCATTTTTACAATCTTATCGAATTCGTTTTTTTCAACCGGCTGTACCGACAG
>WUUC01132577.1_pt1 | contig 18470 bp, 14 predicted proteins | sample 6278441 | NCBI WGS metagenome assembly WUUC01 (sample SAMN13675441, study PRJNA597444) | soil metagenome | isolation source: soil | place: USA: Washington | collected 2017-10 | reverse complement strand
TGAAGATGGTCGACAAGCCAAGCCCCGACATTCCGGAGACCGTGCCCTACATCGGTAAGTTCGCGGCCTCGGAGGAGGACCTCCAGGTGCTCAGCGTCTTGATGGCCGCCAACGAGTTGGGTCGCCCGATTATTGTGTCGAAACAGGTGCCCCGGGATCGATTGAACGCGCTGCGCGCGGCGTTCAATGCGACCATGCAAGACAAGGAATTTCTCGCCATGTCGGAGAAGCAGGACCTGCCGGTCAATCAGCCCGCGGGCGGCGAGGAGGCCGAACAGATCGTGGCCCGGCTGTACCAAGTACCGCCGGCAGTGGCGGAGCGGGCCAAGGACATTATCAAATAGAAGGGCCGTCATGCGCCGGGAGCCGTGACGGGAACCACTTGCGCGTTGAGGAGAACCCTCTCGTTCGTTGACCCCTCGCGCTCCCCGCCCATAGCCTCGCGACAAAATTCGAGGGCGGCTGATGAGCGTCCTTAAAATGGGGGTAACGGATGGGCCGGATCGACCGCTGCTATAACATCGCCGACTTGCGGGAAGCGGCGCGGCGGCGTCTGCCGAAAGGCGTCTTCGAATATGTGGACAAGGGAACGGAAGATCAGGTCGCGCTGGGCAACAACCGGCGCGCTTTCGACCAGCTAAAGCTGCTCAATCGCGTTCTGGTCGACGTCTCCGACGTGCAACTCGGCACCGACATCTTTGGTAAGCCTTCCGCATTGCCGATGGTGATCGCGCCGACGGGGATTGCAGGCATCTGCTGGTACCAGGGCGAGCTCGAACTGGCTAAGGCCGCCGCCAAGGCAGGCGTGCCGTTCACGCTGGCAACGGGATCCAGCACCTCCATCGAACAGATGGCGACAGACGCCGGCGGGCGTCTCTGGTTCCAGCTTTACATGTGGCGCGAGAAGGAGCTGTCCTACGAGCTCGTCAGACGGGCTGCTCGCGCCGGTTTCGAGGCCCTGGTCTGGACGGTCGACATCGGTCATGGCGCCAACCGCGAGCACAACCTGCGCAACGGGTTCACCGTGCCGTACCGCCTCACCGCCCGCGGCGCCATGGATGGATTGCGTCATCCGGAATGGCTGATCAACGTGCTTGCCCGATACATCGCGCGCGGCATGCCGTCGTACGTGAACTTCCCCGAAAAATATCAGCAGAAGTATACGGGCAGGGCCGCGCCGGCGAAGGCCATGCGCGCCGACAAGGTGGGGTGGGAGGACGTCGATCGTCTGCGCGAGATGTGGCCAGGCAAGCTGATCATCAAGGGGATCATGCGCGAGGACGACGCGCGCAAAGCGGTGGCGCGGGGGGTCGACGGCATCGTCGTCTCCAACCACGGTGGACGCAACATGGACAGCGCGCCCGCGACTCTCGACGTTCTGCCCGGGATCGTGTCCGCCGTCGGCAACAGGACGACGGTGATCGTCGATTCGGGCGTGCGCCGCGGCAGCGACATCGTCAAAGGCGTGGCGCTGGGGGCGACCGCCGTGCTCGCCGGCCGCGCCACCCTCTATGGCGTCGCCGCGGGGGGCGAGGCTGGAGCCTCGAAGGCGCTCAGCATCTTGAAGGACGAACTGCGGCGGACCATGGCGTATATCGGCTGCCAACGGATCAGCGAGGTGACCCGCGACGCGATCTGGCAAGCTCATGCGGAGCGGACGGGGCCTGCACTGCCCCTCCGAGACGTCAAACAGGCGTGAGAGCCCAACGGTCGATCTTGACCCACGCCAGAACGGATCAGATCCCGAGCGTCTTCAGCTGGGACTCGGGGTAGCGCGTGCCGGCCGCGGCCCCCGGCGGGAAGGAGCCTTCGAGCCGGGCGATCTCGGCTTGGGTGAGCTCGAGGTCGACGGCGGCGACGTTCTCCTCCAGATACTTGCGCCGCTTGGTGCCAGGGATCGGCACCACGTCCGGGCCGCGCGACAACACCCAGGCGAGCGCCACCTGCGCCAGGGTGCAGCCCTTCTCGTCGGCGATGGCCTCGATGGGATCGAGCAAGTCGAGATTGCGCTCGAAGTTGCCTTCCTGAAAACGCGGATGGTCGTGGCGCCGGTCGCCCGCGATGAGCTCGTCGCGGCGGCGGAAGGAGCCGGTCAGGAAGCCGCGGCCGAGCGGGCTGTAGGCCACGAGCGAGATGCCGAGCCGGCGCAGCAGCGGAATGATCTCCGCCTCGAGGTCGCGCGTCCAGAGGGAGTATTCGGTCTCGAGGGCGACGAGCGGGTGGACGGCGTGAGCCCGCTTGATGGTGTCGGTGCCGGCCTCGCACAGGCCGAGGTAGCGCACCTTGCCCTCTTCGACGAGCCGCGCCATGGCGCCGACCGTGTCCTCGATCGGCACCTTGGGATCGATGCGGTGCTGGTAGTAGAGGTCGATATGGTCGATGCCGAGCCGCTTCAGGCTCGCCTCGCAGGCGACCGGCACGTAGTCGGGACGGCCATTGACGATGCCGCGTTCGCCGTTCGGCCCGCGCATGTTGCCGAACTTTGTGGCGATCAGCACCTTGTCGCGCCGCCCCTTGATCGCCTGGCCGACCAAGCTCTCGTTCTTGCCGAGCCCATAGGCGTCGGAGGTGTCGAAGAGGTTGATGCCGAGCTCGATGGCGCGATGCATGGTGGCGGTGGATTCCGCGTCGTCGGGGATGCCGTAATCGGAGCTCATGCCCGAGCAGCCGAGGCCGATGGCGGACACGCGCGGACCCGTCGCGCCGAGTTGCCGGTATTGCATGCGCTATCCTCCTTGCCAGCCGACCACCCGACAACTCTCGCGTAACGGGCGGACGTTTTCCTGCTGCGGTGATGAGACGAGCCACTCTGAGGTCGGCCGCATTGCAAGGTCAATGCACCCCAGGGAGGCCCGCCCGATCCTCGCCTGCTGCTGAGGGAGTTCCTTAGCCACGAGAGCTCGACGCTCGGTCCCCGGCGGGGTCGTAACGGCCGCCGATTGCAGGCTTGCCGTGCCCCAACCCTGGGAGTTCCCACACGCCAGCACCGCTTGGATTACGGTCCGCGCCGATGTTCGCATCGATCAGGTACGGCCGTCCGGTCGCAAGTCCGGCCTTGATGGCTTCGGCCAAGTCGGCGGCCCGGTCGACGCTCACGCCTTCCACGCCGGCCGAGCGAGCCATGGCGGCGAAGTCCGGATTGTAGGGCTGGCCCGTTTCCGGATGCCTGAAATCGGTCGCAAGCTCACGCCCGTCGAGGTAGCCGCGCTGCAGGCCCCTGATCGAGGCGTAGGCATAGTTGTTCCAGATCACCCAAACCACCGGTATCTGGTATTCGACGGCCGTGCCGAGCACGCTCGCGTGCATGAAGAACGCCCCGTCGCCGCAAACCGAGACGCAAGGGCGGTTTGGCGCGGCGAGCTTGGCCCCGAGCACGCCCGCTGCGCCGAAACCCATGGGGCCGAATCCCATGGAGCCGATGAGGGAATCGGGCCTTTTGGGCTTGCAGAACTGGATCAGCCAGTTGTGGTGGATGCCGATGTCGCTGACGAGGATGGCGTCCGCCGGCATGACCTTGTCGATCTCGAGCGCGGCGCGCTGAGGGTGGATCGGCGTGGAGTCGTCGGTGAATCCCGGGGCGACGAACCGATCCCACTCCTGGCGGTAGCCGTCGATCTCGGTGAGCCAGCGCGCGCGCGCCTCGGCCTTTGCCGTCTGTGCGGCGGCTTTGCGCGTATCGAGCTCGGCGAGGATCTGCCGCAGGAACGTGCGCACGTCGGCCATGAGGCCGAGGGCGACGGGATAATTGCGGGCGATCTCATCCGGATCGATGTCCACGTGAATGAGCTTGGTCGGCGGGATCGTGAACGAGTAGCCCGGCAGCCATGAGCTCGACGTGCGGTCGTCGAAGCGCACCCCGAGCGCCAGCAGGACGTCGGCTTGCCGAGTGGCGTGATTTGCCTGGTAGGGGCCATTGCGTGCGACAAGCCCGAGCGCAAGCTCATGGTCGGCGTCGATGGCGCCGAGCCCGCTGGAGGAGGAGGCGACCGGAATGTTGAGCCGTTCCGCGAACCTGACGAGTTCGGCGGCGGCGCCCCCGTATTTGACGCCCTGGCCGACGATGATGACGGGCCGGTCGGCGCCGAGAAGCATGTCGACAGCCTTTGCCACGCCCTCGGGATCCGCTCCGCAGCGCGACGAGATATTGGCGTTCCATTCCTCTGGCCTCGGGGTCTCCTCGGCGGCCGCTTCCTTGAACACGTCGAACGGCACGTCGAGGACCACGGGACCCGGGCGACCGGTGACCATCGTTTTCCAGGCCTGGCGGACCGCCGTGGACACCATGTCGCCGCGCGTCGGCTGGAAGACCCGCTTGCAATAGGCGCGCACGGTGGACGGGAAATCGGCCTGGTAGTGGCGGTAGAGTTCCTGGAAGGCGCCCCGATTGAACTGGCTCGTCGGGATGTTCCCTGTCACCGCGAGGAACGGCACGGAATCGAGGAACGCGTTGCCGAGACAGATCGGCATGTTCGCCGATCCGGGGCCGCAGGAGGTGAACGTCGCGGTCGGCTGTCCGGTGACGCGGTAATAGACATCGGCCATGAAGCCGGCGACGCTCTCATGGTGGACCGAAATCGTTTTGATGTCGTCCGATCGCTCATAGAGCGCGTCGATGAAACTGATGTTGCCGTGGCCGCACAGTCCGAAGATGTAAGGGACCTTCTCCCTGACCAGGTAATCGACGATCACCTGGCCGCCATTCAGCACGTTGTTGGCTGTCATTCGGTCATCTCTCTGTTGTCGCGCACGTTGGCCCCGGCCCTCACAGCAAAATGCCCTGCGGGGTGGGCACCTCGAGCACCATCCGGAAGGTGATGTAAACGGCGGTCGTGAAGACGAGCGCGAAGGCCGCTGCCTTCGCGGCGCTGTTCCATGGGGACGCGCTCCGGAAGCCGCCCTTCAAGAGCCAGCAGTTCACCGCGGCGAAGATGAAGGAGGCTTCGTAGAAGCCGACCGGCTCGACCGCGCCGGTGAGAAGCACAAGCGCGACGATGGTCATCGCGAGCTGGCCCCATGGAAGACCTTGGAACGGGAAGGTGCGTGATCGGGCGCGCGCTCCGCGTCCGCCGATGTTGGCGCCAATCAGGATGGCCGCGAGTACGAGGAGCGCGATCGCCATGAGGATCGGGAAGTCCGCCGCCCGGCTCGACAAGGTTCGGATCTCGAGAAACCCGAAAGCCGCGAGGGCGCATAAACCGCCGGCGAGCAGCAAGTTTGCGGACCGCATGCTGAACGCACCAGCCGGGGCTTCCGCCTGCTGCGGCGGCGGATGGCTCTGCGGCGTCACGCCAACTGCGGCCTCGATGGAGGCTCGGCCGCTCTGGCGAATGCCAAGCACCAGGATCAGCGAAGCGAAGAACATCAAGGCCACAGACACGGGACGGGTGACGAAATAGAGGAGGATGGAGCCCGTATCGACCTCCGCGACGATGGACGCCTGCTGGTAGCTCTCCTCCATGAGTCGTCCGAGGACGAGTCCCAGGGCGATGGTGACGATCGGCACTCCGAGCTTGCCGAGCAGATACGCAAGAAGTCCGACCACGACGAGAACCTGGACGTCGAACACGCTGTTGGAAATCCCGTATGCGCCGATCACCGACAGCACGAAGATGCCGGGCACCATCATGGTTCGCGGGGCGCGAACGAGCCGCGACGACCAGCGGATGGTGAGCAGGCCTACGATCAGCATGGCGAAGACCGTCGAGAAGAGCCCCACCATGAACGTGTAGGCGAGCACGGCCCGTTCCGCGAACAGGCGCGGGCCCGGAATGATGCCGTGCACGGACAGGGCTCCGAACATGATGGCCGCCGAGGCGGAGGCCGGGATGCCGAGAGCCAGCAGCGGTATCATGGAGCCGCCGACGACAGCGTTGTTGGCCGCCTCCGGCGCCGCAATGCCCTCCCAGGAGCCATGGCCGAACTCCTCCGGGTGCCGGGAGATGCGCTTGGCCTCGGCATAGGCGACGAAGGCCGAGATCGACGCCCCGGTTCCCGGGATGATGCCGACCAGCGTGCCGAGGAAGCTCGTCCACAGCAGGACGAGCTTCATGGTCCATAGCTTGGCGGCCACTTGCGACAGCACGCCTTCGCGGATGACGAGCGGAGCGACGGGCGCATCCGGCTCCTCGAGCAGGTAGAGAACGCTTGCCACCGAGAACAGGCCCAGGAACGCCGGCACGAGCGGGATGCCGCCGACGAGACGGTAATCGTCGAAGGTGAATCGCATGTCGCCCGTGACCACGTCCTGGCCGACGAGGGTCATGGCGATCCCGAGCACCGTGCCGATCAAGCCCTTGACGAGGTTGCGGCCCGACAGGCTCGACACGAGCGTCAGGCCCGCGATGGTGATCCAGAACGTTTCCGCAGGGCCGAGGAAGAGCGAAGCCTTAGCAAGGGGCTGGGTGAGAAAGATCAGCACCAGGGCACCGAAGATGCCCCCGACCGTGCTCGCCAGAAGTGAGATGTAAAGCGCTTCCTGGGCCTGGCCTTTTTGGGTCAGCGGCGTGCCGTCCAGCGTCGTGCAGGCGGCGCCGGCGCCCCCCGGCGTATTGATGAGGATAGCGGTGATCGAGCCGCCGTATTCGGCCGACATGTAGACGGCCGCCAGCATGACCAAGCCCTGCGCGGGATCCATGCTGAACGTGAACGGCAGGAGGAGAGCGATCCCGCTCACGGCCGAAAGTCCCGGCAAGGCACCGATGATCAGCCCGAAGATCGTGCCGACGGCGACCACCAGGAGATGGTCGAAGGTCAGGCAGTTGTTCAGGCCGGCAAGGATGTCATGCCACATCGGGACGCCGTGCTCGGCACTCCAAGCGGGATTGCGGATGGGTGGAGCTGGCGTGCCAAGCGACGCCGGCTACTCTGCAAGCTTATGCTTCACGATCACGGCGTTGAGGTCGGCGGTCATCTTGTCGAGTTCTTGCTGCGCCTCCGCCGGCCCCCGGTAGGCGACGGGCTGACCAAGCTTCAGCATCTCGTCCTTGAAGGCGGGGTTGTCGGTGACCTGCTTGCAGATGTTGGCCCAATAATCGACCACCTCCGGCGGCAAACCCGACGGTCCGCCCAGCACGCGATAACGCTCCGAGATGACCTCGTAGCCAAGCTCCTTGAACGTGGGCACATCCGGGATCATGGGATCACGGTTCGGAGAGGCGACCGCAAGGGTGCGCAAGGTGCCCTTTTGCGACACGGCATAGAGCGTGCTCGCCACGAAGGCGTCCGTCGTGCCGGCCAGCGTGCCCTGCAGGGCGAGGGCCCCCGAGTTAAACGGCACCTGAGTCGTGTCGATGCCGGTGGCGTTCTCGATCAGGAGCGTGGTCATGAAGTCCGCGCCCAGCGTTCCGGTATTCGCGGTCTTCACTTTCTTCGGATTGGCCTTGGCGAACTTGACGAAGTCGTCGAGGCTCTTGAAGGGGCCATCCTCGCGGACGACGAGCACGTCCGGCACGACGGCGTAGATGCAGATGTTCTTGAACTGGTCGAGCTTGTACCCGGTCTGCTTCGGCTTCACCAAGGCGGGCAGGATGTTGAAGGGTGGGGTGAGGACCGTCAGCGTGTAGCCGTCCGGCTTCTGCCGCACCAATTCGGCCCAGCCGGTCACGCCTGCGGCGCCCGGCTTGTTGATGATGGGAAGCGGCTGCTTGACGAGCGGTTCCGCGTATTTGTTGAAGGCGCGCTGCGAAACGTCGGCGCCGCCGCCCGGCGCGAAGGAGACGATGAACTGCACGGGACGGGAGGGATACGTCTGCGCCGCAACGCCCAGGCAGCCAAGGGCCCATGCGGCCACGGCGATCGTCGAAACAGCTTTCAACGGCCACATGTCCATCCTCCAGCGGAATGACGAAGCAGCGTACAGAGGACGACCCCGCGACGACCGGCACTCACGCGCAATGGGGTATCTAACCGGCCTCCAGCTCTGCCCTTCGATGCCGTGCTGGCAAGTAAAGAACTCTCATTCTGGCATGTCAATCGAGATGGTGAAAAGAACGGGTCCCAACTCGATGGCAGTTACGGACCGCTTGGTGCGGGCGCTTCAGCGTCGGCCGCTCGGCAGCCGCACTCGGCGGACAGGAGCTTCGCAGCCTCCTGGGTCGCCTTGCCCTTGTCCTGTAGCGCATTGATCGACAGACGCCAGATCGGGCCCGAGATGCCGATGGCAGCGATGACGTCTCCGGAGAAACCGCGGACAGGTGCCGCCACGCAGCGGACTTCCTCGTCGAACTCGGCGTCGTCGTAGGCGATGCCGCGGCGGCGCACGTCGTCGATCTCCGCCCGCAGCCGCTCTTGATCGATGATCGACCGCGCCGTATGCGGAATCATCTCGGTGCCCGCAAGAAACTGGCCGAACTCGGTTGGCGTCAGGGCCGCAAGCAGCACCTTGCCAAGGGCCGTGCAATGCGCGGGCCGTATGACGCCGGCCCTCTCAGCGACCTGCAAGGCGCCCGGTCCGGCCGAACGCGCCAGGATGACCACGTTGTGGTTCATCCGGGCAGCCAAATGGGCCGTTTCACCGGTCTGGCGGGCAAGCGCCTCCAGCACCGGCAGGGCCAGCCTCACAAGCTCGTTTTCATCGAAGGCGCTGGCCGCCAGGGCAAACAGCCCCCGTCCGACGCGATAACGTTTGCTGTCCTTGACCTGCCGTATGTAGCCGAGCCCGACCATCGTGCGCACCAGGTGGAAGGTGGTGCTGCTGTGCAGGCCGACGCGCTTGCTCAATTCGGCAAGCGTGATGCCGTCGCGATTGCGGGCGATCTCCTCGACAATGGCGAAGGCCCGTTCGATGGATTGCACCCCGCCGCGGCCGGATGGCTCGGACGGGATGATGTCGCCGGGTTCGGCGGAAGCGATCTTTACGCCGGCGGTCATGTGAACGTCCTGAAATCGTACCTGCGAAAAAGCGGATGGGTCCCAGGAAGCTTACAGGGAGGGCATGGTCGGTGCCAAAATGCCGATGGTTCGACAGGCCCTCTACCATTTTTCCGAGCAACCCCGATGTCGAGCCTTCGTGTGGCAAATTGCTGAACCATAGTTTCACAATGAGAGTGCAAATGCCAGTATTCTGTAGGGACGGTCAGCAAGTGCCCAAAGGGGAGGGGGGTCGATGGCGAGTGTGTATCCAGAGGAACGGAAGAACTTCCACCTGCTTGGGCATGATCCCTCGGCGGCGTATGGCGGCGGCAGCCTAGTCGAGATCAGGAACGGGCACGCCTTCGTGGCTGCCGTGGGCTCGTCGAGCTACCACGGTCCGGAAGGCTTCACGATCCATGACGTGCGCGATCCGCGAAAGCCGCGCAAGGTCGCGGAAGTGAGGTCGCCGCCCGGCGTGCACTCGCACAAGCTGCGCCTCGTCGCCGACGATCTGTTGTACGTGGTCGCGGAACTTCTCCCCGGGGAGGAAGGGAAGGTCGGGCGCCCGGGGATGCTCATCTATGACGTCAGCACGCCAAGCGAGCCGCGCCAGGTCGGGTTCTACGACATGCCCGGCAGCGGCCCGCATCGCTTCGGAATCGACCGCCAGCGGGGGCTTGCGCTTGTTCCCTGCGACGCGCCGGATTGGAACGGCCGCGTGATCTGGACGCTCGACCTCCGCGATCCCCTGAAGCCGGACGTGGTCGGCATCTGGGGCCTTCCGCAGCAGAAGGCAGAAGGCGCGCCGCCGACCAACGACCCGCGGCCCGAGGACACCTTCTGCACGCTGCACGGCCCGCCCATCATCCGCGGCAACCGCATGTTCGCGGGCTTCTGGGGCGGAGGCGTCGCCATCATCGATTGCAGCGACCTCGGCAACATGAGCCTCGTCGGCCACGTCAACTGGTCGCCGCCGTTCCCCGGACGCAACCACACGGTCTGCCCGATCGGCGATCGTCCTTACATGGTGGTGACGGACGAGGGCCGCGCCGGGCGGAAGTTCTGGGACGCCCTGTTCATGTGGACGGTCGACATCCGGGACGAGAGCAAACCCCTGCCCATCGCAAGCTTCTTCCCGGACCGGGAAAAGTACTTCGAGCGGCCGGCGCGCTTCGGCGCCCACAACATCATCGAGCACATTCCCGCTGAAGGGCCGTGGGCCAACCTGGTTTTCCTCACCTACTTCAATGCGGGTCTTCGGGCGGTGGACGTGAGCGATCCGCTGCGGCCGAAGGAAGTTGGGTATTATGTTCCCGAAACTCCGGAAGGCCAAGCGGCAATCCAGTCGAACGACGTCGGCGCCGACGAGCACGGCCGCCTCTACATCATCGATCGCGGCGGCGCGGGCATGCATATCGTCGAATACACGGGGTAGGGGAGGGCACCTATGACCGCATCGTTTGCGTCAGGCGCGGGACGGCCGGCGCGCGTCTGGCTCGTGACCGGCTGCTCGAGCGGCATCGGGCGGGCCCTGTGCGAGCACGTTCTCGCGCTCGGCGAGAGGGTCGTGTGCACGGCGCGAAATCCCGATACCTTGCGGGAGCTGGTGCAGCGCTTTCCGGACAAGGCGGTGGCGCTGGCGCTCGACGTGACGAAACAGGCAAGCATCGATGCGGCGGTGAGGCAGGCCATCCAGCGCTGCGGCCGCATCGACGTTCTCGTGAACAACGCCGGCTACGGCGTCATCGGGGCGCTCGAGGAAGTGGAGGAGCCGGAAGTACTCCGCGTTTTCGATACGAACACGTTCGGGGTGTACCGGGTCACGAGAGCCGTCGTGCCGCATATGCGGCGGCAGGGCTCCGGGCACATCGTGAACGTCTCGTCGGCGCTAGGGGTGGTCGCGAAGGCCGGATACACCTTCTACAGCGCCACGAAATTCGCGGTCGAAGGCATGTCCGAGGCCCTCGCCCAGGAGATGGCGCCATTCGGGATCAAGGTCACCATCGTCGAACCTGGCTCGTTCCGCACGGAGTTTCGGCGCGCGGGCGCCTACGAGGCCCCTGTGCTGCCGGCCTACGCCGAGAGCCTGGGTCCGTTCCGCCGGTCCCTGGCGGAGACGGACGGCAAGCAACCGGGCGATCCGAAGCGCGGCGCAGACGCCATTGTCGCAGCCGTCAACGCCACAAACCCGCCGCTGCGCCTCGCGCTCGGCGAGGCCTGCGTGGCGGGAATCGAGAAAAAGCTGAAGTCGATGCGCGAGGAACTCGACGAATGGAAGGACGTGTCGCTCTCGACATCCTTTGAAGATGCGCCTGCCTGAAGGCTGCCCAGCCCTTCAGGAGGTCACCTCCGCGCAGATGGGCAAGCGGCGCGTCTGCGTCGCCCGCTTGCCCAGAACAGGCCGACGAGGTGGGACGCTGCGCTCGGCTTCGTCATAAGCCAGCCGAATACGTTGGAAGTGCCGCCACTCGATCGAGCCGCCGGCGAAACCAAAATAGATCTCCCAGGCGACCTCCGGCACGCGCTCGCCAGACATGAGCGTCTCGACCTCGCGCGCCCGGCGCACCAGCTCCGGGTCAGCCGGAACGTAGGGCGTGATGTCCTCGTCTTCACATGCGCTGCACATTGGCTGCGTCCAGGATGGATCGTTGCACCTTCTAACCCCGGCTCCGCTCACGAGGCAACATCCGCGGTACTTGCTCCAAGTTCACGCGCGGCTTTGGCGACGATGCGTTCCGCGGCGAGGACACCGAACGTAAGGGCGGGTCCGAGCGTGATGCCGGGGCCCGGGTACGCGCCGTTCATCACCGAGCTCATGTCGTTGCCGCAGGCATAGAGATTTGGGATGGCCTCACCATCCTCATCGAGGACCTGCCCGTGCTCGTTGGTGAGGAGCCCTGCGGCCGTGCCGAGGTCGCCCGGATAGAGCGCTACGGCATAGAACGGCGGCTTCTCGAGCGGGGCGACGCAGGGGTTCGGATGGTGCTCCGGGTCGCCGAGATGGCGCTGATAGGCGTCGCCGCCTCGCCCGAACGCGGGATCAGCTCCGCGCGACGCGCCCTCGTTATAGTTCGAGACCATCTCGATGAGATTTCGCTCCGGGAGACCGAGTTTGTCCGCGAGGTCCTCGAGCGTTCCAGCCCTCGTGAGATAGCCGCTGCGGAGGTGCTTGCCGGGCGTGAGGCTGAACGGCTTCACCGCGCCCAGTCCATATTTCCATATGAACCGGCTGTCGCAGATCATGAAGCTCGGAATCGTCGGACTGATCTCGTCGGCCCGGAACATCGCCTGCACGAACTCGTGGTAGGAGACCGCCTCGTTCGCGTAGCGCCGCCCCGCCTGGTCGACCACGATGGCGCCGGGCTTTCCGCGGTCTGTCACCGTATGCGGGAAGACGGCCTCGGCGCCATCCGCCTGACGGAACACGGAGACCGGCACCCAGAAGGCGTTGTTGGCTTCATGAGGCCGCATGGCGGCGCCGGCGGCCAGGCCGAACCGTATGCCGTCTCCTCGGTTGCTCGGGCACGCGCTGGAATACGGGCCGGCTTGCGCGGGAAGGTATCGGGTGCGCATCTGAACGTCGTGCGAGAAGCCGCCGGTTGCCAGCACCACTGCGCGGGAGGCGGCGAGTTCCTTGCGCTGACCTTTGGTCTCGATGACAACGCCGGCGACCCTGTCGCCCTTCAGGGTTAGTTCTGTCGCCCGTGTCTCGGTCCGAATGTCCACATTGTACCGCAATAGGGAGTGCAGCAGACGCGCGGCCAGCGCGTTGCCGAGATAGAGCGACGTTCCCCGGCTTGCGGAAAGGCGCTCGCGGGCATGGCGCGCCAGGAGCCTCGAGACTCGGAGGGCGGAGCGCAACGAGCGGCCCGCCTTACGAAAGTGCGGAATGTCCGCCCGGTCGAGCATCATGCCGCCGAGGAGGGTGAACTCGGCGAGTGGCGGCCTTAGCAAGCCAAACGTCTTGCCGAGCTCGCGGCCATCGAAGGGCTCCGGTTCGAGCACGCGGCCCCCGTGGGTGGCTCCCGGCTTGTCAGGGTAATAGTCCGGGTAGACCCGGACCGGTCTCAGTTTGACCGACGTGTTCGCCTCAATGACCGCGATGGCCCGGTCGCAGCTGGCAATGAAAGCGGCTCGCAGGGCCTCGTTCCCGGGCGGGATGGTGCTCGCCAGATAAAGTTCGGCTTGAGCCGGAGAGTCGGCGAGACCGGCGGCGCGCATCTTGGCGTTCGCTGGAATCCAGGTCATGCCGCCTGAGATGGCGGTGGTCCCGCCGACATAGGGCGAGCCTTCGAGCAGCAGCACGCGCAGGCCCTTGGCGGCGCACATCGCGGCCGCCGTCATGCCGGCGGCGCCGGCGCCGAGTACGATCACGTGGTACGGTCCGTCCTGGTCCATTCCTGTGCAGATGCTCCGAGGGACGGCCTACCAGGCCAGGGAGGCAAGCCGGCGTCGACTCTCGACGAGGCCGTGTTCCGGATCCTGCGAGACGATCTCGAGCATCACCGGGCCCTTGTAGCCCGCCTTTGCAAGCAGCGCCGGGATCGGCTCGATCGGCATGGTTCCGGACCCCAAGACGGCGTGCTCGAACACCTCTCGACCCGTGTCCGACACATGCACCAGCTTCAGCCGGGGGCTCATGCAGGCGAGCCCGTCTTCCAGGTCTTCGCCAACGAAGTAGGCATTCGTGAAATCAAACACCGTGCCCACCGTGTCGTCGCCGAATCGGTCGAGGACCTCCACTACCCCGCGGGCGTCGGGCAGAAACGAGAACGGCATGTTCTCGACCCAGATGGCCGTCCCGTGCGTCTTAGCGAGCCTCGACAGTTCTGCGAGGCCGTCCAGAAAATAGGACAAGAGCTCATGTCTAGGAGCGGGCAGGAGAGGGTTGGCCTTGCCGGGTCCCATGATGACGCCTGGCACGCCGAGGTCTCCGGCGAGCCGCACCAAATCCGCCAGGAGGCCCCGCGTATGATGCCGCATTTCGGCGGTGGTCGCAGCGATGTTCAGATCGACGTTCGGCATGTTGAGCGCAACGATCTCGCCGCCGACCTGCTCAACACTTTGCCGAAGCCGGACGCGATCTGAAGCCGTCAGTTCGGCCGGCCATAGATGGCCCGGATGGGCCATGAGCTCAAAACACGTGAAGCCGAGATCGACCAGGCGCGGCACGGTGTGCAGAGCGCTTTCCCGCAGCGTGAACGAATACGTGTGGGCGCCGAACCGGGGGAGCATACAGCGGACTTTCGGAGGGTCACAGCCGAACACAACAGCATCGCTTGTGCAAGCCTGCTTGCTATTGTGGTGTGCGATGCCATGATGAGAGCGGATGGGCTCATTCGGCGCTACTCCCGTAACGCCCTTCTCACCAGCTTCGGAGACCAGAATGGACCTTGGACTCGCGGACCGCGTGGCGATCGTCACGGGCAGCAGCCGCGGCATCGGGCGGGCCTGCGCCGAGTCCCTGCTCGGCGAGCGGGCGACCGTCGTCGTCTCGGGGCGCGACCAGGAGCGCCTGGATGCAACCGTGAAAGAGCTCGGCAAGACCGGCAAAGTGTTGGGCGTCAGAGCGGACCTGACGCGAGACGCGGACGCGCGCGCCCTGATCGGCCGCGCCGTCGACGCGTTCGGGCGCCTCGACATCCTCGTCAACTCCGCCGCCTCCGTCGTTCCGTCCGAATTCTTCGCCATCGCGGAAGAACAATGGACACAGCTCTTCGAGGAGAAGCTCAATGGTTACGCGCGCACCATCCGCCACGCGGTGCCGATCATGCGCGAGCGGAACTGGGGCCGAGTCGTCAACGTGTCCGGCGTTGCCGCGCGCCAGCCGCATGCGCCGACGGTGACGGTCGGCTTGAACAACGCAGCGGTGCTGAACTTGACCAAAGCGCTTGCGGCCCATCTCGCCAATCAAGGCATCACCATGAACGCGGTCATTCCGCATATCATCGACACCGATCGCCAAGCGGAAACCATGAGCGAGTGGGCCAAGATCACGGGCCAGAGCGAAGAGGAGGTGCGCAAGGAGCGCGTGTCCAAGATCCCGCTCGGGCGCATGGGACGGCCTCGTGAGGTGGGCGACGCGGTCGCCTTCCTCGCCTCCGAGCGGGCCAGCTTCATCACCGGCGCCGCCCTCCACGTCGATGGCGGCGTGACGATGAGCATCTGATGCATGCCCGAAGCATGAACCCGTCCATCAGGCAGGCTTCGGCCGACAGCCTGAACACCGGCCTCGAGGCGCGCCGGGCGGCGCGCCATGGATGTGCGCCGCCCTGGACCGCCGGGGTCGCGCCCGGCTACGTCCAAGGAAATCTGGCGATCCTGCCGGCGGAGTTCGCGCCGGATTTCCTGCGCTTTTGCCAATTAAACCCGAAGCCATGCCCGGTCATCGGCATGTCGGAGCCTGGGTGCCCACACATTCCCGCGTTGGGCAGCGACCTCGACCTGCGCACGGACCTGCCGCTGTTCCGGGTTTGGCGCGATGGCCGCCTGATCGAGGAGCCGGCCGACATAACCCCATTCTGGCGGGACGATCTCGTCGCCTTCGTGCTCGGCTGCTCGCTCTCGTTCGAGGAAGCGCTGTTGCAGGAGGGACTGCCGATCCGTCACGTGGCGGCCGGCTCGAGGGTTCCGATGTACCGGACCAGCATAGCCTGTTCTCCGGCAGGGCGATTTGCGGGTCCGATGGTGGTGTCGATGCGCCCTTTCACGCCCGCCCAGGCGATCCGAGCGATCCAGATCACGTCCCGCTTTCCCGCCGTGCACGGCGCGCCGATCCACATCGGTCTGCCCGAACGGATCGGGATCGGCGATCTGGCGGCGCCGGATTACGGCGATCCCGTCGAGGTCGACGCCGGAGAATTGCCGGTGTTCTGGGCTTGCGGGGTCACGCCACAAGCGGTGATTGAGGCCGCGCGGCTGCCCTTTGCCATCACCCACGCGCCCGGCAGCATGCTGGTGACCGACCTCAAGAACACGCAACTCGCTGCTTTCTGACCGGCCGCGACGGACTTCACAACATCGATCGCCAGGAGAGCGTCGTGAGGATCAAGCGGAACGAGGACGCCAAGAATTTTCGATTGCTCGGGCACGACCGGGAGGCGGCCTGGGGCGGCGGCAGCATCGTCGAGGTGAAGAACAACCACGCCTATGTGGGGGCGGTCGGTGGCTCCTGGTACAACGGCCCGGAGGGGTTCACGGCGCATGACGTGAGCGACCCGCGCAAGCCCCGGAAAGTGTGGGAGTTCAGGGCGCCACCCGGGCTTCACATGCACAAGCTGCGGGTGGTCGGCGATGACGTCCTCTACGTCAACGCCGAGCGCCTCGAAGGCGACAAGGGGGAGGGCGCCCGGACCGGCTTCTTCATCTTCGACATTAGCAAGCCGGCCAAGCCGCGTCAGGTCGGCTTCTACGACATGCCCGGCATGGGGCCGCACCGGTTCGGGGTCGACAACGAGCGCCAGCTCGCCTTCCTGCCCAACCAGGCGGAGGGGTGGAACGGCCGCGTCATCTGGACCATGGACACGCGCGACCCGATCAGGCCGCAGCTCGTCAGCATCTGGGGTCTTCCCCAGCAGGAGGCTGGGAAAACGAATGGCGAAAACCGGGCCAAGGGAGACCTGGTCTGCTCCCTGCACGGACCGCCGGTGATCCGCGGCAATCGCATGTTCGGCGCCTTCCTCGGGGGAGGCGTCGCCATCATCGACTGCACCGATTTGTCGGCGATGCGGCTGGTCGGCCACATCAATTGGACGCCGCCTTTCGTCGGGAAGACGCACACGGCCTGGCCCCTCGGCGACCGCCCCTACCTGATCGTCACGGACGAGGCGAGCGGCAAGCAGAAATACTGGGACAGCCAGTTCATGTGGGTCGTGGACATCCGCCACGAAGAGAAGCCGACCCCTGTGGCCACATGGTTCCCGGAACGCCAGCCCTTCTTCGATCGGCCCGGCCGCTTCGGGGCGCACAACGTCCTCGAATACATGCCCGCCGAGGGACCGTGGAAGGACCTGATCTTCATCACCTATTTCAACGCCGGCCTGCGGGCGGTCGACATCAGCGATCCGCTGCGGCCGCGCGAAGTGGGCCACTACCTGCCGGCGCTGGAGGACGAGATCGAGGAGATCCAGTCGAACGATATTGGCTGCGATGAACACGGCCGCCTCTATCTGATCGACCGCTGGGGATCGGGCATGCACATCCTCGAATACACAGGCTAGTGGAAGGATCTGGAGCGGGCCGAGTGCCACGCGTTGACTTTGCCATAATGTGAGAATTACTCTCAAAATATTCCAAGTGCCGGGACAACATCGGCCGAGTTCGACCAACCTCCGTGCGAACGGCACGGGTCAGGCGATCGGGATGCTGGAGGCGATCAATTCAGGGCTGTTGGCCCTGCTCACGCCTCAGGCGCTTCTCTTCATGCTGCTCGGCATCCTCTACGGTCTGGTCATCGGCATCCTGCCGGGCCTGGGCGGCGTCGTTGCCATGACGCTGCTCCTGCCCTTCACCTACGGCCACGAAGTCGCCGCCACGCTGGCCCTGCTCCTCGGCGCCCACATCGCCACCTTGTGGGGAGATTCCGTCACCAGCATCCTGTTCAACGTGCCGGGCTCATCGAAGAGCCTTGCGCTCGTGTTCGACGGCTACCCGATGACCCTGAAAGGGGAGGGGGAGCGGGCGCTCGGCGCCTCGGCCATGGCCGTTCTCCTCGGCGGCATCATCGGCGCCGTCTTCCTTGCCGCGTGCATTCCGTTCGTGCGGCCGATCATCCTGGCCTTGGGGCCGGCCGAATACCTGATGGTGTCGCTGTGGGGCATGACCCTCATCGCCACGTTCAGCGCTGGCTCGCTGTTCAAGGGTTTGATGGCGGCCGCCCTCGGCGTGCTGATCGCCTTCATCGGCATGGATCCCGTCACGGCGACGCCGCGCTACACGTTCGGCATCCTCTACCTGCTCGACGGCATCTCGTTCCCGGTCGCCATGATCGGGCTCTTCGCCGTCTCGGAGATGATGAAGCTGCACCTGCGCGGCGACTCGATCGTCAGCCGCGAGGTGCGCACCGACCGGAGCTCCGTCTTAGACGGGATGAAGGATACCCTGAAGCGTTGGCCGCTCGTGCTCCGCTCAAGCATTCTGGGCCTGTGGATCGGGGTTTTGCCGGGCGTCGGGGGCAGCGCCGGCGGCATCGCCGCCTATGCGCAGGCCGTGCAGACATCGAAACATCCGGAGACGTTCGGCACCGGCAACGTCGAGGGCATCATCGCTCCTGACGCGACGCTCGGCGCCAACGAGGGCGGCGGGCTATTGCCCACATTGGCCTTCGGCATTCCAGGCGGCGACAGCATGGCGCTGCTCTTGATCGCCTTCGTGAACATGGGCATCGCGCCCGGCCCGCAGATGCTTACCAACAACCTTGAGGTCGTGTTCAGCCTGGTGTGGATCGTGGTTCTCGCCAGCACGATCACGGCCATCATCGGCATGGCCATCTCGCCCTATCTCGCGCGCATGCCTACCCTGAACGAAGACCTGATGGTGCCGCTCGTGCTCTCGGTCTGCTTCATCGGCGCCTACGCGACGCGGGGACAGCTCGGCGACGTCCTCGTCTGCGCCATCTTCGG
>WUUC01049864.1_pt1 | contig 18470 bp, 13 predicted proteins | sample 6278441 | NCBI WGS metagenome assembly WUUC01 (sample SAMN13675441, study PRJNA597444) | soil metagenome | isolation source: soil | place: USA: Washington | collected 2017-10 | reverse complement strand
AGGTCAGCTCCCTGCGTTACCGCCCCTATGTCAGTGATTTCCGGACCACCACGTCGGTGGTTGTGCCCTCCTTCCACGAGGACCCCGATGTGCTCGATCGCTGCCTGGACGGTTGGCTGGCCCAGCACCCCACGGAGATCATCGTCGTGCTCGACGTGGCCGATCAGGAAGCGCTCCAGCGGCTGGTGGCGCGCGACGAACCGTCGTTGCACGCCATCGTGTTCCGCCACGAGGGCAAGCGGTCCGCACTCGGGGTCGGCATCAGGGCGGCGAGCGGAGAGGTGCTGGTGCTGACCGACTCCGACACCGCCTGGGCGCCCGGCCTGCTCGAGGCCGTACAGATGCCGTTCGACGATCCCAAGGTGGGGGCCGTCGGCACGCGGCAGAACGTTTATCGGCCCGGCGCCAACATCTGGCGACGGGTGGCCGACTGGATCATCGACCTGCGCTACCTCGACTATGTTCCGGCCACCGGGCGCGCCGGGGCCGTCGTGTGCGTCTCGGGGCGTACGGCGGCCTATCGGCGCTCGGCGGTCCTGCCGGTCCTAGAACACCTCGAGAGCGAGTATTTCCTCGGGCGCCGCTGCGTCGCCGGGGACGATGGCCGGCTGACCTGGCTCGTCCTCGCCTCGGGATACCGGACCGTGCACCAGGCCTCGGCCCGGGCGCTGTCGATGTTCCCCGGCACGCTGCGGGCGTTCTGCAGGCAGCGGGTCAGATGGAGCCGCAACTCCTACCGGTGCTATCTCACCGCGCTGTGGATGGGCTGGCTGTGGCGGGTGCCGCTGATCTCCCAGGTGACGGTTCTCCAGATCCTGCTCACCCCGGTGACGATGTTCGCGGCCGTCTACTACCTCGTGCTGGCCGGCGCCGCTGGCCTGACATCGCAGACCTTGGCGTTCGCGGTGATCTGGCTGCTGCTCGGTCGCGCGATCCGCAGCATCTCCCACCTGCGCGCCCGGCCCGGTGACCTGTGGCTGTTGCCGGTGGTCACCCTTGTGATCATCGCTGTGGCCCTGCCGATCAAGGCCTACGCCCTGCTCACAATGAACAAGCAGGGGTGGTTGACGCGTCGCTCGGGACTCGTCGGGGGTGAGGGGCAACGCGAGAACACCCTGGCCCAGGGTGATGCCCATGCGCCCGCCTGAGCGGTCCCGGCGAGCACTGGCGCGGTCCCTACGCCTGCTCGCGGTCGCGGCGGTTCTCACCGGCATCGCGCTAAGCGGGCCGCTGGTCACGGCCATGTCCACGGCCCCGGCGCCTCCCGACCAACCGGAGCGGGAGCAGGCCCGGTTAGGGCCCCCGGCGGCTGCGGACCGAGCCGGCCGGCCGGCGAACACCGGGCCGACCAGGCCCACTGCCGCGGCTGCGCCGGCGGCTGGCGCGTCAGCCCGGATCGACCCGGACGTGGCCGCGTCGTTGGTGGCGGGCACCGACGCGAGCCTGCGTGCGGTGGTGGCCAGCTTCCCCTACGAGGGTGGGCGCGGTTCGGCCTGGCCGCGCCCGTATTCCGTCGGCGATGGACCGTCGGCGACGCTGATCCTCACCGCCCGCACCAGGGCCTACGACCTCGCGGCGCTGCGGACACTCAAGGTCGTCGAGGCACTGCCCGACGGCAGCTCGGTGCTGGTGCGTCCCGTCGTCGTCGGGCCCGGCGCGGTGCTGAACGTGGACGCTCCCGGCGGCGTCCTGCGCCTGCGCAGCGAGGCGGGCGGCTTCGTCTCGATCGTGTCCTGGTACGGCTCGGTGACCTTCCGTGGCGCGCGTGACAAGCCCCTGGTGGTCACCAGTTGGGACCTCAGGGCGGGTGCCGCGGACGCCGTCGTGGCCGATGGGCGCGCGTTCGTGCGTCAGGTCGGGGGACGGATGGACCTCGAGCACGTGACCGCGCGGCACCTGGGGTTTTGGAGCGGGCGGACCGGCGGGGTGGCCTGGACCGGGAGCGCCCGGTCACCGAGCTCGGGGACCGTGATCGAGTCGACCTTCGAGCACAACCACTACGGTGCCTTCGCCTCGCGCAGCGCCGGGCTGGAGGTCACCGGGTCCGCCTTCGTCTACAACGCGGTGGACGGTCTGGCGCTGCACCGCGGATCGACCGACGCGGTCGTGGCCGGTGCCACGTCCGGGGCCAATGGCCGGCACGGTGTGGCGGTGGCGCGTGGCACACGTGCCGTGGTGTTGCGCGACCTCGCCGCCGTGGGCAACGGTGGGGACGGTGTGCGGGTGGACATCCGACCGTTGTCCCGCGGACTGTCCGCGGGCGGGGCGTCCCTGACCGGGTTCGGGGACGTCCAGGTCCTGCAAGGTCGCGCGGCCGGCAACGGGGGAACCGGTGTCCGGGTCGTGCAGGGCCGCGATGTCGCCGTCCGCGGCATGGCGCTTGCCGACAACGCCGTGGGTATCGAGGTGGAAGGCACCAACGGCGTCACCGTGGCGCAGAACATGATCACGGGCCCGGCGCAGTTCGGGATCGACGTGACGGGCGGTGCCAGCGCCGTGTCAGTCAGCGGCAACACCATTGCGGGCTCCGCCACCGGGGTCAGGGTGCGCGACTCGGCCGTGCACGTGGCGCACAACAGCGTCGCCGCCGCCACCGAGCACGGGATCTCGGTGCACGGCGCCTCGACCGGTTCAGTGGTCCAGGACAACGCCGTGGCGGGCCGCGGCGGCAGCGGCCTGGATTTCTACCGCCTCGCCGACGGAGCCAAGATCACCGCCACGGGCAACGTGGACGAGCAGTGGAGCCGGAACCGGCTGCGGACGGCGTACTGGATCACCTTCGTGGAGACCCACCCCACCCTGCTGCTCTGGTTGCTCGTGCTCATCATGCCGATTGCCTCGCAGGTCCGCGCTCAGCGCTTCGACCGGCAGCCCCTCACGGCGCCCTACCTCGATCAGGGGGAAGCCAGAGCAACGTTTTCGTCGTACTCTAGCGGAGTGGTTTACACACACACCGCTGATGTGATACGCGCGTCAACAATACCGGGCACCGTCGACACCACCGACGGCCCCGCCACGGGCCCCGGGCGCACCCGGGTCACGGTGGTCCTCCCGCGATGAGCGGGGACACCCCCCAGAGCCCATGGCTCCGGGGCGCTCTCGCCGTCGGCGCAATCCTCGCGGTAATCGCGGTCGCCGGCGCCTGGATGCTCATGATCCGGCAGCTCGAGGGCGGGGACACGGCGGCGCCCGCACCCTCCGCCTCGGCCAGGCCCTCGGAATCGGCGCCGCCGACGGCCCCCCCGGCGCTGCTGCCGAGTTCGATCGACTGCGCCGCGCTCGCCGCCACGGACGTGGCCACCACCGAGGAACTCACGGTCGCGCTGCGGACCGCCGTGCCGGGCACGGTGATCCGCCTGGCCGACGGCGTCTATCCCGACAACTTCACCGCAACCGCGCAGGGCACGCCCGAGCAGCCGATCGTGCTGTGCGGCGGCCGGGGGGCGATCCTGGACGGCGGCGCCGAGGACAACGGTTACACCCTGCACATCGCCGGCGCCACGCACTGGAAGTTCGTCGGCTTCACCATCCGCGGCGGGCAGAAGGGGGTGATGCTCGACCGGGCGGTGAACAACCTCGTGGAGGGCCTCGCGGTGCTGGAGATCGGCGATGAGGCCATCCACCTGCGCTCTTTCAGCACCGACAACCTCGTGCGGGCCAACACCATCAGGGGCACCGGGCTGCGCCGCGACCGATACGGCGAAGGCATCTACATCGGCAGTGCCGAGAGCAACTGGTGCGACATCACCGCGTGCGAGCCCGACCGCAGCGACCGCAACGTGATCGAGGGCAATGACATCGCCGAGACGACCGCGGAGTCGGTGGACATCAAGGAGGGCACCACGGGAGGCGTCCTGCGCGGCAACGTCTTCTCCGGCGCCGAGATGACCGATTCCGATGCGTGGGTGGACGTCAAGGGCAATGACTGGATCATCACGGCCAACCGGGGCATCGAGGCGCCGGAAGACGGTTTCCAGACCCACACCATCCTGGACGGTTGGGGCGTGGGCAATCACTTCTCCCGCAACACCTCGGAACTGAACGCCGACGGCTACGCCATCAACATCACCGGCGGCAAGGACGAGCAGGCCGCCAACCAGGTCGCCTGTGACAACGTCGCGACCGAGGCCGGCGAGGGCGTCACCAACATCGAGTGCACGAGCTGAGTCCTCTCCCGGCTCCCGGGACCCCCACCCCCCACCCACCACCCCCGTCGTGATCATGCAAGTCGTCACCGACATCGCGCGGTGACGCGCTGATGATCACCGCGGGTTGGGGTCTTGGAGCGGCCACCGGATCTGGACCGTACGCTGCTCCCGGGGGAGGTGGCATGTCGCTTGACCCGGATCTCACGACGCTGACCGCGGGCGCCGTCTATCTCGTGGTGCTCGGTTTCGTCTTCGTCGAATCAGGACTGCTCGTCGGCTTCTTCCTCCCCGGCGACACGATTCTGTTCGGCGGCGGCCTCGTCGCTGCCGCGCCCGGCTCCGGGGTGTCCCTGCCGCTGCTGGTCCTGGGCATCGTGGTCGCTGCGATCACCGGGGACTCCGTCGGGTACGCCACCGGTCGGCGCCTGGGACGGCCCTGGCTGGAACGCCGGATGCGGGCGGGCCGGCTCAACGGCGCTCATCTGCGGCGCGCCGAGATGCTCACCGAGCGCTACGGCTGGTTCGCGGTCGTAGGAGCGCGCTGGGTCCCGTGGGTGCGGACGTTCACCCCGGTGATCGCCGGCACGACGCGGATGCCCTACCTGCGCTTTCTGTCCGCCAACATCGTGGGGGCCCTGTGCTGGGGCGTCTCGCTGCCGGTGCTGGGCTACTACGCCGCATCCAACGACACCCTCGCCGTGGTGGCGCATGTGGTCGCGGCCACGTTCATCTCCGGCTCCCTCCTTGCCGGCGGTGTCGGGTGGTGGCGACGACGGCGCACCGAGGACGAGTCCCCCGCGGCTAGCCTGGAGTCGTGACCTCCGCCCTGGGCCCGGACTGGCTCAACCCCGACACCCTGATCCGAACCCTCGGTTTCCTCGGCGTGCTGGTGATCGTCTTCGCCGAGTCGGGGCTGCTGGTCGGTTTCTTCCTGCCGGGTGACTCGCTGCTGTTCACCACGGGGCTGCTGATCGCCACGGGCGTGCTGCCCACCCCGCTGTGGCTCGCCCTGATCCTCATCCCGCTCGCGGCGATCGTCGGCGACCAGGTCGGCTATGCCATCGGGCGCAAGGCAGGTCCCGCGATCTTCCGCCGCCCTGACTCGCGGTTGTTCAAGCAGGAGTACGTCGACAAGGCTTACGGCTTCTTCGATCGCTATGGCGGGCGCACCATCGTGCTTGCTCGCTTCGTGCCGATCGTGCGGACGTTCGTCCCGGTGATCGCCGGGGTGGGGCGCATGCGCTATCGCACGTTCGTCGCCTACAACATCTTCGGTGGCCTGCTGTGGGGCCTCGGCGTCACCGTTCTGGGCTACTTCCTCGGCCAGATCGCCTTCGTGCAACAGCACATCCAGCTCATCCTGCTCGCGATCGTCGGCATCTCGGTGTTGCCGATGGTGGTCGAGCTGCTGCGCGCCCGCTCCGCCCGGCGCGACCCGGCCTACGACGAGGAGCACGAGCGCGCGGCCGCCCTGCGCCGAGTGGCCCGCGAGGACCCAGAGGCTTCTCCCCCGTGAACAAGGCATTCCGTACGCGGTGGCTCAGTCGAGCTGGAGATCGCTGAGCGAATAGGCGGTGCGGTAGGGCAACCCGGCTGCCGCCACCGCGGGGGCCGCGCCCCGCTCCACGATGACCGCGACCGCGACGACCTCGGCGCCGGCCTCGCGCAGCGCCTCTACCGCGGTGAGGACCGAGGCGCCCGTGGTCGAGGTGTCCTCCACCGCGACCACCCGGCGCCCGGCCACATCCGGGCCCTCGATCCGCCGCTGCAGCCCGTGCTGCTTCTCGGACTTGCGCACCACGAAGGCGTTCAGGGCTCGCCCACGGGCCGCCGCCGCGTGCAGCATCGCCGTGGCCACCGGGTCGGCGCCCAGGGTCAGCCCGCCGACGGCGTCGATTCCCGGGTCATCCAGCAGGTCCTCGACGAGGTCGAGCATCACCCGCCCGACGAGCGGGGCCGCCTCGGCGTCGAGGGTGACCCGGCGCAGGTCGACGTAGTAGTCGGCCTCCCGACCGGAGCTGAGCACCACCCGGCCGTGCACCACCGCCTTGTCGCACACCTGCGCCAGGAGCAGGGCTCGGTCAATGCTCTGGCGTTCGGCGTCGGTACCCATAGGGCGCGAGCCTAGGCTGCCACTAGACAAGATCGTCCGGAAGAGGATCCTTGGGAGACCGGCCACGACAGGAGTGGGCAGATGTCGGTCAACAGCTATTGGGACCTCGACCAGTGCAAATGGGCGCTCGTCGTCGCGCGGTCAACCGAGGATTCACCAGCGGAGGTGAACGCGGGTGACGCGCCTCAAATCCCCAAACCCGCCGAACCCGTGGGCTTAAACGCCGACGGCCGGGTGTAGCGGCGGCGGCCCGCTCAGGGCACCCGGACGGGCGTACATCGGCCTCAGCCCACCGGCGGACCGGGGCGCGGTGCGCCTGATACACCTCGTCCATGTCCTCGACCGCAGCGGAACCGCGAGACACGCGGTGGATGGATCTCGCGCGCATCACCGCGATGGCCGCCGTCATCGTCATCCACGCCGTCGCGCCGGTCGTGGAGACGCGGACCACCGACGCCGGCTCGGCCACGTGGTGGGCCGCGAACGTCCTCGACGCCGCCACCCGCTGGTGTGTCCCGATGTTCATCATGATCAGCGGGGCCCTGCTGCTTGATCCGGCCAAGGTCATGAGCGTGCGGTCGTTCTATCTCCGGCGCCTGCATCGGGTGGGCATCCCCCTCGTGGTCTGGGTCAGCCTCTATCTGCTCGTCCCCGCGCTCTACAGCGGACGCGGCCTCACCGTGCCGCAGGCCGCGACGAAGATCGCCAGCGGGTCGGTCTACCTGCACCTGTACTTCCTGTTCATCCTCCTCGGGCTCTATGTCCTGACCCCGTTCCTGCGGGTGCTCACCCTGCACGCGCCGCGGCGGATGCTGTGGGGCTTCACCGCCCTGATGCTGGGGCTCGGTATCACCGACCAGGCGTTCGGGACGCTGCTCGGGCAGGGGGAGCCCAACGCGGTCACCCGGTTCCTGCCCTACCTCGGCTATTTCCTCGTTGGCTGGCTGCTGCGAGACCTACGGGTCAGCGACCGCCAGGTGCACCTGGCCGGGGCCAGCTTCGCCATGAGCTGGGCGGGGATCGCCGTGGGAACGGGCCTGGTCACCGACGCGGTCGGCTGGTCCCGCACCGCGGGGTACCTCTATGCCTTCCTGAGCCCACCAGTGGTGATCATGTCGGTGTCGGCGTACATCCTGCTGCGCGCCGTGGGGACGCCGCTGATGGCCAAGGCAAGCCAAGCCCTCGTACGCCGGGCGCAGCATGTTGCGGGCCTGACGTTCGGCGCCTATCTGATCCACCCCGCGCTGCTGCAGCCGCTGCGCCACGTCACCGGCATCCCGGCGGGCTGGGCCGGCATGCTCGCGACCGTCCTGGGTTCCAGTGCCGCGGTGTTCGTCGTCTCGCTGGGGCTCACCTGGGTGCTGCGGCGGATCCCGGTGCTGCGTCAGAGCGTGTGACCGGAGCCCTCACGAGCCGGGTGCGGACAACCCGGCGGCGGCGCTCACCGCCCGCCGGGTGAGCACGCGGGCCAGGTGCTTGCGGTAATCGACCCGGGCGTGGCGGTCGGCGATGGGACATGCGCCCTCGGCGGCCGACTGCGCCGCGGCCTCGACCGTGGTCGGGCAGGCCGGTGCGCCGGTGAGCGCGGCCTCCACCGCGGCGGCGCGCAGCGGGATGCTGCCCATGTTGGTTAACCCGATCCGCGCCTCGGCGATCGAGCCGTTCGACCTGCGGATCGCCGCGGCGACCCCGACGATCGCCCACGGATGGGCGACCTGGCGGAACTTCTCGTAGCGGAATCCCCACTGCGGCCCGTGCTTGGGCACCCGTACCTCCACGAGCAGGTCCTCGGGTCCGAGCACCGTCTGCCGGTCGCCTTCGAAGAAGTCGCCGGCCGCGACGGTCCGGTGTCCCTCGGGACCGGCCAGCACCAGCCGGGCGGATAGGGCCAGCATCGCGGCGCCGAGGTCCCCGGCGGGGTCTGCGTGGGCCAGGGCACCACCCAGGGTGCCGACGCGGCGGACGGCCGGGTCGGCCACGGCGGCGGTCGCCTCGACCAGCAGGCTCGCGTGCTCGCGGATCGATCGGTCGTTCATCACCTCGACGTGTGTGGTGCTCGCACCGATCACCAGGTGCGCGCCGTCATCGCGAACCCCGCGCATCTGCGCGACCCGTCCGACGTCCACGAGCACCTCGGGATAGGACTTGCGCTGCCGCAGCAGCGGCACGAGGGACTGCCCACCCGCGAGGACCTTGGCGTCCTCGCCGTGCTCGATGAGCGCGGCGACGGCCTCCTGGACCGTGGCCACCTGCAGATAGTCGAACTCCGCGGGGATCACCGGGCACCTCCAGGCGCCCCGACGCGGCGGCTGTCCCTGATAGACCGCCAGATGTGTTCCGGGGTGCAGGGCACGGGCACATCCAGCACGCCCAGGTGGCGCACGGCGTCGACAATGGCATTGACCTCCACCGGGCTGTCAACGATCGGGCCCGACTCCTCCGGCCGGCCGGCATCGGACGCCGTGATCGCGCGACCGTCCGCAGCCACGCGGACCGCCCGGCGGCGGTGCGCCTGCCCGGTTTCGGTGTCGACCTCGACGGCGCACAGCCGGACGCCACGAGGCAGTGAACCGAGCCCCCGGTGAAGCTCGAGGTCGGACGCCTCGGCCAGGATCGAGATGCCGATGCCGAGCTGCACCCGGTCGCCGCGTTCGCGGCGTTCGGCCTGCTCGCTGCGCAGCGCGTCGTAGTCGAACAGCGCCATCGCCCTCGTCGTCGCTGCTTCATAGTCGCCCGCGCGAAAACTCAGGCCCGCCACGGCGCGCGGGCCCTCGCAGCGGACCCAGTTCCTGCGCCGCAGCTCCATCGGGTCGATCCCGAGCTCCGCCGCGAGCTCGTCCATAAGCCGCTCACCGGCGAGGCTCTCGACACCCGCCCCCGGGCCACGCCAGCCATCGGTCCAGGATCTGGTGGTGTAGACCCCCGTGCACTCGTAGCGGTAGGCGCCGACGGCGTAGACGCCAGGGAACATCAGCACGCCGAGCAGGCGGGACCGGGCGGGGAGCTGGCCGGGGTAGGCACCCAGATCCACGGTGACGGTCGCCGTGATACCCAGGACCGTGCCGTCCCAGCGGGCCGCGAGGGAGATGTCCTGCAGCTGATCATGACCCTCGGGGGCGGCGGGCACGGAGCCCGTCTGGTCGGTGAACTTCACCGGGACCCCGAGTCGCTTGGCGACTAGGAAGGCGATGAGTTCCTCGGGCATCACCTCCAGCGTGGCGCCCCCAGCCCCGGCGCCGCCGGTTGTCACGATGTGGACCTGGTGCTCGGGTGTGTTCGTCGTCTGGGCGATCCGTGCCCGCAGCAGGTGGGGGACCCGGCTGGCGGACCACAACGTCCAGCCGTCGCCGGTGGGGGCGGCCACGACCGACAGAGGCTCGGCCGCCGGGGACCCCACGTGCTGCTGGTGGAACCGCCGGGTCACCACGATGTCGGCCGTCGCGAACGTCGGCCCGGTGTGGTTGCCGGCCCCGGTCTCACCCGCGTCGAAGACCCATCGGGCATGGGTGTTGGTGCCTCTGCCGGCGTGCACCAGCGCTGCGTTCCGGCTGATGGCGACCTCGACGTCGGGGATCTCGGGCAGCGGGGCGTAGTCGACCTCGATGGCTTCGAGCGCGTCCACGGCAGTGGCCCGGTCGCGGGCCACCACCACCGCAACGCCCTGCCCGATGTGGCGGACCTCGTCGACGGCGAGCAGCGGCCGCGGGGCGGTGTCCGCAGTCGCCGCGTCGGGCTGGGCAGCCGCCACCCCGTCTTCCCGGGTCAGGTCGCGGCCGGTGAGGACCGCAACGACCCCCGGGTGTTCCTGGGCAGCCAAGACGTCGATCCAGGTGATCTTGGCGTGCGCCGCCGGGCTACGTAGCACCGCAAGGTGCAGCATGCCAGGCAGCGCGATGTCGTCGGCTCGGGTGGAGCCGTTGCCCGGCCCTGCCACCGTCGTGACCGTGCGGGCGTCGGCCTGCACGGCCAGCACGGCGCAGCTCTTCACGCTCGCCCCGTCCATCTCGACCATGCATGCACCACAGGTCGTCGTGTCGCACCCGATGACGGTGCCGGTCTTGCCGAGGCGCTCACGCAGGTAGCTGACCAGCAGCAGGCGGGCCTCGACGTCGTCTACGTGAGGGACGCCGTCGACCGTGAGGTTGATCCGTGCCATCCCTAACTCCTCGGGACCGGGTGCGCGGGAGGAGCGGCAGGCACCTCCCACTGCGTCGGTGGGCAGCCTAGAGACGAACGGGCCGCGTCCGGGCTGTTCTTGACCCAATCGATGACTTGGCACAATCGATGCCCATGACGCACGAGGTGGTGCAACCGAGTCGGCCGGTGTTGGCCAGTCGGCTGACCGGCATGGGCACGACCATCTTCGCCGAGATGTCGGCGCTGGCGGTGGCCACCGGCGCGGTCAACCTCGGTCAGGGGTTCCCTGACACCGACGGTCCCCCGGAGGTGACGGAGGCGGCCGTTGCGGCGATCCGCGCCGGGCGCAACCAGTACCCGCCCGGTCCCGGCACGCTGGAGTTGCGCGCGGCGATCGCCGCCCACCAGCGCCGGTTCTACGGTCTCGAGGTCGACCCTGTGCACGGCGTGCTGGTCACCGCCGGCGCGACCGAGGCGGTAGCGGCGGCGATGCTCGCCCTCATCGAGCCGGGTGACGAGGTGGTCGCGCTGGAGCCCTACTACGACTCCTACGCGGCGATGATTGCGATGGCCGGGGGCGTACGGGTGCCGGTGACGTTGCGTCCCCCGGCCTTCGCCGTGGACCTCGCGGCGCTGCGAACGGCCGTGACGGCCCGTACCCGGTTATTGCTCGTGAACTCACCGCACAATCCGACCGGAGCGGTGCTGAACCGCACCGAGCTCGGGGTGATCGCCGAGCTGGCGGTCGCGCGTGATCTCATCGTGGTCACGGACGAGGTCTACGAGCACATGGCCCTGGACGACGAGCACGTGCCGCTGGCCACCTTCCCTGGCATGGCCGACCGCACGCTGACCATCTCCTCGGCCGGCAAGACCTTCTCCGTCACCGGCTGGAAGGTGGGCTGGGCCAGCGGGCCGGTGGAGCTCGTGCGGGCCGCGGCGACCGCGAAACAGTTCCTGTCCTTCGCGGGGGGCGCGCCCTTCCAGCCGGGGGTCGTCGCCGGTCTCGAGCTGCCGGACTCCTATTTCCACGGGCTCCGGGCGGGGCTGCGCTCGCGACGCGATCTGCTCTGCGACGGCCTGGCCACCGCCGGGTTCGAGGTGTTCAGACCGCGCGGGACCTACTTCGTGACCACGGACGTGCGGAGCCTGGGATACGACGACGGGCTCACCTTCTGCCGCGATCTTCCTCGCCTGGCCGGGGTCGTGGCCATCCCGTGTTCGGTGTTCTATGACGATCCGCTGGCCGGCCGGTCCCTGGTGCGCTTCACCTTCTGCAAGCAGCCGGCCGTCCTCGCCGAGGGCGTCGAGCGGTTGGCGCGTGCCTTCTCCTGAGCGAGCCCACCTGATCGTCGCCGCGGGTGCGGCCAGCAGTGGATCAGGGGACGTTCGCGTTGCCGCAGCAGCAGCAATCCCAACTGATCCTTCGCTCGGCAACAGCCGGGCCCTCCTCGTGCCCGGACGCCCCCGTCGAGATGGCGCGGACTCGGCGTGCTAGGACGGGGCGCAGCGCGTCATCGCGGTCGCGTCCCACCCTGGAGGCACCCGTGAATCCGATCAGAGGCTCGCGGCGACTCATTGTCGCCCTCGCGTTCATCACTATGTTGATCCCCGCCGGACTCGTGGCGGCGAAGCAGGAGCCCGCGACACCCGGCCCCGGCCGCGAGCTTGCCGAGCCGGCGCACAAGACTGCCGAGGCAGCGGACGAGCCTGCCGAGCCGGCAGCGGAAATGACCGAGCCGACCGACGAGCCGGCGGGGCCCCCGTACGAAATTGCCGACCCGGCGTTTCTCTACAGCGACAACTGCCTCACCAGGGTGGGACCGTTCGCACCCACCGTTAGTCCGGACGGCACGCCGGCATCCCGCGTCCTCTACGGCATCAAGAAGGGGGCGGCGTACCACATCGAGGTGCCCCTGAACTGGAACGGCGAGGTCGTCGTGTGGGCGCACGGCTACAACGGCAACGGGCTGCTGTTGTGTGCGGGGATGCCCAGCCTGCGCGAGCACTTCATCCGCACCGGCTATGCCTGGGCCGCCTCGAGCTACCGGACCAACGGCTACGACGTCGCGACCGCCGTACGCGACAGCCGCGAGGTCCTGCGGATCTTCAGTGCCGATGTCGCGACGCCGGCACGGGCGTACATGACCGGGGATTCGATGGGCGGGCACATCACCGCGGTCGCAATCGAGGCCTACCGGGGCGTGTTCGACGGCGCTATGTCGGTATGTGGCGTGCTCGGTGATGCCAAGCTGTTCGACTACTTCCTCGACGCCAACGTCACCGCCGCGGCGCTGGCCGGTGCGCCGAAGCCGCTGTTCCCGGTGGACCCGACGGCCTATGCCTCGTACGTCGCTGGGAGCGTCCTGCCGCCGCTGGGCCGGCGCACCCCAGGGGGCGGGTTGCGGCCCACCGCCCCGGCGGGGCTGGCGTGGCGCGCCGCGGTGGCGCAGCAGTCAGGCGGACCGCGCCCGGGTTTCAACTCCGCCTTCGGCTTCTGGAACGGGGTGGTGGACCCGGCCACGAAACTGCCGTTCTTCTTCGCCGTCTATCCAGGAACCAGCGCGGATACGATCGGGTGGGCCGGCAGCACCGTCACCGACAACTCCGCCACGATCTATCAGCTCGATGGCGACCCCGCGGTGTCGGTCGCCGAGCAGGCACTCAACGACGCGGTGTTGCGGGTGGAGGCTGGCTCCACAGGCGACATCCCCCGGGTGAAGGGCGACCCGCAGATCCCGGTGATGAGCCTGCACGGGCTCGGCGACCTGCTCGTCCCGTTCTCCATGGAGCAGGTGTATGCCCAACGCGTGGCCCAGCGGGGAGATCAAGAATTGCTGACCCAACGCGCGATCCGGGCCACCTTGCACTGTGACTTCACGCCGGAGGAACTGCGCGCGGCCTTCGATGACTTGGTGGCTCACGTTAAGACCGATACGCGCCCGGCCGGGGATGACGTGCTCAATCCCGCCGCCGTCGCCGACCCACGTTTTGGCTGCGCGTTCAGCCGGGGACCGCACCCGAACTTCACCGCCCAAGCAGGCTGCAACTAGCTAGCAGCAGTGATCATGCAACTCCGTACACCCCAGCCCCGCGCCCCGCGGTGATCATGCAACTCGTCACGAGTAGTTCCACTGGGCTTCCGCCCCCTCGCAGGGGGGTAGCGGCCGGATCGCGTCAAGGCGCCACATGCCCAGGCGTGGCGGGTGAAGGCGGTCGGTGGGGTCGGAGAGCGACCTCGCGCACTGGCGGCGGCCGGGGCTGACCTCCACGAGGTGTGGCCGTGAGCTCGGGACCGCATCACTTGTCCACAGGCAATTCTTGCCCGAACGCACCAGGCTGTAATTTGCGCCTGGTTCGCGCCATGCTTTCGCCCGCAATCAGTTGCCGATGCGTCAGTAATAGTGGGCATTTACCCGCCTTTGTCCGCGTGGCCCTGATGCGCAACGGCCCACCACTTTGCCGCCTGCTGCGACGCCTTCCGCGAGTTGATCGACGTCTTCTTACCTGACGAGTCAGCGCTGGACATCCCAGTCCCGGTGATTCCCAAGGCAGCCAAAGTCCAGACAGCGGCTGGCGCGATGGCGATCGCATGTCATTATTTCACTGTCCTGGACTATGCATACGCCATCGGAAACGCCGCACCCCTCGCCGCCATCAGCGACCCCAGATGCAAGCCATGTGCAGGCGCCAAAGACATGATCAACACGAGCCCATGCGGCTGGTGGTTCCTTTGAGACTTCGATAACCCAGGGGAAAGAGTTAGCTTAGCGTGGGCGCGCGGTCGTGGCGGTGCACCTGTGCACGGTGCCGTGGTGGAACAATTGGACATGCCAGCTTAGCCGGGGGCTCGGACAATCGGACAGGCCAAAAGGACATTCACGAAATAGCGGTCGGGCAAACCGGACATATGGGCGGAGCAAGGGCCTATATGGGGCAATTCGGGCTGCATATTGCCCCCAGGGGGCGGGCAGGAAGTGGGCATGACGGCTACGCGTCGGCCACCGCGATGAGCCGGGATGCCGGGAAGATGGCGAACGACGCTGGCGCTATGGATCGGTGTCTCCCTCATGACGGTGCTCGCGCAGTGGCTCCCGTCGCTGGGTGCGCGCTCGTCATGGCGGAGTACCCGGATTCACCCGCTCGGACGCGCTCCGGCGGTGTGCAGTGACGACGTCGGTGGACACGTGGCCGTTCACGGGGCGCGACGAAGAGCTGCGGGTCTGCGTTGACGCGGTCGGGCGGCGAGGCGCTCTTGTGATAGTTGGAGCACCCGGTGTGGGCAAGAGCCGGCTGGCCCGGGAGCTGCTTGCCCGAGTGGGCGAGTCAGGTGCCGGGTACGGGTTCGTGGCGGCCACCGCGTCCTCGCGGGACATCCCGCTCGGAGCGTTGGCGGGCTGGACCGGAACGGACGCCCACGTCCAACCGGATGTGACCGCGGTGCAGCGGGCCATCCAGGCCCTGCGGGCCGGGGGCCCTCGGTGGGCCCTCGGGGTCGACGACGCCCACCTGCTGGACGAGGTCTCCGCCACAGTGCTGCAGCATCTTGCCGCCGACCACGCGATCCCGATGGTGCTGACGGTGCGCAGTGGACAGAGCGCTCCGGACGCGATCACGGCGCTGTGGAAGGACGGCCCGGCCGAGCGACTGGACCTGCCGCCATTGGCCGAGGCTCAGACGGGGGCGCTGCTGCGCGCCGTCCTCGACGGCTCCGTCGACGCGGCGACCGAGTACCGGTTCTTCAAGGCCACCCAGGGCAACGTGCTGTGGCTGCGCCACCTCGTGGACGGGGAGCGCCGCGCCGGCCGCCTCGTGCCCACGGACGGGGTATGGCGGTGGGCCGGCCCGGCCGGGCTGCCGCCGGCCTTGGGCGAACTGGTCGCGCAGCAGATCGGTGTCCTCACCGAGGCGCAGGGGCGGGTCATGGAGCTGTTGGCCTTTGGCGAGCCCCTGGGTCTGGACCAGCTGATCCGTCTCGCTGATCGGGACGCGGTCGAGCAGGTCGCCCAGCGTGGCCTGGCCGCAGTCGGGCGCGACGGTGGCCGGTGGGAGGTACGGGTCGCTCACCCGCTGTATGCCGAGGCGGTACGGGATCGGGTGAGCTCGCCAAAGGCCCGGCGGCTCCGCGGCGAGCTGTCCGAGACCGTCGCCGAGGGGCGCCGGGCCGGCGACGGTTTGCGCCGTGCCGTCCTCGGTCTCGAGAGTGACACGCGTCCGGATCCCGAGGTGCTGGTGCGTGCAGCGGGGCGCGCGGTGAGCCTGACGGACTACGAACTCGCCGAGCGGCTCTTCCGCGCAGCTTGCGACGCCGGAGGCGGGTTCGACGCCCAGCTCGGGCTCTCGAGCGTGCTGTCCTGGATGGTGCGGACCCGGGAGGCGAAGGCGGCACTGGTCGACGCGCTCGCGTCGGCTGCCACCGACGCCGAACGCCTCCGCGCTGCGCTGCTCCAAGCCGTGCTGCTCTTCTTCCAATACGAGGACGTCGACGCCGCGCACGCAGTGCTGGATGCGGCGCAGACCGAGGTGAGCACTCCCGTCGCCGGGACGGTCCTGGACTCGCTGCGCGCAGCCATGGCGACGGCAGCCGGGGACGTCGAGCGCGGCGCACGGCTGGCCGAGGCGGTGGTTGCGGTCGAGGGCATCCCACCGTGGTCGGTGGCTTGGGCGAGCTGGGGGGCGGCGTACGCGCGGGCCTGGTGCGGGCGGGGTGAGCCAATCGCAAACCTGGTGCGCTGCGGCATCGGCGCGGCGCGGGCGCACCCGGAGACCCTGCCGTTGGAGAACAACCTCGCGTTCGCCGAGGTCATTGGAGTGTGCCTGGAGGGCGAGCCGACGCGGGCCCGGCCGCGCACGCAGTGGCTCCGCGAACAACCCGGCAGCCACGCCGCCGGCTTCAGCGCGATGCTGGAGGCCTACTGCGAGTTCACCGGCGGGTACGCGCGGACGACCATCCGGCTGGTCCAGGGGGCGCTCCCGCAGCTGCCCGGGCACGGGGGCGGGTGGACGGCGTTCCTCGCGGCGCTCCTCGCTTCCGCGCACGGCACGCTCGGCGATGCTCCCGCCGCTCGAGCGGCCCTGGAGCTGGCCGACCGCGCGGTCCACCCCGGCATCGCGCTCTTCGACCCCTACCTCGGGCTGGCCCGGGCGTGGGGCGCGGCGGCCGACGGCGCCATGGCGGACGCCCGGGCGCACCTCGTGCGGGCGTCGCACCTGGCGCACTCGTCGGGGCAGTCAGCCGTCGAGGTCCTGGTGCGTCACACCGGTGTCTGCTTCGGCGACCGGAACCAGGGCCCGCGGTTGGCCGAGCTCGCCCTCAGGCTCGCTAGCCCCGCCGCCAGGGTGGCCACGGCCCACGCCAGGGCGTTCGCGGCCGGGGACCACGCCGCGCTGATGGCGGTCTCGGCCGAGCTCGAGGCGTCGCAGCGGTTCGTGTTCGCCGCCGACGCCGCTGCTCAGGCCGCGGTGATCGCCCGGAAGAGCGGTCGGCTGCCTGAGGCGTCTGCGGCTGCGGCCCGGGCCGCGGAGCTGGCCGAGCGGTGTGGAGGGGCCCGTACCCCGGCGCTCGTGGTCGCGAGCGCCGGGCTGCCGTTCCGGGATCGGGAACGCGAGATCGCGCTGCACGCCGCCGGGGGGCTGACCAACCGCGCGATCGCCGACCGGTTGCAGCTCTCCGTTCGCACCGTCGAGAGTCACATCTACCGCGCCTGCACCCGGCTCGGCCTCGCCGACCGTGCGGCGCTCGTCTCCGCGGTGCTGCCGAGAACCGGCGCGGCCGTGTCCGGCTCGCGGTCACACGGGTCGTCCCCAGCCACAGGCGATGGCACCGAGTAGCGCAGCGCGTGCCGGCCGGAGTGCCGTAGTGCACTACTGCTGACCGGGCCGCTGCCGGCGGGCCATCCTGTCCGGCGGGTCGCCTCGACCAGCGGGTCGCCTCGACTAGGAGGACATCATGACCAGCAGCCGCCGTCGCATCACCTCTCGCACGCTCACCACCGCGCTCGCCACGGTCGTCCTGTCCGGCGGCCTGGTCCTTGTTCCCGGTGTCGCCTCCGCCGCGCCCCAGGACTGTGCGTACATGGGCTACGGCTCCCCACCCGACCAGCTGGGTCTAAAGTTCGACGTCAACGAGCAGTGGGTGGCGGACAACATCAACGCCTACCGCGCCCAGAAGGGCCTGGCCGCGCTCAAGGTCTCCGAGCCGCTGCGCCGGCCGACCATGTGGGGCTCGCTGGACTCAGCCACGCGTACTGACAATGCTTCTAAGGTCAGCCACACCGACTCACGCGGCATGGGCATCGCCCAGCGCGCAGAGTTCTGCGGCGGCTACACCGGGCTGTTGGGGGAGATCAAGTACTGGGGCAAGGGGGGCAACAACGGCAACTACAACGGCTCGGGTCCCGCTGCGCTGGAAGCATGGAAGAAGTCGCCAGGGCACAACGAGCTGATGCTCCGCGGGGACTTCACCACCTTCGCGGTCGGGTTCGCCTACCTGGGCCACAACGCCGAGGAGGGCTTCTGGACAGTGATGTTCGGAAACCACTGACGGCACGCCGGTCGTCGGGAGTCCGACCGAATCCCGAGAGAGGTTGTCATGTCCCGCTCGCGCCGCCGTTTCGCCACGACAACGCACACCCGCTGGTACCGCCGCACCGCGGTGCTCTTGACCGGCCTGGCCACCGCCTTCACCGTGACACTGGCCGGGGCCCCGGCCGCATCCGCCGCGCCCCCCGAGATTACTTCTGGTGACTACTACCGGATCACCGGCGGGTCGTCCGGGCTCGCCATCGGCGTCCTGTCCTCCTCAACCGCCAACAACGCCAGGGTGGTGCAGCGGCCGGTCGACCTCGAGAGCAAGAGCCAGGCCTGGCGGGCGCTGAGGCAGTCGGACGGCTACGAGTTCCGCAACGCCAACAGCGGCAAGTGCCTGAGCGTCGCCGGGAACAGCAAGGCCGCCGGCGCGCACCTCCTGCAGCGTGACTGCAACGGCTCCGCCGGTCAGTTATGGAGGGTGCGCGCCGGGGACGTCGACCCCACTGCCGGGTTCCAGTCGGTCCTCAGCGGTCACTACATCG